>Ga0302326_10024645_pt1 | contig 12218 bp, 11 predicted proteins | sample Palsa_T0_3_FD_202264 | JGI IMG/M metagenome (GOLD analysis project Ga0302326, IMG submission 202264) | Peat permafrost microbial communities from Stordalen Mire near Abisko, Sweden - Palsa_T0_3 | ecosystem: Environmental > Terrestrial > Soil > Palsa > Peat permafrost | place: Sweden: Abisko...
TCGACCGAGCTCTCCCGCCGGCGATAACGTTCAATGATTGCCGTCTCGAAGGTCTGTCGCCGTAGCTTCGGGATCTTGAGATTAACTTCCCCGGCGCTGGTCTGCAGCGTCCGATCGTAACTGCCAGCCCGGGTGTCCTGCCGCGCCTGGCCGCGTTCGTAACGGCCGGCACCGCAGAGCTGGTCTGCTTCGGCATCCAGCATGGCGTTAAGCGTCTCTTCTACCGTTCCACGCACCATCTCGCCGAGATGATCGCGGATCCGAGCTTCATCGATCTGGATCACCTGGCCCATCGGCTTCTCGTCATTCATCGGTTGCTCCTTCATTGTATGAAGAAGCCGTCAGTCCCGAAAGTGCGAAAGATTCTGGACGTTATCCATTACATCGCGCCGGGAAAGCCGCAGCAGAATGCTTTCATTGAGAGCTTCAATGGCCGGCTGCGCGATGAGTTGCTCAACGAGGCGCTGTTCGCTTCACTCACCCATGCGCGAGAGGCGCTGGCGATCTGGAAGGACGACTACAATACCGTCAGGCCGCACAGCGCACTCGGCAATCTAACGCCAGCAACCTATGCCAAACTCAGAGCTCCCGGAATGCAACGGGACGGGACGCTGCGCTACGTTGACGGCTCCGCGCCCCATCCCGTTGCAAACGCGTCCGCGGATGTCACCTCGTTGCTGCCGAGAAAATCTTGATGTAGTAACGGTCAACCGGCGTACCGCGATCAAACCCGAAGTTGTGACCGATTGGCGAGAGCCGCCCGAGATCGCCGAAGCGCACCGATCCTACCGGAATCTCCAGAGGCTGCCGGCCCGTCGCATTTTCTATCAACGCAAAATTGTCCTGGGAAGCACTTTCTTCACTCTGCGACGCGCGACGCGCAATAGCGTACGTTTGTCATTCAAAACCAATCCCAATACTGCCGCACATCCACCGAAGTTGCATAGCCTCGACAGCCGGCTGCTAATCTATGACTGAAACCGTCGCAGACACGAGGGCGGAGCCATCCATCTTATTCGGATCAATTTCCGCAGCCGGCATAATTTCAAACTGCACAGCTTCAAGGATCCCGTCTTCGAATCCCCGATTGGAAAAAAGCGAAAAGGCAAGGAGGTACCGGCCTGGAAGCAGGCGCAGCCGCTGAAATCCAATTCTAAAGGTATTTGTGCCAGGATGCAGCCGCAGCGCTACATCGTCGACCGCGCTTGACCAAGTTGCGACCTCGAAACCTCGAATCGAATATAGACCAACGATCACCTCAACTTCGTTCACGCTGGGCTTAGCGTGTATAGAGAGGTCTATGGAAAGCTGATGTCCGAACGGAAACACCCAGGCGCGTCCTACTTCTGAAGGGCAAACCTTAGCAAGGCGAACTCTTTCCGCGAATTGGCCAGGCCGCGCTTTGCCAGAAAAATCAACGACCTCGGGGGAAGGTGGGTGACTAGTGAGATAATCTGGCACTACCGTATTAATATCACCGATCGCTCGAATGATGCCGGACTCAAATAAGACTCCTTGCGTACAAAGTTTTAATATCGCGTCCATGTTATGGCTCACAAATAGGACCGTCCTTCCTTGATTTCGGGAGACCTCGTTCATTTTCCCAAGGCACTTTTTCTGAAATTCGACGTCACCTACGGCCAGCACCTCGTCAACAATCAAAATCTCTGGCTCGAGATGTGCGGCAACAGCGAAGGCAAGTCGAACGTACATTCCTGACGAATAATGCTTCACCGGCGTGTCGAGGAATTTTTCGACCTCGGCAAATGCAACGATTTCGTCGAACTTCTTGCGAATTTCCCGCTGCGTCATGCCAAGGATGGCGCCATTGAGGAAGATGTTCTCGCGTCCGGTGAGCTCCGGATGGAAGCCGGTGCCGACTTCAAGCAGGCTCGAAACGCGTCCCCGCAACGAGATCCGTCCTTCTGTCGGCTCGGTGATACGGCTCAAGATCTTGAGCAGCGTGCTCTTTCCGGCGCCGTTACGGCCAATGATGCCGAGAACTTCGCCTTGCTTAACCCTGAAGCTCACGTCCCTGAGCGCCCAGTATTCCTCGATCTCATCCCCCTGTACCACCTGGCGGCCGCTGACGACGTCCGCCATCTTGCGCGCAAAGTTACGGATCTCGCGTCCGAGAACGTCGCGCAGCGCCGTATATTTGTATCGTCCCCCCGAGGCGGAAACCTGGTGTCCAATCAGATAGCGTTTGGACAGATTTTCGACTACGATCACGTTTTCCGACACCACTGCCAAGTCGCCCTCAAATCAGATCTGCGAAGCTCTTTTCCATTCTTCGGAACTGACGAATTCCGAACCAAAGCAAAAAAGCAATTACAACCACGCTCAGGAAAAGACCTGGCAGGTACAGTTCGCTCTGTCCGCGAAGTATGCACCATCGAAACCCATCAATTACGCCTACAAGTGGATTAAGCGAATACAACAATCGCCATCGCTCGGGTACGATGCTTGAACTGAATCCGACCGGCGACACATAGAGGCCGAACTGTACAATGAATGGGATGACATAACGGAAATCCCGATATTTTACGTTGAGGGAGGCAATCCACAGAGCCGGACCGACACTGGCAAAAAAAGCCAACGAAACGAAGATTGGCAACATGATCATTCGCCAGTCCGGCAAGAACCGGTACCAAACCATCAGCACGAGCAAGATGCAAAAGCTGATGAGGAAATCTACGAACGCGACGACAATCGTTGCGATCGGCACGATCAGGCGGGGAAAATAGACTTTGCTGATCAGGCTCGTGTTGTTGATCAGGCTGTTGGAAGCGTCGCTCAACCCGGTAGAGAAGAGAGTCCACGGCAAAATACCAGCGAAGACCAGGAGCGCGTAAGGCGCGCTGCCATCGGTAGGCAGCTTGGCGATGCGGCCGAAGATGATAGTGAATACCAGCATGGTAAGAAAAGGTCGAATGAGCGCCCAGAGCACGCCGATGACTGTCTGCTTATAGCGAACGGACAGGTCCCGCCACGCGAGCACCCGGAACAGCTCGCGATAGCGCCAGAGGTCGAGCCAATAGTGCCGCTCGGTTCTGCCGGCTTCGATAATCATGTCTTGCATGCGGGTTATTTGTCCGTTGCAATCCTCGCGGTTTGTTGCGGATGTGTTCACACTGCCGTTGATAAATCAATGCCACGCCCTTAACCCAGCGGGCTTAACCTCAATGGCAGGAGGACGCGGCGGCGCCGGCGGCTTGTCTCGGCTGGCTGAGCATTCACGGATGCTGCCAGATGTGTAGGTTGCGGTATCTTACCGATATGCCGGTTGCGGCATTCAACAGCCATGCGAAAGGCTGCGTGTCGGCAGTTATGAAGGCGCCACTGGTGCATCCGGTAGAAGGGTTCGGAGCGGCGTCAGACGAATATGTTACCGAAATCTTCAGTACGTTGTCATAGTACCACTGAATGACGCCGGTTCCGGAATTTTTGGTTGATGGGATCAGCAGCAGCGCGTAGGTGTGCCAGTTGGCGTCCGGCACAAAGGATGATTGCCCGTTGCTGTTCGAGCAATTATAGCGGCTGCCGTCGCCCGGCCAATTGTGCGCGGCGCCGCGCACGCCCAGGCATCCGATATCAGGATTGAACCACTCCATAACGTCCAATTCGGTATAAACAAAGCCGGGGGCCGGATAGCCGGTGAAAAACAATCCTCCCGGATGATATAGGAAGAAGGCCGGCCAGGAGACGGAGTACGACGCCGCCCGGCAAGTGGACGGATCGAATTGCATGTCCGTTTCGATATAAAAGCCGCCCGACACGACGTTGCCAGACCATTTATGCGCGGCGGTGTCGATGATTGCTGACGACAGCGAAGCACCGGAAAAGTCCGGGCCGGTCGTGATGGTCAATCCGGCGCCGTCATTGGTAATGTCGCTTGCCGGAAGCGTCACGCCGAAAGTGGTCGGATAGAGCAGGAAACCGGGCCGGAGCGTGTTGGTCAGATCGACTTCGCCGTTGCTGAAAAGCGTGTCGCAATATTTCAGGACTGTGTAACCCGCAGCAACGGCTTGGCTTGGCGCGGTTGCGGTGCAGACCGGTGCGGAGCCCCACCTCCAAAAGCCGAACACGAGCGCGGTTGCGACGACGAGGCCGAGAATGAGAATGCGTTTCAGCATGACCCTATGTGTTCCAATGAAGAGAGGCTGGTCGGCCTTTGCCGATGAAGGGAAACGCCCTAACCTCGAATCTATCACGCCAGCTCTTTATCGCGGTCGGTACCATCTGCTCCCCGGTCCGGCAGCTGGTCGGCGGCGCGGTGAAAGCCACCCGATTTTTCCTCGCCGGTAAGGCGATACCGAGGCGCGCGCAACCTTGGGATCGGCGGTGAGGACTTCGATGTCGCGGCAGTCCGGGCAGCGCGGCGCCGTTGGGCCTTTTGTGCAGAACCTCTTCTCGGCGGCGCCACCGGCAGCTAGCATTAGGAGAGGCCGCTTGCCGGCTGCTTGCGAAAGCCGAGGATGGTATCGAACCCATCTAGGGCGCTCCGCATCCGGCGGGCCTTGGCGGGGCTGGTTCGGTGTTGCTCTCACCTTAGGGGCCGCGTTTCCGGGGCTTTGCCTGCTCAACGATGGGCGATCACGGAGTTCGGGACGGAACGAGCACGCGGATCAGCGCCCGCAAGGTAATTTGCGGCGACCATCGTGCAGCCTGGATCACACCTCTTATGAGGCCTCCAACGTTCCCTCGAATCTGCCAGCTAGCGCGCGTAGATTCGAGCATTCTGGAAACATATAATTTTCTTTTATTGGCGCGGCCCCTTTGTAAAGCTTCGCGGACAGGGGTGTCGACAGTAATGCGCGCCTCATGGCGGTCTAATAATCGCAGCGCCGCCTTCAGCTGTTCAACGTGATTTTGAGACGTGTTTTCACCATGCTGTCGGTATTCCGCTACAAGATCCGGATGGCTTACGATTGGATACCGTTGCGCCATGCGAAGATAGATATCATGGTCTTCACAACGCCGCATTGTTTCGTCCCACCCTTTAACCGCCAACAAGCAATCGCGTCGGTAGAGGGCTACCGCCGGCATAGCAATCAAATTTTGGCGTATGAATGCGAGGTGCGGATCTCCGGTCACGGGGATGAAGAAATTGGATTCAATGGGATGGCCATTTTCGGAAATTGTTCGGAGCGCACCATAGACGAATCCACAGTCGGGTTGCTGTGCAATGCATCGGAGTCCTGTTTCGAGCGCAGTGGGTAAGAGACGATCATCGGCGTCAAGGAATACAATGTGGCTTGCTTTGCAGCAGCGAAGACCAGCGTTGCGAGCCGCTGACGGCCCACGATTGCCTTGTCGGATCAGCTGTACCTTTTGAAATCGGGACACGACATTTGCAGGCTCATCGGTCGAGCCGTCATCTACAACAATAATCTCATTCGCCGGCCGCGTCTGCGCGAGAACGCTCATAATCGCTTCAGCGAGAAAGCGTGCCTGATTGAACGTAGGGATGATGACCGCAACGGTCGCGGCATCGCTGGCCCTGGCGGCGTCGTCGACTGCGGCCTCACCAAGCTCGCCGTTCACAACCACGATCGTACCACCATTTTCAGCGCGTCCTGAGTTCCGCGGGCGTATCACAATTAGCACGGCTACAGAAGCGGCACTCGAAAGACGAGGACTGGTTAGCCCGGAATGGATATATGGATATCTGGAAACGGCTTCGTGCCTCTCCTCAATACGCTGAGATTTTCCGGTACCTTAATCTATCGCTCCCGACAATGGTCGCTCAGGCGCGCGCTCGCGAGCCCCCGCCGGTCCGCAGCGCGTGATCGCAAGCGCGAGCCGTGAGTGCGAGGATGGTTAGCGTTGGGTTCTGAGTGCCCTGGGAGGGGAAGCAGGCCGCGTCGGTTACATAGAGTCCCCGCGCCTCCCAGCACTCGTTGTTGGGATCAAGTACCGAGTTTGTCGGATCGCTGCCCATTCGCGCGGTGCCGCATTCATGGCTGGCGCAGCCCGGCGACCTCGGCGCCTCGTCAATCTGCGTCAGCGTCACGCCGGCGACCTCGGCAAGCTCCCGCAGCGCCGACGTCTGATCTCGGGCGCGGTCCAGCTCCGCTTGGCTGTGACTGCAATCGATGTGCAGCGCCGGGATGCCCCACGCGTCCCGCCGCTTGGGGTCGAGCGTCACGCGATTTTCGAGACGCGGCAGCATTTCACCGAAGGAAGCGGCGGTAAATCCTCCCCCATCTGCCGACGTTTGAATAATCTGCACGCCGAAGCCGCGTCCGGGACCGGGCGCCGGCCAATCGCGGGCGTCAAAACGGGGAAGGTAGAGGCAACGACCTGCTTCGAGAGCGGGTCCTGTCGACCGCGCCGGCCTCTCCCCAGCAACTCGCACAAAAACATGGTCCATCAGATTGCGGCCCAGTACGCCCGATCCGGCGCCGAGCCCATCCGGACTTCGCGCGGAGCGCGAGAGGAGAAGGAGCCGAGTCGACTCCAGCGCCGAGGCGCATAGAAACACCAACGGCGCGCTCGCGTGTTGTTCAGTGCGGCTTTGCTGGTCGATCCAGAGGACGCCACGCACGCCACCTGATCCGTCGACCTCGATGCCTCGCGCGATCGCGCCACTGCGGATGAAAAGGCGCCCGGTCCGCGCTGCGGCCTCGAGGGCATCGAATGGAGCGGCAAAGCGCCCTAGCACCCCGCGGACGCTGGGCCAACGCGCAGAGATCGAGTGCTGTAGGGCGGCCTCGGCCGGCGTCGGTTCCAGGATGATTTTGAGTTCCCCGTCGGGAAGCCAAGGAAGATCGTCGCGCCTGCCGCTCAGTCCAAGTCTGCGCTCTACTGCGGCGTACCAAGAATCTAACTCGCTCGCCTGTAATGGCCACGGCGCACTCAGCCCGTCGGGCGGAGCGATGTCATCAGGACCCAATCGGTAGTACTGACGGCCGTGGCCGGGGATTAACCATCTTCCGCCCAGCTGCCGGGCCCGCAGCCAGACAAAAGGGCGATCCGCGGGCGTGATGTAAGGGCAATCAAGATCATCCACGAACGCCTCCGGCGCGCGCGGCCACGCGTAGCACTGCATTTGGATCGCCTGCCGCCGCCGGCCGAGAGCCGCGACAGCGGCATCACCCAGAATACGGCGCGTTAGGCCACGAACGACCCGACGTGAGAACGATCGGATTGGCGATCGAACCGCGCCCGCGTCGAGCACCAGCACGCGCAGTCCCGCCTCGGTCAGCAACATTGCCGCCATTCCGCCCGCAGCGCCGGCACCAACGACCACCGCATCATAGCGGCCCGTTGCACGCGCTACTTCGAGCGTGGTGGCGTGCAAGGCGTCGGTTAGCGCAGGACCAGGCATTCGCGATGAACGACTACTGCGGGAGCGGCCGGATACGATAAAGCCGGCTCACGGTTTGTACTCGGCGAGCGGCATTCATCCGGCTGACGTGTATGCTTTCGCATGACCCTTCGAGTAATGCCGTTCAACCTTCCTGACGGCCGCGACGATGTCCTCCATGTCTTCCCGCGTGCCGAGAAAAACATTCTGCGGAATGTAGACGATTTCCCGTGCGGCCTCATCGGCGACTGGCGTCGATAGCCGTCGAAAATATTCAGGACGTTTCTTAATCAGATTTTGCATCACCGGTTGGTCCGACATGGTCGTTGCGAAAGAGCGATAGACCGGAGCTCCTTCCGCCTGAATCAGTTCCAGGAAATCGTCGATCGGCAGCCTGCCGCAATGTTTCTGGTTATAGCGCATCGCGAACATATACATTCCGTGAGCGCGAGTACCAGCATATAAAGCCAAGGGCTTGAGGCAAGCAACATCTTGCATCAGCTCGCGCAAATACTGGAAGTTTTGGCGCCGGATCGACTGCTGCTGCTGAAATTCGGGAAAGCGGTGAATGAGCAGGCCGGCCTGATACTCGGTCAGACGACAGTTCCAACCAAGACTCACGTGCGCCCATCGGTTGCCTCCGATACGCGACCTTCCGTTGTTATGCATGGAATACGCCCGTTCGAACACTTGCTCGTCATTGGTGGTTAATGCACCGCCTTCACCCGAAGCTAGATTTTTGGTCGACTGAAAGCTGAAGGCGCCGACATCGCCGAGCGAACCGACCGGCCCGGTTTCCCAGACCGCGCCATGGCCCTGCGCCGCATCCTCGATGATTTTCAATCCGTGCTCGTCGGCAATAGCCTTCAGTGAGCTCATGTTCGCAGGCTGTCCGAAGAGGTGAACCGGCAGGATCGCGCGGGTTTTGCCTGGCACGATTGCCTCTTCCACCCGCTTCGGGTCCAGGAGTAACGTTCCTTCGTCAACGTCGACAAAGGCGACGCCAAAACGACGATCGAGAGGCGCGGTGGCGCTGGCGATGAACGAAAAGTTCGGCACGATGACCTCGCCGCCGTAGTCGAGGCCATCATGATCAAATATGGCGGCAAGGCCGATGCTAAGCGCATCGGTACCATTGCTAATCAACAGTCCATAACGGCAACCGCAATACGCCGCCCACTGCCGTGCGAATTCCTCGGCCAAAGGCTGGGGTAAGCCTTCGACGCCGCCAACGAATATGCGGCGGAATACTGCGCGCATCTCGGCGTGCCAGCGTGCGAAGTTGCCGTTCTCGACCGAGGCCCAGGGACGCAGCCGAAGGTCTCGCACCGGCCTGCCGCCGTCGCGCGCCAGCATTCCGGTCAGCCTGGAGGCCGGCGGGGGCAAACGGCCGATCGTTCGTCGTGCGACGGTCCGCAAAATTCGTTTTACCGGTCGCGGAGCTCGACGAAGGAGTTGCGTCATGCGTTCAGCTCTAGTCACGGACTATCCCCGCAGATTGCGAGTAATACGTTGGCCAAGGATCGCAAGCGCGAGATAGCGTGCCACACGTCTGACGGGACTAGGCCGCCGATAGCCTATGCTGTGGTACGGCGTCAGTGTGCCACCAAATTTACGAAAGAATTGCTCGACGGTGGGGATGGCAGAACCCTCGAAATCGAACTCCCGTAGTTTCAAGTCGGTAGCCGTGTATTGAATCGCGCGCCACATGGCCAAAGAAAACGCCTTGCTTGATTTTGCAGAGTGGTCGTAACCGCCGAGAAGATAGTAGGCGCGCTTGTCATCCCAGACGAGCCAAACAGCGCCAAGAGGTTCACCGTCTTTACTGCGGGCCAAAAATCCTCGACAACGACCGGCGTGCCGCAACGCAGCTTCGAATCTGTTCACGGCTTGCCCGTGCATTGATACAAGGCTCTGGCGCTCGAAAGATCTTTCGCTCAATCGCGCAATTTCGCCGAAGTCCGTATCGGATTCGACTTGCATCCCCTCCTTCTCCGCGCCGACGAGCCTGTTCCGGCGGCTCGCATCCATGTTGTCAAAAACGGTCTGAAGATTTGTCAGTGAGAGGCGGTAAGTGTAGCGCAATTCAATCGCAAATCCTTGCCAAATGAACGGCTGCAGATCGACGACCTCCGGCGCGAAGGCAAGATTAACGACCTGGTCGAACTCGCTCCTGAGGAAGACAGCGAACGCGCTTCCGATCTGTTTGTTGTTGGAGATTTCGGTGACGTATTTCGCATTGTAGGAAGGATACAAGACACCAAGATACGGCGTGAGGCTTGGATACGGCCGGCCCGCGGTCCGATGGCCAATAATACCTATTGCGCAACCGCCGTGCATCTCGCTGCCGCGAAAGCACCCAAGCAAGCGAAAGGGCACACCTGACGCCTCCAACCAAAGCGTCGTGTGAAAAAGCGTGCCCTGCGGAGACCTCCGGACAAACTCGTCCCATCGCAAGAATTCGCTCCGGCCCAGCGCGCGGATCTCATATTCGCGCGAGGCCTTGTTCAGAACGATTTGTCCGGTGGCAGCGCGTGAACCGGCTTGCACCCGAGTTCTTCCTTTTCAGAATCAGTCGTCCAGCAGCGAGCGGTCAGCTTTCGAAGATAATGAGACTTTGCGGAGTTGGTGCAAGAGACCGAATCGTGGCGCCGTGAAATCCGGCATTACGCGCCATCTCGTCGAGTTCGCTCGCCGTGTAGGCGTCGCCCTGGGGTGTCGTGGCCAACATCCAAAAGGCGAACATCGCCGGAGTCGGGGGAGATACCCGATCTTCGTTTGGCACAAGATCGATGCCTAGCGCCTGCCCGCCAACAGCAAGGCTGGCCTTAACTTTCCGTAACACCGACGTGCATGTGTCGAAGTCGAAATGATGAAGGAAGTTCGGTATAAGTATCAGATCGAAATCGCTCCCCCAGTCCATATCTAATGCATTTCCGGCCAGCATGCGAAATCGGTCGGCTACGCTGGCAGCCTCGGCATTAGCCCGAGCGACCGTTAATACCTGCCCCCAATCTACCGCGGTAACCAGGGCCTCCGGCAGAATTTTTGCCACTTCGATTCCGAACAGGCCGTGGCCTGCGGCGATATCGAGGACTGTGTAGGGGGGATCGGGGAGGGCTGCGACGTGGGCGGCGACCCGCTTGGCGGTCGCCGCCGCGAACGGCACCGCTGCCTTCGCAAAGCGAACCCAGACGGGGTGATCCGGCGAGACATTGGCTAGTCCGCTAGATCCGCCGCGGCGAACATACGATTCCGGATCGCGGAGAAAGAGGTCGAGAATCTCCGGTGCGGCAACGAAATCAACAATTTTGCCCATAGCCAGAGGAGCAGATTCGTCCAGAAAGGTTCGCGCAACATGCGTAAGGGCGTAGTGCGAATCTCGCTTTTCGAGGAGGCCGATGACCGCCAGGTAATCACACAGTATTCGTAACCCGCGGCCCGAGGCGCTGGTCCGGGTAGCCAAATCGTCGAGGGATACCGTCTCCGCCCCGATTACAGTGAAAATATCAAGCCTCACCGCCGCGATAAGCGCCGCTGTTCTCTGGTACCCCATCGCAATATCAAACACGGGATTTTCAGAAGAATAGCTTGTCACGCCAGGGACCGCCTAAGTTCGCGAAAATGACTTTCAATTCATTTGCGAGGTTGCAGGCGCTCCTTCAGATGCGCTGCAACACTAGAAAAATCGGGATATTCATGCGTGCCTGGTGACATGACCACCTCGAGATCAGGACTTACTCGCCGCCAAGCTCCTATGCCGAAATCCACCTTGACGTAGGTAACCGGCACGGCTAGCGGTTTCGGACGATAATTCGACATCGCTGCTGCGTAGCTCGAAGTCCGACCGTCCTTAAACGAATAGCCTAACATAGGCGTGCCAGACCGATCCGTGGGTGTTGGCGCGACATGGACTTGGTCCTCGCCGCCACCAGCTAGCGTTCCTAATTTCGCTTTTAACGAAGCCCATCGCCTCCGTATGGCGGCTCTTCGCTTGGTCCACGGATAAATCCAAAATCTCTGCAGCTGTACGGACCTAAACCAAGTCCATGCCATCGCGCGTTCGACGAGAGGGCCTGTGACAGGTTGCGCCCGCTTCATTGTAGACAAAAGGAATTGTATGGACTTATTTGCGTGGATAGTCGGCGGATCTATCAAGAAAACCATTTCAACTTCTTTTCCGGTGGCTACCAGCATTCGGGCAACTTCAAATGCAACAAATCCCCCGAGGCATTTACCGGCCAACCGGTAAGGTCCTTCTGGCTGGGCCGTCATAATCAATGGTAAGCGGTCGGCCGCCATGGCTTCGATCGAGTGCAGAACTGGCTCATCGCCGGTGCCATGAGGAGCAACAACCAAAAGAGGCTGCTTCGCACCCAGAAGCTTCGCCAGTGTTATGGCGTCACGACCGAAGCCTTGGAAGTGGCCGTGAAAATAAATCAACGGAGGCTGATCGCCGTTTGAGTTCATTTCGATCAGATATTTCGGCCGAAGATTCTGCTGGTCGGAAAGCTTTTGCACCAGTTGGCGAATTGTCGTGGCTTCGAACAAGATCGAACTCGGTATGGTTAGACCGGTCCGCCACTCCAACTCGGCCAGCATCTCCATCACCAAAAGCGAGTCGCCGCCCTTCTCAAAAAAATCGTCGTCAATCGAAATAGAGTCAGTTCTCAGCAGGCGTACCCAAAGGTTCGTCAGCTCTTTTACCAAACCCTCGTCGGCTGACTTTTTCGGGACCGCCGACGACGCAGCCTGTGCGTCCGCAGCGGGCCCTCCTTCCCACGACTCGGTAAGCCGTCGCCGCAAGACTTTGCCGGTTGTTCCTTTGGGTAGTTGCTCTCGGAGAATAATCCGTCTGGGAACTTTGAACGGCGCTACCTGATCCTGCAGATATTGTCGAAGCTCG
>Ga0302326_10024647_pt1 | contig 12217 bp, 9 predicted proteins | sample Palsa_T0_3_FD_202264 | JGI IMG/M metagenome (GOLD analysis project Ga0302326, IMG submission 202264) | Peat permafrost microbial communities from Stordalen Mire near Abisko, Sweden - Palsa_T0_3 | ecosystem: Environmental > Terrestrial > Soil > Palsa > Peat permafrost | place: Sweden: Abisko...
TTTTTCGACGCTTCGCCAACAGGACCAGGAGACGATCACCGCGCTGCGCGGGCAAGTGGACAATCTGAATGCGCAAATTCCTGTGCTGCAAAATCAACTGGTCGTTTTGAAGGCGCAATTATTGGAAACGACCAACGCCGCCGGCAAGCCAAAGGGATAAACCCGCGTGTTCGAGACGACCGCCCGGCTAACGGCGGCAATGGCGGCCGGCGATGAACGCGCCGTCGAGATTTTCTATCGCCGGTATTTTGGCTGGCTCTACGCCCAGGCTCGGCGCGCCAGCCGGCGCGATGAGGCTTTTTGCCTGGATGTCGTGCAGGATGCGGTGCTGCGTGTGCTGCGAACGGTGCGAAAGGTCGAATCCGAACCTCAGCTTCGCTCGTGGCTCAGCCTGGTCGTTCAGACAACCGCGTACGATCGGCTGCGGGCCGAAGGACGGCGAAGAGAGCGGGAAATGATGGTCGCCGCCGCAAGGGCGGAAGCCGGCGCGATCGACGATGACAACGCCCGGCAGGCCGACTGGCTGAGGAAGCGCATCGCCCGACTGGACCCGCGGCTTGGCCGGGTTCTTGAACTGCGCCTTGAGCAGCGCTGGTCGTTGCGAGAGATCGCCGAGGCATTGGGCCTGCCGATCGGAACCGTCGACGGACAACTGCGTCGGGCGCTGCGACAACTGCGGCTGGAGGCGATGGAAGATTTTGATGATGCCTGAGAATGAAATTCTCTCTGATGTCGGCCGGCGGCGGCGCGAGGAGATTCTGCGCCTCGCCAAGCGCCACGCGCGCTGGCGCCAACGGAATCGGCGTCTGCGCGGCGCGGGCATTGTCTTGGGATGTCTGCTGCTGGTCGTCACATGGCGAGCGTCCAGGCGTGCGGATTTGCCGCAGTCGGGAATTCCCCCAATGGTGATGCGGCCGGCATCGACAGTCCTCATCGAGAGGATTGCCACCGATCCGCAAATCGCCGCAAGACTGTCCACCGGCAACGTGCCGCCGCGATGGTCGTTCATCGACGACGATGCATTCCTTCAAAGCATGGCCGACGCCGGGCACCGGAGCGGACTGATGCGGCTCAACGGCAGGCTGCTGGTGCTCCCGCGATAGCCCGCCGAAGCGAACTCCACAGCGATAGGATTCCGTGCAAGCTCAAATGTGGAACCGCAGATGGACGCGGATGAACGCAGATGGGGTTGGCTCATTGCGGTGCCTTGACGTAGTGGTGGTCCCGACGGCTGAGATTGCCATGTCTCATGCATTTCCCCCGCCAGTCTATCCGCGTTCATCTGCGTGAATCCGCGGTTCCTGGCTCCTCTTATGCATCGACTCGGCACTGTACCGCCAATTCCCCCGGCACCAGCTCATTGCTGCTGGGTCAACTGCCGGCGGACTTGCAGGGCCCGCGGAGTCCCGATGATCTCCAGCGCCCGCGTGGCCAGCATGACCCGCCGCACGTCATCATCGGAAATCTGCGTGTCGCTGACGTCTTGCAGCAGCCAGTCGAGCCGTTGCCGCATGGTGCCCACCGAGACGTTGCGCACATCGCGCAGATAAGGCTCGATCTGCGGCCCGACGGCCACCAGCGCGGTGAAGGCCGCGTCGCGGCGGGCGATCTGTGTGTCGTCCGCCGCCAGGTCCACCACCAGCCGGGCGGCTGCCTGCGCATCGATCGGCATCGGCTTCACATGAGCATCAATCCAATCAGCGGTGGCGTCCATCCCCGAAATCAGCGTCTGAAAATCGCGGGGTAGAGCGTCAGAATCGTTCTTGAGCGAATCCTCAAATGCCGCGGCGATGTCATCGGTGCTGGATTGCTTGACCTGGTCGGCGGAGAGCGCCTGCACCTTGAAATTGGCGATGCTCCAGCTCTCGTCGATGATGTTCTGAAGGTTCATTCCCGTCAGTTGGACAACCGCCTTTGAGTCGCTGTGGGGGACGATGAAGTCGACAGCATAAGTCGCATCACACGGAAACGGCTTGGGCGCCCCCGCCCACGGATAAAGATATCCCAGCGTGTTCTTCTCCCGAGCCCCCGTCTGCGGCGGCAGATGCTCGCCGGGAACCTGGCTCGGATAATTCTGAAATTTGCTCTCCACGCGAAACCCCGGATCGTCCGGACGATTGCTGAACGTGGTGTAAAAAAGCGTCGGCCCCTTCAAGATCCCCAGGCGAAAAAAGTCCGGCCCCAGCGGGATCGGCCGGTTCTCCACCATCGGCACGCTGCCATCCAGCGTGCGGATGGCCAGGAAATCAAATGAGATCTCCAGATACTGATGCGGCGGGAGATTGTCGCGGCTGATGTTGACCGTTTCGTTGGAGAACGGCCCGTGAAATACCACGTTGCCAATGGGCGTCGTGTCGATGTCAGGGCTGGACCAGACAACGTCATCCGCCGCAGGCTGCGTCGCCGGCGCATCCGCCAGCAACCGGGCCGGCGGAAACGCCGTACAGACGACCGACAGCGCCCAAGGGAGGTGAAACCATCTGATGCGCCCGCAGGCCTGCTTGCCGTGACGCATCCTATACTTTCCTTCCGTTGGCACCGATTGCGGCCGCGATGGACCGGGGGGACGGTGCTCTAATTCCTGAGAAAAGAAACCGCTCTTCGTGGCCGGGCATGCCGATGATCTTGCCTTGCAGGTCGCGCACATCCACCACGGCTCCGTATGACGAGAACACGGCGTCCATGCGCGAAACCTGCTGGCCCCAATAGACCATCGCACAGGACATTGGAGCCCCCTTGCCTCCGTCCTTGCCGTCCACCAGGAAGCGTAGCCGCGTGTCGTAGAGGAAGCAGATCGCGTCAGCAACGCCGAAAACATAATCCTTCCAATGCCGGGTGTTCGTGGCGACAGGCACCAGCGCCAATACCTCGGACCCGTGTTCCTCGTGCGCGGCAGCGCAGCGTCGGAGCCAATTCTTGATGGTTGTTCCGCGATCCCGGTCGGCCCCATACGGAGGATTCACATAGATTGTCGGGTAGTTCCAAGTGCTGTGAAGCCCGTCGTTTTCCGGCAGCCGGTACTCGATGTCCGCGCGGACGACCGAGTGATCATTGGAGCAGGGGTCGAGAGCGATCGTGCCGCCGAAGACCTCGCGCACCGCCTTCACGTACTTCGGCGGAGTACACCAACTCTGGCTGATCGACACGATGCTGCGTCCGGCGCTCATGGCTTGCGAATCGCCTTCCAGTCTTTGCCCACCAGTTTCACCAGGTCCTTCCGCAATTGCCGCAGGGTGCCTCCGCGCGGCGCTATCACGTTGAACCAGCTCTCAACTTCCAGCTCGTGCAACTTGAAGTATCGCTTGAGGGCAAGGTCCGCGTCAACGTGGACCTTCACCTTCGTAAACGAGTTGCCCGACGACTCCGAATTGTAGCTGGCGAGAAAAGCGTCCCGCGCAGGCTCGAGTTCGGCGACCGGTTTGATGAGCAGCTTTTCGATGAACTGGCAAAGCCCGAGGTCTGTCAGGAACAGGAGCCAATCGTATGAGTGAGCGAGAACGCGCAACTCTTTGTTATGGTCCGCGGCGGTGAACCAGTTGCCGTGGTTGCTGACCACCCCAACCGTCAAAATGAACTGGCGGAGCAACTCCGGCGCGGCACTGTCAACCACTTCACGCAGCAGCATCGAGTAGTTGCCTGTGCGAAGGTTACCCCCGCCTCGATCCAGCACGCCCTGCAGGCTGCCATCAGCGAGCCGGAACTTCTGAAGCGAAGACACCGACCTGGCAACGTACGCACCTTGCTTTGCCTTCTCGATGGTTTGCGGCCCCTTGCGCATCCCCTCTTCGACGCCGACGCGCTTGCACTCGAAAATCGCAAAAGGGTCCTCGAACAGATCGGTCAGCGTGACGGCGCAGCCGTTGGCGTCCATCTCGATCAGATGAGCGGTCACGAAGCCCCCCTCGCGCTCGGCGACAATCGCTGCGTTCCGCATCACCCGGCGCGTTGTAACCAGCGTCTGCTGCTTCGCCGCAAAGCCCGCCGGCATCGGTGCCGCCGCACGGAGAACCTTGGCAGACGTGACCGGCAAATGAAGCGGCTTGAGAGTGACAGAGCGAGTCGAAGCAATTGGGTGTAGCGAGAACTCAACGTTGTGCGTGATTTCCGCATGAGCGAATTCTGGGACCGACCGCTCGATTGCGATGTGGTCCCGCAACTCCCATGCGCAAAGCGTATAAAAGGTTACGATCTCTACAAGCGTTCCCAGCGCGCGACCAGATGCCTTCTTCTTGTCCTGCGCATAGCCAAAGACCTCGGTGGCGAGCATGTTCTGTAGCTTGTCGACCGAGGCGTAGGTTCTCGCCATGCAAGTGAGAATATGCGGGTAAGCGCGCGTGAGCAACGTGGCCGTCGTCGCGCCGCGATGCGCGGTGGAACCGAAGACACGGGAAGCACCACTGGTTAGGTCGCTCGCTATCCTATGGCCGGGTGTCTACTCCACTTCCAACTCGGTTTCGATCTGGCGGCTGATCTGGTCGGATTTGGCTTTCTGGTCCCGACCATTGACCGAGTCGGCGTGGCCGTTTTCGTTCAGGCCGAGTTCTTCCAGCAGCTTGGCGGGGACTTCGCCGGTGTTTTTGCACTTGGGGTAGCCGCTGCAGCCGAGGAATTTGCCGCGGCGGCCGTTGCGGATGATCATCGGCTTGCCGCACTCGTCGCAGTCGATGTCGGTGGTGATGTTGGCGGTGTGCGTGCCGTTGCCGGCGGAGGCGGGGATTTCGCCGGTGATCTTCGCGGCCATGGCCCGGGCTTTCTCGCCGCCTTCTTTGAGCAACGGCAGGAGCGCTTCGACCTGCTTGAGGTCGTCGCCGGTGAGTTTTTTCATCATTTTCGTGCTGCGGCACTTGGGGAATGTCGAGCAGCCGAGGAACGGGCCGCGCTTGCTGTCGCGGAGGATCATCGGGCTGCCGCACTTGTCGCATTTGACTGTCGTTTCGATTTTCACCTTGGGTGGCAGGGGCTTGCCGGATTTGTCGAGATTGATGATCGTCGTGCAGGCGGGTGAGCCGTCGGGGTTTTTCACCGAGTAGCCGCTGCAGCCGAGGAACTCGCCGAAGCGCCCCTTGCGCTTGATCATCTCGCGGCCACAGACGGGGCATTTAAATTCGCTCACCTCGCGCAAAGTCGGCTTTCCCTGGGCGTCCACCGGACGGGTCCCGTCGCAGTCGGGGTAGCCGGTGCAGGAGAGGAAAAAGCCGTTCTTGCTGATGCGGTAAACCATCGGCCGATCGCACTTTTCGCATTTGTACGGCGAGGGCGCTCCGCCCGCATGCTCGATCTTGCCCAGCGCCCCGGCCACGGTTTCGTGGAACGGGCCATAAAAATCGCGCAGCAGCTTGATCCAATCCAGATGGTGCTCCTCGATCTGGTCGAGTTGCAATTCCATTCCCGCGGTGAACTTCACGTTCATGATCTCCGGGAAGGCCTGGATCAATTTGTCGGTGACGATCGAGCCGAGCATCGTGGCGTGGAATCGCCGGTCGATCTGCTGAACGTATTCGCGGTCCTGAATGGTTTGGATGATGCTCGCATACGTGCTCGGCCGGCCGATGCCCAGTTGCTCGAGAGCCTTGACCAAACTCGCCTCGCTGAATCGCGGCGGCGGCTGCGTGAAATGCTGGGTCGGATCGATCTCGATTGGGAAAACCGCCTGTTGCTCCTTGAGTTCCGGCAGAAGCTGGTCCTCACTGCTGACGCCGGCCACGCGCATGAATCCATCGAACACCAGCTTGCGGCCGGTGGCCCGGAAGAGGGCATCGCCCTGTTTCGTCGCCGTCGCGATCGTCACCGCGGTCTGATCAAACTCCGCCGGCGGCATCTGGCAGGCAACAAAACGGTTCCAGATCAACTGATACAGCTTGGCTTCGTCGGTGCCGAATTTGGCTCGGGCGTCGGCGGGAGACAGAGCCACGTCGGTTGGTCGAATCGCTTCGTGGGCTTCCTGCGCGCTCTTGTTGCTCGACGAATAGAAATTCGGCTTTTCCGGCAGATACCGATCGCCGAATTCGACCTTGATGAACGAGCGGACCATCGTGATGGCGTCGGCCGACAGGTTCGTCGAGTCGGTTCGCATGTAGGTGATGGCGCCGGCTTCATAGAGGCTCTGAGCCAGCCGCATCGTCCGCTGCGCCCCCAGCGACAGCCGGCTCGAAGCCGCCTGCTGCAATGTGCTGGTGATGAACGGCGCGGCCGGCTTGCTGGTGGTGCGCTTCTTCTCGATGGCCCTAACCGTACAAGGCGGACATTGACCCAGCCGCCCCTCCAGTTGCGTGAGGTGCTGCGCTGGCCCCTTGGCCTCGGCGTCCTCGGTGTTGACTTCCCGATCGAGCGTGAAGCCCAACAGCTCCGCCGCCCGGCGGGCGTCGGCTTTGTTGGTCGCCTCGAACTTCTTGCCGGCCAGCTCGACCAGTTCGGCGACAAATGCATCGTGCTCACCGAGCCATTTGTCGCGCTCGAGTTTGGTCCGCTCACCGTTGCCGGTGTTGGTCAGGAATTCGTGCCAGTCGGCCGCCAGTTTTTTGGAACCATCGGGGTCTGAGCGGGGCGTGAAGATTCCGGCGATCTTCCAGAATTCCGCAGGCACAAACGCCTCGATCTCCCGCTCGCGCTCGACCACCAGCCGCACCGTCACGCTCTGCACGCGACCGGCACTCAGTCCCTTGGCGACCTTGCGCCACAGCAGCGGCGAGATTTCGTAGCCGACGATCCGGTCGAGAATTCGCCGCGCCTGCTGAGCGTTGACGCGATCCATGTCGATCGACATCGGGTTGCGAAACGCCTTTTGAATTTCCGACTTGGTGATGGCGTTGAAGATCACCCGCCGGGCCTTGCCGTCGGGAATGCCCAGCGCTTCCTTGAGATGCCAGGCGATCGCTTCCCCCTCGCGGTCCAAGTCGGTCGCGAGATAGATTTCGTCGCTCTGCTTGGCCAGTTTCTTCAGCTCGCCGATGACCTTGCCGCGGCTTTCGAGCACTTCGTATTCCGGCACGAACGTTTCCAGATTGACGCCCATTCCCTTGGACGGCAGATCGCGGACATGGCCCATGCTGGCTCTGACGACGTAATCATCGCCGAGATACTTGTTGATCGTCTTGGCCTTGGCGGGCGACTCGACGATGACCAGATGATGTTTTCCGTTGGTTTTTGCCATGTTCTACCGTGCCGCCTCCGCCCACTGCGCTTCCGCTGCCGACTCCGGGCTAAGGGGCCTATCGGTTGCGAACCCAGCGGAGCTTGATGGCGGGTTCCTCTTGGGGGGCGGCAGTTTGAACCGCCGTTTGGACCGCTGTCAAGGCCCACCGAACCGCCCAACCAGCCGATGGATCATACGCCCTTGCCGATGGGGCGACGTCCTATAACTGCCGCGGAACGGACCGAACTAGAATCATTAGTGTTTACCGATTAAACACTTATATAAAATTACCCCTTTGTGCTCCGCCGGCCTTGACCATCGCGGAACCGAATCCTGTCCGTCCGGGTTCATCCACAAGCCTGCTTTCGGACGAAATAATGGCGTCAAGTCAATTCGCTGCAATGGCTTATGACAGCCGCGACGACAACCTGCTCGGCCGGCCGTAGAATTTGGCAGTTTTTTTGTCAGACGAGGGCGGCGTCATGAGCGAAACTCAATCCACACTACTATGGATAGCCCGGCAGGATTCGGCCATGCGCTCGTCTCTGCGAGACTGTTGCGAAATCAACAGCGGTACCGGGAATCTCGCCGGGCTCGCCAGAATGTCCGCAGCCCTGCAACCCGCCTTGCAGCGACTCGGTGGCGACATCCGCCAGATCGAATTGCCGCCCCGGACCACCATCGACTCACAAGGCCAGCCACGGCAATCGCCCCTCGGCAACGCCGTCTCGGTATCAAAACGGCCCGGTGCCCCGCACCGGGTTTTCCTGGCTATTCATATGGACACGATCTACGGCCCCGACTCGCCGTTCCAGACGGTCACAGAGACCAGCGCCAACCGTTGGTGCGGCCCTGGCGTCGCGGATGCCAAGGGCGGGTTGGTCGTGATGCTCACCGCTCTGGCTGCCCTGGAGCGAAGCGACCTCACCAATCAGATTGGGTGGGAGATGCTGATCAATCCCGATGAGGAGATCGGTTCGCCGGGTTCGGCGCCCCTGTTCGCCCAGGCCGCGCGGCGGAATCACCTCGGCCTGGTTTTCGAGCCGGCGCTGCCGGATGGAAATCTGGTCTCCAGCCGCAAAGGGTCGTGGAGCGCGGCGCTGGTGGTGCGCGGCAAGTCCGCTCACGTCGGCCGCGACATTACGGCCGGACGAAACGCCATTCAGGCCCTGGCCGCGGCCATCACCGCGATCGCTAATTTGCAGGACCTGCCTCGCGGCATCATCGTCAATGTCGGCAAAATCGAAGGCGGCGGCCCGACCAATGTGGTGCCCGATCTGGCGATCTGTCGATTCAATGTGCGGACCGATGCGATCGCGGATTACCAAATGGTTGCGGACCGACTGCAACAGATCGTCGAGAACCTCACCGCCGATGGAATCTCCGCCGAGCTGCACTGGACGTCGGCCTGCCCGCCCAAGCCGATGGACGACGCGACCGCGCGTCTGTTCGACGCCGTCGCCGATTGCGGAAAGGATTTGGGATTGAATCTTTCCTGTCGGCCGACCGGCGGCGTGTGCGATGGCAATCGGCTGGCGGCGGCGGGACTGCCGACCATCGACACGATGGGCGTGCGCGGGGGAGACCTGCACAGTTCGTCGGAGTATGTTCTGCTCGACAGTCTGGTGGAACGCGCGTCGTTGTCGGCGATGTTGCTGCTGAAAATTGCCGGCGGGGAGATTGCCGTGGGGCGGGGAGAAGGGTCATGACGCTCGAACGGAAATCGGTTCCGCCGCGCTGCGAAACCGCAAGCGGGCTGGCGGCGGATGTGCTGGCGGCTGATCCGCGCGTCATCGAAGCTCATCGCCTGTTGCTCGAGGCGATCGGCGATCATCAGCGCACGCTGACCGGCGTCCGCGCGCCTGCCGGGGATCGCGCAGATGATTACGACCGGCTGATTCAACATTTCGGCCAACTCCGCGGCGGGGAACTTTATTTTCCGTATCTGGGCAGTGGAATCGGCAACGGGGCGCTCGTCGAGCTGGCCGACGGCAGCGTCAAGTACGACATGATCAGCGGCATCGGCGTGCATTATTTCGGGCACGGCCACCCCGCCATCCTGGCCGCGACAATCCGGGCCGCGATGTCGGATATCGTCATGCAGGGCAATCTCCAGCAGGACCGCGAGGCGGTGGACCTGACGCGCCTGCTGCTGGAACAGGCCGGCACCGGCGGCTGCAAAATCGCCCACGCGCTGCTCACCACCAGCGGAGCGATGGCCAATGAGAACGCGCTCAAAATTGTCTTCCAGAAGAAACAGCCGGCCCAGCGGCTCCTGGCTTTCGAGCACGGTTTCGCCGGGCGAACCCTGGCGCTGGCCCAGGTGACCGACAAGGCGGCGTATCGCGTCGGCCTGCCGACCGTGCTGGCGGTGGATTATGTGCCCTTCTTCAACCCCGCTGCACCGCACGCCAGCACCGCCGCGACATTGGCCGCGCTCAAACGGCATCTCGCCCGATTCCCAAAGCAATATGCCGCCATGATCGTCGAATGCGTGCAGGGCGAAGGCGGCTATCACGCCGGCGACGCCGCATTTTTCGCGGCCCTTTGCCGCGAGCTGCGGGCCAACGACATCGCGATCGTCTTTGACGAAGTGCAGACCTTCGGACGCACCACCCGGCTCTTCGCATTTCAGCATTTCGGCCTGGAGGAATTCGCCGATGTGGTCACCATCGGCAAGCTGAGCCAGCTTTGCGCGACGCTGTTCACGCCGGAATTTAAGCCGCTGCCGGGGTTGATTAGCCAGACGTTCACCGCCAGCACGTCGGCGCTATTCGCCGGCCGGGCGATCATCCGGGAGTTGCTCGCCGGCGATTATTTCGGCCCCGCGGGTAGGATTCAGTGCGTTCACGATTGGTTCGAACAGCGTCTGCTGGCCATCGCGGCCCGTCATCCCGGCTGGATCGCCGGGCCGTTTGGACTGGGGGCGATGATCGCCTTCACGCCGTTTGACGGCTCGGCCGATGCTGTCAAGAATTTGCTGCGAAAACTGTTCGAAAACGGCGTGATCGCGTTCCTGGCCGGCGCCGATCCGATACGCGTGCGTTTCCTGCCGCCGGTCGGGGCCGTGAGCGAGCAGGACGTCGAGAGCGTCTGCCGGATTCTTGAAACAACCATGCAAGCGATGGCCTGATCATGCTGCGCCTCCGCCCGATCCATCTCGACGACCTCGACCAGCTCATGGGGCTGGCGACGTTGACGGGCTTTGGCCTGACCACGTTGCCGCGCGATGCGGAGTTGCTGACCGATCGGATCCTCGAAAGCCAGATCAGCTTCGAGCGCATGAGCAAGCGCCCGCGCGGCGAAACGTATCTGTTCGTGCTGGAAGACCTGGCCAGCGGCAAAGTGATCGGCACCAGCGGCATCGTCTCCAAGGTCGGCGGCTTCGAGCCGTTTTACGCCTACCGCGTCGAGACCTCGATCCATGAATCGGAAATGCTCTCCGTCCGCAAGGAAATCCAGCTCCTCCAACTCGTCAAGGAACACAACGGCCCCAGCGAGATCGGCAGTCTCTTTCTCTCGCCCGATTACCGCGGCCACAACAACGGCCGACTGCTTTCGCTGGGACGATTCCTGTTCATGGCCGAGCACTTGCAGCGGTTTGATCCGATCGTGATCGCCGAGATGCGCGGCGTGATCGACGACCGGGGCCATTCCCCGTTCTGGGACGCGATCGGCAAACACTTCTTCGAGATCGATTTTCCCAAGGCCGACTACCTGAGCATGGTCAACAAAAAATTCATCGCCGACCTGATGCCGACGCATCCGATTTACGTCCCGCTGCTGCCACCCGAGGCGCAGGCGGTGATCGGGAAGGTACATCAGCAAACCGAACCCGCGCTCAAAATGCTCGAGGACGAAGGGTTCCGTCACACCGGCGAGATCGACATTTTCGAGGGCGGCCCGGTGGTGAGCTGTCGGCTCAAGGAGATTCGTGCCCTCCGTGAAAGCCGCAGTGCAGTCATCCGCGAAGTGGCCGATGAATTGCCGGGGCCGGAAGATTATCTGATCTGCAACACACGCAAAGATTTTTGCCTGTGCAAAGGGGCGGTTGATGTTTCGCCCGAGCAGACGATTCGCATCGGCCGCGGCGTTGCGGAGTGTCTTGGCGTGAAAATCGGCGACACCGTCCGCTTCACCGCGATCCGCCCGACGCCTGCCGCCGAGTCGTCGGAGGTCGTCGCCGCCGACGCGCATCATGAAGGCGGGTATTGACGCGGGGCTCAAGAGGGAACATGCCCGTAGGCGAACAATACATCGACGGAAACTGGACGCCGGGAAGCGGCTTGCCGTTGGAGCGCCTCAGTCCCGTGGACGGCAAGACCACCTGGCGCGGGCCCGCGGCGGGCGTGGAGCAGATCGACGCGGCGGTCCATGCGGCACGGAACGCGCTCGCATTCTGGGCGCGCCGGCCAATTTCGGAACGCTCCACGTATCTGGAAACTTTCGCCACGGAATTGCGGGAACGCCAGGACGATCTGATCGACGCGATCTCGATGGAGACCGGCAAGCCGCGGTGGGAATCGAGCACCGAAATCGACGCGATGATCCGGAAGATTCCGCTGTCAATCACGGCGTATCGAGAGCGGCGGGCAGCGAGCGAAAGTGAAACCGCCGGCGAGATTTCCGCGACGCGATTCAAGCCGCACGGCGTCGCGGCGGTATTCGGGCCGTTCAATTTTCCCGGGCATCTGCCCAACGGGCATATCGTGCCGGCGCTGCTGGCGGGGAACACGGTCATCTTCAAGCCCAGCGAGCAGGCCCCGCTGGTCGGCGAGTTGACCATGCGGGCGTGGGAGGCGGCGGATTTGCCGCCGGGCGTTTTGAATCTGCTGCATGGCGCGGCCGATGTCGGAGCGGCGCTGGCAACCCACCGGGGCGTTGACGGCGTTTTTTTCACTGGCAGCTTCGCGGCGGGCAAATCGCTCAGCCTCGCGCTGGCCGATCGGCCCGGCAAACTTCTCGCGCTGGAAATGGGCGGAAACAATCCGCTTGTCGTTTGGAACGCCGGGAATGTCGAAGCGGCCGCCTATCTGACGGCGGTCTCCGCGTTCATCACCGCCGGGCAGCGATGCAGCTGCGCCC
>Ga0302326_10024649_pt1 | contig 12217 bp, 9 predicted proteins | sample Palsa_T0_3_FD_202264 | JGI IMG/M metagenome (GOLD analysis project Ga0302326, IMG submission 202264) | Peat permafrost microbial communities from Stordalen Mire near Abisko, Sweden - Palsa_T0_3 | ecosystem: Environmental > Terrestrial > Soil > Palsa > Peat permafrost | place: Sweden: Abisko...
TCAGATTTCCTGTTTGATCGATCGTGTACACCATATTTCCTGTGCCTGGCTCAACCTGCGCGGCAGGATCATTGTACTGCGGGTCGAGCGGGGCGCTGATATCATCTGCCGCGACATGCAAAACGCCGCTGTTGCTAACACCCAGGGAGGTAAAAGTGGCATCTTCATCGTAATAGATATGTTTGCTCCAGGCGGTATCGCCGGTGTTATTATATTTAGTGGCGTTTACGATACAATGATAGGGCGAAGCCAAAATTGTAAAATAACCAATATATATATTCTGCATGGAATCTACAGCCATTACCGATTGATTACTGGTGACTGCCGGTTTTGAGTAGACCTGGTTGCCAAGATCATCGAATTTATACAAGTATCCCTGAATAATTCCTGAAATACCAGCTGTTGAGCTTGTTGGGCTAAACCCTTGTGACGTATTCTCGACGTATACATTCCCCGACGGATCGGCAGCGATTGCGTCGTACACCTCGCCATTTGCTATTTTTATATAAGCAGGCAGCATATTTTCTTTAAGCAATTCGGGGCCGCTGCAGGACGGCGCAGGGGTTTTGAGATTATTTTTTTTGCACCCTGTGATAATGATTAACACTACAAACAACAAGATTGGTAAATTCCTGGTTCTCATATATAGTACAATTGCTAAATCGATTTACTTGGTAAGTATAAAGATATAGCATTATTTATAAAATGCAAAAAATACCCGCTATTTCCCTTCATCCAGGCCCCTCATCCAGGCACGAAATTCCGCGCAAAGGCCTAAAGAGGTGGAGTTCTCGCGCCCCGGCGACAGGTAATTAACTGTCCAACCCGCCGCTGACAGGTGAATCCCAAAAAAAAAATCACACGAAAAACACACACCGTTCACACGAAATTATACAAAAATCACACGGAAACGGCGATAGCCCTCTTGAACACCGCTGAAAAAACAACTGATGGAAAATCACATGCATAACAGCCTTTGTTTTCAACCAAAATTAGTTGTAGATAGCTGATAATTAGTTTTTTGACATCTTCAATACTTGTGCCAAAAATCCGAAATCGAATCCCGATTGCTATCGGGACCGACATCCAAAATTCGAGCTTTGAGCTAAAATGGTAATAATCTTGTTGTAGAAGATTTACACGGGCAATCCCTAAAATTTGCTTAAACTAAATCGCTACATTAGGGCAACTATTAATTAATGATCGAGTATGAAAAAATTTCTGCTGCCGATAGTCTTCCTGCTAACTATTGTTATCGTTCAAGCGCAGGACCATCCCGAAATCCTTTACAAAAAAACAACCGCCATGATACCCATGCGCGACGGTATAAAGCTTTATACGGTTATCCTTTATCCCGCAAACACCGATAAACAATACCCGGTACTGATAACCAGGACCCCTTACGGCGCAGATATCCCAATAAAAGAGGATACCGCGGTAAGTTTAAAAAAGTCAGGTCTCGCAGTGCTGGCAGCAGACGGTTATATTTTTGTGTACCAGGATATCAGGGGGAAATTTAAAAGTGAAGGCACCATGCAAATCCACATGCCGCTGATTCACCGCACCCAAAAAGGCGCAGTTGATGAAAGCACCGATACGTACGACAGTGTTGACTGGCTGATAAAAAACGTTAAAAATAATAATGGAAAAGCCGGTATTTATGGCGTCTCGTACCCGGGATGGCTGGCGCTTGTTGGGGCTGTTGACCCTCACCCGGCATTGAAAGCGGCCTCGGAGCAGGCTTGTATGAGCGACCTGTTTTTAGGCGATGATTTTCATCATAACGGCGCCTTCAGGCTGAGCTATGGCATGGAGTACAGCTATGGTGTTGAACACGACCATTCATCAAACAGCAGTTTTCCATTTCCCCAATATGACCTGTATAACTGGTACCTTAAGCTTGGCTCGTTAAGCAATGTTAATGCTAAATATTTCAAGGGATCGATACCAACATGGAACACTTTTGTTGAACACCCGAATTACGATGCCTACTGGCAGAAAAACTCTCCGCTGAATTATGTTCCGGATGTGCAGATCCCCATGCTTCATGTTGGCGGCTATTATGACCAGGAAGACATGAACGGCCCGCAGCTGATGTACGCCAAAATGGAAAAAACGGATAAAAATGGCTATAATCATATCGTGCTTGGCCCATGGAACCATGGCCAATGGGCAGCCAGGAAGGCGGACAGCTTAGGTGCAATAAGTTTTGGCAGCAACACCGCGGAATGGTTTAAAATATTGCAAAAAAAATGGTTCGACTATTACTTAAAAGGCGAGGGAGACGGTAAGTTTGAAGAGGCTTACGCATTTCAAACAGGCAATAATAAATGGAAAACCTATAAAACATGGCCTCCAAAAGATGCGGTTATAAAAAAGCTTTATGCCGGCCCTAAAGGTACTTGTTCATTTTCGGCGCCTGCACCGGGCACAGTTAAATACGTAAGCGACCCATCAACACCTGTGCCCTACCGCACTTTGCCTATCGAGGCCACGTACGGACCGGGAAGCCGCTGGTACACCTGGCATGTGGAGGATCAGCGTTTTGTAAGCACACGCTCCGATGTAGCCACTTTTACGGCAGACTCTTTAACGGACGACTTAACAGTCACCGGGCAAATTACCGCCCACCTAATAGCCAGCACAACCGGAACAGATGCCGATTGGGTTGTAAAGCTGATTGATGTTTATCCCAACTTTGATAAAGATAACCTTAAAATGAGCGGCTTTGAGTTACCTGTGGCTATGGAAGTTTTCAGGGGAAGGTTCAGAAAAAGTTTTTCAAACCCTGAACCGCTGGTTCCCGGCAAACCGGAAGAGTTCACAATTAATCTGCACCAGATCAATCATACTTTCAAAAAAGGGCACCGGCTAATGATACAAGTACAGAGCACCTGGTTCCCGGTAATTGACCGTAACCCGCAAAAATATGTGCCGAATATTTTTGAAGCAAAAGACAGTGATTATATCAAAGCCGAACAAAGCATTTATTTGGGGGCCGCTAACGGCACATACATTGAAATACCGGTTATGAGTAATTGATAAGAGCCCGGAATCAAGAGTCAAGAGCAAGAGTCGAGACTTAAAAGTCAAGAGGGAAGGACCACGCCCGTCCTTATTGGGGTTCCTGGCCCTTTCCCGCACTTGCTGGATTGGTTCTTGGTTCCTGGTCAATCTACCGGTAGTGCGGGACGATCTTGTTCAATAAAACGTAATGCTCATGACATGGACATTATAAACCATGAACGATATTTGGAATTAGCGGAAATGTTCATTATATTTGATTGTTCATGAATCATGAACAGCCTATGTTAATGAACATAATAGAGCAGGATATATTAGCGATTGCCACTGACAAATTCGCGTCTCTCACTGGGGCAAAAATAAAAAGCGTTAGCACACGTAACGGAAAGGATATAGCTTCTGATGGCTTGGTTGAAATACAACTGAATAACAAATGTGAAGCATTTGAAATAGAAATAAAAAATGAGCTAAGGGCAAATAGTTTCCCATTTCTATTTACAAAGCAGCCCGGGCAAACCACCCAAACTTTGCTGGTTAGCAATTATATTCCCATGCCGCTAAAACAGGAATTAAGAAAAAGAAAGATAAATTATCTGGAAGCTGCCGGGAATTGCTTTATACAGACACCGGAAATATTTATTTATATCAATGACCAGCCGGTAACAGGCGTCAGGGTTCCGCCAGAAGGCAAACTATGGAAGCCGGCCGGCCTGAAATTCCTGTTTTTAATACTACGACTTCCCGGCCTGTTAAATACTTCTTACAGGGCCATTGCGGAGGAAGCAGGCATTGCGCTAGGGAGCATCGGCGGCTTACTGCAAGAACTAACGAATGAAGGCTTTTTAAAAGACGGCACCCAAAATGGGCATAAGCTGTTTTTTATAGAAAATGGCAACCGGCTTATGGAGCGGTGGGCCGAAGCCTACCGGGCAAATCTACGCCCGAAACAAATGATCGGCAATTTCAGGTTTTTGGACAAAGGCGCCGCTAAATATTGGGAAAGCCTGGAACGCACCGGCTTTAAATGGGGAGGCGAAAATGCGGGGGCGCTATTGACCAAATTTTTACACCCGGAAAAGTTTACCATATACACCACGGAAAACCGGGTGAAATTAATACAAACTTTAAAACTTGTACCCGACCCTGCCGGAACGGTAGAAGTATTAGAACAGTTTTGGCCCGATGAAGAAAATACTATAGCGCAAAGCGAAACCGTGCCCCCACTATTGGTATATGCAGATTTAATAACGAGTTTTGACAGCCGTAACCGCGAAACAGCGCACCGTATTAAAACCCAGTATCTTGACTGATTTATTATTACATACCGGTATCATTGAGATGCTGAAAGAGATGGAAGGTATCTTTGGAGATTTTGGAATTGACTATTACCTGGTGGGTGCAGTAGCCAGGGATATACATTTATCAGCTGATAAAAGTGCCGAAGCAAAACGAAAAACCAATGACGTTGACCTTGCCATTAAAATCAACGATGAAGGACAATATAATGAACTAAAAAAGGCGCTTATAGCGACGGGGCGATTTACACCTCACCCTATGGAGGCCATTAAACTTTTTTATAATAATAGGATTGAAGTCGATTTACTGCCATTCGGGGAAATAGAAGGCCCGGACATAAATGTAAACCCGACCGACCCTGCTTTTGTATTGAATATGCCCGGCTTGCGCGAAATTTATCCCTTCGTAGAAGATATAAAGATCGATAAAGACTTTTCAATCAAAGTTTTTACAATGGAAGGGCTCATCCTGTTGAAGCTCATCTCGAACGATGACCGACCTGAACGGACGAAAGATATTTCAGACATCGAGCATATTATACGGGTTTACTTTGATTTATATTCCGGCAACATTTATGAGGATCAATTTGACACAATGGAACTTTACGATACTGCTCAAAATGACTACCTGCAACTGGTATGTTGCAGGGTTATAGGCCGGAAAATGAAAGAATTGTTAAAGGGCTCCGACGGGTTGCGGGAACGCATCGAACAAATACTGGCGAAGCGACCTACAACGTGGTGGCAGGCGATGCTGGAAGGGATAAAGGACAATGTTTAATTTATCAAAGCAATTTTAATTTATGCTAACACAATAAATTTAAAACACATTTAATCATTCATCTTTGCCGGTATTATCACGGTATTGACCCCCGATTAGCATGAATAATACACCATCATAAATCCCTCAATGAGATCATCCATCATCGCTATCGTATTTACCTGTAGTTTGCTCCTCCTAAGCTGTCAACAAAAAAAGCCCCAAACTACTGCCGCTGCAACTGAAAACCATCTTAAATACAAAAAGGGCATGGTGGTGTGCGCCTATCCCGATGCTGCACAAGCCGGCCTTAGCATATTAAAAAAAGGCGGCAATGCGATTGATGCGGCCGTTGCGGTGCAATTTGCGCTGGCGGTAACTTTTCCGGAAGCGGGCAACATTGGCGGCGGGGGATTTATGGTTTACCGGGGAGCAAACGGCGAGACTGCGACACTTGATTTCAGGGAGAAAGCGCCGGGGACAGCCACCACAAATATGTTTTTGGATGCCAAGGGGAATGTAGTGCCAAACATGAGTTTGGTTACGCATAAAGCTTCGGGCGTACCCGGATCGGTGGACGGTATGATAACGGCCCACCAAAAATATGGGAAGCTAAGCTGGGCCGAGGTAGTGCAGCCGGCGATAGACCTGGCCGCCAAAGGCTTTAAAATTACCAAAAACTTTGCCGCCGACCTGAACGGTGCGCAGGCTGATTTCAAAAAGGAAAATCCCGGCGAAACCTATTTTTTAAAAAATACACCCTGGAAAGCCGGCGATACCATAATACAAGCTGACCTGGCCAAAACGCTTACGATCATCCGCGATAAAGGTCGCGACGGCTTTTACAACGGTGTGGTAGCCGGTGAAATAGTTGCCGAAATGAAGAAAGGAAACGGCCTCATTTCCAAAGCCGATCTTTCCAACTACCATTCCGTTTGGCGCGCGCCAATTATCGGAACGTATAAAGGCTATAAAATTATTACGATGCCGCCTCCCTCAAGCGGCGGAATCGCATTATTGCAATTGCTGCGTTCTGTAGAAAAGTACCCCTTGCACCGCTGGGGCCATAACCAGGACTCGACCGTTCAGTTAATGGTAGAGGCCGAGCGGCGGGTGTATGCCGATCGTTCCAAGTACCTCGGCGATCCCGATTTTTACAAAGTACCTGTTAAAAACCTGTTGAACCCGGATTACATCGACTCCCGCATGAAAAATTTCAGCTGGGACGCTGCAACCCCAAGCACCGCGATACAACCCGGCAAAATGCCCGGCTACGAGGATACGCAAACCACTCATTTCAGCATTGTTGACCAATATGGCAATGCGGTTTCGATAACAACAACGCTTAACGACTGGTTCGGGAATAAGATTGCGGTGGGTGGAGCGGGCTTTTTACTCAATAACGAGATGGATGATTTCAGCGAAAAACCGGGTACGCCCAATATGTTCGGCCTGGTGGGCGGTAAAGCAAACAGCATACAACCCAATAAACGCATGCTCTCGTCCATGACGCCTACCATCCTCGAAAAAGACGGTAAGCTTTATATGGTAGTTGGCTCACCCGGCGGCAGTACCATTATTACAACGGTGTTTCAAACTATTTTGAACGTAACGGAATTTGACCAAACCATGCAGCAGGCGGTAGCTGCCAAACGTTTCCATTCGCAATGGCTGCCCGATTCGGTATTTTTTGAAGCCGGCGCCTTAGATTCCAATACCCGCCAACGGCTGCAAAAAAAGGGCTACCGGTTTGAGGCTTCGCCTCCCATTGGCCTGGTGGACGCCATCCTAATAACAAAAGCTGGCTACCTCGACGGCGGCGCTGATCCGAGAGGGGACGATACGAAAATGGGGTGGTAGTTAGGAACAATTTTTTTTCTCCGGATTTTGCTATCCAATGAGCATTCAGATAAATTATATTGTTTCGCGTAAACGGTCACCGGTTGTCCGTTTCTGATACAGGGTTAAGGCGAAAGCTTGGCGTCAATCGTTTAATAGCCAACAGATTATGAATATGGCATAGCTTTGGCCAAAAAGATCAGGCATCTTACGTATTTCAGGCCGGCTCATGCTCAATTATTCTGAATATTACGCCAATAAGCGTTTGTCCGGCTTTATTAAAAACTTTAGACGCTGGGCAACTCCGCTAAAGGGTGCCTGAAAGAACAGGGCGATGCCGTATATACCATTGAAATGAAAAAGTAAAACCAAAAATGATAAAAATGAAAACGACCATCAAATATTGGGCAGCAGCACTCTTTATGACTACTGCCTTCTTTACAGGCAACAGTGCTGCGGCGCAGACGTCCGGACCCTTGTTCAACGAGATCGCGCGCCAGGATTCTCTGCAGTTCGCGGCCTTTAACGCCCGGAACCTTGACGGGCTCATGGCTTATTTTGATAGCAGCCTGGAGTTCTACCAGGACAATACCGGGGTACGGAACTATGAGCAGGTGAAACAGGCTTTCGGCGGTGTTTTTAAAATGGTTTACGTCCTCACCCGCAAGCTTGTTCCGGGTAGTATGGAGGTGTACCCGATAAAAGATTACGGCGCCATCGAGACCGCGCAGCATACCTTTTCCCACATCGAAAACGGGCAGCTGCAAGTCGGCACCTTTAAGTATATGCAGATATGGCAAAAAAAAGACGGCGTCTGGAGGGTAACCCGGGAAATCTCATATGGTCATTAAAAGGCCGATACTTCCTTTAGCATAGCGAAAAGTATTAGAGAATGATTTCGATAATCTGATTTGAGTGAAATAAAACCCGTTGAAAAGCCGGCATTAAGACGGTAAGCTTTATATGATAGCCGGCTCGCCCGGCGGCAGTAGTTTTGCCAACCTGGGAAATATATTTTTTTAGGATTAAATTAGTTATTTTTGGACTCAACTATTTGAAATTGAGGAGGTAAATTTGAGGGTGACGCTCCTATTAAAAAAACAAAAACCGAAAAAATAACACCAATGGCATGAGAAAATTACTTACCTCCTTTTCAACTGTATTAATCTTATCGCCGTTGATCTTCAGCGGATGTAAAAAGTCCACAGTTGTAAACCCTGTTTCGAAGGGCGCCCCTGCTACATTAACCAATAAGCAAGTGGCCGAAATATTGGTTGCGGGGCTTACCGCATCTTTTACCAGTGTAAAAGGTGTTACCGGTGCCGAAAAAACGAGTGCCGCAGGCAGTGGTAAAACGCTCGACGATTTGCCGGCTGTGCCTGTTGGTTTTTGCGGACTTGACGAATATGCATTTAATACTTACCCGGCTGATTTTAATTTTCCCTATTTCTTCGATCCTAAAGTTGATACACTGGATGGGGATGTCACCGGAAGCTACGAGATGTTTACGATCTGTAACAACACAGGGCCGTACGGGTACGAATATTATCGCAAAATGAGTATTGGCGGCTACGGGCCGGGCGGATACTTTTTCAATAACCTGGAACAAGATTATACGGTAAAAAGCCTTAATGCTGATTACAGCAAATTTTCGCTGGAGGGGTATATGAACGTAAACGATAACTGGGCATACGGCAACATCGAAAGCCGCGACACCACAACCTACCAGCCCGGTGTAACCTTCGTGCTAAAAAACGGCAACCCCGCCCTGACAGGGACAGCCACCTTTACCCATGTTAATTATTACATATCAGCCGGGACGACCACTAAAACGGGCTACTACGGCACCTATGCCTTTACCGGCAACTTTGGTGTAACAGTAACCTTTTTACAAAACGGCAAACCCGACGTGTATTACTTTACCTATTAGTGCCGGGTGATAATTTGCGCCGAATATTAATTGAGCCATTCGGCCGATCTTCAACGTAGTCAACGTCCTGCCGACGTTCCAATACTTCCGGCCTGATTTATCCGGTTGGGCCGATGATCGGCCGGCCGCCTTCTTTGCTGAATCAGGCTTGCCTGCATTTTACCTACCTAAACGCAGACCACCCCGACAAATCGGGGCGGTAGCGGGGTATAAAAAACGGGACCATCATTAATGATAGTCCCGTGATATGGGCCGGCAAATGCGTAGATTATTTTACAAGGGCCGGGCCTTTATTCAGTTTTCTTAACTGTGGTGGTAGTAGTGGTTTTTGTAGCTGGTGTAGTTGCCGTTTTTTTGTGGTAAACTTTGTGGTAAGTGTGTACCGGCTTGTGATAGGCTGATGCAGTATAGGTAACGTGGTGCGTTGCTACGTTAGCGGCAACAGCCGGTTTGGTCTCGGTAGTGGTAGTTACCTCGGTCGTTGTGGGTGCCGGCGGCGCAACAGGTACAACCACTGGTGCAGGTGCAGGGGTGCGTACAGTGTCATGCACTACAACTACTGTTGGTGGAGCTGGTTCTGGCGCAGGCGGCGGCGGTGTGGTTATTACGATCGGCGCGGGCGCGGGTGCAGGCTTTAAATGACCCGTTACCGCGCCATCCGCTGCGCCGTTAATAGCATCGGGAGTTCCTGTGCCTGTCACTTTAACTTTTGTTATTGTACGCCCATGAGCACCTTTCCTAACCTTCTTTTTAACTTCGATTTTGTTTTTTGTAGTGTCCTGCGTTTGAGCCTGTGCAGTTTGGACTGTCCAAATCATGCCGGCTATAAATAATATTAAACTGATCTTTTTCATAATGATGTACATTGGTTAATGATGCTGTATATAAGTTATATATATCATTATGTAACATAGCTATTACAATGTTGTTTTTTATTTTAAATATTTAACCTGGAGGAAATAAATGCCCTATAAAACAAATACAAACTTTCCGTTGTTGGTTTATGTCATCCGGAAATTAGCTGCAGTGTGGTCTCAAGCTACGGAAAGTATCCCGGCTTAAGGGGCAGAAAGCCCGGCCGCCATCCCGCTGAATCAAGCCTGCCTAACAAGTTGGCTCCTGACGGTGAACCACTCCGATAAACCTGGGTGACTGCGGAATTAAACAGCACGCGTCTTGCCTAAAGATTAAACGCTATTATGCTTTTTATAAGTAATACCATTCATTGTACATTCGATAAGAAGTTGAACCTTTAATAATTTAGTTATGCGCAAAGTAATTTTCAAGTTTTGGGTAATTGCACCTATGCTTTTCAGCAGCATTTCAGTTTTCAGCGTACAGGGCCAACAGACCACTAAAGCTGGAAAGGTTGGAAGCGTTGATACGGGGGCCGTCAAGGCGGAGGGAAAAATTATATTTGCCAAGACCTGTTCGCCCTGCCACAGTAAACCCACTGATCCAAAAACGCCTACTGTAACCATGCTATCGCACATGGAGCCGCAAGTGGTGCTTAATGCCTTGAATAATGGCAAAATGAAACCGCAGGCCAGTGCCCTTACCGAGGCACAGCGCGAGGCGGTGGCGCAATTTGTAACCAACAAAATGCTAAAGGCAACATCCCTGGCGGATGCGGCCTACACCCGGTTCAGTTTGCCGGCGAAAGGCAGTGCGCTTTACGATGAGTCGGGTTGGGGCGGCAACCCTGCAGGAACCGGTTACAGAACCGCCGCGCAGGCGGGCATCAACCTCGCAAATGTTAAAAGCTTAAAGTTAAAATGGTCGTTTGCTTTTCCGAACACCAACGAGGTGCGCTGCAAACCAGCTGTAGTGGGCAATTGGGTTATTGCAGCCTGTCAATCGGGTGACGTGTATGCGTTAAACAGGCATAGCGGCAAAATAGGCTGGCATGTTAAGGCGAAGGTAGCTATCAGGAGCGGTATGACGATCGTACGGGCGCCAGGCGTAGTTACTGCCTATTTTGCCGACGGCGCCACCAACACCTACGCCATTGATGTAAGGACCGGCAAAATCTTATGGACCACACGTGCGGGCGTTGATCAGCAGGCAATGAACACAGGTTCCGTGGCTTATTATGGCGGAAAAGTATTTGTCCCCATCAGTTCGATTGAAGTGGCTATGGTATTAGACAGCAATTATAATTGCTGCACATCTTCGGGCGGCGTTGCCGCTTTGGACAGTAAAACCGGTAAGGTATTATGGTATCACCGCGTTGTTCCCGAGGCCACGGTAACCACCAATATGAAAAAGAATGGGAAGCCATTTTATGGTCCTTCCGGCGCGCCGGTTTGGTGCAGCCCGACCATCGATGTGAAACGAGGCTTGCTGTATATAGGCACCGGCGAAAACTACAGCGAGCCTGTCACCGTTAGCAGCGATGCCATACAGGCGCTTGATATAAATACCGGTGCGCTGGTATGGAATTTCCAGGCTACCAGCAATGATGCCTGGAACATGGCCTGCCCCACGGTTGCCAACTGTCCCGGCAAGACGGGCAGAGACCTGGATTTTGGCATGGCGCCGCTATTGGTAAAAGGTGCTGATGGTAAAGATCGGTTACTGGCAGGCGAAAAGTCCGGTGTGGTCTATGCTTTGGACCCTCAACGGGGTACGGTACTTTGGAAGACGCGTATCGGCAAAGGCGGCGCGCTGGGCGGCATTCACTGGGGAATGGCGGCCGATGGCAAAAAAGTTTATGCGGCCAATGCTGATAATACCCTTGCGTTAAACCCCGATGATACAACGGCGCATGCCGCGCCTGGTATTTATGCCCTCGACATCATCAGCGGCAAGGTTTCCTGGGTTGCGCCGACTCCAAAAGTAGTGGGAAAGGAAAGTTACCTGGGCGCTAATTCAGCCGCGCCGATCGTAGTGCCGGGCATCGTGTTTGCAGGCAGCCTGGACGGGAACATCAGGGCATATGCTGCAGCGACGGGGAAAATAATCTGGGATTATAACACCATCAGGGAATACAAGACAGCCAATGGTGCAACCGGCAAAGGAGGTTCCATTGACAGTGCGCCTCCTATTGCAGCAGGGGGTATGTTGTTTGTCAATTCGGGCTATACGCAATTTGGCGAAAAGCCGGGGAACGTATTGCTGGCATTCGAGGTCAGAAAGTAAGGTGGTGCTGTACAAATGTTGCGCTAAAACTTTGATGTTGGGGTATTATGTCTAAAGGATCCTATGCTGGTTTCTCTGACTGCCCGGTTAAATCCCCCTTCTTTTAAAAGTTTGATTTCATTAGTTTTGCAACATGTCCGTCAAACTGGTAGCCGAAATTCCGGGATTAAATTTGCAGGACCTGGAACTGAAAGGTTTTAAAGTCCACCAACTGCCTGCATCGGTAGA
>Ga0302326_10024650_pt1 | contig 12216 bp, 8 predicted proteins | sample Palsa_T0_3_FD_202264 | JGI IMG/M metagenome (GOLD analysis project Ga0302326, IMG submission 202264) | Peat permafrost microbial communities from Stordalen Mire near Abisko, Sweden - Palsa_T0_3 | ecosystem: Environmental > Terrestrial > Soil > Palsa > Peat permafrost | place: Sweden: Abisko...
ATTCGAGCTCCTCTTTGAGCTCTTCCCCGGAACGAGACGCCATGAAGCCGGATTTTACCCGGTTTTCACCGCAATCACCCCGATCATTCCGGTGCCCGGCACGGCGCCCGCGAACGGCCCGTCATCCGTTCACGCGGGCGCGTGTTTGGGCCGCGCCAGCCGCGCTCGCGGCGTCGCGCCAGCCGCGCTCGCGGCGTCGGCGCCAGCCGCGCTCGAGGCGTCGCGCCAGCCGCGCGCCCTCAAGCCGCGACTGCAGCTCGCGCACGCGCGAACGCCGCGTCCAAAGCGGCGCGCAGCGTGGGGCACGATCCGGGCTCCACCACCGGGCCGAGACCGAACTTCGCCGCCTCACCGAGCCGCCGATCGGGATGTGCCACGGTGCGCAGCTCGCCCGTCAATCCGAGCTCGCCAAAGCACGCGAGCGGCACGCTCCCCGTCCCACCGCCCGTCAGCGGCACTCCCCGAGCGGCGCTCGCCACCGCGAGCGCGAGCGCGAGGTCGACTCCGGGCTCCTCGACCCTGACCCCTCCGACGACGTTGACGAACACGTCCGAGGCCCCGAGGCCGATCCCGGCGTGGCGGCCGAGCACGGCGAGTACCAGCGCTACGCGGTTGCGATCGAGGCCAGAGACGACGCGCCGGGGCGGCACCAGCTCCGATCGGGCGACCAGGGCCTGCACCTCGACGAGGAGGGGACGCGATCCCTCCATCGAGCAGAGCACGACGCTCCCGGGAGCACGGGTCGCCTCGGCGACGAATCGCGCCGAAGCGTCGAGGACCTCGACGAGGCCGTCGTCGCGCATCTCGAACACGGCCACCTCGTTGGTCGAGCCGAAGCGGTTCTTGACCGCGCGGACCGTGCGGTAGGTCCGCTCCCGCTCGCCCTCGAACTGCAGCACGCAGTCAACCAGGTGCTCGAGCACGCGCGGCCCCGCGAGCGCTCCATCCTTCGTCACGTGCCCGACGAGCAGGACGGCGATCCCGATCTGCTTGGCCACGCGCATCACCTCCGCAGTGGCCTCGCGCACCTGCCCGACCGACCCCGGCGCGCCGGACAGCGACGCCGCATGCAGCGTCTGGATGGAATCGATCACACACACCTCGGGCCTGACCGCCTCGAGCGTCGCGCACACGACCTCGAGGGCCGTCTCCGCGACCACCGGGATCCGCAGCGCCGCGTCTCCGGCCAGCCGCTCGGCGCGCAACCGGATCTGCGCGGCCGACTCCTCGGCCGATATGTACAGCGTCCGGTGTCCCGCGGCCTCCAGGTTGGCCAGTGCCATCGTCGTCAGGGTCGACTTGCCGATTCCCGGCGCGCCACCGATCAGCACCAGCGACCCGGGCACGAGGCCACCGCCGAGCACCGCGTCGAGCTCGCCGACACCGGTTGACAGGCGATGGTGGCCCTCGGCAGCGACGGCGCCCAGCGTCACGGGTGATACGGCAGCCAAGGAGGCAGCGCCGACTGCGCCGCGGCGGCCCGTCGGCCGCGCTCGCGACTCTTCGACCAGCGTGTTCCACTCGCCGCATCCCGGACATTGACCCGCCCACCTGGCGCTCTCGTGCCCGCAGGCCGAGCAGATATGAACCGAGGTGGGTCGAGGCATTGTCCACCGAGGCTACGGGTCGTGGCCGACGTCACCGCACGGCGGGCGCCCAACGGCGCAGAGCCGAGACGCGCTCGTGACGGCGGCGTCACCATGCGGGTTGTACGAAAGTGACGATCGATCGGGCCGCTCGCGCCGCTTGCGGCAGCCGAAACGGCGACGGCGGATCGGCGGATCGGGCGGCCGGGCGGATCGGCGGCGCCGGGTGGCCGGCGGATCGGCGGCGCCGGGCGGATCGGCGGCGCCGGGCGGATCGGCGGCGCCGGGCGGCCGGCGGATCGGCGGCGACGGCGGATCGGCGGCGCCGGGCGGATCGGCGGCGCCGGGTGGATCGGCGGCGCCGGGCGGCCGGCGCGGCCGGCGGATCGGCGGCGCCGGGCGGCCGGCTCGCAGCGTTCCCCGGGGAGGGTGTGTGCCAAAGCGAAGCCCAGGTGCGCAAAGGAACACACCCTCCGCGGTTCACCGCCCGGCAACGCGATTCCCGACCTCTGACCACTCTTGACACCCCTTCCTTCGGTACCTAATCTTTAGGTACCTGACGAGTCCAGCCGGATGACGAGTCCAGCCGGGCGACGAGTCCAGCCGGGCGACGAGTCCAGCCGGGCGACGAGTCCAGCCGGGCGACGAGTCCAGCCGGGCGACGAGTCCAGCCGGGCGACGAGTCCAGCCGGATGACGAGTCCAGCCGGATGACGAGTCCAGCCGGATGACGAGTCCAGCCGGGCGACGAGTCCAGCCGGGCGACGAGTCCAGCCGGGCGACGAGTCCAGCCGGGCGACGAGTCCAGCCGGATGACGAGTCCCAGCCGGAGGAGGCCCGTGGCCGCGACCGATCGCATTGACGCTTACGTGTGGCGCATCAGCGCCGTCGTGATCCTCGGATCGATCATGTCGATCCTCGACACAACGATCGTCAACGTCGCGCTCGCGACCCTCAGCCGGGATCTGCACTGCACGATCTCCCAGGTTCAGTGGGTCGTCACGGGCTACATGCTCTCTCTCGCAGCGGTGATCCCGGTGTCGGGGTGGGCGTCGCGGCGGTTCGGTGCGAAGTCCGTCTGGCTTGTCTCGCTCGTGCTGTTCGTCGCCGGCTCGGCGCTGTGCGGGTTCGCCACCTCGATCGACGAGCTGATCGTCTTCCGTGTGCTCCAGGGGCTCGGCGGCGGCATGATCCTGCCGATCGGCCAGCTGATGATGGCGGAGGCGGCCGGGCCGTCGCGGATGGGTCGCGTGATGAGCATCGTTGCGGTGCCTGCGATGCTCGCCCCGGTCCTCGGGCCGACGCTCGGCGGCGTGATCATCGAGAACCTGAGCTGGCACTGGATCTTCTTCGTGAACGTACCGATCGGCTTCGCCGCCGTGATCGCCTCGGTCCGGATCCTGCCGCGCCCCAAGCCCGCGGCCGCCGGCAATCTCGACGCGCTCGGCCTGGCGCTGATGGCGACAGGGCTTGTGCTGCTGACCTACGGCCTGGCCGAGATCGGCAGCACCGGCAGCTTCACCTCGGTGAAAGTGCTGGTCCCGTGCATCGTCGGCCTCTCGCTCGTAGGCACGTTCGTACGGCACGCGCTGCGGGTGCCGCGACCGCTGCTCGACCTGCGGCTGTACCGGCGCACGACCTTCGCATCAGCCTCGTTCGCGATGTTCTGCCTTGGCGCCGCACTGTTCGGCGGCTTGATCCTGCTGCCCCTCTACTGGCAGGACATCCGCCATGAGAGCGTGATCCTGACCGGCGTGCTGACGGCGCCCCAGGGCCTCGGGATGGCGCTCGTGATGCCGCTCGCGGGCAAGCTCTCAGACCGTCACGGCGGCGGTCCGCTGGCGCTGTTCGGGGTGATCATGACGACGGTCACGACGGTCCCGTTCGCGTTCGTCGGCGTCCACACGTCGATCGCGTTCCTCAGCGTCGCAATGCTCCTTCGCGGTGCCGGGATCGGCTTCGCGTTCATGCCGGCGATGGCGGCCGCGTTCGCCTCGCTCGAGCGCCACGAGCTCTCGGACGCAACTCCGCAGCTGAACGTGCTCCAACGCGTCGGCGGCTCGATCGGAACAGCTCTGCTCGCTGTCGTGCTCCAGCGCGCGCTCGTCGGCGCGATCACGCCCGCCGCCCAGGCCTCGGCCTACGGGACCGCCTTCCTGTGGTCGGCCGGAATCACGGCACTCGCAATCGCGCCGTGCATCATCCTGATGCGCGCCGAGCGGGCAGCGCGGGCAGCGCGCTTGCTGGACGCCGAGGCGGCCGCGGGGGCAGTTGCGGAGGCGGCGCTCGCATGACCGCGACCGGCGTCGACGCCCGCGCGGCGGCGCTCGAGCAGCTCGGGCGCTCGTTCAAGACCGCGATGGCTGCGGTGCGGCGGTTACGCGGGCGCGAGACCCATCGTCCAGGCGAACTCAGCTACGCGCAGTACGGGCTGCTGTTCGGCCTCGCCGACGGCGGCGGCGAGCTGTCAGCGCGCGACCTCGCCTGCGCGGCCGATCTCTCACCCGCGACAGTGACGCAGATGCTCGACCACCTCGCCGCGGCGGGCCTCGTCGCCCGCGTGCGCTCCAAGCTCGACAAGCGCGTCGTCATGACGTCGCTCACCGGCCGCGGCCGAGCGCTGGTCGCCGAGCGTAGGGCGCTGTTCGAGCCCCGCTGGCGCGCGGCGCTCGCCGAGTTCGGCGACGACGAGCTGTACATCGCCGCCACGGTCCTGGCGCAGCTTGGCGCGCTGTTCGACGACTTCTAGTCGTTGCCCTGCGCGGGCCCGGCCGGCGCGGCGCCGTCGCCGCCGTCTTCTGATGCTTCCTCGCCGCCCTCAGCCCCGACGCCGACCGGCGTCGGCTTCGGCACCGGCTGGATCACGGACAGCTTGACGTCCTCGGTGCTGCCCGGGTCGTCCGCCGTGTTCGGCTCGACGAGCACGGTCGAGCCCGGGGGTACCTGGGAACGCAGGACGAAGTCCGCGAGGGGATCCTCGATGTAGCGCTGGATCGCCCGGCGCAGCGGCCGGGCTCCCATCGCTGGATCCCAGCCCTTGTCGACGAGCAGGTCCTTGGCCTCATCGGAGAGCTCGAGCTGAAGCTCGCGCTCCGCCATCGACGCGCGAATCCGCCGCAGCAGCAGCTCCACGATCTCCTTGATCTCGTCCTTGGAGAGCTTGTGGAAGACGATCACCTCGTCGATCCGGTTGAGGAACTCGGGCCGGAAGACCTTCTTCAGCTCGCCCATGATCCGGTTCTTCATGTCGTCGTAGGTGATCCCGGTCTCGTCGTCGGAGACGGCGAAGCCGAGTGGGGTGTTGCGTGCGATCTCCGATGCCCCGATGTTCGAGGTCATGATCACGATGCAGTGGCGGAAGTCGACCGTGCGACCCTGGGCGTCCGTCAGCCGGCCGTCCTCGAGGATCTGCAGCAGGATGTTGAAGACGTCCGGGTGGGCCTTCTCGATCTCGTCGAGCAGCAGCACGCTGTACGGCTTGCGGCGGACCGCTTCCGTCAGCTGGCCGCCCTCGTCGTAGCCGATGTATCCGGGAGGCGAGCCCACGAGGCGGGAGACCGCGTGCTTCTCCATGTACTCGGACATGTCGATCCGGACCATCGTCTCCTCGTCGCCAAACAGGAATTCGGCGAGTGTGCGCGCCAGCTCGGTCTTGCCGACGCCGGACGGGCCGAGGAAGATGAACGAGCCGGTTGGGCGCTTGGGGTCCTTGAGGCCCGCGCGCGAGCGGCGGATCGCCTTCGAGACGACCTCGAGCGCCGGGTGCTGGCCGATCACCCGCTTGTGGAGCTCCTCTTCCATCCGCATCAGCTTCGCGGTCTCAGCCTCGGTCAGCTTGAAGACCGGGATGCCGGTCCACATCGAGACGATGTCGGCGATCTCCTCCTCGCCGATCGACGGGCGCTCGCTGGAGTCGCCCGCCTCCCACTGGTCGGCGAGCTCACGCTTCTTCTGCGTCAGCCGTCGCTCAGTGTCGCGCAGACCCGCGGCCTTCTCGAACTCCTGGGCCTCGATCGCGGCCTCCTTCGCGCGCCGCGTCTCCTCGATCTCGTCCTCGAGCTCGCGGAACACGGGCGGCGAGGTCATCGACTTGATCCGCATCCGCGATGCCGCCTCGTCGATCAGGTCGATCGCCTTGTCAGGCAGGAAGCGGTCGGAGATGTAGCGATCGGCGAGGTCGGCTGCGGCCACGAGCGCCTCGTCGGTGATGTTCACCTTGTGGTGCTGCTCGTAGCGGTCACGGAGGCCGGTCAGGATCTGAACCGTCTCCTCGGTCGACGGCTGCTCGACGCGGATCTGCTGGAAGCGGCGCTCCAGCGCCGAGTCGCGCTCGAGGTACTTGCGGTACTCCTCGAGCGTCGTCGCGCCGATCGTCTGCAGCTCTCCGCGCGCGAGCGCGGGCTTCAAGATCGAGGCGGCGTCGATCGCACCCTCGGCGGCGCCCGCACCGACGAGGTTGTGCAGCTCGTCGATGAACAGGATGATGTCGCCGCGCTGGGTGATCTCCTTCATCACCTTCTTCAGGCGCTCCTCAAATTCTCCCCGGTACTTCGATCCGGCCACGAGCGCGGCCAGGTCCAGGGTGTAGATCTGCTTGCCCTTGAGCAGCTCGGGGACGTCGGAATTGGTGATCCGCTGCGCGAGGCCCTCGACGACGGCCGTCTTGCCGACGCCTGGCTCGCCGACCAGCACGGGATTGTTCTTCGTGCGGCGCGAGAGGATCTGCATGATCCGCTCGATTTCAGTCTCGCGCCCGACCACCGGGTCGAGCTTGCCCTCCGACGCGAGCTTGGTCAGATTGCGACCGAATTGGTCGAGCAGCTTGGAGGACTTCTTGCCCTCGCCGGCTGCGCCCGGTGCGCCGGCCTGGCCGCTCCCGGAGCGCTGACGGCTGCCGGGTCCGGACAGCATGCGGATGACCTCGTTGCGGATCTTCTCTGAGTCGGCGTCGAAGTCGAGCAGGATGCGGGCGGCGACGCCCTCGTTCTCACGCACCAGGCCGAGGAGGATGTGCTCGGTGCCGATGTAATTGTGTCCGAGGCTCAGCGCCTCCCGGAGCGCGAGCTCCAGAACCTTCTTCGCCCGCGGGGTGAACGGGATCTGGCCGGAGGTGACCTCCTCGCCGGATCCGACGATCCGGACGACCTGCGCGCGCACGCGCTCGACCGTTATATCCAGCGACTCGAGCACCCGAGCAGCCAGGCCCTCCTCCTCGCGTAGGAGCCCAAGCAGGATGTGCTCGGTGCCGATGTAATTGTGCTTGAGCGTCCGCGCCTCTTCCTGCGCCAGGACGACCACCTGGCGGGCTCGCTCTGTGAATCGCTCGAACATGGCTTGGATCTCTCTGTGGTGCGGTGCGGGCTCTAGGCCAGCCGGGATTTATCGAAGGTCGAGGGTTGACGCCGTTTCCTGGCTCCTACGCCAGGGCCGGCAGTACAGATACCGGCCGCAGGGACGCAAACGGCCCCGTCTGCTCATCTATCGACCGACACACGGTCCTTGATGAGCGCAACAGGGTCGATCTGGGGCCATGCCTCAGTCTACCAGTAGCTCCTGCCGCTCCTGCCGCCCACGCTGAGGCCTGTGCTCAAGGGCACACGACGGTAATCCCAATTACCACGATCGCCGATGGGTAAATGCCCTGCGCACGGGCGCAGGAGCGACCCTCACTCCCGCATCGCGGGGAACAGCACAACCTCTCGGATCGACCGCGTCCCCGTCATCGCCATCACCAGCCGGTCGATGCCGATCCCGATTCCCCCGGTCGGTGGCATGCCCTGCTCGAGCGCCCGCACGAACGCCTCGTCGTAGGGCTGAGCCTCTTCGTCGCCCGCGCTCGCCAAAGCGACCTGCTCCTCGAACCGCAGCCGTTGCTCGTCGGGGTCGTTGAGCTCGCTGAAGGCGTTTGCGATCTCCATCCCGCCGACGAAAGCCTCGAAGCGCTCGACCAGCCCGGGATCGGAGCGGTGACGCTTGGCCAGCGGCGAGAGCTCAACCGGGTAGTCGAGTAGGAACGTCGGCTCGATCAGCGTCGGCTCCACATGCTTGGACAGCAGTTCGTCGACGAGCTGGGGCCAGGTGTCGTCCTCGGGCACCGCGAGGCCGTGCGAATGCATCGCAGCCGCGAGCGCGTCGCGGTCCCGTGCCGCGAGGATGTCGATGCCGGTGCGGTCGAGAATCGCCCCTGCGAGCGTCTCTCGGCGCCAGGGTGGCGAAAAGTCGTGCGGACCCTCGTAGCCGACCTCGGCGGCGACGTAGGCTACGAGCTGCTCGCAGCGCGAGGCCATGTCGAGATAGTCCGCATAGGCCTCGTAAAACTCGAGCATCGTGAACTCGGGGTTGTGCTTCTGCGAGAGGCCCTCGTTGCGAAAGTCCTTGCCGAGCTCGTAGACGCGCTCGAGACCGCCGACGATCAGCCGCTTGAGGTACAGCTCGGTCGCAATTCGCAGGTAGAGCTCTCGGTCGAGCGCATTGTGGTGAGTCGCGAACGGGCGTGCCGCGGCGCCACCGTAGAGCGGCTGCAGCACCGGGGTCTCGACCTCGATGAAGCCCTCCTGGTCCAGATATCGCCGTACCGCCGAGACCATCTTCGCGCGCCTGATGAAGAGCGCTCGCGTTTCCTCGTTGGCGATCAGGTCAAGCTCACGACGGCGGTGGCGGGTTTCGACGTCCTGGAGTCCGTGATGCTTCTCGGGCGGAGGCCTCAGCGACTTCGCGAGCAGGGTGAATTCCTGCACCCGAAGCGTCAGTTCGCCGCGACGCGAGCTGAAGGCGGTTCCGTCGATGCCAAGCAGGTCGCCGAGGTCGAAGTGCAGCAGGCGCTCCATCGCTTCGGGACCGAGCACGTCGACCCGAGCCTGGATCTGGATCCGCCCCGAACGATCGACGAGATCGAGGAATGCCATCTTCCCCTGGCCGCGGCGGGCGGCGAGCCGTCCCGCCACCCGGTGGCGTACGTCTGTCTCCTCCCCGGGTGCCAGGTCTGCGTGGGCCGCCCGAACGGCGGCGATCGGCTCAACGCCGTCGAACTCGTGTGGGAACGGCTCGATTCCAGCCGCGCGCAGCGCGTCGAGCTTGCGCCGCCGCGCGGCGAGGACCTCGGGCAGGTCGGCGTCGCTGTTGTCCACGAGCTCGTCTTCGCCGGCCGTCGCCGCGACGCCAGCCTACTTCGAATCGATGCTGATTTTGGTGATCGTCAGCTTGCGCTCGCCGCTGGGAGTGGTGAAGACCACCTCTTCGCCGCGCCTGTGTCCGAGCAGTGCCTTGCCGACCGGCGATTCGTTAGAGAGCCGCAGCTGAGCCGGGTTCGACTCGGCCGAGCCGACGATCGTGTACCTGGTGGCCTTGCCGCCCTCGTCCTTGACGTGAACCACGGAACCGACCCGGACGAGGTCTGTGCTCAGATCCGAGGAGTCGATCACGGTTGCGGAGCGGAGCTTGTCCTCGAGCTGCGCGATGCGAGCCTCGAGCATCGCCTGCTCGTTCTTGGCATCGTCGTACTCAGCGTTCTCGGAGATGTCGCCGAACTCGCGCGCCTCCTTGATGCGAGCGGCCACCTCGCGCCGGCGCTCGTTCGAGAGGTGGTCGAGCTCGGCCTTGAGATTCGCCAGACCTTCGGCGGTGAGAATTACGTCCTTGGGCATGTTCAGAGAAACCTAATGGTTGATTGTCGTGACGATCCGGCGAGAAACGAGGCCCCTACGCGCAGGAGCTAGCCCTCCCCGGCCGCTGCGGTCGCGGAAGTATAGCGACGGTTGAAACAGAGCCGGGGTGTCCTGGATTCGCCTGCGCATGAGGGGCACGGCACGCGTTCAGGCGACCGCCCTGGCCGTTTGTCAGATCTTCGCGCTCGGCACGGAAAGCATCGCGGCGGACCCGCCGATAGAGGGGGCGTCGGCGACCTTGCAGCTTTAGGTTCAGCCGGCGGAGGCGTGGTCGGGATTCCCAAGCCTGCAGGCCGTTGCCACGGCCTGATTCGGCCCACCCGTTCCAAATGCCACCGCCATGCAGAACCAAAGAAGACTGTGTCAGCGCGCACCCGACACCCGGTCGGCTGTACTCGAGCATGGTTTCACGCTGATCGAGGTGCTCATGACTGCGCTGCTGGTCGCGCTGATCGCTGCCGCCTCGGCGACAGCTCTGATTGCGACAGCGGTGACGAGCGCCGATCAGCGCCATCGAACGCAGGCCGGCGAGATCGCCGAGCAGGATCAGCAGCGGCTGCGGGGGTTCTCGGCGGAGCAGCTCAACAGCCTCGACCAGAACCGGGTGGTGACGCTCGACGGGACGGCCTATCAGGTCAACTCGACCGCCACCTTGCTGAACAGCTCGGGGACCACCAGCTGCGGGGCCTCAGGCGCCGGAGCAGCCGCCTATTTCCAGATCGTTTCCACGGTCAACTGGAACGCGAACCTCGTGCCGGGGAGCGGAGCGGACCGGGAGCCTCCGGTCGTCGCGGAGAGCGATATCACACCGCCGGCAGGGGGAATCCTGCTCGCCCAGGTCGAGGATCAGACCGAAGCCGGCCTGCCGGGCGTCACGGTCGCCGCGAGTGGTCCTGACTATTCCTCCGGCGTGACCGACTCCAACGGCTGCACGGAGCTGGCAGCCCTTGACGCGGGCTCGTACACGGTCACGTTCACCGACCCCGGCTACGTCGATCCGAACGGAGATCCGTCGCCGCTGACATCGAGTGCGACGGTGACCGCCACAGGAACCTCGCGACCGACCTCCAACCCGGTGACGATGGGGCTGGCGGGCACGATCAACGCGAACTTCACCGCCACCGGGAGCGCCGGCAACCTCACCGGCCAGGAGGCGAACGCCCTGTCCTGGTTCGGCAACGGCACCTCGAGCCGAATGTCGGATTACGACACGAACACACCATCGTCGACGCCGGCGACTCTGATCCCGGCCACCGGCTCGGTCGAGCTGTTCCCGTTCCTGTTCACCGGACCCAGCTACACCGGCAACTACCAGGTCTGGGCAGGCCCCTGCCAGCAGATGGAGCCGCCCGCCGGCATCGACAAGATAACTGTGTCTCCAGGCTCCAGCCAGACCGCGTCCGTTCAGGAGCCGGCGCTCGACGTGGTGGTCGACGACCTCGGGGCCCGGATCGCTCCGGCCAAGGTAAGCCTCAGCTTCCAGAGCACCAGTGGCACCACCTGCGACAGCACCTGGTACCCGCCGATCGTCTCGAACGCTGCTTCCAATGCGAACGGGTCGCTCGCCTCACCGGGACAGCCGTTCGCAACCACCGCAACAACGGGATCGACGGCAAGCGCATCCGGCTACACCGGCACCTACCAGGTCTGCGCCGACGCCTCGATCCTGGGCATCACCCGCAAGCTCACCGTGAGCAACATCACCAACGCCAACTTCACCACCCCGACCGTCGTGACCATCAACCTGACGACGAGCGCACAACTGGGGTCATGCTGAGCCCGACTCCCAGCGACGGATGTGGGATGCTGCACAGCGAGGGCGGGTTCGGCCTGATCGAGATGATCGTCGCGATCGCCCTCGGGATCTTCGTCCTGTCGGCGGTGATCACCACGCTCGATGTCACGATGGATCAGGCGACGCGCACGTTCACGATGGTCGATGCCACGCAGCGCGCCCGTCCCGCGCTGTCGAGCATCGAGAACGAGCTGAATTCGGCATGTCTCACCAGCGGCATCACGCCGATCCAGGCAGGGGGCACCGCTAACAGCCTCATCTTCCTGAGCGCATACGGGAATGCTGCGCAGCCCACGCCGACCGAGCACGAGATCACCTTCTCATCCTCGGCCGGGACGCTCACCGACTCCCTCTACTCGGTGACCGGGGGCAGCGCGCCGGACTGGACGTTCTCCTCCACGCCCTCCGTCACGACGACGCTGCTGACCAACGTCGCGCAGAGCGGAACGATCCCGGTGTTTCAGTACTTCGCCTACCAGGAAGCGGCCAAGGGCAGCGGTGGCTATTACACCGACGGCGACGGCAATCCGTACATGATGCTGCTCGACGGCACAAGCTCGGTCCCGGATACGAACCCGGCCGTGATCCCCGCCGCGAGCCCTCTGCCGGACTCACTGCCTTCGGGGCTCTCAGCGGTCAACGCGCAAGCGGCCGCCGAGGTGCTGGTCACGCTGCAAGTCGGTCCCAGCGGCGGGCCGGACGAGAACACAACGAACTCGGCCGGGCGTCTGACCGTGACCGACTCGATCGTGCTCAGGCTCACGCCCCCTCCCAACAACGCCGAGAGCGGCGCCACGTTCGGACCATGCGAGTGAAATCCGCCCCCCGCGAATCGCTTGGTCCTTCACCGGAATCCGCCCGGGCGGGTAAGGCCCTCCGCCGCCCAGGACGCGAAGACGGCTTCACAATGCTGATCGCCATCGAGGTGCTGGCCGTCACGATGCTGATCACGGCGGCGCTGTTCGCGGCGGTGCTGGAAGACAGCAGCCTCAATCAGTACACGCTTGACTCGCAGCGGGCATATGACGCCGCGAGTGCGGGGGCGAACGCGTTCCTGTACCAGCTCAACCAGAACCCGAGCTACTGGGCCACCTGCTCGAATGACGTTCAAGCCAAGACCTCGGTCCCGGGATCGACCACCGGAGAGAAGTACTCCTACACCTACGTCCCGG
>Ga0302326_10024655_pt1 | contig 12215 bp, 10 predicted proteins | sample Palsa_T0_3_FD_202264 | JGI IMG/M metagenome (GOLD analysis project Ga0302326, IMG submission 202264) | Peat permafrost microbial communities from Stordalen Mire near Abisko, Sweden - Palsa_T0_3 | ecosystem: Environmental > Terrestrial > Soil > Palsa > Peat permafrost | place: Sweden: Abisko...
GGCGGGCCAGCAGGAAGCCGCCCTCAGGGCGCTGGTCGGGGACAGCTGGACGGGCAGCGGGGCGGCCGGCGGGCCGGAGGCCGATCTGCGCCAGCTGGTCCTGCCCGCTCAGACAGACCGGGTGACCGTTTCGGTACCTGCACAACCCGTTCTGCTGGAACGGACGGCGGCAACCGAGCTCGCCGCAGCGGTGCGGGCGGCGCTGGACAACATACAGCGGCACTGCGGCGAGACGACCCGCGCCTGGGTTCTCGTCGAGGACGAGCCGGAGCTGGTCAGGGTGACGATCCGGGACGACGGCCCCGGGATCCCTGACGGCCGCCTAGCCCAGGCGGCCGCGGCCGGGCGGTTCGGGATCAGCCACTCCATCAGCGGCCGACTGCGCGACCTGGGCGGCACGGCCACGGTCAGCTCCGTCCTGGGCGAGGGCACCGTCGTCGAGCTTCGCCTGCCGTGCGCGGCCGCCATCGCGGTGGCGACGTCACCGGGAACGGATTAGGGTGCCGGACGTGAACCTGAGCGCGAAGGCCCGGGTCATGGTGGTGGACGACCATCCGATGTGGCGCGACGCGGTCGCGCGCGACCTGACCGAGGCCGGGTACGCCGTCGTCGCGACGGCCGCCGACGGCGCGCAGGCGCTGCGGGTCGCGGGCGCCGCCCGGCCGGACGTGGTGGTTCTCGACCTGCGGCTGCCGGACATGTCCGGCGTCGAGGTGACGCGCGGCCTGCAGGCGGCCCACCCCGCGGTCCGCGTGCTCGTCCTGTCCGCCAGCGGCGAGCAGCAGGACGTGCTCGACGCGGTGAAGGCGGGCGCGGTCGGCTATCTGCTGAAGTCGGCGACGGGCCAGGAGCTCCTCGACGCGGTGCGCCGCACCGCCGACGGCGAGGCGGTGTTCACCCCGGGGCTCGCCGCGCTCGTGCTCGGCGAGTTCCGCCGGCTGTCGGCCGCCCCAGCCGGGGCGGGCCGGGGCGTGCCGCGGCTGTCAGAACGCGAGACCGAGATCCTCCGCATGGTCGCCACCGGACTGTCCTACAAGCAGATCGCCACCCGGCTCGTCCTGTCCCACCGCACCGTGCAGAACCACGTGCAGAACACGCTGGGCAAGCTGCAACTGCACAACCGGGTCGAGTTGGTCAGGTACGCGATCGAGCACGGTCTTGCGGGCGAGTTCGAGGCGGGCGAGCCGGCCGGCTCCTAAGGCGGTACGTCGGGTGACGTGAGAGCAGTCGGGAACGGGAACTGGCGGCCGGGGACCGGGGACCGGGAAGGCGCCTCAGGGCTTGCGGCCCACCGCCGCGTAGCTGGTCGGGCCGTGCGGGTCGGCCAGCGCGCCGCCGTCAGACCGCCACGCCTGCATGCGGACCACGCCCGGCTCGACCAGGTCGAGGCCGTGGAAGAAGGCGGCGACCTGCGCCTGGCTGCGGGGCACGTAGGTGATGCCCCCCGGCTGGCCCGCCGCGGTTGCCTGGGCCGCCTGGGCCGGGTCCATGAAGTCGGCGGTGAGGTTGGTGATGGTGAGGTAGCTGCCTGATGGCAGGGCGTCGACCAGTGAGGAGACGATGCCCTGCGGGTTCTGGTCGTCGGTGAAGAAGTGCAGGAGGGCGATCAGCATGAGGGCGATGGGCTTGCCCGGGTCCAGGGTCTGGCGCAGCTCCGGGGCGGCGAGGATTTTGCCCGGCTCGCGGAAGTCCGCCTGGATGAAAACCGAGGCGCCCGCGGGGTCGCTGGTCATCAGCGCCCGCGCGTGCGCCAGCACGATCGGGTCGTTGTCCACGTAGACGATCCGGCTGTCGGGCGCGGCTGCCTGCGCCACCTCGTGCGTGTTGCCGACGGCGGGGATTCCGGTGCCGATGTCGAGGAACTGCCTGACGCCTGCCTGCCCGGCCAGGTAGCGGACGGCACGGCCGAGGAAGGCCCGGTTCTCGCGGGCCTGGACCGGCGCCGACGGGATCGCGGCGATGAGCCCGTCCCCGACCTCTCGGTCGGCCGCGAAATTGTCCTTGCCGCCCAGTTAGTAGTCGTACATGCGGACACTAATCACACATGCAGGCTGATGGTGTCGATGACCCGGTGTCAGCCGCACACAATCACATTCAGTACGCTCATTTTCGGGGACTTCGCAGTGATCGATGACGTGCGCCAAAGATGGCGACCGTCCACGCCGCCACACCGGTCAGCACGGCGGTGACTGACCTCAACCACCAGTGCGGCCGAGGTAGGCCGCGCTAGCGGGATGCCTTACGGTCCGATGCGGTGCGGGCCGATCGGAGGATCGGCGGGATCGCGGGGGCAGCCTGGGCATCGTTCAGTGATGCCATCCACACCGATCGTCCCCACGTCCCTAGGTAAAGTACCGTCCCCCCGAGTGGCTTCCCCGTCGAAGTCTCTGCTGGACCATCTGCGCACTGAATATCAGCGCCCTGAGGGCAGGCGGGCAACCCGACGGAACAGTTCAGCCACGTGGCTGACCGATCACGAGATACGTATACCGCGTCGTTAGTACTAGCAAATATCAGCGGCGGGCTGACGGCGCCGGAGGCGAAGCCCTTGTTGACGGCGAGGCCGTAAATCCCGTCATTGAAATACTGTGAGACTGGAGGCCGGCCGGCCGTTGGCTGCCAGCTCTGCCCGTCATAGCCGAGGACGATTCCGCCATTGGACCAGTTGTACGCGGCGAATGCGGTTTCCGGAGTAGGGAAGACGATCCGCGTGAAGAGGCCCTGCGGGGCCCCGGCATTGATCGGGACCGGGCTGGCTGATACAACCTCGTCGCCTGGTACTGGCACGAGAAGCGCGCTGAGGCCCTTTCGTGTCGCCACCAGGATCTGGCTTCCGTCGGGCAGTGGAGCGAGGGCCGCAATAGCGTCCTCGGGCTTGTCGCTGCCGATGGTGCCCACTTCCTCCCAATGCAGGTTGCCGCCCTCATCGTCGGCGAACAGCCCGCAGACGATCAGGCTTCCGTAGGGCGCCGCCACCGCATACATGAGTTCTCCCCGCGCGTTGGCATAGGAAGGCTCGGGGACCCGCACCATCCCCGGTGACGGAATCCCCGCAGCGTCCATGAATGCGAAGACTTGCACGGGTATCGTCGCGGGCTGGAACGGAAAGTTATACGGCGGAAATGCGTTTTCGATAGTCATCCCCTGATAGGGGCGGCCTTCCTCGTTGAAGCAGAGCTGGGACGTTGGCAGCAGCAGCACGCCCCCGCCGTCGCCCCCGCCGGCTTGCATCCACGGCGTGGTGAACGGGAAGTAATCCAGGGTTTGCGGATCGTCCGTGTCCCAAGGCGGCAGGAGACAGTATACGTTCCCGTTGTCCTGAAGGCCCGCGGCGATGAACTGGCTAGTCGCGTCTAGCGTCCCGTAAAAATCACGGGTCGCATAAGTTGCGTAGCACTGGAGATTCGCGAGGTTGCGGTTGAAGCTAGAGTCGAACGTCGCGCCCCGGTCCGCGGTCAGGCATATTCCGCCGTCACTGCAGATATAAAGACGTTCCCCGCCTCGCCACGGGTCGAAGTACAGGCCGTGCACATCCGCGTGCAGCGAGGGATCTGAGAACCCGCTGAAGGTCTGCCCCCCGTCCCGGGACACGAAGTGACCAGACTCCCATCCGACGGCGACCACTTCCGGGTCGAAAGGCGAGACAGCGATGCAATTATTATAGGTGCCCTGGAATCCTGCTGCCTGCGGTAGGTGTTGTCCGCCTATATCGGCCTGAAGGGCAACCCAGGCCTGTCCGTTGTCTGTGCTCTTAAATACTCCGAGCATCGGCGGGCCGTGGAGATAGCTATTATTGTTAACTACCGCGGCCACGGCATACTGCACGCCAGGGTCGCTGGGGGCGACCGCGACTGACGTCCAGCCCATTGGCACGGGAAAGAGATTTGCCCCGAACTGTATGTCCGCGCGGTTCATCAGGAGTCCCTGAGCGGACCAGTCGCCCCAGAAGATGGTGCCCGCCCCTGCGGCAATGATGCGGTCGCCGGCGCCTGCTGCCACGAAGTAGGAGTCAGCCTGGAACGGCGACCCATCAGCCATCGCGGTGACCGGAGTCCACGCGTATACGCCACCGGGCGCCGGTATGGTCGCCCAGTAGAGGCCGGTGGCGGGCACGTCGAAAAAGGCGACGGAGATGACGATTCGCCTCGGTGCGCTGTTCGTCACCACTATCTGGGTGATGACAGGCGCGTACTCAGAAAAGCTCCAAGCTGCCAGGTCGGGGGGAAGATTGATCTCTCGCCATTGATGGATCGTCGGGTCGCCGGGGGATAGGTTAGTCGTCTCCCGCAGCGATCCTCGTTTGAGGCCCCACGCGGCCGCGTAGATGTGCTCGGGGCCATACGGGCCCTGGCACAGGGCGTTGATGAACGGCGTGTCCTGCCAGTCGTCGGTGAGCGACTGCGCCTGCGGTTGACCGACCTCCTGGGTCGTCTGGTCGATCTGCCAGATTCCCCCGCCGTTGGTGCCCGCCAGTACGAGGCCAGCGTCAAGCTCAGCCGCGGGACCGAGCACGAGAGCGCACTGGACGTGACCTGCCATCCAGGCCCCGGCTAGCGGGTCGACTACCTCTTCTGGCCCGGCATTCGGGGTCAGCTGGATTCCCCACTGGTTGGCGATACTCCACTGGATCGTCGGATCGATTTCCGCGTCGGAGGCTCCGGCCGTGAGCCCGGCGACGACAGCGCCGTCGGCGACGACCTCGACGGTCGCGTGGGATCTACCGCCCGCTCCTCCGGGCCCGGCGGTATAGCGAAGCCGCACCCCTAGCGCCTGACCCCGCCGGACTGACACCGCCGTTCCATCGCTCCAGGTGACAGGAACAAGCCGCGACATCGGCCCCGATCCTGGAGGCTGGCCTTCCGGCGCGAGGGCCACCCGGTCGTAGACGGTCAGGGCGGACACGGTCAGCCGACCGCCTGAGGAGTCGTCGACCACCCGGGCAAAGACGCGGCCACTGTGCGCCACCGGCCACACCGAAATGCCCGCCTCGGACTCCACAGTGGCGTCCGGCCGCACGTCGGTAAAGTCGAACGCCGTGGCAAGTAGGGACGAAGCCGGCGGGCGCTTCCAGCCGAAGGCCGGCCCCACAGGCGAATATGATGGCACTGCTGCTCACCCCGCGTTCTGCTTCACCGGGCCCGCGTCGTTCCAGCGGCCAGCAACCAGCGCCACCTATCGAGGCTTCCCGGGCCCCGGGGGGAATCACGACGGGTGACAGCCGACCATACAGCCCGTCAGGCAGCTCCTTCTCCGGCGGCGGCACGGGAGATCGCATGGCGCCACTCCCGGCGCGCACCGAGTGAAAGAGCCACAGTGAACATAGCGGTCACGGCCACGATGACCCACTCAAGCCATCCGCTGCCGTGATCGGGATCGACCCTGAAGATCATCTCGATCCAGTCAGGCCAGACGAGCGTGATAACGAACAACAGCGCGCTAACGATCGCCAGCTTCATCTGGACCCAGAACCTGCGTCGGACGTTATGCATCCTCGCGACACCGCCCTTGCACGCTTAACTAATTTAAATCTAACAGTTGGTGTCAAGCTTGGCGACACGCGGCCAGTAGGTTTTCGCAGCCACGAGGCCAGCGGAGATGCTGCCGACAGTTTGGGCGAGGTCGATATGAATTCCCGAATACCGACCTTTGCTTTGGCAGTCGCGCAGCCGGGGAGTTGGCCGAGAGCTGCCGGGCGACACGCAGGCGGCGTGAGAGTAGTAGCCCTGGCACTGACTCGCCGCAGCTGGATGCACATCAGAGGGGCCCGTTGCGGCGCCTGCGGTTATCACGGCCCGAGCGAGTCGGTGCAGGGAACGATCACAACCGGGGAGCTTGGAGGTCGGGCAGTTTGACCGGAGCGATGCCCTTCAAGTCCATGTAGCCCTCAACTCCGATTGGACAACCCCGCCGCAGGCCAGCCCTAGAAGTAGCGACGGACTAGACGATATCTAGCCCACGCCGTTAGTGTGTTTTGAGGAAGCGTCCGCCCAGCAGGTAGTTGTAGACCCGGGCGGAATGCGCCACCCCGGTATTGAGCTCGGGCGGGAGCCAGTCAGGATCTTCCGCGGCAGCGAAAACAGTCTCGTCAGGACTGGCGTCCTGGGGCATCAGCGTCTCCTCGGGGTCGTCCCAAACACGCTATCGCGCCTGCCCCGGGCCGTTCAGTGGCAAGCACCTCGGGGAGGAGGGACGGGCTAGAACCGCTAGTCGAAGCCGATGGTCTCGGTGGCCAGCGACACCGTCTCGGTGCAGGCGAAGCCGGGGGAGTCGGGGGACTGGCCGGCGAACTCGGCCGCGAGGGCGTCGTGCACGGCGGGGAGGGTCCACATGCCGTCGGGGGTGGCGGCGTGGAAGACCGCGCGGATCGACGGCGGGTTCATGACGGCGGCGACGCCGCCGTGCACGACGAACACCTCGCCGTTGATCCGCTCGGCGGCGGGACTCGCCAGGTACGTCACCAGCGGGGTCACGTGCTCGGGGGCGATCGGGTCGGGGCCGTCGTCGGGGGCCGGGCTCATGATCCCGGCCACCATCGCGGTGCGGGCGCGCGGGCAGATGGCGTTGGCGCGGACGCCGTACCGGGCGCAGCCGCGCGCGGTGGAGACGGTCAGGGCGGCGATGCCTGCCTTAGCGGCAGCGTAATTGGGCTGGCCCGGCGAGCCGAGCAGGAACGCCTCGGATGAGGTGTTCACGATCCGCCCGTAGACCGGCCCGCCCGCCCGCTTGCTGGCCGCGCGCCAGTGCTCGGTCGCGAAGCGGGTGGTCACGAAGTGCCCGCGCAGGTGCACCCGCAGGACCAGGTCCCATTCGTCGGCCGACATCGAGAAGATCATCCGGTCCCGCAGCAGGCCCGCGTTGTTGACCAGGATGTCCAGCCGGCCGTAGGCGCCGAGGGCCGCGCCGACCAGCCGCCGGCCGGTCTCCCAGTCGCCGATGTCGCCCTCGCACACCACCGCCTGGCCGCCCGCCGCGCGGATCTGCTCGGCCGTGTCCGCGATCGCGTCCCCCGGCAGGTCGTTGAGGACCAGCAGCGCGCCCGCCCGCGACAGCGCGAGCGCCTCCGCCCGCCCCAGCCCGTTCCCGGCGCCGGTCACGATCGCGGCCCGGCCGCTCAGCGTCAGCTCGTCTTCCATGTCAGTACCCCGGTCCTGACAGCAGCCCGCCGTCGGCGGTGAACTCGCTGCCGGTTGAGTAGGACGACTCGTCCGAGGCCAGGTAGGCGACGAGCCGGGAGATCTCGGCGGGCTGGGCGAACCGGGCGAGCGGCAGGTTGCCGAGGAAGTGGTCGCCGTCGTGGCCGGAGTCCGCCTGGTCGAGGACCATCCGGGTGAGCACCCCGCCGGGGTGGACCGAGTTGACGCGGATGCCGAACCGGCCCAGTTCCTGCGCGGCGGCCTTGGTCATGCCGCGAATGGCGAACTTGCTGGCGCTGTAGGCGGACAGCCCGGCCGCCCCGGTGAACCCCTCGGTCGAGGAGATGTTGACGATCGAGCCGCCGCCCGCCTTGGTCATCGGGTCGATGACCGCCTTCATGCCGAGCCAGCAGCCGACCGCGTTCACCTCGAGCACCCGCCGGAAGTCGGCCAGCGGCATGTCGGCGATCGAGGCGAACAGCAGGATGCCGGCGTTGTTGACGAGCACGTCGAGCTTTCCGAAGGCCTCAATCGTCAGCGCCACCGCCGCCGCCCAGTCCGGCTCGCTGGTGACGTCGAGGTGGGTGTAGCGGCAGCACTCCTCGCCGAGCTTGGCCGCCACGAACGCGCCCTTGTCGTCGAGCACGTCGCCGACGACCACCCGCGCCCCCTCGGCGACGAAGTGCCGCACGTGCGACTTGCCCATGCCGCGGGCGCCGCCGGTGATCAGCGCGACGCGTCCGTCTAGTCGGCCCATCAGCTCTCCAGTCTCCGTCGGCCGCCCACAGTCGGCCGGGTCCGTTCGATAGGAGCGGTTGGGATTTTGACCTTTCCGGCCCCGTCTCCAATAGTAGAACGTGTTCTTGTTTTGGTCTTTATCCGGGCGTAGAGTCCGCATCGTGGAACAGAGCGCCGATTACGTCGTGACGGGTGCCGGCAGCGCCGGCTGCGTGCTCGCGAGGCGACTGGCGCAGTCCGGCGCCAGCGTCATCCTGCTCGAGGCGGGCGGCCGAGACCGCACCCGGCTGGTGCGCAAGCCCGGCATGATCGCCATCTTCCACAACGTGCCGGCCCTGAAGAAGCGGCTCGACTGGGGGTACTACACCGTCCCGCAGGCGGCCGCGCGCGGCCGTCAGATCCCGCAGCCGCGGGGCTGGGTGCTCGGCGGCTCCGGCTCGATCAACGGCATGCTCTTCGTCCGCGGCAACCAGAAGAACTACGACGACTGGGCCGCGGCCGGGTGCAAGGGCTGGTCATTCGCGGACGTGCTGCCCAGCTTCAGGCGGATGGAGGACTGGGAGGGCGGCGCCAGCGAGCTGCGGGGCGCCGGCGGGCCGATCAAGGTGACCAGGCAGCAGGACCTGACCCCGGCGTCGGAGGCGTTCCTGGCGGCGCTGGCCGAGACCGCGGGGGTGCCCCGGATCGAGGACTACAACGGCGAGTCCCAGGAGGGCGCGTCGGTCTTCCAGCAGAACGTCAGCGGCGGGCTCCGCTACAGTTCGTCGGTCGGCTACCTGGACGATCACGGCCTGCCCGGCCTGACCGTCTGGACCGGCGCGCAGGTCCAGCGCGTCGTCATCGAGGGCGGCCGCGCGGTCGGGGTCGAGGTCATCACCCCGTCCGGGCGGGAGACGATCCGGGCCGGCCGGGAGGTCATCGTCAGCGCCGGCGCCTTCGGCTCGCCGCAGCTGCTGATGCTGTCCGGCGTCGGCCCGGCCGCGCACCTGCGCGAGCACGGCATCGACGTCGTCGCCGACCTGCCGGTGGGAGAGAACCTGCACGACCACATGTTCGTGCCGATGACCTACGTGATGAAGACGGCCCGCAACCGGGGCACCACCCCGTACTTCGTCGGCGGGATCATCGCCGAGGCGCTGCGCGGTAACACCTGGATGGGCCGCACCGTGTTCGAGGCGGCCGGCTTCGTCCGCAGCGGCCGGGCCGGGGAGATCCCCGACCTCCAGCTCCAGGCGCTGCCGTGGTCGTACCCGTTCCCGAACCAGGACGCGCCCACCAGGCACAAGGTCGACAAGCGGTCCGCGCTGACGATCATGACGACGCTGATCTACCCGCACAGCCGGGGCACCCTCCGGCTCGCCTCGGCCGACCCGTCCGCCGCGCCGCTGATCGACCCGGGCTACCTGACCGAGGCGGCCGACACCGAGGTCCTGCTCGACGGGATGGAGCTCGTGCGCGCGGTTATGCGGGACAAGGCCATCGCCCGCGACGTCGATCTCGAGCTCTCGCCCGGCCGGGACTACCAGGACCGGGCCGCGCTCGCGCGGGAAGTGCCGAACCGCGCGACCTCGGTCTACCACCCGGTCGGGACCTGCCGGATGGGCGTCGACGAGCGAGCGGTCGTCGACCCCGCGCTGCGGGTGCTCGGCGTTGACGGGCTGCGGGTGGCCGACGCCTCGATCATGCCCAGCGTCACCGGCGGGAACACGAACGCCCCGGCGATGATGATCGGCGAGCACTGCGCCGCCCTAATGCTGGGCGGCGATCCCGTCGAACAGCAGCCGTAGAAAGCCGTCGGCGACCTGGTCGCTGGAGTAGCCGCCGGCCGTCCGCCACTGCGAGGGAATCCACAGCACGTCCCGCAGCAGCCGGTAGGTGAGCCTGGCGTCGAGATCGGCGCGGAAGTCGCCGCCCTCCTTGCCCCGTTCGAGCTGCGTGATCCAGGTGGCCTCGATCTCCGCCACCGCCTTGCGCAGGTAGCCGAACCGGTCCTGGGTGCTGAAGTAGCTCCAGTCGTTCTGCAGCATGCCGAGGGCGGCCCGGTGCCTCGGCAGCGTGCTGCTGGTGGTGCGCACGATCTGCTCGAGCACCGCCCGCGGTGAGCCGGCCGAGGACGCGGCGGCGCGGTAGTCGCCGAGCACGTCGTTGATGAAGCCCGACAGGATCTCGTCGCCGATCGACTCCTTGGAGTCGAAGTGGTGGTACAGGCTGCCCGACAAGATCCCGGCCGCGTCCGCGATCTCGCGCACGGTCGTCGCGCGGAACCCCTTCTGCGCGAACAGCTCGGCGGCGATCGTCACGACGTCGGCGCGGCGCTCCGACGGTTCCTTGCTACTATTTGGCCCCCGGCCGGGGCGTGGCGCGTTCACCCAACGCATTATCGCAGGCGAGAGCGATCCAACCTAGCGCTTGCTCGGTTTAGGCGAGGTCGGGGCCGAACCGTTCGTCGACTTCCTCCCCGGTCAGGCCGAATTCTTCGAGCGTGTAGGCATGCGCCGAACCGCCGCCCGCGGGGGCCTGGGCGGCCAGGCTGCGGATGCTGTCGGCCGCCGCGCCGCTCAGCTCCAGCGCGAAGCGCGCGTAGATCGCCTCCACGGTGCCGACCGGGTCCGCCACCAGGTCGCGGTACCACACGTCGTGGAACCGGGCCGGGTCGCGGGTCGCCCGCTCGGCCGTGAACAGCTCGAGCCCGGACGCCCACAGCTCCAGCTGGTCGTGCCCGAGGACGGTGCCGGCGAAGACGGAGGACCAGCCGGCCGACGCCTGCGCCGCCAGGCTGCAGACCGAGGCGATCGCCGTCCGCGGCGCGCGGTGGGTCTGGATCACCAGCGCGTCGGGATAGACCTCGAGCAGCGCGTCGAGCGCGAACAGGTGGCTCGGGTTCTTCAGCACCCAGCGCTTGCCCGCGTCGGGCAGCCCGATCAGCTGCAGGTTCCTGCGGTGGCGTCGATAGGGTGCGGTCCAGTCCTGCTCGCGGAGCCAGGCCGAGTAGCCGGGCAGGTGCGCGAGGCACTCGAACGAGATCGAGCGCATCGACTGCCGCAGCAGCTGCCAGCACTCCTCCACCTGGTCGGCCGCGATGTAGTGCACCCCCATGAACTCGGGGTGCTCGACGTGGTGCCGGGAGTAGCCCGCCTGGATGGATTGGAAGACCGGGTTGCCCGCCCAGGTGTCGCTGGGCGGCCGGGGCTGCGGCACCTCCGCCAGCCACATCTGCACGCCCTGGGTGGCCGGGTCGGCGGTGAGCAGCCGGTGCAGGGCGGTGGTGCCGGTCCGGGGCAGGCCGGTGATGAAGATCGGCGCCTCGATCGGAACGTGCGCGTACCCGGGGTTCGCCTGCCAGGCCGCCTCGCTCGACAGCCGGGCGGTCAGCGCGCCGCGCAGCACCGCCCGCTGCGCCTTCGAGCCGAGCGGGGTGAGTCCCGCGTCGCGGGCGCACGCGTCGAGCAGCACCGCGAGGCCGTCGGTGTAGTCGTCGGGGCCGAAGTCGGTCAGGCCGGTGCGCCGCGTCGCCGACGCGTGCAGGTCGTCGATCGTGCCGACGCTGGCGTCGTCGCTCAATGGTGGTACTCGCCGCAGTTGACGTCGAGGCACTGGCCGGTGATCGCCCGCGCCAGGTCCGACGCCAGGAACACCACCGCGTCCGCGATCTCGTCAGGCACCGGCAGCCGGCCGAGGTCGATCGGGGCGGCGGTCTCGGCGTAGACCTGCTCGGGGGTCACCCCGCGCTTCTTCGCGAGGTAGCCGAAGTACCACTGCAGCGAGTCGCCCCAGATGTGCCCGGGCGCGACCGAGTTCACCCGGATCCCCCGCGGGCCGAGCTCGGTGGCCAGGCTCTGGGCCATTGCCAGCAGGGCCGCCTTGGTCAGCTTGTAGGGACCCATCGTCCGCTGCGAGAACCGGACCACCATCGAGTTGATCATGACCACGGCGCCCTTGCTGTCGGCCAGGGCCGGGGTGAACAGCCGGGTCAGCCTCAGCGCGGCCACGACGTTGGCGTCGAAACTGGTCTGGACGGCGTCCAGGCCGACCACGCCGAGCTCCTTGATCGGCGGCATCGCGAGCGCGTTGTAGACCAGCGCGTCCACCCGGCCGAAGGCGTCGGTGGCGGTCGCTTTCAGGTGTTCCACCGACTCGGGGTCGGCCAGGTCGGTGGGGACGGCCAGCCCGCGCCGTCCGAGCGCGGCGACCTCCTTGGCCACGTCGTCCAGCCGGGCGGCGGTGCGCGCCGCAAGTACCACGTCGGCGCCCTCGCGCGCGCTCGCCAGCGCGATCGACCGGCCCAGGCCGGAGCCCACGCCCGCGACCACGACCACCTTGTCCGGCAGCAGCATCAGCCCAGCA
>Ga0302326_10024656_pt1 | contig 12215 bp, 9 predicted proteins | sample Palsa_T0_3_FD_202264 | JGI IMG/M metagenome (GOLD analysis project Ga0302326, IMG submission 202264) | Peat permafrost microbial communities from Stordalen Mire near Abisko, Sweden - Palsa_T0_3 | ecosystem: Environmental > Terrestrial > Soil > Palsa > Peat permafrost | place: Sweden: Abisko...
TGCACATGTGCAACTTGAGGCTCGGACTGCTCAAATGCGCTGGCGTCATTTCTGGTGTCAGTTGGAGCCATTGGACCGGCTCCCGGAGGCGTTCAACAGCGGCTAGGGTGTGTCTTGGCGCGAGGTGGCATACCGCACCGTCATAGCGATGCTCTTGTGTCCCATTAGCTCTTGCGCTGTGCGAAGGTCCGTGCCCGCCATGATCAGGCGGCTGGCACGCGAAGCCTCCGCCGGGATTCATTTTCGCGACGAAAGTGCCGCAAGTGATCACGCACGAAAAGGTGTTGCGCGATTGCCAGCCGGAGCTAAAGCAATTCCTGAGCACGATGGACCTGCTGGGCGAGAAGCTGGGGCCGCTGCTGTTCCAGTTCAACTATTTCAATAAGAAGCCTACCGCAGCAAGTTGATTCTGCATCTGGGCAGATTACCTCTTGAGTTTTCAGTTTTTGCTGCCCGCCTCAGTCAACCGATGTTCTTGGCAGTATAATAGGGGTTAATGGTAAGCTGCGTTCTTCGTCCCTGGAGGTTCTGCCATGCAGATTCTCGTTCCCTGGAAGCCAGTCGTTATCGTGTGGGGGTTACCACGCCCAAATCCGCGGCTCGCGCCAGAGAGAATTTTGACATCTCTGCCCTTCTGGAAGACGCGTTGAACGAAATCAATCGCATTCAGACCAGGCAGAGGCTGAATGAAGTGGTGAAAACAGGCGTCCCTGGTTTCATCGCACAAGGCAGTTGAGTATGGCAGACAAACAACAACTGGAGCAGCCCATGGAAGACGAACAAATACGTGAAGCCCTGAATGCGCACTGGCACGCGTCGGCAGTCGGCGACGCAAACGCGGAACACGATATTTACGATGACGACGCCATTTGTGACTATCCCCAGTCAGGCGAGCGAATCCTCGGGCGGAGCAATTTGCAGGCCTTGCGGAGTCATCATCCCGGCAAGCCGTCCGGCTTCGAGGTCAAGCGGATTCTCGGAAACGGTGGTCTGTGGATCACGGAATATACAATCACGTACCGGGGGCGACCGGCATACACGGTGAGCATTATGGAGTTCCGCAACGGCAAGGTCGTTCACGAAACACAGTATTTCGGGGATCCCTTCGAAGCGCCAGCCTGGCGGAGGCAATGGGTTCAGCAGATCGCGTAACCCCACACTGAGGATGAGGAAATTTGCTTGGCGGATATGCGAATAATCATTTCGCCGGGCACGGGCCAGCGACGGTGCAGCTGTTCGAGGAGCTTTGGAGAGGATGGAGAAGGAATGGCGCAATTACCGAGTGAAGATTACGCTTGGACCTTAAAAACGATGCTCCCGAAATAAGTCGAAGCGAGTCCGGCCTGGGGCCGGAGCGAATTGACGGACGCGGCGATCCTTCTCAATTTCCACCACGGCCCTGTTTGATCCCCTCTGCATGACTTCAAAGTTTTCTTCCAGAATGTGTTGCGCAAGGGAGTTCTTCGCAGCCGGCTTGACTACCCTTCCAACAAATCTCCAATCTCGATAAACGCCGCCTTGAATCCTGTCGGCGTGGTAGCCGTGAGCGATTGCAGATAGACGGCGTCCGCACGGTCCTGTAGATCCCCAGGAGGTCCACCGGAGCTCGAATATTCAAATGCAGAGCCCGCGAGCGAAAGCCGAAACTCGGCGCGGGAACCACTTCCCTGTATGACGATCATGTCTCCATCGACGCTCATAATAAAACCCAGAAGAGATCCTCTTTGAGAGGGGAATTCGAGCACGAGTTTGATGAGGGCTGTCCGCTCCTTGAACTTGGATAAGAGCTGCAATGCGCGTGTACGCGAGATTGGTCTCATATTGAACAGATAACCTGCGGGCCCAATACCGTTTGCAGCATAGGGCCCCCTGAAGATTTCAGCTTCGCCCACAGAATGATATTTGAATCGCTAGAACGTTTCAATCCCCTGCAATTGGTGATACTTGCATTGTTGACGGCTACCCGCGGCTACACGTGCACGTAAACAAACATTACAACATGCGCCTATCAGAAGGGTAAGGGGCAAGCGTTGAACTTCATACTTGCAATCACGCGTTGCACCATTGGCCTGCCTGGATCGCCGTTATGTACGGGTGGAGGGCTGGGAAATCAACCGCATGTTTCTCTACAGCATCCGGGATGTGTTGCGTTGATTGGAAAAGGCTGCGACACGAATGCGGACCTAATCACTGGGAGTGATTGGACGTGACCGGTCGCCGGAACTGATCTGATTCCAACGCGCGCGTTTCAGCCGCGTATTCCGTCTCTTGGCCCGGAAAATGCAAATCCTCAAAACACCAGAACGCCCCAGGTGACTTACTCAGGTCTCGATAAGACTGCAAGGCTTCCGTTGTGTGGCCTGTGGCCGCCAGCGCGTGTGCCAGGTAATCGCGCAACATGCCGCGCTCCTGATCCAGGTTCCAGGCGCTCCAAAGCTTTTCCAGGCCCGCTTTACCGTGGCCCGAGGCCAGTAGTATTTCTCCCTGAAGACGCAGCCGGGAAATTTGGAAAACAGGGAGATCGGATTGGCGACCCAATTTGTCCAGCACTGTCTTTGCAATTTCCACCACTCCGTTGCGTGCAAGCAGGGTGGCCACCTCAACCCGCATGCGTGCGTCCGGCTGCAGCGTGAGTGACCTCAACGCGGCATCGCGGCCGCCGGATGCATCCTCGAGCCGGAAATTGACATAGGCAAGCCCCGCCAGTTTTTGCGCTTCAGCTGCCACGTTGCCGTTTGCCGCGTCGTCCTGAATCCCTTTTTCCAAAATGCTGGCTGCGCCATCGAAATTTCCTTCTTGTGCGCGGAGCGTGGCCTCCAGAAGGTAGCTGTCGCTTTGGAGGAACTCGTTGTTGTATTTCCGAAGTCCGGCAAAGAGGCCCTCTGCCCCGGCAGTATCGCCTTTGACGGCGCTGATTTCACCATCGAGGCGGTCGGCGTAGCCTGCCTCCCCCAATTGCCGCACCCGCGCTGAAAATCCCGCCGCAGCATCAAGATTGCCTTCCGCCAAACTTGCACGCGCCTGTCGCTCCGGCACGTAAAAGCTCTCCGGTGCAAGAAATTCAGCCTTCGCAAGGAGCAACAGGGCCTTCTCCGGCTGTCCCATCGTCAACGCGAGGTGTGAGCGGTAGAACGGCCCGAGAAAATCATTCGGGTACTGCACCTCATAGGCACGGAATGTTCCATCGGCCTTGCGAGGATCTCCCGTGTCCTCGGCGAAAATTCCCGTGATGCGGAGTTCCTCACGTGGCGTGATCTGGCGCGGGTCCGCTGCCGAGCCTGTGTTCGTCTGTCTCGCGATCTGCAGTGCCTTCTGCCATGATTCCTTTGCATCGTCGTACTGGCCATTCGTATCGAGCAGGTCGGCGCGGCGCATGTACGCCATGGCAAATTGCGGATCCTGCGCAATGGCCTGATCCAGCAACGCTATGGCATCCGTGAGCCGGAGTTCGACGACCAGATCCTGCGCTTGCGAGTACAGTCGCAACGCTTCCCAATTATCTGTGGTCACTTCTTGCGGCGGAACGTTTGTACTGTCAATCTTCTTCTCGGCTTCTCCTGCTTGCCGGCGAATCCAATTCGATGCACTGTCCACAACCTGGAAGAAATCCTTCTTCTGTGTCGCGCTGTCGGTGAATTGCCACGCAGCGCCAGCACTGCTCGGATCGTTCGTGACTCGTTCCAACCGAATATCCAACTTATATTCATCGGCCATCCGCGAAACTGTTCCAAAGATAACGAGAGATGCTCCCGCGCGCATAGCAACTTCACGCAATTGGCGCGGCGCGAGTCTATTCTCAATTGGGTCCGACGAGGAAGAATCTACTTCAGGCCGTTTCATCAGGCGCAGAACTTCCTGTACGCGCCCGCGCGGCAGAAGATTCAGATACACCGACTGTTCCAGCTGGCTGCGCAATAATTCCTGCACGCTGTCCAGTTCATGGTCGCCTGTCTCGTTTTTGACTCCTGCGAGCAGAACTGCCGTGCCCGGGCCGATCCGAAGCTCCGCCTGCCTCTCCTGGTAGCGACGGACGCTGAACATTGTGGCCACGAGCGCGAATATTCCTATGCCGACGGCAAGTGCTATCCTTCGTCTCCTTCGTCTCCTTCGCGACGCCGAAGCGATGGCAATTCCAGCCGGAGTGCGGCGCTCAACCTCCTTTTCGCTCAGTATCGTCTCGCGGCACAGCGCTTTCGTAACCTCCCTGACGGTCTGGAATCTGGCGGAAGGATCAATCTGAAGGCACTTCACGACGACGCCCTCCCAAATTGCATCCAGGTCCGGCGCAACGTCTGACGGAAAAGAAGGAATCTCTCTCATACGGCGGAACACGGCAAAGGGTCCAGAGTCCGGAAACGGACGGCTGCCCACCAGCATTTCGTACATCACGAGGCCGAGCGCGTAGATGTCGATAGCGGGCCCAATAGCGCGCCCTTCCAGCTGCTCCGGCGCCATGTAGAGAAGCGTGCCGGGAATTCTTCCGGAAAGTGTCAGCTCATCGGTCCATACCTTCTCTTCATTCACTGCCACGCGCGAGATTCCGAAATCCATCACCACGACGGCAGGCTTCGCATCGCCGGTGCTGCGGGCCTTCGCCTTCGCACCGGGGCTTATCATCACGTTCGATGGTTTGAAATCGCGGTGAATCACACCTGCTTCATGCGCCGCCGCCAGAGCCTCCACCATTCCCTCAACCAGCGGCAGAGCTTCGTGTGGCGTGAAGCGCCCCCGCCGATCGAGTGCGGCCGCGAGTGTTTCTCCCTCGAGCAACGCCATCGTTAGGAACACGATTTTGTGCCGACCGCTACGGTCGTGGTGCGCGATTTCGTCGTGGCCAATATCGAAAATCCGACAAACGCCCGGATGCGTCACCTTGCGTCCCAGCTTAATTTCCCGCTGAAATCGTTGCACTGCCCGCGCATCAGAACACAGCTCCGCCCTGATTAGCTTCAGCGCAATTCGCGTGTCCAGTTCCAGATCGAGCGCTTCATACACTTCCGCCATTCCGCCCTGCGCAATGAGCCGAACAATTTCAAAACGGCCGGCGATGAGATCCTTTTCGAAAAGCGAGGGCGGTGTACGAGTGTCGGCGCCTTCGGGGGGAGGCGTGACAGCGATCGGAGGGTTCAGCAGGAAATCTCCCGCGTGGGAGTGGCTTTCCAGCAGGCTGATGACTTCAATGCGCACGGATTCGTCTCCGTGGGACTCTGATTCAACAAAGGCCGCGCGTTCGTCTTGTGGCAGCAAAAGCGCCTCGTCGAAGACTTCCTTGATTCGTTCCTGCTGCTCGGGCTGCATTGCCCCTCGTCACTTCTCCTGACGACCGCGTGACTGCTGCCCGGTGGAGTCGCTAACTTCGCGATACAGCCATGCCCGCGCGACGTTCCATTCCCTCTGCACCGTGCGTTCAGAAATGCCTAAAATCCTGGCTATCTCCTTCTCGTCGAGGCCAGCGAAGAAGCGCAACTCGACGATTTGCTCCTGACGCGGCTCTTGCTGGGCCAATCTCGTCAACGCTTCGTCCAGCACGACCATCTGCGCTGATTCCGTTGACGCTAAAGTGACGGCCCCCGCCAAACTCACCGACGATATCGGTCCATGCCCCTTTGCACGCAATTTGAACTTATCGCGAGCATGATCCACCAGAATGCGCCGCATCGCCTGCGCCGCCATTCCGTAGAAGCTCTTGCGATTCTCCCAATGAATCGCCGCGTTACCAAACAGACGGATATAAACTTCATGGATGAGCGCGGTAGCCTGAATTGTTTGTGCCCTGTGCTCGCCGCGTAAATGGTTATTGGCCAGCCGGTGTAGTTCATGGTAGACGACGTCAACAAGAATCTCCCTGGCTCCGAAATCCCCATTTTCTATCCGCCAGAGAAGCTGTGTTATTTCCCCCGGCATTTCTGCCGCGGCATTCATTCCCAACCTCGTAACTCTCTCGCTTTTCATGTTCGTGTGCACACTCAACTACTAGCGTGACACCTCTAATATGGACGGAGCCCCTAATGTCCCAATGGAATATCCTGGGCCCATTTTAGCAGATTCGTCAGGTAAGGAGAGCATTTTCATTATTATCGAAATACTTTGGCGGCTTTTGCCTCTCATTGTCGCCTTAATAAGTGAAGAACAAGATGCACCTTGTTCTCCGGATTGTCGAGAGGAGGCCGTGATGTCAGGACAAAAATTCGTTTCGAAGGAACAGGAGGGCATGACCCGTCGTTGCGCGTTGCGCACCGCGGGGCTTGTTTTGGGCGCCGCTTCGCTCGCGACTGCCGCCGAGGTTTGCCGGCTGGGCGCGGAGCCCGGGCATCAACCGAAGATGCCTGGGGGGCAGGATCAGGACTCCGGCAACGTTTTTCAGGACAGCTGTTATTACGAGCAGGCCGTCAAGGCCACGGTCTACGACGCGGGAATCGCCTACCCCATGTTTGCATTCTGGTTGATGTTGACCACGGAAAACTGGGACGATTGTCTCGCAAATCCGGATTGGAGAAAACGGCTGGCCGACGAACTCGGTTCCAGGAATCCGGGCGTCAATTACCAGGCCTTCATCGAGAATCTTTACCAAAAGGCCTATCTCGATGGCCAGCTTTCGCCTGCGTTTCGCGACGTGCGTCAGACCTGGCAGGGATTCCTCGAGGATCCCGGCGGTGGAAGAGTCGAACAAGGATTTCCCTATGGTTCAAACCCGTGCCCCGGGGGCGCCACAATCCTCCAAATTGCCAAGCTCAACCCAACCCGCAAAAGCACCTAAATCGCAGAATTGAGGCTTTTGTCTTGCGTGAAGGTCACATGTTATCGGCGCGCTTGGTCATCCTTGGATTGCTGGTCGGCGGATTCGCATTTTCCGCTGCTCCCCGGCAGGCGATTTCTCCCCACATTGAGCAAAAGCATGTGGACAGGATCATTCCCTGGCCAGAGACCGACCTGATTGCGGCGCGAGACTATCAGGATCGCGCCGCAATCAGGCAGCACGGTTGGGATGTCTTCGGCAACGTTACGCGAGCCTACGATCCGTCACGTCCGGACGGCGCGGCCGAGTGGGAGATGTGGCACAGTCACTCCGAAACATTCCGCGCCGAGCCGGGCGGTTGCACAAGTGACCCGCCACTACACGGACAAAACTTGCCCGGCGCGAACGGTTCGCAAACCGGGGGCCGCGGGCCCGCGCGGCGGATTCTCACTGTCACGGTGCTCTATAACGATGACGCGTGCCGGCACATTCGCAGCCTGAGGCTTTATCGACCTGAATCCATCGATTCTTTGCTAAACAAACTCGCTGCTCTCGATGCGCCCAATTATGAGCGCGACATCCCGCCATTTCCACGCTCGTCCATGGTCATCAAGGCCAATTGGCGCCGCATTCCCCGGAGCGGGGGCTTTATTCCCGTATGGCTCCCAGGAAGCTCCTCTCCCCAACGCGTGTCCGTGCGCGTCAGCAGCCCCCGGGAGCCTTGCCTGCTTTCCACGTGGGACGGGACGCAGCCAATTCCCACTTCCTGTTTCCGCAGTATTACCGTCACTCGCGGAAATCACGAAACATTCCCGCAGCAGACTGTGGACGACGGCGATGTCTACGTCCTCGTCGGCCTGCACATAATCACCAAGGAACTTCCGGAATGGACATGGTCCACCTTCTGGTGGAGTGCACGCCCCAATGACGGCTCTTTCGCGGAAGGCAGGCCCAGCGCTTCCGACCTCCATGGCGTCTGGCGCAATTACGTCATGGACACGACTCTAAGCATGGACACGCCGTCGGAGCCTGCGGCACAGGCCGCCCAATCCGATGCGGCTGACGATTGCGCCCCCGGCAGGGGCCAACAGCTCGCGAGAGCCTGTTTCAATCCTTATCTCGAAGGCCGCAATCTTAACGAAGCCAAGCTGTCGAACTGCATGAACTGCCATGTCCACGCCACCTATCCGCCGATGTCCACCGATTTTCGCGACACCGTGGAACGGGGCTACATCGATCCGAACGCACCCTGTTTCAAGGACCGCATCCGGCTGGATTATATTTGGTCTCTGGTTCCCAAGACACTCGTCTCAAGCCATTCGGATTTGACAACGGCCAGACTCACAGAAAGCGAGACTCACAGTCCATAAGATTGTCGAACTCTGTACGTTTGGCTAATAGGCAAAGACTTGAAAGACAATCAACTGAGCTCTGCTAAGACGGGTAGTTCTTCGCTCCGACCGGAGTTGTCCGGATTGCCTCCTAGCAGCGGCCCGAAACTCGAGCGGGTTCTCAATTCGCTATCCAACCGCATCATAAAGCTTCTGTCGCCACCGGACCGCCCCGAAAGCAAACGAACGGTGAAGAAAAATAGGAACGGGAGTTGACAGCTGATCCATGCGTCCTGGTGGTGGACGCCGACAACGCTGCACGCAACTTGTGCAGCGATGTCGTCCTCGATGCGGGACTGCATGCGCATACCGCGAGTACGACGGAACAAGCGCTCAAGATTCTGGACCAACATTCCATCGACATCGTCATCGCGGAATTGAGGGTGCCGGAACTTGGCGGCATCGAGCTGCTGAGACGAATTCGCGCAAGTTATCCGCAGACGGAGGTGATGATTCTGACGCACTACGGAACCATTGAAAGTGCTGTGGAAGCCATCAAACTAGGCGCTGCGGATTACCTCACGAAGCCCTTCCGCCCTGAGGATTTGCGCAACAAAATCACCAAACTGGTGCACGCGCTGAAGATGAAACAGGAAAACCGGAAGCTGCGCGAACAATTCCGCACGCGGCCCGGTTATGCCGGGCTCGTGGGCGTTTCGCCGAAAATGGAACGGGTTTACCGCCTGATTGAGAAAGTCAGCCAGCATAATTATCCGGTGCTGATTTTGGGCGAAACCGGAACGGGGAAGGGATTGGTGGCGCACTCTATTCACTTTCTCGGGCAGCGCCGCGACAAGCTGTTCGTTCCGGTAGACTGTTCCGCACTTATGGCGACCCTAATCGAGTCCGAGCTTTTCGGATACGTAAAAGGAGCGTTCACTGGTGCGCTGCACAGCAAGAAGGGCCTTCTGGAGTCAGCTAACGGCGGAACGCTTTTCCTGGATGAAATTGGGGACATGCCGGTGGACATGCAGGCAAAACTGCTCCGCATGCTTCAGGAAAAGGAAGTGAGGCCGGTTGGCTCGACCGAACGGATTTCCATATCCGTGCGGGTGGTTGCAGCCACGAATCGAGAACTGGAGACCGCCGTGCGGGCGCGTACCTTCCGTCAGGACTTGTATTTCCGCCTTAACGTCGTGCAGATCAAGCTCCCTCCCCTGCGCGAGCGGAAGAGCGATATCCCGCTGCTGGTCAATACCTTCCTGGAAAGACGTAGTGATCCGAAGCGACCGATGCAGTGCGTCTCAGAAGAAGCAATGGCACACATGATGGCCTACGGCTGGCCGGGAAACGTTCGCGAATTGGAAAATTGCATCGAGCACGGGGTGGCGCTCGGCTCCGGGACGATTCTGCGTGTCAGTGATCTGCCGCCCAGCGTCCAGCTTGGCGGTCGCTGCGAACTGCCTGAGAGCGATGAAGTGGTCCCGCTAGGCGAATTGGAGCGTCGAGCAATTTTTCGCGCGTTGCAGGAAACCGGCGGCGACAGACTGGCAGCGGCACGGCTGTTGGGTATCGGCAAGACGACGCTTTACCGTAAGCTTAAAATATACGGCGGGAATGCTTCAATTCGCGAGTAGCCATTTCGAGGGATGGGTGCTGTTGCACTCAATTCAAAAGCAACCAAAGTAGATCTGCAGGCGCTGGGTTTGCTTGGCTACTTATCACGACTGGGGCAATGGCAACAGAATGCTGGTTCTCAACGCTGGTCGCGATCACGTTAACTGACGGAGGCGAAGGCGGAACACTCGGGGCAACGTAGAGTCCGTTCGAATCGATCAACCCGCATTGTGGTCCGCCAGAATTACAGCCGGGCCCGGATAGCGTCCAAACTACCGACTGGTTGCCTCCCCCCCAAACGCTTGCGGTAAACTGCTGCGTCGCACCCTGCAGCAAGACGGCCGATCCTGGAGAAATAAATACCGCAGGCACGATGTCAATGGTGAGGCTCGCATATATCGCCGGGTCAGCGTAAGATCCGGCGATGATCGTGACTGCCGCCATCTGGACCACTTGGTTGGGGGCTACATAAACGCCTGTTTGACCGATACTTCCGCAGTCGCTTAGGCCGCACCCGTTACTAGAAATGCTCCAACCAATCTCCAGATCGGGGTTGGCTCCCTGGACGGGATGGGCCGATGCATAATATTGGACTTGGTCATTGTCAGCGACGTATTGAGGACCCGAAAGGCTCACGGTCAAACCAGGAACCAGCGTGATTGTTGCTGACGCGGTAACAGAAGGTTCCGCCGCGCTGACGACCGTGATCGTGACGGTAGGCGGATCCGGCAAGACTTGAGGCGCAAGATAAATGCCGCCGGATTGAATATAGCCGCAGGCGCCGTTGCTACAGGCAGGTCCGGTCAGACCCCATGCTACGGCGGTGTTGGTCGTGCCATGCACAGACGGCACAAACGTTTGCGTAGATCCAAGAAATACAGACACAGCAGCTGGGGAAATGTTAATCGTTACAGGCGATGCTGGTACGTCTGCATCGGAAGGGATTGACGATCCGCATGACCCAGTGCAGATAACGCAGAACAATAAACCAGCAATAGCCAAACCGAGCTGCCAGTTTCGATTGTTACACGCCATTGGCCGCTCCACGACACATCGGTAAGCTCTCGTGCAATTAGGATGCCACAGGCCCGTTCATTTCAACAGCTGTTGGCGTCGCTACTTCAGCTAGGAAGTTCACTATATCGGCTGTTGCTTTCGGCGTTGTATCGCGCTTTGCTACGAGTGATCGGGACCCGCACGGTTCCCGAATTGAAACGCTGGAAGGATTGCTGGTTCCCGCTTTGGCACGATGAACAGATGCCCACCTTAATGCAGCACTCGAATCTATTGAAACGTCACTGCGATATCTCAGACCGAGCAATTGGCTCATAAATTGCATCTATGGTCCAATATCTTAAGCGATGGAGGCTTTGAGTGACAGCACGGTTATATTGGAGAAAGGCCAGATACGTCAGCATCCTTACATTTGCTTTCCTCATTCTAGCGGCACGAATTGATTCACAACCCACTCCAGGTTCTAGCCCAGGATGGTTTGATATACGGGATTTTGGCGCTGTCTGCGATGGCAAGACGGACGACACCAGCGCGATCCTTGCGGCATCAAAAGCAGTCGCAGCATCTGGGGGCGCCGTATTTTTCTCACCGGGCAATAACTCAACCACTTGCGAAATCGATACGCCGATGACTATGCCGCAGAGCACTTCGGGACAGTGGGTAGTTTGGGCCATTGCCAATCCATTGCAGATTAACGCCACAGTAACCACGGCTACCTCCGTTGCTTTCATAGGTTTACCTAGCTTTGTCCTTGAAGCTCCGCAATTTGTCACGCAGCCATACGCTTCCGTCTATGCAAATGCGAACCCCGCATTCTATGTGTATGATACGAGCAATATCCTATTCAAGAATTTGTTCGTTCAATCTGAGGGTCCGGGCATCAACATCCTCGTGGATGGCGGATCGACCGGTGTTACGTTCGATCACGTCTGGAGTGTTGTAGAGCCAGGCAACACTGCCGGGAGTCCGCTAGTGGTTAGGGGTGGTTTCGGCTATGTATTTTCTGGTGGTGGATTCGAGTCGTCAGCTGGAGGTCAACCTGCCATGCTTTTCGAGGTCAATACCAATAATAGTGCGCCAGCGATGGCAAGTTGGATTACTGTACGCGATACGTTCTTTTCAGGTCAGGGTATTAAAGTTTATGTCGATGGTACTGCGTCTAGCGGGTGCGGCAGTTTGCTCGTTGAGGATGTCCTGTACGAGAGCGGCACAGCGCCATTTCTTACAATCAACGACGGCGGACAGAATTTCTATTGCTCCGGGTTTGAACTACGCAAGGTTAGCATCTCGGATTATGCCGGAAAACCGAACGATCCCATCGTCCTCCTGCAAGCAACGAATGTGCACTGGCTGACATTGGACAGTGTGTGGGGAGAGCAAACACAACCCCTCATCGGGGGTGATGTGGCGAGTGAAGTGTCACAGGCACCCGGAATGCCTGCGGTAGTGGACCATCAGGATCTCCAGAATGCACCGTTCCAAGGAGGGTCTTGGCCCAATGGCTCGCTGTTCTTTTG
>Ga0302326_10024657_pt1 | contig 12214 bp, 13 predicted proteins | sample Palsa_T0_3_FD_202264 | JGI IMG/M metagenome (GOLD analysis project Ga0302326, IMG submission 202264) | Peat permafrost microbial communities from Stordalen Mire near Abisko, Sweden - Palsa_T0_3 | ecosystem: Environmental > Terrestrial > Soil > Palsa > Peat permafrost | place: Sweden: Abisko...
CACTTCAAACTAGAGTTCGCCACCTGATTCGCATAGATACCGCTCAGTAATATTCCACACCGTTCGGGCACCTCGATTCCGAGGTTGTTCGGCGCGCTTTGTGCTGATCGACGAATGCGTTTGAGTGACAATCCCGCCGAGACCGCATCCCATGCCTCAGCGGCCGGACTCACGCATCGTCAAGCAACGCCAGCGCCACCTCCGTGCACTCATCTGGTACCAGCAACTGCACCCCGGCGGCGCCACCTTCCATACCCACATCGATGCCGACGACCATCGAGGGGATGCCGGCGCGCTCCAACGGTAGCCTGGCCAGCTCCGCTGCGAAGTTCGTCGTGTAAGTCCTAATGGTTCTCATCGGGCCGTCGCTCCACGTATGTCCTCGCTTGCGGTTGTCAGCGCAGCGACTTGAACGCCGCGCGCAGTTCCTCGGCGAAAAGCTGCGGCTGCTCCCAGGCGGCGAAGTGGCCACCCTTGGTGACTTCATGGAAGTAGTACAACGATGGATAGGCCTGCCGTGACCAACTTTCCGGCGCGCGATAGATCTCGTGCGGGAACACCGTGATGGCTACCGGCACTTTGATCTGATTGGTCTTCTGTGCTGCGGCGCTGAAGTTGTTGTTGTTATTTTCCCAGTAGAAGCGGGACGAAGAGGCACCGGTGTTGGTGAGCCAGTACAGCGTGATGTCGTCGAGTATTTCGTCGCGACCAATCACGCGTTCGGGGTGGCCGTCGCTGTCGCTCCACTCGGCGATCTTTTCGTACGTAAAGGCGGCCAGACCACTCGGCGAATCGACAAGCGAGTAGCCAATGGTCTGCGGACGGGTCACCATCATCGCGCCGTAGGCCGCGCCTCTTCCGAAGAAGGTACTGAGGGCGCTGTACGCCCGCCGTTCCGGGGCGGTCAGCCCGGTGGGCGCCGGATCGCCGCTGTTTATGCCCTTCACCAGGTTGGCGGGAATCGTGGCCGGCATGGTGAGATGGATGCCGAGCAGTCCAGGCGGCGCCTGGCGCGCCAGTGCATCGGAAATGACAGAGCCGTGATCGCCGCCCTGCGACACGTAGCGGGTGTAGCCCAAGCGCTTCATGAGCACGTCCCAGGCCCGCGCCACGCGATCGGGATTCCAGCCGAGATCGGTCGGCTTGCCCGAGAAGCCATAGCCAGGGATGGCGGGGATCACGACGTCGAAGGCGTCTTGCGCGCGCCCGCCGTAGGCCACGGGGTCGGTGAGCGGACCTATCACCTTCAGTAACTCCACGGGCGAGCCGGGCCAGCCGTGGGTGAGGATCAGCGGTAGCGCGTTCGGTTCGCGCGAACGCACGTGGATGAACTGGATGTCCACGCCGTCGATCGTGGTCACGAACTCCGGCAGCGCATTCAACTTCGCTTCCACCTTGCGCCAGTTGTAGCCGTTGCCCCAGTAGCGCACCAGCGTCTGCATCTCCGCCAACCGAATCCCTTGGGATTCGTCACTGACCGGTTCCTTGTCGGGCCATCGCGTCGCCGCAATGCGCTTGCGCAGATCGTCCAGCTGCGCTTCCGACACATGAATGTGGAAGGGGCGGATGCCTTCGTCATCGACCGCATCCGACCCGACAGCGGAAGTCTCGCTTGCACTGGCTTGCGCACCGACTGCGTCGGTGGACTGGGCGTAACCGCCGAGGGTGAACAGGGCAAGACCGCATGCAATCGTCATCGCACGGCCGGCAAGCGGGCGTCGTCGGGGCAAGGCGCGCAAGGCTGAAGACATGATCGTTCTCCGTCGAAGTGGGTAGTGGGTCAGAACGCGCAACACGATGCGGCCAGATGCGGTGCGCCTTGCGCTGAAGCGATCACACCAGAAGCATGTGAGTCTGGCGATTGCACGATGGTGTCGGTCGATACGTTGGTATCGGTTGCCGTACTGGCCTCTTCTTCATCAACCACATGCGGATGGGATGCGGCTAACGAGCTTCGCAACAGACCGCTCTGACTGCGCGATTTTCGATCTGGTGGACGCACCGTTAGCGACACCCCGGGGCCTCACCAGAACTGTTGTCGCGTTATGCCGAGCTCGCGCAAGTACACAGTTACCACAGCCTTATACCGAGCAGCGGCGGAGAAGCCTTTTCGGCTTAGTCTGGCTCCGCGATTCGCTGTCAAGAAACCAGGATATTGCTCGAAATTACCTGGTGGTCGGCGGATCTCCGCCAGCGCGGTGCCTGCTCCGTCTCGCTAGCCCTCACTTGGGTTCGCATCAGCGTCTGCCAGGCTGTCGCACGGCATCGACACCAGAGTGGAACGGAGCGGGTAATCCCCGTAATGCCGACAAATTCGACTCGACGCGCGGGGCGCGAAGACCTCTGCGGTTGGGATCTCATATCCGATGACTTCCAGTGACATCAACCGAACGTGAAGTCAAAGACGTTCACGCCGGGATCAAGAAACTCGATCTCGAAGTCGCGATCCACGATGGGCTGCGGCTGGCGGATCAATTGATAGGTTCGCGGTTCCGAGACGACACCGTAGCCCATGTCGTCGACGTCGGTACCGTGGGCGACGCCCGGTGGCTGTCCATCAATTGTCACGCGCACTCGCACCGAAGACCCTGGACTGCCTGGACTCATGACGAGGTTCAGATCGCGGGCGTGAAAGCGATATTCGATTCGTCCCGCAGCCTTGTTCAGCACTGCGGGTCCCTGCTCAACGGTCCACTCACCCAGTAAAGCCCACTTATTGAGTCTCAATGCGTCGGGTGCGGCATAGGTCTTGCGAGTACTCAACACCGCACCGCCGGGTGAGGCAAAATTCTGGTCGCGCTCGTACCCGACATAGGTTTCCGGCGATCTCTGGTCGAGCCAATCTGCCGCGAGTTCGAGGCCATGCGAATCCACGGAGACCAAGTCGTCAGTTACACCGGTGCTTCCAGCCTCTGCCAGTAACTGCTGGATGACCCTTTCGGACTCATCGTAGTTGCCCTCGCCAAATTGATGATGTCGAATGCGTCCTTGTGCATCGACGAAGTAGAGCGCCGGCCAATATTCATTACTGAAAGCATCCCATATCCGCTGCCTACTATCGACCGCGATCGGATAGTCGATTTTCATCTCCTTCGCGGCTCGCAGAACGTTATCGGGGTTCCGCTCGAAGTCGAATTCTGGTGTGTGAATTCCAATGACGACCAGGCCCTGGCTCCTGTATTTGCTCGCCCACGCGCGAACGTATGGCAGCGTGCGTCGCCAGTTAACACAGGTGTACGTCCAAAATTCGACTACGACGACCTTGCCGCGCACATCCGCGCTGCTCAGCGGCGGCGAATTCAGCCATACGATTGCTCCGTCGAGGGAGGGCATATGACCTTCGTTATCCAGTTGGACCGTCTCAGGGGTAAGTCTGCGTATCATCTTCGTGTTCTCCGCCAAGCCGTTACCGCAAGCTGCGATCGCCCAAGCGAGTGAGGCGACGAGCAGCATGCGGCCAGCTAGGGCGAATAGAATCTTGAAACCACCGTTCACTGCTTTCAGACCAGGTTGATGACGACGTTGACGTTGCCGCGCGTGGCCTTCGAGTAGGGACACGTCTGATGCGCTGCGGTCACGATCGCCTCTGCGGCACCATGCTCCAATCCAGGTGCGCTGATGTTCAGTCGGGCGGAAAGCAGGAAACCGCCGCCTGTTGTTGTTAAGTCCACTTCCGCATCAATTGCGGCATCGGCTGGCAGAGCGATGTTCATTTTGCCGGCGACGATCTTCATCGCGCTTAGGAAGCAGGCCGACCAACCTGCGGCAAACAGTTGCTCAGGATTGGTGCCATCACTGGCTGTGCCAGGGGTGGAAAGTTTCACTACCAAATGGCCGTCCGAGCTCTTGGACGAACCTTCCCGACCGCCCGTGGTGTGCACCTTAGCTGTGTAGAGCACTTTCGCGACAGTCATATGATGGTCCTTGCCTTGCGACGCTTGATTCGTAACTCGTGCCATCACAGCAGACGTCGCGACCAGAAGCGATTGTCCAAAGGTGCCGATCCGACCCAACACCTTCGTGCAATCGATCAGACTGCGCTCTTCTGCATGACGCGTTAGCTTTCCAAACCCTTTCCCGCGCGGACGGTAGTGCGCACAGCGAGCCATCTTAGACAAAACCGTTTAACCTGCACGGCACGCGTAAGCGCTGGTGTTCTCCCCACAGGACTGTGCCTTCGTCGTACAATTCCGGGAATGGCGGAGTATTCTCGACGGTGAGCTCAACCATGACTTTACGGCGCATCACGGGACGTGTCATTGCAGCCGTTTCAGGTCTGGCACTCGTTGGATTGGTGACGGCCCAGCCACTCCGATCGCAAGCTCGGCCTCCGGACTCCACCCCCGTACTTCTACCGCAGGACGATCCCCACAGTATCAAGCTACCCGTAATCGACGGCCATGACCTGCGCTTTCAGCGAATGTCGCTCAATCAAGGCTTGTCCCAGACAAGCGTATCCTCGATTACTCAGGATAATCAGGGATTCATGTGGTTTGGCACGCAGTATGGTCTCAATCGTTATGACGGCTACAAGTTTAAAATCTTTGCACGCGAGCCGGGACGCCCCAACAGCCTGAGCGGAGTCTTCATTCGCTCGCTTTTCAAAGACCGCGACGAAACACTCTGGGTTGGCTGCGATCAGTTTCTCGATAAGTTCGATCCGGTAACCGAAACTTTTACGCACTACAGCATCAGGGCGCGCGATGAGAGCGGAGCAGGGGCTACCGTCATGCAAATAAGCCAGGATCGAACCGGTGTTCTGTGGCTGTCCACCAAAACCGGTCTATACAGCCTCGAACCCGCCAATGGCCGGATTGCGCGCTACGTGCATGATCCAAATGATCCGCACAGTCTCAGTAGCAGCAATATCGAGTGGACCGGAGAGGACCGTGAGGGCAAGCTCTGGGTTGCCTCCACAGACGGGCTCGACGCATTCGATCCAGCGACAGGAACAGTGTTGATACACATTCCCGCGCACTCCCAAGGGCGGGAGTTATCCTTTTTCGAAGATAGCTTCGGCGTGTTTTGGATCTTTCACGCCTCCGGCGGAGGAGCGTTGTCGGTCTACGCTCGGCGAACGAACAAATTGACCCGCTACGCGTTTGACCCGCCCGCCGGGAGCGAAGGTGACGTAATTGGATTTGTCTCTATTCTCGAAGATCGGAACAGGAACTTGTGGCTCGGCACCACGAATGATGGACTGTACAGATTCGATCGCAAAAACCAACGTTTTATCCGGTACAGGAACGAACCCAACAATGGAGAAAGCTTAGCCGACGATCAAGTCCTGGATCTGTTTCAAGACCGCGAAGGAAACATCTGGGTTGGTCTGGAGCAGGTAGCGCCAAACTATTTTTCCACCACTCCGCCCCCATTCGAGAGGTTTGTCCATCAACCCGGCGCCGCTAACAATTTAGGGGCGTCACTGGTGAGCAACATCTTCGAGGATCGCGAGGGCATCCTGTGGGTCAGCTCCAACTCATCGCTGAACCGGATCGATCGCAAGACGGGGGACAACCATCTGGTCTTCAGCAGATTCAATGACGAAATACATGACATGCTGGAGACTCGCTCGGGTGATCTCTGGGCGGCTACGGGCTCTCATGGAATCCAACGCATTGATGAAGCATCCGGTCAATTCAAGGGTTCCCCAGACCCACTTTTCGAATCGTCCAATGCTGACAGGACCCTCGTGAGCCGGCTCCTGATTGGCAGTGACGGAACCATTTGGGCAACCACCTGGAGTGGCCTCCGGCACTTCGATCTGGCTCGGCACCGCTACGCAGTATACAAACCCGACCTGCAAAGACTCGCGGAGTTCTACGCCATAGCCCAGGACTCGCAGGGAGTGCTGTGGATAGGCGGCAAAGAAGGTCTATATCGATTCGATCCAGCCACGGGCCGGTTCAAGATCTATAGCCACAACCCGGCCGACCCACATTCCCTGAGCGACTCGCAGGTAGACTCCGTGCACTTCGATAACTCGGGCACCATGTGGGTTGGCACCCAAGACGGACTTGACAGGTTTGTGCCAAATACCGGTGGTTTTGAGATCTTCCGTGATCGTGATGGTCTGCCGGGTAACGCCGTGAGCTGTATTCTCAGCGATAGTCGCGACAACCTTTGGATGAGCACCAACAACGGTATTTCCAAATTCGACCCTCAGAGCAGGCGCTTCAGAAACTATACGGTCGCCGATGGTCTCTCCGGACCCGATCTGACCGGATGGGGAGCCTGCTTTAAGAGTCGCTCTGGCGAAATGTTTTTCGGTGGCTTCAGCGGCGCTACAGGGTTTTATCCCGACGAAGTGGTCGAAAGCACGACTGTGCCACGAGTTGTTTTGACCGGTTTCAGCCTTGCAGATGTTCCGGTTGACGTTGGGCCACACTCCCTTTTGCAAAAGGCCGCTGCCTTTACCGAGAGAGTAACGCTATCGCACCGGCAAAATATTTTTTCCATAGAGTTTTCCTCACTGAGCTACTTGAATACGGTTGAAAATCGTTATCGATATAGGTTAGAGGGGCTAGAAGATATCTGGCATGAAGCAGCTATCGGCCAGAGACAAGTCGGTTATACGACTCTGCCGGCAAACAAATACGCATTCCGAGTCCAGGGATCAATCCGTGGCGGGCCCTGGGGTGAACCGGGGACTGTTCTTCAGATTACGGTCTTGCCGGCATGGTGGAATACATGGTGGTTCAGGACTCTCTACATATTCGCGATCCTGTTAAGTGTATTGGGCGCGTACCTGGTTCAGTCGCACCGGATCGCTATGCAGCACAACATGCGCCTGACCGCGCGTGTGAATGAGCGCAATCGGATCGCTCGCGAACTGCACGACACCCTTCTTCAGAGTTTCCAAGGTCTACTGCTTCGCTTCCAAACGGCTTACGCGCTATTCGATACGCGTCCGGCTGACGCCAAGGAAGTCCTGGGAAGCTCGATTGATCAGACGGCGCAGGCCATCACTGAGGGCAGGGAGGCCGTACAGGGCTTGCGAGCCTCGACGGTTGAGAGCAATGACTTGGCCCAGGCCATCACGACTCTCGGCGAGCAGCTCGCGGCCGAAGCCGGCAATGCCGCCTCGGTCGGATTGCATGTGGCGGTGGAAGGCACGCCGCGGAACCTCCGCCCGATCGTGCGTGACGAGATCTACCGAATCGCGAGCGAGGCGCTGCGCAATGCATTCCGGCATGCCGAGGCGCAGCGGATCGAAGTGGATTTACGCTACGATGAGCGACAGCTTCGATTGCGGATCCGAGACGATGGCAAGGGCATCGAGAACACTTTCCTGACGGCAGAGGGGCGAACGGGGCACTTCGGCCTCCCTGGCATGCGCGAGCGCGCTAAGCTCATGGGCGGCGAGATGACGGTTTGGACTGCGGCGCAATCCGGTACGGAGATCGAGCTCATCATTCGGGCCGACCGTGCCTACGCCGCATCTCCACGCCGTTCGTGGTTTGCTGAGAAGTTCTCTGGGAAAAGCGCGCAGAACTAGTCATGAGTAGCGATCCCAGCCCGATTCGGATTCTATCGGTCGATGATCATCCCCTCATCCGCCAGGGCATCGCGGGTCTCGTCGCAGTTGAAGCGGATATGAAGCTAATAGCGGAAGCCGGGAATGGGCGTGAAGCTGTCCAGCAGTTTCGTCGGCATCGTCCGGACATTACGCTGATGGATTTACAGATGCCGGAGATGAACGGACTCGATGCGATCATCGCGATTCGCGGTGAGTTTCCCGAGGCGCGCATAATCGTTTTGACAACATATGCTGGGGACGTACAGGCGCTGCGGGCACTTAAGGCAGGCGCGCGGGCATATCTGCTCAAGGACAGCCTGCACAAGGAGCTGCTCGTCACCATTCGAGCCGTCCAGGCCGGAAAAAAATCCATGTCCCCCGAGGTCTCCTTCCAGCTCGCCGAACATGCCACCGACGATGCGCTGACCCCGGCGGAAGTCCGTGTCTTGCGTCTGATTGCCGAGGGGAATGCCAACAAGGAGATCGCGGCGCAGCTCTCGACCAGCGAGGACACAGTGAAGGGCCAAGTCCGGAACATCCTTTCCAAACTTGAGGCCAAGGACCGAACCCACGCCGCCATGATCGGGCTTCAGCGCGGGATCATCGAGTTCTGATCGCTCGAAAGAGTCCTCGGAATCAGCCTATAGAGTGTTTCCGGATGGTGCCATCAACCCATAACATTATTGGGCTGTGCGCCGACTCTTCTCCACCTTTGCCCACGGACCGCCCGGCGTCGGACTCTTGCTTATGCGGTTGTCGGCCGGAATGGCGATGGTCGTTGAAGGGGTCTCGGCGCTGCTGGCTGGGCCGCTGCTGGGAGCAGTGCTATTTCAGGCACTCTCGATCTGTCTGGGGATACTCCTGCTCGCGGGGCTATGGACGCCGATGGCCGGAGCGCTGGTGGCGATCGAGGCTCTGTGGAATGTCTTCTCGTCCGGACATCCGTGGCGTTGGGTCATGTTGGCCACCCTGGGCGCCGCGCTCGCACTGATCGGGCCCGGTGCCTGGTCACTCGACGCTCGCCTTTTTGGGTGGAAGCGTCTTGAGATTCGAGATCGAAAGAGTGAGGACTCACCTCCCTGACAGGTTGTTCCTCGCATACTCGAGGGGGCATTGCTTGACCCCAAAGAGCACATTCGTGGCTCAAGAGAGTCCATCAGTCTTCCCGATATGACGGGAATAAAACTCTAATTGGGGTTTCCGCTAGTGACAACGGGGTCCAGTCTGCCAGACCAGGATGAGAGGAGCCAATAACCAGCAGGACCCCCAAGCATGGTACGTGCAAGCATAAGTGAATTTCCGCCAACTCGATTCGACACAATCAAAGAGCGTCTCTGGCGCGATGTTAATCCTGTCATCAACGACATTTCGACCCGGACATCGAGAACGTGAACGCGAGCCTCGACATTAAAGAGTCGCCGTTGGCCTGTGGCTTCGGCGTCGCTTATGTCGGGGCAATGATCGGTGGACTAATCCAGCAAGGACGTCCATTGCCGGATCTTCTGAGTACGCTGTGTAGACTGTTTGATGCTGCTGCCGAAGGATATTGCAGCAGCATTCTTCTCTTCGACCGTACGCGCACTCGTATCCGACATGCCGTCGGCCCCGGACTTCCCTACGGCTATCGCGGGCACCTCGAAGGACTGCACATGAGACGGGCCGAGGCGGCTTGCGATCGTGCGCGAGATCAGCCGGAGGTGGTCATCTCGCAAGTCATCTCCGAGATGCTGCGGGAAGGGGAAAGTGAGCCCGACCTGGCCCGGGCGTGTGGACTACGATCGTGCAGATCGTGGCCCATTTTCTCATCAACCGGGGACTTGCTCGGCATTCTCGCCATCTATCAGCGTGAGACGGTTTGCCATCCCTTCCACCCCGCGCTCGTCCAGCAGCTTACCGACATCGCCAGCATAGCCATCGACCGTACCCGCAACGAAGAAGCGCTGCGCAGAAGCGAGGCGCTCCTGGCCAAGGCGCAGCGCCTGAGTTCCACCGGCAGCTTCAGCTGGCGCCCCGCGACCAATGAAATGACGTGGTCGGAGGAGCTGTTTCGCATCTTTGCATTTGAACCGGCCGATACCATCACCTTCGAACAGATGCTCAGCCGTGTACATCCGGAGGACATATCGCTGTTCTGTGCCCTGGTTGAGCACGCACGTCGCGACGGTCGCGAGCTGGATTGCGAGCATCGCCTGCTGACCCCAGCCCTTGCGGTTAAATACGTACACCTCGTCGCGCACGGCACGCGAGATCAGGACGGTCAGTTGGAATACATCGGCGCGATTCAGGACGTCACACAGCGATACCTTTCCGAACAGGCGCTGGACAAGCTGCGATCGGAACTGGCACATGTGTCCAGAGTGACCAGCCTCGGAGCGTTGACCGCTTCGATCGCGCACGAGGTCAGCCAGCCACTGTTAGGCGTCGTCACCAATGCCAGCACCTGTCTACGGATCTTGACCATCGATTCGCCGGATCTCGGTATTGCATGCGAAGCGGCGCGACTTGCCATCCGCGACGGACAGCGCGCGTCCGAAGTGATTGCGCGCTTGCGAGCCCTGTTTAGCAAGCGCAGCGCGACCTGCGAACTGGTGGATCTGAATGAGGCAACACGAGACGTGATCGCGCTTTTGTCGGGCGAGCTGCAGAGACGCGGTGCGATTCTACGCCCCGATCTGTCCAAAGACCTGCCAGCGGTGGTCGGCGATCGCGTACAGCTGCAACAGGTCATCCTGAATCTGCTGATGAACGCAGCCGAAGCCATGACCGGCGTCGATGATCGGCCGAGGACCCTGACGATCAGAACCGAGACGAATGCTGGCGGCTGTGTGCTGAGTGTGCAGGACGCCGGAGTCGGTATCAAACCGCAGGACGCCGCAAGACTCTTCGACGCGTTCTACACTACCAAGACTGGCGGCATGGGCATCGGGCTGTCCGTCAGCAACTCCATTATCGAGGGCCACGGCGGCCGTCTGTGGGCGGAAGCGAATGCAGGCCCCGGAGCCACATTTTCATTCTCCATACCTCGCGCGTCTAACGATGCTCCAGATCACTGTTACCCGCGCCCTGATCGGACGTTCTTGCAGGCGGAGTGCTCTTTGGCGAATTCACAATGATTGCAGTGTCACTGATATCGCTCGTCGATGACGATCCGTCAGTACGTGAGTCATTGCCGCTGCTCCTCACGCAGTTCGGTTACACAGTGCGCGCGTTTGCAGCCGCCGATGAATTCCTCGCGTCCGATGCCTTGAACCACACACGTTGCCTGATCCTCGATGTCGCGATGCCGGGCATGTCTGGCCCCGAGCTGCAACAGGAATTGGCGCCTCGAGAAATGAGGATCCCGATCATATTCATAAGCGCCCAGTCGGATGAGACTCTGCGCTCGGAGCTCCTTGCGCGAGGAGCGGTCGATTTTCTGTTAAAGCCTTTCCGCGATACCGCTCTTCTTGAGGCGGTAAGAAAGGCGCTTCGAAAAAGCTGAACGATCAGCATTGGGGGAGACGGACATGAATTTGAGCCAAAGCATCACACCATCATGGGCTGCAAACTTAACGCGCGCCCTACCGACCGTGTTCATTGTCGATGACGACGTCTCGGTGCGCGAATCTTTAGAACTGTTGGTTCGCTTTTCGGGTTGGCATCCCGAACTTTTTGCTACTGGGCGCGATTTTCTGTCGCGACCAAGAGCGTCGGGCCCAAGCTGCCTGGTCTGCGACGTGACCCTTCCTGACCTCAACGGCCTCGATCTGCAGCAACTCGTCGCGGACCGATACGAAATGCCGATTATCTTCATCAGCGGTTACGGAGATGTTCCGATGACCGTGCGAGCGATGAAGGCGGGAGCCGTCGAATTTCTGACCAAACCGTTCGGCGATGAGGTCCTGCTGAGCGCCATCCGCCATGCCATCGACCGCAGCGATAGTGCTCTTCGTAGGGCAGCGAAGGTTCGCGTATTGCAGGACCGCTACGAGTTATTAACGCGTCGTGAACGCGAAGTCATGAGCCTGGTCGTCGCCGGCAAGTTAAACAAGCAGGTCGCTGGTGATCTCGGTATCTCGGAGATCACTGTGAAGGCGCATCGCGGGAAGATGATCGAGAAGATGAAGGCAGATTCGCTCGCAGATTTGGTAAGGATCGCGGCAACCCTGCGCATCGCTCCGATCGCAGACGCTTGAGAGATAGCTTGCTCCGGAAACCGAGAATCGCCTAATTCGGCAGGGTGGCGCCCGTTTGAATCCCGCTGCGGCGCGACTTGTCTCCACACTCTAAATGCGCTCTGTGGGCGCAATTCCGACGAAGGTTTCTGGCGGCCGCGCGGCGTTGCTGCAGGATTTCCCGTATTGGGACCGGCTGATTTCCCCGGATTGGACCCACTATGAGTGAGATACCGGCGGAGCCGCAGGCGACGATTCTTAGCTATCTTTCTTCTTGCTGGCAAGTTTTCGGGCTTTGACTCCCCGATAGCTCTCGCCGGTGATGTGGATGGCGAGTGCTGAGTGCTCGAGACGGTCGCGGATGGCATCGGCGATGACGGGATCGGCAATCACCTCGCTCCAATGATCGAGTGGCAGCTGTAATGCCCCGCATATTGTTATGCAGAGAGCCTCGTCCCTAAGGCTCTTTTCGCAGCGGTTCGATCAATGATGGCTCCGCATAAAATGCTGCGGCTTGAGGGAGGCAATCAGTTTGTCGGTA
>Ga0302326_10024658_pt1 | contig 12214 bp, 10 predicted proteins | sample Palsa_T0_3_FD_202264 | JGI IMG/M metagenome (GOLD analysis project Ga0302326, IMG submission 202264) | Peat permafrost microbial communities from Stordalen Mire near Abisko, Sweden - Palsa_T0_3 | ecosystem: Environmental > Terrestrial > Soil > Palsa > Peat permafrost | place: Sweden: Abisko...
CGTAGGAGTCTGGGCCGTGTCTCAGTCCCAGTGTGGCCGGTCGCCCTCTCAGGCCGGCTACCCGTCGTCGCCTTGGTAGGCCGTTACCCCACCAACAAGCTGATAGGCCGCGAGCTCATCCCTAGCCGAAATTCTTTCCACCACAACAGATGTCTAAAGTGGTCGTATCTGGTATTAATCCCGGTTTCCCGGAGCTATCCCAGAGCTAGGGGCAGATTACTCACGTGTTACTCACCCGTTCGCCGCTCGAGTACCCCGAAGGGCCTTTCCGCTCGACTTGCATGTGTTAAGCACGCCGCCAGCGTTCGTCCTGAGCCAGGATCAAACTCTCCGTTGAATGTCTATTAACAACCGCAGCTATTGCTAGCGGATTGTTGACATAAGAGAGCTTCCTCGACCGGTCTAAAGATCGGTTCCGGAAGCGATCATGGCCATCGTAGTGAGATCAGTTCGTGATAGTCACGAGCCGCCTCACTGACGAGGTTTTTGTGCTTCAAGTGCACTGGCTTTTAGCACGCTGTTGAGTTCTCAAGAAACGGGCGCGCACCTTCTGGAAACTCTCATTTCCTTCTGGGGCAACCACTCTACATTACCAGGCGAGGTACCTCGTGTCAACTCTGTTCGTTAGAACTTTGCTAACCCTTGAACCTTGCCTCACCAACAGACTACCGGCTGTTCAGACCCGCACGCACAGCACAAGGCTTAATCAGAAGGAGTTCTGGTGGCTCCCCGGGACCTGGCCGCTTCCGCGTCCATCCCCTCGGGGCAAGAAGAACTCTAAGGGTGCTCGGCACCTTCGTCAAATCGACGTTGGCCACGTGTTGTTACCGCAGGTCAGGCGCGCGGTTACAGGACGTAGCCGGACGGAAGCCCCAGAACAATGCGCGCAGAACCGCGCCCGGGCGGGCCGAATCGGGCGCGGAAATTCTTTCCGCCACTGGCCATGACATGCGCACAAAAGCCCATGTCTACCCGCGCAGTCCCGCGGATGAATCCGTCAACTGGACACCACTTCGACCGCGCCGACCGTGCGCTTCCCCACGCGCAAGATCAGGTAACGACCGTGCAACAAATCTTCCGGGCCTGGCACCGCGTCCTCCGACGTCACCTTGCCGTTGTTCAGGTAGGCTCCGCCCTCGGTGATGGCCCTCCTAGCCGCCGACTTGCTCGGCACGATCTTGATTTGGGCCATCAGGTCAACGACGGTCGGCAGGTCCCCGGCGGGCACCTGGACCGACGGCACTTCCGCCACCGCGGCCGCCAGGGTCCGCTCGTCCACCTCGGTCAGGTCGCTGCGGCCGAACAGGGCCTGGCTGGCCGCGATCGCGCGACGGGTTTCCTCCTCGCCGTGGACGAGCGTGGTTATCTCCTGCGCCAGCGCGCGCTGGCCCGCCCGGGCGGCCGGCCGTTCGGAGCTTTCCCGCGCCAGCTGCTCGATCTCCTCCCGTGACCGGAAGCTGAACACCCGCAGCAGGCCCGGCACCTCGGCGTCGGACACGTTCAGCCAGAACTGGTAGAACGCGTACGGCGGCATCAGGTCGGCGCTGAGCCAGATCGCGCCGCCCTCGGTCTTGCCGTACTTGGTGCCGTCCGGCTTGGTGATCAGCGGGGTAGCCAGAGCATGCACGGACGTGCCCTCGACCCGCCTGATCAGGTCCACTCCCGCGACCAGGTTGCCCCACTGGTCGCTGCCGCCGAGCTGGACGGTGCAGTCGTACCGCCGGTAGAGCTCCAGGAAGTCCATGGCCTGCAGGAGCTGGTAGCTGAACTCGGTGTAGCTGATCCCGCCGGCTTCGAGCCTGGCCTTGACCGATTCCCGGTCCAGCATCCGGTTGACCGAGAAGTGCTTGCCGATGTCCCGCAGGAACGTCAGCACCGGCAACTCCCCGGTCCAGTCCAGGTTGCTGACGATCAGCGCGCTGGCCGGGCCGGCGTCGAAGTCCAGGAACCTGGATACCTCGCCGCGGATCCGCTCCAGCCACTGGGCCACGAGCTCGCGCGGGTTCAGCACCCGCTCGGCCGACTTGCCGCTCGGGTCGCCGATCAGCCCGGTGGCCCCGCCGACCACCCCGATCGGGCGGTGCCCGGCCAGCTGCAGGCGGCGCAGAGTGACCAGCTGCACGAGATTCCCGATGTGAAGGCCGGGAGCGGTCGGATCGAAGCCGCAGTAAATCGTGACCTGGCCGGAATTCAGCGCCTTGCGCAGCTCGTCGATGTCGGTCGTGACCGCGAGCAGACCCCGCCAGGAGAGTTCGTCGATGATGTCGTCCACGCCTGCATGGTGCCACCTGAAGCCCGCTAGGGGGTAACCAGTTTGCGCCGCCGCGGCACATGCGCGCGGTACGCCGAGACGGTGGGATCGCCGGCGAGCCAGAACCGCCAGGGCACCTCGGCCGCCATCGAGACGCCGACCCGAGGCCCGCAGGCAATTGTCCGCGGAGTTTCGACCGGATCATCCCCCTGGGCCAGCCCAGTTCCCGAACGAGCGGTGGTGCCTGCACCCGCACTGGCGCCCAGCCGGGCCGGGCGGAGCCGGAGCGGCGAGCTAGCGACGCAGACGTCCGCGCCGTCCAGCGATCTGTCGATGTCCAGCGCCTGGCACAGCCGGGCCGGTCCGCGGGCCAGGTCACGCCAGGCGAGCGGAGCCTGACGGGGCGGAGCCTGGGGCGAGGTCTCCTGGTTCAGCGCGCGGCCGGGTCTGCGGCTGGACCGCCGGGCCCGGGCCAGGTTCTCCCCTTCGATGACCGCCCCGGCCCGCAGCAGGACCGCGGACACGCTGCCCTCACCGGAGCACACCAGGTTCACGCAGAAATGCATGCCGTAGGTGAAATACACGTAGGCGTGACCGGGCGGGCCGAACATGACGGCGTTGCGCCGGGTCATGCCGCGGTAGGCGTGGGATGCGGGATCGGTCTGGCCGGCGTACGCCTCGACCTCGGTGAGCTCGACGGCGACCAGGCCTGCCTCGGTCTCGTGCTCCAGGACGCAGCCGAGCAGCTCCGGCGCGACCTCCACGGCAGGCCGGGCCAAGAAATCGCGCGAAACCAGCACCTACCGCTACCCGACGTCCTGCGCCCAGGCGGCGTGACCCTCGACCGTCACCCGCAACGCCGCGAGCTGCTCGGCGACCCGATCGGGCGCCGTACCGCCGTGGCCCTGACGCGCCGCCAGGGCGCCCTCGACCGTCAGCACCTGGCGAACGTCGGGCGTCAGGTGCTCGGAGACCTTGGCCAGATCAGCGTCGCTCACATCGTCCAGGTCGCAGTCGTGCACCTGACACCACACCACGAGGTGCCCGACGACCTCGTGTGCCTCACGGAACGGGACACCGCGGCGCACCAGGTACTCGGCCAGGTCGGTGGCGAGGGTAAATCCGGTCGAGGCGCCGCGGCGCAGCTTGTCGGGATTGATCCTCAGCGTCGCGATCAGGCCGGCCATGGCGGGCAGCACCAGCAGGAGGGTGTCCACCGCGTCGAAGACCGGCTCCTTGTCCTCTTGCAGATCCCGGTTGTAGGTGAGCGGCAGGCCCTTCAGCGTGACGAGCAGGCCGGTCAGCCCGCCGATCAGCCGGCCCGCCTTGCCTCGGGCCAGCTCGGCCACGTCCGGGTTTTTCTTCTGCGGCATGATCGAGGAACCGGTCGCATAGGCGTCGTCGATCTCGACCCAGCCGAACTCCTGCGAGGACCAGAGCACGATCTCCTCGCCGAGCCGGGACAGGTGCACCCCGATCAACGCCGCGGCGAAACAGAATTCGGCCGCGAAGTCCCGGTCGCTGACCGCATCCATGGAGTTCGCCGCCGCCTCGTCGAAGCCGAGCTCGTCGGCGAGCACCTGCGGATCGACCGGCAGCGAGGACCCGGCCAGCGCACCGGACCCAAGCGGGCTGACCGAGGCGCGCTTGTCCCAGTCCCGCAGCCGGCTGACATCGCGGGCGAACCCCTGGACGTGCGCGAGCAACTGGTGGCCGAACAGCACCGGCTGGGCGTGCTGCAGATGAGTCATGCCGGGCGCGGGCACATTACTGTTCGCGGCCGCCTGGTCCATCAGCGCGGTCTCGAGCTCGGCGAGCCTGCTCGCGACCAGCCGGGCATTGTCCCGCAGGTACAGCCGCAGGTCGGTGGCGACCTGGTCGTTGCGGCTGCGGCCGGCCCGCAGCTTGCCGCCGAGCGCGCCGAGCCGTTCGAGCAGCCCTCGCTCGAGGGCCGTGTGCACGTCCTCGTCGGCGACCGTAGGCCGGAACGCCCCGGTCGCGCACGCCCGGTCCAGATCATCGAGGGCCTTGAGCATGGCACTGAGTTCGTCGTCGGTCAGCAGGCCGGCCCGGTGCAGCACGCGTGCGTGCGCACAGGAGGCGCGCAGGTCGTACCGGGCCAGCCGCCAGTCGAACTGCACGCTGAGGGAAAGCCGGGCCAGCGCGTCGGCAGGCCCGGCGCCGAACCGTCCGCCCCACAGCCGCGTCGACCCGTCCCCAGAGTTCCCGGAGTCGCCCAAATCCCCTGCAGCCTGTCCCGCTGTTTCCACAGTTCTACTTTCTACCGCACTTATGCCTCAGTTTTGTCGCACCCGGTGCTGTCCCGATAGGACTCGGTGGGCCCCTGGGTACCGTCCGCGGTACGTGGTGGGCCACCGAGTCCGTATGAAGGATGCCACCGGCGCCGCACGAGGGGCGGGCGGTCATCGGCGGCGGTTGGCGCGGCGCAGGAGATCGGCTGCGGCGGCGTCGCCGCCGGCTGGGTCGCGCGTGATGAGCAGGACCGTGTCGTCGCCGGCGACGGTACCGAGAATCGATGGCAGGACCGCGTGGTCGATGACTGAGGCGAGGAACTGAGCCGCGCCCGCTGGCGTCCTGAGCACGACGAGGTTCGCGCTCGCCTCGGCCGAGGTCATCAGCTCAGCCAGGTATCGCGCCAGCCGCGCGTCGCGAGTCGATTCCGCGGTGTTCTCCCGCTGTCTGGCCGCCCCGTGGTGGCCTGGGAGGGGCTTGGGGTCGCCAGGGGCCGGGGGGTCTTCGGGACTTTGGGGACTTTGGGATGGTGAAGGTGTCGGGGTTGTCGTCCCGCCGATGGCGCCCCCGGGGCGGGAGCCGGGGCCGCCCGGCTCATCGGGCAGGGCGTAGACGAGCGCGCCGCCGGTGGCGCGGAGCCGGACCACGCCGAGCTCATCAAGGTCACGGGACAGGGTCGCCTGGGTCACGTGCACGCTGGCGTACCGCTCGAGCAGCTCGGCGAGCTCCTCCTGGGAGCGGACCTGCTCCCGGGCGAGGATCGCGGCGATACGCGCGTGCCTGGCGGTCTTGGTCACCGGGGTAGCCGGGTTCATCAAGATCGCGGCGTGGAGACTCCGGCCTTCAGGCCGGAGAGGAAACGCCGCTTCACCTCCCCTGAAATGTCGGTGCCGGACGGTATATTCAAATTGCCTGCGACAGCCAAGCGGGCACATGCACGACCCAGCACCAAACCGCGGCAGGGCATGCCGTGGCTGCGCGGGGAGGCGACGGGACTGCCCGGCCTGCGAACCGCGAACCTACAGCGCGACCACAGGTCGCGGCTGGAATCCTCGTCCTTTAGGACGATGGAGGATGTCAAGTCCGCTCCAGCAACCAGGACAGAAGCGCCTTCTGCGCGTGCAACCGGTTTTCTGCCTGCTCCCAGACCACGCTGTTCGGGCCGTCGAGCACGTCGGCGCTGATCTCTTCGCCGCGATGGGCGGGCAGGCAGTGCAGCACCAGGCAGCCGGCCTGAGCCAGCGCCAGCTTCGCGTCGTCCAGCTGGTAGGAGCCCTCAGGCGAGCCGAGGATGGCGAGCCGCTGCTGGCGCTCGCTCTCCTGGCCCATGGACGTCCATACGTCGGTAGCGATCACATCGGCGCCCTCGCAGGCCGCCCGGGGGTCGGCGTACAGCTCGATCCCGCCGCCGGCCTGACGGGCGATCTGCCCGGCGGCCGCGGTGACGGCGGGGTCGGGGCGGAAGTCCTCGGGCGAGCCGATGCGCACGTGCATCCCGGCGGTCGCCCCGCCGAGCAGGTAAGAGTGCGCCATGTTGCTCGCGCCGTCGCCGAGGAAGGTCAACGTGCGGCCGGCCAGGGAGCCGTAGTGCGCCCGGATGGTCTGCAGGTCGGCCAGGACCTGGCACGGGTGGAACTGATCGGTGAGCGCGTTGATCACCGGGACGGTCGCCGCCGAGGCCAGCGCCTCGATGCGCTCCTGGCCGGAGGTGCGCCAGGCGATCGCCGCGACCTGCCGGGTCAGCACGCGGGCGACGTCCTCGATCGTCTCGCCCCGTCCTATGTGCGTCGTCTGGGTGTCGATGACGAGCGGGTGACCGCCGAGCTCGGCGATGCCGACGGTGAACGACACCCTGGTGCGCAGCGACGGCTTGTCGAACAGCACGGCGACCGCGCGCGGGCCGGCCAGCGGCCTGGCGCCGAACCTGTCCTTCTTCATCTCCTCGGCCCGGTCCAGGACCGCGGCCTGCTCGTCCGGCTCCAGGTCGTCGTCCCGCAGGAAGTGCCTGGTCATCAGCCGATCCCCTGGACGGTGTCGAGTATGGCGGGCAGCGCGTCGGTGAACTGGCGGGCCTGGCCAGCGGACAGGATCAGCGGCGGCGCGAGGCGGATCGCGTCCGGCTGGACCGCGTTCACCAGGAAGCCGGCCTGCCTGGCGGCTTCTTCCACCTTCGCGGCCACCTCGGCGGTGAGCACGATGGCCAGCCACAGCCCGCGGCCGCGCACCCCCGCGACCAGCGGATGCCTGATCGTCTCGAGGCTGGCCACCAGCTGCTCCCCCACCTGCGTGACGTGGGCTAGCAGCCCGTCGCGCTCGATCACTTCAAGTACGGCCAGGGCCGCGGCACATGCGACCGGGTTGCCGCCGAAGGTGGAACCGTGGTCACCCTTGGCGAAGCCGGTGCCGCTGGCGCCCAATCCGATGCAGGCCCCGATCGGAAGCCCGCCGCCCAGCCCCTTGGCCAGGGTCAGCACATCGGGCCGGATGCCCTCGGCCTGGTGCGCGAACCAGGCGCCGGTCCGGCCGATGCTGCTCTGGATCTCATCGAGCACCAGCAGCGCGCCGGCCTGGTCGCAGGCGGCGCGAGCGGCGCGCAGGTAGCCCGCGGGGGCGGGCACCACACCGCCTTCGCCCAGGGCGGGCTCGAGGAAGACGGCTGCCACATCGGCGTCGACCGCGGCGGCCAGTGCGCCGGCATCACCGAACGGGACGAACCGTACGGTCAGGCCGAAGGGCTCGAACGGCTCGCGGATGGAGGCCTTGCCGGTCAGCGCGAGCGCTCCCATGGTCCGGCCGTGGAAGCCCCCCTCGATGGCTACGAACACCGGCCGCCCGGGTCCCTGGCAGCGCCGCACGAGCTTGATCGCCGCCTCGTTGGCCTCGGTCCCCGAGTTGGCGAAGAACACCCGCCCGTCCCCCCCGAGGAGAAACAAAAGCCGTTCGGCGAGGTCGACCTCGCGCTCGTGCAGGAAGAGGTTGGAGGTGTGGGCCACCTCGGCGACCTGGCGGCTGACCGCCTCGATGATCGCCGGATGGGCGTGCCCGAGCGAGCTCACCGCGATCCCGGCGATCAGGTCCAGGTACTCCCGCCCGTCCGGATCCCATACCAGGCAGCCCGCGCCGCGGCTGATCGCGACCGGGGGCAGGCCGTAGTTCGGCATGATGGCCGCCGCGAACCGTTTCTGCAGGGCTTCGGTTTCACTCACGGCAGGATTCCTTTCTCCGGGATGACCATGGTGCCAATGCCGGAATCGGTGAAGATCTCAAGCAGGACCGCGTGGCTGAGGCGGCCGTCGAGGACGTGGGCCTGCGGGACACCACCGCGCACGGCGAACAGGCACGCCTCCATCTTGGGGATCATCCCGGCCGCGAGCCAGGGCAGCAGCAGCTCGAGCTCGGGTGCGGTGAGCTGGCTAATCACCTCGTCCGACGACGGCCAGTTCCGGTAGAGTCCGGCCACGTCGGTGAGCACCACGAGCTTGGCGGCGCCGAGCGCCACCGCGAGCGCGGCCGCCGCGGTGTCCGCGTTCACGTTGTAGACCTCACCGTCCTGCCCTCCGGCCACGCTGGAGACGACCGGAATCCGGCCGTCGGCCAGCAGCGCCTCGATGGCACCGCAGTCGGTGGCCACGATCTCGCCGACCATGCCGATGTCGACCGGCTCGCCGTCGACGACGGCCGCCTTGCGGATCGCGGTGAAGGTCCCGGCGTCCTCACCGGACATGCCCACGGCGAACGGGCCGTGCCGGTTGATCAGGCCGACGAGATCCTTGTTGACCTTGCCGGAAAGGACCATCCGGACGATTTCCAGCGTTTCCGGCGTGGTGACCCGTAGCCCGGCGGTGAACGTGGACTCCACGCCGCGCCGGTCAAGTTCCTCGGTGATCTGCGGGCCGCCGCCGTGCACCACGACCGGGCGCAGACCCGCGTAACGCAGGAAAACCAAGTCCTGCGCGAAGGCCGCGCGCAGCGTCTCGTCCTCCATCGCGTGGCCGCCGTACTTGATCACAACGGTCTGGCCGTGGAACCTGGTCAGCCAGGGCAGGGCCTCGATCAGCGTGGCTGCCTTGGCCGACGCGTCCCGCTGCGCGTCGCCGTTCACGGTCATGTCGGGTAGGCCCTCATGTCGGGTAGGCCCTCATGTCGAGTACGCGCTGTTCTCGTGCACATACGCGGCGGTCAGGTCGGTGGTCAAGATGGTCGCGGAATGCGGGCCCGCGGACAGGTCCACGGTGATCGTCACGTCCTTCGGCTTCAGGTCCACCTTCGAACGCTCATCACCGGCGGCACCGTGGCGGCAGACCCAGATGCCGTTGATCGCCACGTTCAGCCGGTCGGGCTCGAAGACCGCGTCCGTGGTCCCCACCGCGCTCAGCACCCGGCCCCAGTTGGGGTCCTCGCCGCCGATGGCGCACTTGAGCAGGTTATTGCGGGCGACGGCACGCCCGGCGGTCACCGCGTCGGACTCCGAGGCGGCCCCGACCACCTCGATCGTGATCATCTTCTCGGCGCCCTCGGCGTCTAGCTGAAGCTGCCTGGCCAGGTCGGCGCACACCTCGGTGAGGGTCACGGCGAACTCGCCGCGGTCAGGGGTGACGCCGGCCGCCCCGCTGGCCAGCAGCAGCACCGTGTCGTTCGTGGACATGCAGCCGTCGGCGTCCAGCCGGTCGAAGGTCACCGCGGTGGCGGACCGCAGCGCGGCGTCAAGTTCGGCGGCGGGCAGGTCAGCATCGGTGGTGAGCACGCACAGCATGGTGGCCAGCGCCGGCGCGAGCATCCCGGCGCCCTTGGCCATCCCGCCCACGGTGTAGAACGGGGGGTTCGGGGGGGCGGGCAGCCCCCCCGTAAGCAGGGGGGGTCTGGGGGGGATCGTTCCCCCCGAGGCAACAGAGCGCCGGAAGGCGATCTTGACCACGGTGTCGGTGGTCCTGATCGCGTCGGCGGCGGCCAGGCCGCCAGCCCGCGAGGCTCCTGTCACCGCGGCGTCGACACCGGGGAGGAGCTTGTCCATGGGCAGGCGCTCGCCGATCAGGCCGGTCGAGCAGACAGCGATCTCTCCCGCGCCCACGTCTTCACCACCGGCGCCGAGGGCCGCGGCCAGGTGCTCGGCGGTGGCGTGGGTGTCCTGGAAGCCGAGCGGGCCGGTGCAGGCGTTGGCCCCGCCGGAGTTGAGCACCACGGCCTTGACCCGACCACCCCGCACCACCTGGCGGGTCCAGATCACCGGAGCGGCCTGCACCCGGTTGGAGGTGAACACGGCGGCGGCGGACCGTGAAGGCCCGTCGTTCAGGACGACGGCGACGTCCGGGTCGTCGGACTTTTTCAGTCCGGCCTTTACTCCGGCGGCGCGGAAACCCTGCGGGGCGGTCACGCTCAAGGCGCTACTCCGTATGCGGTCAGGCCGGCGGTTTCCGGCAGGCCGAGCATGAGGTTGGCGATCTGGATGGCCTGGCCGGCCGCCCCCTTGACCAGGTTGTCCAGGGCGCAGACGACGATGGCCCGGCCGGCGTGGGTGTCGGCCGCCACTTGCAGATGAGCCGCGTTGGACCCGAAGATCGCGCCGGTGGCGGGCCACCGTCCCTCGGGCAGCAGGTGGACGAATGGCTCTGGGCCGTAGGCGTGGTGGAGCGCCTCCCGCAGCTGGTGAGCCGCGGCGGTAGACACCGCCGTGCAGGTAGCCAGGATGCCGCGTGACATCGGGGCGAGCGACGGCGTGAACGAGACAGTCACGGGGCCGGACCGAGATACCCGTGTCCGTTCCGAAAAAAGGGCTTGCTCTATCTCCGGCGTATGCCGGTGCGTCCCTCCGGCCTGATACGCGGACATCGACCCCATCACCTCGCTGCCGACCAGGTCAGGCCGGGGCGCGCGGCCCGCGCCCGAGGTGCCCGAGGCGGCGACGATCACGATGTCGGCCGGGTCGGCCAGGCCCGCGGCCAGCAGCGGGGCCAGGGCGAGGATCGAAGCGGTGGCGTAGCAGCCGGGCGCGGCCACCGTGGCGGAGGCCTTGATCGCGTCTCGGGCGCCGGGCAGCTCGGGCAGTCCGTACGTCCACTGGCCTGCGTACGGCGTCGGATAGTACTGCGTCCAGGCCTGCGGATCGGCCAGCCTGAAGTCGGCGCCTAGGTCAATGATCTTGAGCTGGGCCGGGAGCCTGGCCGCCAGCTGTGCGGACTCGCCGTGCGGCAGGGCCGTAAAGAGCAGGTCGGCGCCGGCGAGAATGTCCGGGTCGGTGCGGGTGAACACGCTGTCGCCGAGGCCGGGAAGGCCGGTCAGCTGCGGGTGCACCGCGGTCACGGGCGTCCCGGCGTTGGCGGCTGCGGCCAGCGGGCCGATCTCAAGATCCGGATGACCAGCCAGCAGGCGCAGTAGTTCGCCTCCGGCGTAGCCGCTAGCCCCCGCTACCGCTACCCTCGCACCCATTTGCCTGGCCCTGTCCCTCGCGCGTCTGCGTTGTCATGTAAGAGTATTCATGGCTTCGCATTAATATGCAACCCGGAGGCGGTCATAGGCTGGGAGCGTGGAGCGGGATGGCATGGGACGGCGACCCCGGCTGGGGCATTTCGGCGACCGCGCGGTGCTGATGATGGGTGGCCGGGCCGTGCTCGTGGCGGGCTGTTGCGCCTGTCTGCTCGCGGGCTGCTCGTCCGCCAGGGCGACACCGGGCTCTGCGGCCGTCGGGGCGGGAGCGACCTGCGGGACCACGCGAACCGCGGCGAACGTGCCGGTCGTCATCAAGGTCGCCAAGGGCACCGTGGCCTGCGGGACGGCGATGCACGTCGAGGACGAGTACGCGGCCAAGATCAGGGCCGGGCAGGTGCAGGGCAACGGCGGCGGCGCACCGGTCACGGTGAACGGCTGGACGTGCCAGGGGTTCGCCACACCGGAGGTACTGAGCACCGGTAACGCGTCGCAGTGTCACACCAGCAGCGCCGCGATCCTCGCGGTCCTGCCGGTCCCAACGCCCACGACCACCGCCGACTGACCAGGCTCCGTCACGAGCTCACGGCGCGGCTCGCCGGGCGGCGGAACACGCTGGGCGTCTCTGCGGCTTGCCCGCCCGCGCGCGGGATGCTGCTGACCGCGCTCAGGCCCCTGGTGGTGCTGATCATCTGCACCTGATCCCGGCCGCCGGCCTTGGCCCGGTACAGGGCCGCGTCGGCCGCGGCCATCAGGTCAGCGAACTCACGCCGGCTACCGCTGTCCAGCGCCGCCACCCCGATCGACACCGTGACATGCACCCTCTCGCCGCCGGACGCGCCGGGAGCGATGATGCAAAGGCCGGAGATGGCGGACCGGACCCGCTCGGCGATGCGGAAGGCGTCTACAGCCTTGGTCTGAGGCAGCAGCAGCGAGAACTCCTCACCGCCGAACCGGCCGGCGATATCGTAATCGCGGAGCAGGTTGTTCAGCGCGCAGGCTATCTCCTTGATCACCTGATCTCCGACCATGTGACCGTAGGTGTCGTTGATTCCCTTGAACCGGTCGATGTCCAGCATGGCCACCGCCAGCGGCGTCCTGGTCCGAACCGCACGGGCGACCTCCGCCGCGGACTCGCGCTCCCAGGTCGCCGCGTTCAGCAGACCCGTCTTGGAATCGGCCCGGGCGTCCTTAAGCAGCTGGGCGTGCCGGAAGGAGCGCTGCAGCAACGTCACAAGCGGCAAGGCTATGACGACGGCGAGCAGGCTCATCGCTATCGCCAGCGTGGCG
>Ga0302326_10024659_pt1 | contig 12213 bp, 11 predicted proteins | sample Palsa_T0_3_FD_202264 | JGI IMG/M metagenome (GOLD analysis project Ga0302326, IMG submission 202264) | Peat permafrost microbial communities from Stordalen Mire near Abisko, Sweden - Palsa_T0_3 | ecosystem: Environmental > Terrestrial > Soil > Palsa > Peat permafrost | place: Sweden: Abisko...
TGTGCGCCGGTTAAACCGGCGAGGTGTAGTGAATGAAAGAGTCATACGAATGTGAAGTAGCGACCCACATCGGCCCTGAGTCATGCGGAGCCGCTCGCGAGGGCGGCGTCGAAGCGTTGACAAGGGAACGTACGGGCCGGGTATTCAGCCGCGTAAGAACGTTACTTCGGGACGCCGACGCTGTAGGAGAAAGCGGAAGGCCCCATCTGGTGCACCGATATCGCGAGGTGCAGTGGAGTCCCGCGCGGTCACAGACCCTGCGCACGTACCGAAGCACCTCGAACGGGAACCGGGAGATCCCAGGCTCGCCCAGGGCAGCAGTTGCCATGGGACGCATCGGGAAGTCTAAGGACGCACGCCGATGACGAACGGACCTGGGAAGTCGGACAGACCTACTGTACCGGAGAAGTCCCCGAACAACGCCGGGCAACCGGTTGCGGAGGGGATGGAGGGAAGAGGTCTGGCCAAAGGGAACCTGCGACAGCAAAACGCGTCCCGGACACCGAGCCGGGAAGACGCGCACAGCGCGCTGGAGCGGGTACGTCAAGCAGCAAGTAAGGATAAGGAGACGCGGTTCACGGCGCTTCTTCACCACATCTACAACCTGGAAACGCTGCGCATGGCCTACTTCAGTTTGAAGAAGGAAGCCGCGCCCGGAGTGGATGGAGAGACGTGGCGGCACTACGGCGAGGCCCTCGAGCACAATCTCCAGGACCTCTCCCATAGGCTGAAGCGAGGAGCGTATCGAGCGAAGCCAGTGCGTAGGGCGTATATCGACAAGAACGACGGGCGGAAAAGACCGCTCGGAGTTCCGGTGCTGGAAGACAAAATCGTCCAGCGCGCAACCGTCGAAGTGTTGAACGCTATCTACGAAACGGACTTTCTGGGATTCTCGTACGGGTTCCGGCCTGGGCGCAGCCAGCATCAAGCGCTGGACGCGCTCTACACCGGACTGCTGACGAAGAAGGTGAACTGGGTGCTGGATCTGGACATTCGCGGCTTTTTCGATGCGCTTTCGCACGAATGGCTGGTGAAGTTCATCGAGCACCGGATTGCGGACCAACGCGTTGTGCGGCTCATCCAAAAATGGCTGAACGCCGGCGTGATGGAGGATGGGAAACGAACACGCACGGAAGAAGGTACGCCCCAGGGCGGCAGTGCCTCGCCGCTGTTGGCCAACGTATATCTTCATTACGTGTTCGACCTGTGGGTCCAAGTGTGGCGTCAGAAGCGAGCGCACGGCGACGTTATCGTGGTGCGTTTTGCGGACGACATTGTAGTTGGATTTCACAGCAAAGCGGATGCCGATCAATTCCGGGCGGAACTCACGGAGAGAATGCAGAAGTTCCATCTGGAGCTGCACCCTGAGAAAACGCGACTGCTGGAGTTCGGTCCGTATGCGATCGACCAACGGCAGTGGCGTGGAGAAGGGAAACCGGAGACGTTCAACTTTCTCGGCTTTACGCACATTTGCGTGAAGAAGAGAAGCAATGGACGGTTTACGGTGCTGCGGCAGACGATACGCAAAAGGCTGCAGACGAAGCTGAATGAGGTGAAAGCTGAACTTCGGCGACGCATGCACGAACCCATCCCCGAGCAAGGCAAGTGGCTGCGGGCGGTTGTGGGAGGACACATCCGATACTACGGAGTGCCCAGGAACCAACCGGCGCTGGCGCTTTTTCGATTCCGAATCGGCTGGTATTGGCATCGCTCGCTGTCGCGGCGGAGCCAGAACGGCCGCGTTCTTTGGAACCGCATGCGCCGCCTCATCACTCGCTGGCTGCCTTTGCCTTCTGTCTGTCATCCCTATCCTCTGCGCCGCGTGGGCGTTATCACCTAAGGCAAGAGCCGGATGCGGGAAATCCGCTCGTCCGGATCCGTGGAGGGGGTCATGAGTAATCGTGATCCCTACTCCGACTCGTGGTGAATCGAATTTTGCTTCCAGATGAGACCGAATGCTAGGCAAATGGGATGATCCTCTTTTAACGCCCCAGAACCCTGATTCGGCGGTTCTTGGGGGCTCCGGGTTCGAGATAGCCCGTCCTGAGCCGTCACGAGGGCCACGAGGCCACGAGGGGAAGTGGTGGCAAACCCTCGCACGCCCTGTATATACTGGGTCACCTGCCGTCCCCGCGGCAACGGGCATTACCGGACATAACCGGGCATTGAAGGACAAATGTCTGCTAGCAACCCATTCCCCGGTCGCAAGCGGTTGGATTCGTGGAAAGAGATTGCTGTTTTTGGGCTGCGACGACGCACCGTCAATCGCTGGGAGAAAGAACTCGGCCTGCCCACTCACCGGTTGCCGGGAACCAAAGGGCGGGTGTACGCCTATACCGACGACTCGCCGCGTGGCCGGCGGCACCTCAGAATGCCGGCGCGCTCTTAACGGGGTACAACTCCGCCGGCCAATCGGGACCGGGATCCCCGCGCTTAACCGTCGTCGCCGGGCCGCGCACCCCGTTGAAGCAGCGCCTCTTGAAATCTCCCGGTTGAGAGGGTGCCGTGGTGTCCCTACTGGTACGGTCCTACTGAGCCCTGGCCGAATCGGGCTATGATTCTGGCCGGCACACACTCAAAGGATGCGTAGACTGCTCAGGTAGTTTGCAGGAAAAGGAAGTTTGGTTAGGCAATAAGGGCAGAGATCGTGAAGAAAGGCCGCAGAGGTCGCCTAGAACGGATGGATCGGCTCTGACGTATACTGCACATTTCGATCATGCGAGAGCTAATTCAGCGCACTATTCAGTCGGCGGTCATTCTGGTACTTCTGCTGCCTGTCGGGTTGTGGGGCCAGACAGATTGCGAGGCCGGCAACGGGCCGCTGGATTCTGCTCCACCGAAGACGATGAGCGTGCAGGATGTGATCCAGAAGTTTGGAGCTGCCGAAGCGGTTACGAAAGAGGCACGTCTTCATTACACCTACACCCAGGATGTGCTGATGCAGACGCTTGCTGGCAAAGACGTGACGGGAGAGTTTCACGAGCTAACGAATGTTTCCTACGACGAGAAAGGCAGGCGGCAGGAGCAAGTGACGTTTGCGGCGCAGCCTTCGTTGCGAGGGATTCAAATGACCCAGGAAGACATGGAAGATATTCGCGTATTCATGCCGCTGGTGCTGACCAGCGAAGATCTGCCGCAATATAACCTGACTTACGCCGGGCAGCGGCATGTGGACGACCTCGACACCTACGAGTTTCGCGTGGAGCCGAACAAGAAAGACAACGGCAAGCGATACTTTCAGGGGCGAATCTGGGTGGACGCGCAGGATTTTCAGATCGTGAAGGTGTGCGGCAAGAGCGGTCCGGAAAAGTTACATGTGAAAAAGCATGAGCACCCGCAGTTGCATCCCACGTTTGTGACCTATCGCCAACTAGTAGATGGACGCTACTGGTTTCCGGCGTACACGCGCTCCGATGACACACTGCAGTTTAAGGCGCGGCCGGTGCAGGTGCGGGAGATCATTAAGTACAGCGGGTATAAGCGGGCTGGCGGGTGAGCATAAGAATAAAGGCGAACTCTCGAACCGCTGCATTCTCCGGACGCCTTCAAGGCCAACCCTGATATACGAACCTCCCCTCGTACGAGCATCATCCTGTCGTGCGACCATCCCTCATGCACCCAGCCGCCGTTGCGGGCCTGCTGAAAGCATGTTCAGCCTCCGGCTACAGTTTGCGGGCTTCCGTATTTTGTGAAGACGGAGTCGCGGGAGATAACACCCTCGAGATGACGCGAGTCGGCGCGGTTGACTACGGGAACGAGCGGGCAAACATTCACGTAGCGGAGCGCGGCATCGAGAGGAAGATCGGGGTAGAGACTGGGCAGAGACTGCGGGGGGAGAACGGAGGAGAGGGTAAGTTCGCCCTTGCCTTCGTGGAAAAAGCGCTGGAGTTGGTCGCGGCTGACTGTGCCCCAGCCGCTTGGATGCATGCGCACTAAGAATGTGGAGTCGGGGGAATCCTGGACACGGCGGGCGTTGGCATCGACGTAATCCTTGGCGTTGAGGATGGTAGTGGGAACGGGGAGCATGGCGTCTTCGACGCGGAGGATGGTTTCTTCGCGGTTCTCTTCGAGCGAGGGCAAGATGAGCCCGTCCTGGCGAGTGAGCAGGTCAAAGATGGGAATGCTCTGCAGGCCGCGCGAGACCAGGTAAGAAAAAGTGTTGGCTACGATGACGGGGACGATGATCTCGTAGTTGCCACTGACTTCGAGGACCATGAAGACGGAGGTCATGGGAACCCGGAGAAAGCCGGCGAAGAGGACGCCCATGCCGACGAGTACGTAGGTTCCGGTGGATCCGGTGAGTTGAGGAAAGAAGATGTGCTCGATGTCGCCGACCGCGCCTCCGAGCATGGCTCCGATGAAGAGCGTGGGCGCGAACATGCCGCCGGGAGTGCCACTGACGAAGGAAAAAGTGGTGGCGACAATCTTAAGAACGGCGAGGATGGCGAGGACTTTCCAGGCGTACTGGCCGTGCATGGCCTGGTCCATGGAATCGTAACCGGCGCCCATGATTTGCGGAGCGCCGAGGAAGGCGATGAGTCCGACGAGGAGTCCGGCGAGCGCGGGCTGGAAGTATTGCGTCCAGCGCGGCAGAGCTTTGAGGCGGGGCCGGAGATAGCCGATCGATTTTGCGAAGACCACGGAGGCGAGGCCGCCAACAATACCGAGGACGGCGTAGGCGAGGAGCTCGGTGGGATTCTTGAACGTGGTAACGGGAATGCGGAAGAGGGGTTCGCTGCCCAGGAACCAGCGTACGATCACGACGCTGGAAACGGCGGAGAGGACTACGGAACCGAGGATACCGGCGCTCCAGCGGCCGATGACTTCTTCGATGACAAACAGGACAGCAGAGATGGGGGCGTTGAAGGCGGCTGCCAAGCCCGCGGCGGCGCCGACCGGCGCCATGAGGCGAAGCTTTTCGCGGGAGATTTCGAGCTGGCGTCCAAGAGCGGAGGCGATGCCGGCTCCGATTTGGAGAGCAGGATCCTCCGGACCTAGGGATTGACCGGAACCGATGGCCAGCGCGGCGCAGATGAATTTTCCGACAGCGGTGCGAAAGGGGATGAAACCGTTGAAGATGTAAAGCGCTGCCTTGGTCTGGTTCACGCCACTGCCGCGGATAGCCGGGAACACATGCAACACGAGCGCGGCCACGACCAGGCCGGCGAGTGAGGGAACGGCGAACAATCGCCAACTGTGGGTTTGCGGGAGTGCACCGAGCAGGGCGAGATGCGTCCAGTCGATGGCGAGACGGAAACAGACCACGGCGAGGCCGGAGAAGATTCCGATGAAAACCGAGAGGATGAGAAAGAATAGCTCCTCGTTGAAGACACCTTCAAGAGAAGAGAACAAACGGCGGGGAATTTGGAGCCGAGCGATCGGCGCCTGCGGCAAAGATGGAGAATTCCTGGCAGCAGGACCGATTCCGGGAGGATTACTCATTGGCTGGCGGCCTCGCGTCTTTGAGAGATCAGGGATAAGGCGAGGTCGAGGCCTCGTGGCGGACCACAAAGGGCTGAAGTCTGCTGTTCGATTTGGAAAACGACGTCCATGATGGAGTCCGGCAGATCGGTTTCGCCGGGAGAGTGAAGGCGGGCTAGATCTGGTTTGGCGGCCATCCAGCGGGACTGCAAGCTGGAAAGCGGAGACGCGGTGATGGAATCAGGGATCTTAAGGTCGACACCTGTCTGCTGGGCGCATTCGGCAAGGCGTTTTTCGGCCTGGTCGAAGGCGGCGGTGATGCGGCGGTTGCGTTCGGCATCGGAGATGTGGCTGTGGAAAGGATTAGCGCGGAGGATGAGGTCGGTCGTCGCGAGAAGTTGGCGAGAGTTGTCATCCTGCGGATTGGCATTGACGGCGGCCTGCAGACAGCGTTGGGCGGTGGCATAGTTGCCGGAACGGTATGCAGCCTGGCCGGCGCCGGCCAGGGCAGAAGAGTTTTCGGGATCGAGGCGGAGAATCTCCTGATACTGGGCGAGGGCGTTGGGGTAGTCCTGAGCCTGCTCGAAAAGTTGCGCCGCCTGGAGGTGCGCGGCGGGATCAGGCGGCAAGGAGGTGGCGAGGGCCATGAGTTCGGATTCGGCTTTGTCAGGAGCGCGTCTTTTGAGCAAGAACTGTACCAGTTCGATGCGGGCTTTGTTGCGGTTGGTGTCGGCGTCAGAGTTCCAGACTCCGTACATGGCGTTGTGGTAATAGAGAGTGGCTTCTTCGATGGACCCGCGGCGGGCGGCGACGCGGGCGAGAGCGAGATTAACGGCGGCGTCCTGCGGGGCCCGCTGCCAAAGAGAAATGAGGTAGGATTCGGCTTCGTCGAGGCGGCGGGGGTCGTTGCTGTCGCGCAGGGCGCGGGCCATGCTGAGCTGATATTGGGAGTTGGTGGGATCGCAGGTGAGGGCGGCGCGGAAAGCGTTGATGGCATCGTCGTAGCGGGCGGCGCTAACCTCGGCGAGACCCTGAGCGTAAAGCTTGCGGCCGCGGGCCTGTTGATTGGCGGTGAAGCGAGACACGAGGTGGCTGACCGCGGCGAAGGCTATGGCGGCGGCGAGCGTTAGGATAACGAGTATGAGGGCCGCGGAGCGCGGGACGAGTTTGCGGAACGTCCACGACATGTCTCGTATGACGATATCATTTTGTCGAGGCTCGGGCAGCTTAGGGTTGACACAAAAATGGGCTGGAGACCCCCGGTTCAGGTAAGATACTTCGTCTCTGCTGGGACTGCCGAAGAATGAATCGCGAATATCACAAGGGATACAGCCAGGAACTGAACCGGGACATGGAGGCTCTGGTTTTCGGGCATGGGGGGACGCCGCTGCTGGTATTTCCGAGCTCGCAGGGAAAGTTCTTCGAGTACGAAGACCGCGGGATGATTGGCGTGTTGACACCGAAGATCGAGCGCGGCGATCTGCAGGTGTTTTGCCCGGACAGCATCGATAGCGAAAGTTGGTATAACAAGAGCGTGCATCCCAGGGTGCGGGTGCTGCGGCATTTGCAGTATGAGCGCTACATTCTGCATGAACTGGTGCCGTTTATACGGTGGAAGAATCAAACCCCGCGGCTGGTCGTGACGGGATGCAGCTTCGGAGCCTACCACGCGGTGAATTTTTCCCTGAAGCATCCGGATGTGGTCACGCACTGCGTGAGCATGAGCGGGGCCTTTGATATCCACCAGTTTCTGGATGGGTATTACGACGATGATTGCTACTTCAATTGTCCGCCCGACTATCTGCCGAACCAGAACGACGACTGGTTTTTGAGTCGTTACCGGCAGATGAAAATTGTGCTGGGAACGGCGGATTGGGATATTTGCTTGGACCAGAACGTGAAGTTTTCGGCCATCCTGAATGGCAAAGCGGTGCCGCACTGGCTGGACGTTTACGGCGACAATTCGAAGCATGACTGGCCGCTTTGGCAGAGGATGGCGGAGAAGCATTTCTAGGGCGGTGGCAGTGGTTAGTGGTTCGATTTGAGAATGGAGAACGCTGTGAAAAAGATTGGGATTTTGTTTGGCATGGAGAATACGTTTCCGCCGGCCGTGGTGGAGAAGATTAACGCGATGGGCGTTGAGGGAGTTGCTGCGGAGTTTGTGCAGGTGGGCGGGGTTCGGATGAATGAACCCAAGAAATATGACGTCATCATCGACCGCATCTCGCAGGATATTCCCTTCTATCGGGCCTATTTGAAGAATGCGGCGCTGCACGGCACCATCGTGGTGAACAATCCGTTCTGGTGGACGGCAGATGACAAGTTTTTCAATTATGCGCTGGCGCACAAGATGGGGGTGGCGATTCCGCCGACGGTAATTCTGCCGCACAACAAGCATCCGGAGGGGACCACAGACAAGTCGATGCGGAACCTGATCTATCCCTTGAACTGGCAGGAGATATTTGATTACGTTGGCTTCCCTGCCTTCTTGAAACCTTATTCCGGGGGCGGGTGGAAGCATGTTTACCACGTGCATTCGCCGGAGGAATTCTTTCAGCACTACAACCAGACGGGCGACTTGTGCATGACGCTGCAGCATGGGGTGGTGTTTGAGGACTATTACCGGTGCTATGTGGTGGGGCAGGAGAAAGTGCACATCATGAAGTACGACCCCAGGGCACCGTTTCATGAGCGGTATGTGAAGGGGAATCCGGCGCCGTCATCGGCGGCGCTGAAGGATCGCATTGACAAGGATGCGCTGACCTTGTGCCGGGTGCTGGGCTACGACTTGAACACCGTGGAGTTTGCAGTGGAGGGTGGAGTGCCTTATGCGATTGATTTTCTGAATCCGGCACCGGATGCGGAGATTACCTCGGTGGGGCAGGAGAATTTTGACTGGATCGTGAAGGCGGTGGCGGACATGGCGGTGAAGATGGCGCTGAGCGGGGAGAATCCGGCGCAGGAGTTGCGGTGGGCGGGGTTTTTGGCGGGTGCACCGGTGAAGAAAACCCGCAAGGCGGAACCGGGGTGGGTGGCGGAACGGAAGCGGGGCAAGGCGGCGAAATAGGTGTGGACGAGCTAAAGAAAAGGCGATTTCTCTGGGGCGTGGTGCTGGCGTGGGCGCCGTGGATTCCCATCCTGATTGGCCTCGGCAACGCGCTCCTTGGGATTTCGAGACAGAAGGCGACCGGGATCGGCGCAGTGGCTGGCGGTCTGACTGAGCTGTTCGTAGTGTGGGGTATCGGCGCGGTTCTCATCGGCCAAGTAACCGCGATCATCCTATTGTTCCGGGCATTTTCGCCGGGACATTGGATGCGGGGCTTGTTCTGCGTGCTGTCCATCTGCTTGAGTGGATTGATGCTTCTTCTGGTTGGCCTTTTCTTTTGGCTGTCCTGGTTCCAGATGCACCACCATTTCTGATCAGAATTCCAGGTGCGGTTTATACTGTTATGGGCTGATTTGCCCATTCCGAGGGAGCGCCGAGGGATGAGGCATTTGGAATCGTGGTTCGATTCGGGGGCAGGCGAGCCCGTGCACGTTGGCTTGCAGATATTTCATGAAACCTAGTTTCAGCATCGGGATTGAAGAGGAATATCAGACGGTGGATCCGCAGACGCGGGATCTGCGGTCGCATATTCAGGCGGAGATCCTCGAGAAGGGCAGGCTGATCCTGCAGGAACGGGTGAAGGCGGAGATGCACCAGTCGGTGGTGGAGGTGGGGACTGGAGTTTGCAAGAACATCAAGGAAGCCAAGGCGGAAGTGAAGCTGCTGCGGCGCGATATTGTGCGACTGGCCAAGGAGAATGGGCTGCGGTTGGCTTCGGTGGCGACCCATCCGTTTGCCGACTGGCGGGTGCAGGAAATTTATCCGGACGACCGGTACAAAAATATTGTCGAGGACATGCAGTTGGTGGCGCGTGCGAATCTGATTTTTGGCCTGCACGTGCATATTGGAATCGAGGACCGCGAGACGGCGATCCACATGATGAATCATGCGCGATATTTTCTGCCGCACTTGCTCGCCTTGTCCACGAATTCACCGTTCTGGCTGGGGATGGAGACGGGGCTGAAGTCTTACCGATGCAAGGTATTTGATAAGTTTCCGCGGACCAACATTCCGGATTATTTTCCCAGCTGGGGTGAGTACGAGAATTTCATCAAGCTGCTGATCAAGACCAATTGCATCGATAATGCCAAGAAGATCTGGTGGGACATCCGGCCGCATCCGTTCTTTAATACGATTGAATTCCGAGTGTGCGATATTCCGATGCGCGCCGACGAGACAATTGCGCTGGCGGCGTTGATTCAGGCAACCGTGGCGAAGCTGTATAAATTGCACACCGCGAATCAAGGCTTCCGGCTGTACCGGCGGGCGCTGATCATGGAGAACAAGTGGCGGGCGGCGCGCTACGGGATGAGCGGGAAACTGATTGATTTCGGCAAGCAGATGGAAGTGCCGGCGAAGGACTTGATCCTTGAGTACCTGGATTTTGTAGATGACGTAGTCGATGAACTGGACTCGCGCGAGGAGTTGGATTACATCCATACCATGCTCGAAACGGGCAGCGGCGCGGATCGGCAGTTGCGGGTGTATCGGGAGACTGGAGACTTGAAGAAAGTTGTCGATTACATCATCGAGGAGACGGAGGCGGGACTGGCGGAAGACGAGCCGGCTTCCGTGAGAAAAGTGGGCTGATGAGCATTCCTGCGGACGAAGTAGGTCAAGTCAAAGTCCCCACTCCTTCGACGGCCTCAGGCGAGGCTCTGTCGCAAGAAACCCGACAAGGCTGGGGCACCCCCATCCATCAGATTTCCTTTGATCCTGAATACACTCCGGGGGCGCGCAATGCCGTGCGGGTTTGCCTGCGGGTGCGGCCCGAGGAGAAGGTGTGCGTGATCACCGATGAGGCCACGCTCGAGATTGCGGCGGCGATCGTGCATGAACTTGAAGAACTGGGCTCGCCTTACCGCGCCTGGGTGCTGGAGGATTTGGCGCCGCGTCCCTTGAAGGATTTGCCTTCGGAGATTCTGCAAGATTTGGAAACGAGCCAGGTTTCTATTTTTGCGGTGCAGGCGCAGCGGAATGAGTTGCGCACGCGCATGCAGATGACGGATGTGGTGAACCGGAGGAAGATCCGGCACGCGCACATGGTGAACATCAACCGGCAGATCATGCTCGAAGGCATGCGAGCGGATTTTCAGAAGGTGGACCGGTTGAGCGTGAAAGTTGTAGCCATGGTGCGCAGGGCGCGGCGGGTGCGGGCTAAGACAGCGGCGGGGACCGACCTGACGGCGGAGTTGAATCCGAATTATCGCTGGCTGAAGACTAGCGGGATTATCACTCCGGAAAAGTGGGGGAATCTGCCGGGCGGGGAGATTTTCACGACGCCGGGCGAAGTCAACGGGACGTTCGTCATTGACGGCGTAGTCGGGGACTATCTATGCGCGAAGTTTGGCAATTTGCGGCAGAATCCGCTGACCGTGCACATAAAGAATAACCGGCTTACCGAGGCGCACTCGGACAATCACGAACTGGAAGACGAGTTCTGGAAGTACACGCACACCGATGAGAATAGCGACCGCGTGGGTGAGTTCGCCATCGGAACGAACATTGACCTGAAGGACGTTATTGGGCAGATTCTGCAGGATGAAAAGTATCCCGGAGTGCACATTGCGTTTGGCAATCCTTATGGCGCACACACCGGGGCGGAGTGGGATTCGTCGACCCATATTGACGTCGTGGGACGAAAGTTCAACATCTGGGTGGACGACGCGCAGATCATGCAGGATGGGAAGTTTTTGGTAGAGGCATAGGACTGTCTTGCTGGCAGCGGGGGTTCCCTGCCAGGTCGCTCGGCAGACCTGGAGGTTACAACGATTGCCTTAGCTCGGGGCAGGCTTTTGACTCCGCGAGCCAGCCACTTCCTGCGCGTCTTGCTCCGCCCAGGGATGACAGCACTTTAGCGTGATTTGCGGCGGCATGCCAGCGCTACGCAGCAAGCGGGCGGCACGATGATTCCTTTCCTGCGAAAGCAGTTCAACGCCAGTTTCACTCCTGCAAAATACCACGCATTTTTGCGGCGGATTGATGACGCTTGCGGAGCTCATGTGCAGTTCCGGCTGTCGGAGACTCCTTGTTTCTTTGCCAAGTCACTTCTCGATCAGATGGCTGAGAATGGGAAGAACCTGATCCGGCAACTGGTGGAAAGTCCAGAGTATCGGGCGCGGTCGGATGCCTCGATTCCAGCGGAGTTCCGCGTTGCGAATGAGCCGCCACGGCCGCTGTTTGTGCAAGTGGATTTCGGGCTGGTGCGGGATCAAAACGGCGAGTTGCAGCCGAAACTGGTGGAATTGCAGGCCTTCCCTTCCCTCTATGCGTATCAGGTGACGCTGGCCCAAAGGTACCTCGAAGTGTATGGGCTGGAAAACTGGGCTTCGGGCTCCCGTTCTCGGGCTCCGGTTTCGGGCAATACACGGCTCAATTTTTTCCTTAGCGGACTGGACGAGAAGTCGTATCGAGAGCTTTTGCGGAGCGCCATTGTGGGCACACATGATCCGGAGAACGTGATCCTGATGGAGATTCATCCCCAGGCGCAGAAAACGCTGCCGGATTTTCTGTTGACCGACAAGATGCTCGGGGTAAAAACGGTCGACATCGAGGCGATCAAAAAGCAAGGCTCGCAGCTTTACTACGAACGGGATGGACGCCGCGTGCCGATCCGGCGGATCTATAACCGAACCATTGTGGATGAGTTGCAGCGCAAGGAAGTGAAGCTGGGGTTCGATTGGCGC
>Ga0302326_10024660_pt1 | contig 12213 bp, 12 predicted proteins | sample Palsa_T0_3_FD_202264 | JGI IMG/M metagenome (GOLD analysis project Ga0302326, IMG submission 202264) | Peat permafrost microbial communities from Stordalen Mire near Abisko, Sweden - Palsa_T0_3 | ecosystem: Environmental > Terrestrial > Soil > Palsa > Peat permafrost | place: Sweden: Abisko...
GCTATCTGCTCTCCGACGAAGGCTACGCACCGACCTATCGGTCACTGATTGACGACACGCCCTGGGAGCAGTACGGCGTCGGCCGCAACCCGCGCTGCGATAACTGCATGGCCCACTGCGGCTTCGAAGGCACCGCGGTGAACGATGCCTTTGCACACCCGATCAAGGCGCTGAAAGCGGCGCTGCGCGGACCGCGCATCGCCGGGCCGATGGCACCCGAGTTGCCCGTAATCTACGGTGACGATGCACGGTATTCCCTGGTCACGATTCCCGTCACGCAGGTTAAACTCGCCGCGCCACGGGTCTGACGGGAAGTCGGCGCGCTCGCGAGCCGCGTTGATCGCGCGCGCAAAACAGCCGGAGAACGCGTGTGAATAACGCAGCCGATCCTTGCCCCTCGGTACTCGATGAGCCGGCACAGACTGACGGATTCGCTGCACAACTCGAATCGTGGCGCGCGCGCATAGAACGCGCCTTGGAGGAGCGGCTGCCGCCAGCCGATGTGGTGCCGACGCGCTTGCACGAAGCAATGCGCTACTGCGTGCTGGGCGGCGGCAAACGCGTGCGGCCGGCGCTGCTGTTTGCCACCGCGCGAGCCTTGGGCCTGCACGAAGACGAGGTCGAGGCAGCCGCCTGCGCAATCGAGCTCGTGCATGTCTACTCCCTCGTGCACGATGACCTGCCCGCGATGGACGATGACGACATGCGCCGCGGGCGGCCCACCTGCCACAAGGCATTTGACGAGGCGACGGCGATACTAGTGGGCGATGCACTGCAGCCGCTCGCGTTTCAATTGCTCGCGCGCGATCGCTCGCTGCCCGAGGCGCCGGCGATACGACTGCGACTGATCGACTTGCTGGCCCAGGCGACCGGCACTTTCGGGATGGCTGGAGGCCAGGCAATTGATCTCGCCGTGCAGGGCACGCGCCTTGATATTGCGCAGGTCGAAGACATGCACGCGCGCAAAACCGGCGCAATGATTCGCGTCAGCGTATTGATGGCCGCCGCGTGCCTGCCCTCGCTCGAAGCACACCTGTACGCCGCACTTGGCCGTTTTGCGGCCGCGATCGGCTTGGCATTCCAGATTCAGGATGACTTGCTGGATGTGCTTGGAGACGCTTCGACCTTGGGTAAAGCGACTGGCGCAGACCGCGAACGTGCAAAGCCCACGCATCCGGCAGTTATCGGCATCGAAGCTTCGCAAGACAGAGTGCGTCTGCTGCATGAACAGGCGCTCACTGCGCTTGCGCCCTTTGGCGAACGCGCCGCGCCGCTGCGCTCGTTGGCCGACTGGTTGTTATTAAGACGTTATTGACAGCCCAGTGGAGCTGCCGTGATTCGGGCCATTGGTCGAGTCAATCTGTCGCTCTGAAATTTCGATTATTTTTTTCGCGCAGCCGCCGCGGACCATCCTCGACAGCCGTTTAGAAACAGCCTGACGACGTCGTCGGTCCACGCATCGAGCTCGCTTGACGCCAGAGGTGCGCCTAAACCCATGGCGCGCCGCTGCGGTGCGGTAACGACCATCACCAGAAACTGCTCTGCTGCGAACGCGCGCGCCGCGACACCGAAGCGCGGATCCTGAATTTCACGCGCCAACAAATCGGCAATCAGCGCTTTCGCCTCCTGCGTGACGCTCTCCGTGTCAACCAAACGAACCAGCTTGGGAAACCGAACCGATTCGGCCGTGACGAGCCGGTGCAGCGCGAGCGCCCGCGGCGAAAGCGCCGCTCGCAGGATGAGCCCGGCAATGCGGCGCAGGACATCGTGCAAGGTCGCACCCTCGACGATCGGAACTCCGGGGGGCGGGCGCAGCTGCTCGATGATTCGATGCACGACCGCAGCGAAGAGCGCCGCCTTGTCGTCGAAGCGGTGATAAAACGTACGCTTCGAGATGCCGGCGCGCGCGGCCACCGCTTCGATAGTCGTAGTCCCGTAGCCCTCTGCGAGGAAGAGCTCGGTCGCTACTTCCAGTATTCGTTCCCCTAAGCGCAGCGCATCGGTGCGCGAGGGTCTTCCGCCACGTCGAGCCTTAGCGGTCGGCGACCGTCGGTCCTCACCGACGGCGATAAGCGATCCTGCCCGATTGGTTGGGGACGTGGGCACCGTAGATGCCAGTGTAACGCGGGCGTGGCGCAGAGTAACCGCGCGACGCCTGGTAGAATTGTGGCGCAGAGCGGCCGTACGGTGTCGCGGGCCGGTAGTAGCCCGAAACTCGTGGGTAGTATGTCGGCGAGCGCGCGTAATACGCCGGAGCACCTGCGTAATAATTTGGCGGTGGGTAGTAGCCGGGTCCTCCGCCATAGCTCGGCGCCGGCGGATAGGGCGCGGCTGCCGGACCCGCTGAAGAAGCGACCGCCAGCGGTAGTGTCGCAAGCGCCGCGACCGCTCCGACCACGTGGCGTCCCAGGATCCAAGGAAAAAAAGGACCAAACGCAGCGGCAGGCGTTATCGGTGCTAACGCGAGCGCGGCGCCGGTGACCGCGGCAAACACCGGCTTTTTGACTCCGAGCATGCTTGATCCCCCGTGGCGAAGTGAACGAACCTACTTCAACAGTACTCGTCTTGAGATCGCAACGCAACGGTACCGTTGCGTTTAAATCGAGCTTGCTGCTGAGTCCACGCTACTGCTTTGCCGCGCATCAGATCATTGCCACGTCGGTGTCAGGCCGAGGCGTCAGAGCAAATGGCCCGCCGAAAAGTAGCGGCCTGGGAGCGGGTGTGGTGCGGTCTTTTGCCGTTGACACTGCGGTATAGTTAAACGTACCGAGAACAAGAGCCGCAGGCCAATGAGTTACATTGATGGCAATCTTCTTGATGGGGAACGGGTCGTGTATCGGACCCGCCTGCATTGGCTCCTCTTCCTGACGCCTGTGTTTTTCACGGTCGTGTTATTGGCGGTCGCATGGCTGCTCGCCACTCGAACCTCCGAACCCTGGAGTCACTACGCCTGGATACCTGTCGCCCTGGGCGCGCTGCTTCTGCTTGCGACGTACATCAAACGACAAAGTTCCGATTTCGCTGTGACCAACAAGCGCGTCATGATGAAAGTCGGGGTGTTCAGTACGCGTTCCATCGAGCTGGTACTCAACAAGGTCGAAGCCATTGCTGTAAACCAAAGCCTGATGGGGCGAATCTTCGGATACGGCGATATTGTCGTCACCGGAAGTGGCGGCACAAAGGAGGCCTTCGCGCACATACAGGGACCACTCGCATTTCGTCGAGCCGTGCAATCGGTCACTGACGTGAATTCCCCTCCTGCCCCTGCAGCCGCCCCTGCGGCCGGGCGTATCGAGTAGCGCTCTTTGTAGCTACCGATAGGGTGCGATCCGCAAGATAGATTCGCACACGCGGTACTCGCGCCAACGCAATAGCACGTTCTATCGCTGCCTTAGCGAGAGCCGCAGTGCCCGCATGCGTTTTAAAGCGCCGCTATTCGCTGACCACCACATGATGATAATCGCACTTTGAAAGATCCACACGCAGCGTCAATACTCATTCCGCGCCAGGCGACGCCAACATCCCGCTTTCCTGTCGGCGCGGCGGTTGAGCTTGCGGAGCTTGACCGGGATCCGTACCCAATATTCGCCCGCCTCCGCAGGAGCGAGCCCATCAGCTGGGTGGCTGCACTCAATATGTGGTACGTCACCGGATACGAGAATGTGCGGACCATAATATTGGACACCGAGCGCTTTACCACCGCATCCGAGCATTCGCTGCTGTACGACACTTTCGGCGCCCACTTGCTCACAACCGAGGGTGCCCTGCACGACCGCTATCGTCTGGCCGTTCAGTCGCACTTCAGCACGGCGTGCATCCGTAAACATTTTGAAGAGCCGATTCGCACTGCGGCCGCAGAGCTGATCGAGGGCTTCCGATCCGCCGGACGGGTCGAGCTGCGGGGAGCTTTTGCTCGTCGTCTGCCTGTTCAGGGCATTTTGATTGCATGCGGCTTGCCTTTGAGCGCTGAAGCGCGCATCCGCCAATGGTACGACAGCTTCGAAGCCGCACTCGTGAATTTCACGCGCGATTCGGCCGTGCAACTGCGGGCGCAGCGCGATGTCGCCGCGTTTCATGAACTCCTGGACGTGCAAATGCGGGCCGCGGCCGGCCCGCTCGATGCGTCGCTTCTTGGGGGGCTCGTGAATGCGCCGGCCGAGAGTCGGCTCGCGGCCGATGAAATCAAGCGCAATCTGTCGATCATTCTCTTCGGTGGAATCTCGACAGTAGAAGCGCTGATTCTCAACGCTCTGTGGGCCTTATTCGAGCATCCGCACGTGCTCGGTTTGTTGCGCACCGATTCATCTCTCCTGCCCCAGGTTCTCGATGAAACCATTCGGTGGTTGAGCCCCGTACAGTCCGCAACTCGGCACGTGGTACTAGATTGCGAGTTCGCCGGAGTACAACTCGCAGCCGGCGCAACCGTCAATTGCATGTTGGGTGCGGCTAATCGCGATCCCAGCGTGTTTCCAGACCCGGATCGCTTCGACATTGAGCGTGCAAACCTGCGCCGCCATCTGGGCTTTGCGACCGGAGCGCACAGCTGCGCGGGATTCAACCTGGCGAAGGCAGAAGCGCGCATCGCGATTGAGGAACTGTTGAAATCGTTGCCGAAATTAACAATAGTCGAGTCGGACAGCGGTCCCCTAAGGGGCTACGAATTTCGCCAGCCAGCAGCGCTCACCGTCCGTTGGTAAAATGCCGTCGCGTGGCAGCGTTCGGGTCGGTTTGGCTTGTAATGCCGGTTCAAGAAGAGATCGAGGGGAAGCGTCCGGGCAAAACTCGAGCATGCATCATCTTGTGAAATGCGTCGATTTGATGGCGGGTGACTGGCGATGAATTCAGAAACTATGAAGAAAACACTCGAGGCGCTGCGCCAGGAGCTGGCGCGTGCCTCAGCGCTCGACGAAAAGTCCCGCCAGCGTCTGCGAGACATCATGCGCGACGCCGAGGGGCTCGGAGCCTCGGCGACCTCGGCACCGCAAACCTTACACCGACACACCCTGGAGGAGGTCGCCGTCGGATTCGAGATCGAACATCCGACGCTCGCAGGCGTCCTACACGAGCTGATCGATTTACTCGCAAAGGCCGGTCTGTAGGTTGCAGGTCGTGGCTATGGAGGAGTGCTCGTGACGGCGCGGGGCGCGGCGCGCGAAGACGCCGGGAAGCGAAGCGTCAACTTATGGCGCAGAAGAGGCGGCGAAAGGTGAAACCGACGACCAAGTCAGATGCGGTTCAACATACCCCTGAGGGACAGACCGCAGTGCCCCCACGGGGTGCGTTCCGCCACCCCGCCTTCACGGTGATTTGGATCGCAACGGTTGTGTCTAACGTCGGAACCTGGATGTACAACGCGGCGTCCGGCTGGCTGATGGTAAGTCTCAATCCCAATCCGTTCATCGTGTCGTTGGTGCAGGTCGCGACCAGCCTACCGATGTTTCTGTTCGCGCTGCCCGCAGGGGCGCTTGCCGACGTCTTCGACAAACGAAAGTTTTTGATCCTCCTGGAGGCGGCGACCACGCTCGTGTGCGCGGTATTTGCTGCAATGGTCGGATTCGGCCACGTGACCCCTACTGTGCTTCTGTTCTTTATGTTTCTCATCGGCGTCGGTGGCGCCCTTACCGCTCCAGCTTGGCAGGCAATCGTTCCCGATTTGGTGCCGGCACAGGACCTCATGCCGGCAATCGCGGCTAACAGCGTCGGCGTCAATATCAGTCGCGCGGTGGGTCCGGCGCTGGCCGGAACCACCATTGGAATTCTCGGCATAGCCGCGCCATTCTGGGTCAATGCGATCAGCAATGTTGGCGTCGTCGGTGCGCTTCTGTGGTGGCATGGGCCACGTAAAACGAACAGCTCCCTGCCGCTCGAGCGATTTACGAGCGCAATGGTCACCGGGATCCGCCATGCAAGGCATAACCGCCATCTGCGCGCGACCCTGGTGCGCGCGGTCGCCTTCTTCTTGTTCGCGAGCGCCTACTGGGCGCTACTTCCGCTCGTGGCGCGGAATCGGCTTGGCGGTGGACCAGAACTTTATGGAATTCTGCTCGGCGCGATTGGTGCAGGGGCCATCGCGGGTGCGTTCCTGCTGCCTTGGGCCAAGGCGAAGATTGGACCGGATCGCATGGTCGCCGCGGGGACCGTCGGAACGGCCGTTGCGCTCGCCTTGTACGGACTTGCCCGCGACCCCAGCGTTGCTCTCGTCGGGAGCTTCCTTGCCGGCGCGTCCTGGATCGCGGTCCTGTCGAATCTGAATGTATCCGCTCAGGTGGCGTTGCCGAATTGGGTGCGCGGGCGGGGTCTTGCTCTCTTCGTGACGGTATTCTTCGGAACCATGACGCTTGGTAGTGCCCTTTGGGGGGAGGTGGCGAGTGCTGCCGGCTTGCCGCTGGCCCACTTCGCCGCTGCGGCGGGCGCCTTGCTTGCCGTGCCGCTCACCTGGCGCAGGAAGCTGCAGACCGGCGCCGGAGTTGATCTCACGCCTTCTATGCACTGGCCCGCGCCGGTCATGACGGAAAGCATCAACGGCGACCGGGGCCCGGTTCTCGTGACGATTGAATACCGCCTCGCCGCCGACACGGATCGCGAGGCACTGCTCTCGGCCCTCGAGAAGTTGTCCCAGGAGCGTCGCCGCGACGGGGCTTACGAGTGGGGTGTTTTTGAGGATGCCGCCGATAAACTGCGATTTCTGGAAACCTTCCTGGTGGAATCCTGGTTGGAGCATCTTCGACAGCATGAGCGCGTGACCAATGCTGATCGCGTGCTGCAGGAACGTATCGCCCATTTTCTCGCGCATGCGCCGGCAGTGCGGCATTTCATTTCACCGCCGCGGTAATCCTCCAACCGGGCGATGCTCGCAAGAGCACGCTCTTACTTTTGATAATGAAGTAAGGCCCTTTCAGATCGGCTACATTTGAAACCTTGCTCCCGATCATCGCGGCCGGCGCACGATGCGTTCCCATGTTCGTCGTGCTGGCTCGTGCCGCAAGGAATCGCTCCGCCACTATGCCAAACCAAGACCTCATAACATATCGACGAAGAGGGCTGCTTTTTTGGCGATCCCGTGATCGGGTCTTGACGGGCGGGGAGACCACAGCGCTCGTACGATCGAGGCCCTCTAAGCACTCCATCTCGCAGCCGACGCGGACGCAGGATTACTTTGTTGCGTGGAATGCTGAAAGGCTCGGTATAACCGAGGCAGAAAGCCGCGCCCGATACGTCCGATCATGGAATGCCTTGCCAAACGGTCACAGCGGACGAGCTTTCGGGAAATTTCACGGTCATTGCTACGATGTCTTCAAAGTGTTTGCCGATGACAGCCCGAAGGAAGTGATGGATGCTTATAAAGTGCATGGTTATGTACATTTTTTGATCATGCTCACTTATCCGGAACCGGAGTGGTCCAATGATGATGCCATCGTCAAGCGCTTGCGCGACAGAAAGGAAATATCGATTCTGGATTTTGGCTGTGGACTGGCGCAGCAGTCGAGGACCCTGGCGGAATACCTGCGCGCCAAGGGATTGCAGGTTCGCGTTGCCTTTGCAGATATCCCAACGGTGCGCAAGGAGTTCTTGATCTGGTGGGGACGGAAGACTGGAATCCCGACGACGTTTCTCGAATGCAATGTTGAACGCCCCATTCCGGAACTGCCGCCCATTGAACTGTGCTTTGCGCTCGAGTTTTTCGAACACGTCTACGAGCCAGTTTCTTACTTCACCCGCATTGATCAGGCAATGGCGGACAGAGGTATTCTCATTACGAACATGGGTGACCACCACAAGGATTTTATGCATGTTTCTCCGAAACTCGGATCATTGCGCCAAGCAGTTCATGCAGGCGGCTACCAGGAAATCCTCACCAACTTCATCTACCAAAAGGCGAAAACAGGCTAGCGCTGATGCGAGCACCCTTTGCGCCAAAGCCGGAGCACGTGCTGCGGATTGGCTACGAGGCAGGCACGATGATTGCGATCGATCTGGATAAGCACTCCGGCAAATGGCCGGAATGGCCAGGTGTAAATGGCGGAGAGGGTGGGATTCGAACCCACGTGCCGGAATTACCCGACCATCCGATTTCGAGTCGGCGCCGTTGTGACCGCTTCGGTACCTCTCCGGTGAGGGGTTGATATTCTAGCCGATGGCCAGCGCATTGGGTGATGACCTGCGAGTGAAATGCTTACCTAGTGCAGTTCCATTCCGAGCCATAGCGATATTCGCTGCATGTCTCGTAATCGGGTGCGCGCCTCAGCCCCCGCCGGTTGCCCGGATCAGGGCGCGCGGTTTCGTACGCGTCGTCACACTCAATAGCCCGACGTCCTTTTACCACGGGGCACAGGGCGATGAAGGTTTTGAGTTTCAGCTCGCGAGTCGCTTTGCGAGTGAGATGGGTGTGAAGCTTCTCATGTATCCGGTGGCCGACGTGCGTGCGATGCAGGCGGAGCTCGCCGCCGGTCGCGCGGATATTGCGGCTGCCCAGTTGACTGCCGATTCTGGCTGGGCGCGCGTTGGCGACGCGTCTGTACCGTACGACCTGGTTCAGCAAGTCATTGTGTACCGTAAAGGAAAGCCGCGTCCGCGCGATACTCAGCAGATCGAGTTGTCTCGGCTTGCGGTTCGGGCCGGAAGCCCGCAGGAGCGTATTCTCCAACACCTGAGAAAGACTGTCGCCCCTACCCTGCGCTGGATTTCGACTGCCCCGAGCTCCGCGGACCCCCTCGAGGATGTTGCCGGCGGTCAGGCCGACTACGCGCTCGAGGACGCTCGGGAGTTCTCTTTCTCACGGCATCTCTATCCGGATGTCGATGTCGGATTTGCATTGCCCGAATCTCGCCCTGCCCAATGGATCGTGCGTCGGGGGGCGCACGATTTGTTGCGACAGGTCAATCAGTTCTTCGCCTCGCTAACGCGCGCAGGAGACATTGCTGTGCTCGCGCGCGAGACCTCCGGCGATAGCCATCCCTTCGAATACGAAGAATCTCGGGTTTTTCACGAGCACCTCGTCGAGCGACTGCCCCGCTACCAGCCCTGGTTCGCTGAAGCTGCGGCGCAGACGAAGATCGATTGGCGCCTCTTGGCCGCCATTGGCTATCAGGAGTCAAAGTGGAACCCCACCGCCGCGTCCGAGGACGGGGCGCTCGGTTTAATGATGCTCACACCCGATACGGCCGCCGCCATGGGCATCAAGGACCGAGCCGATCCGCGTGAGAACATTCTTGCGGGAGCTCGTTACTTTGCTGCTGTTCGCGAAAGGATACCGGAAAGAATTACCGAACCGGATCGCACGTGGCTCGCGCTCGCTGCGTATAACGCCGGCTTCGGACATCTGGAAGACGCCCGCATCATTGCGCAAACACGTGGCTTGAACCCAGACTCCTGGGCTGACGTGCGCCAGGAACTCCCGCTCCTCGCCCAGGAACGCTGGTATACGCGTGCCAAGCGCGGCTATGCGCGTGGCTGGGAGCCGGTCCAGTTTGTCGACAGGGTAAAGAGCTATTTGACGCTTCTCGAGTGGCAGCCCGCGCAGAGCGCCGCAGCAGCTCCTACCGTAATCGCGACTCCTCCAGCTATATCCGGAACTCTCAAATAGCCGCACGCACACGGCGCGCGCCGAAGAATCGCTCGAGCTGCGCCGCGCACTCCTCCGAAAGCACGCCGCCAAAAACGTCGACGCGATGATTGAGGCTGGGCAGAGCGAAAACATCGATGATACTGCCGGCTGCGCCCGCGCGCGGATCCCACGCCCCGAACACGAGACGGCGCACGCGGGCGTGAACGATGGCGGAAGCGCACATAATGCACGGCTCCAGCGTCACATAGAGCGTGGTGCCATTGAGCCGATAGTTGCCCAATGCGCGCCCCCCGGCGCGCAATGCTGAGATCTCCGCATGCGCAGTCGGGTCGTGCGATGTGATGGGGCAATTGGAGCCAACGGCAATGATGGCACCGTCATGCACGAGGACCGCACCGACCGGAACTTCCGCATCGGCTTGCGCTTGCAACGCACGTTCGAGGGCGCAGCGCATAAAATCGACATCGGAGCGCGGCGTGGTGTCGCTGCCGAAGGTCATGAAGACTTCCGCAGGAACCGTGATCTCATGAATTCCGTCCGTCTATCATTGGGTTCTTCGCACCAAGCAAGCATGTGATCTCGGCTTCAATTCCTTCCTGCCGGCGTACCGCTACCGAAGCCAGCTGCGTCGCTTATCGAGCGCCATGTTGTCAGGTAGCGCCAGCCTCGCGTCGCAGCACTACTTCAAGCTGATCGAGCAGCGTGCGCGTGCCCTTCTCGCGCGAGCCCGCATCATCATAACCGTCAAGGAAGACGCCTTGTTCAGTAATGATCAGCAGCGTGCCCGAACCTTTGCCCTTGAACTCAACCGTAGCGAGCGACACTGAGATATGTTTTCCATTGAGCCGCATATCGTAGGCGTACACAATGCGCTCATCCGGGATGATGTCATGGTAAGTGCCATTGAAAGCGGATGTGCCGCCTGGCCACTGACCGCTAACATACTCATGACCGCCCACGCGGAAGTCCAGATCGCGGGCTGATAGCCGCCACGCACCGGGGCCCACAAACCAGCGAGCTTTCGCGACGGGGTCGGCCCAAGCTGCAAAGACAACCGCGGGCGCGAAGGAGAATGCGCGTTCCACGACAAATGTCCCGTGCTGGGTTAAGCGCCCGCTCTCAGGTCCGCTCTCTGGCATGCGATTTAAATGGCCGTCGAGGCGGTCCAGACTCTGCGACCAGCCCTGTTCTGCCCCATCAAGATGCGGCGCCGCCGCTGCGGTCGTTTTGAGAACGTGCGCCCGCACTGTCAGCCGTGTCTTCTGGCCCTCGGCAGCAAAAGTCACGGTATGCAGAATTTCGAAGAGCGGCTCCCCGTGTGCATCGAGTGCGGCACTTTTGAATACGACCCGCTCGGGCACGACAACTTCCTGAAAGGTACCTGTCATGGGATAGATGGTGCCGTCGGGAGCGCGCATGTGAATGCGGATTGCGCCGCCCGAACGCGGGCTCACCTCGCACACCGGATTCGTAAATCCCTTTGGACCCCACCATTGCCGAAGTTGCTCAGCATCCGTCCAAACCTTGAAGACAAGCTCGCGCGGAGCATTTAACAGGCGCGTCAGGAGCATGTCTGGAGCACCCCGCAGCTCAGCCGAGCTATTTTTTCTTGCGGACATTTTGTTTTCCCTTCATTTGCAACTCATGCAAATACTCGTCCAAGCGATCGAGGCGCTGCTCCCAGACATGCCGGTATTCCGCGATCCACCCGGCTGCAGCCTTGAGCGGCGCCGCCTGCAAGCGACATGGACGCCACTGTGCCTCGCGACCGCGTACGATCAAGCCTGCGCGTTCCAACACGTCCAGATGCTTCGTGACTGCCGGCAGGGTCATATCGAATGGCTCGGCAAGCTTGCTGACGGAGACGTCGCTCGACATGAGCCGGGCGAGAATCGCTCGGCGCGTAGGGTCGGCGAGAGCTGCGAACGTCATGCTGAGCGAGTCCGCGGGCATATGTATTTAACCCATTGGTTACTTAACTATCTAGTAAAATACAGCAAGCTGTCGAAGCCCGTCAAGCTGCGGCCGTCACCAGGAGGGCTGGCCATAAGACGTCTGCGCCCCGAGTGCTGCGGCCAAGCGGAAGAGTGCCGCGCGCCGCTATCGGCTAAGAATGCCGGGCTTGATCGAATGCGTTGCTATGGGCGCCGGGACCGAGGCCCTTTAAGTGGCTGCGAGAGAGCACGGATCCGGACGAATGGCCGGGATTGCTCGACATGAGGGTCCCGCCTGCACTGAGCGCGACGACTGTTCCGTTTGACCGTGATGCGGCGCACAGCCCTAGGAGCAGAGCATTTGTTAAATTGCTCTGTTTTGCAGGTCGGGGCTTTGATCATCATCCAGATGAGCACTGCAGTCCCCATACAAGGAATCGTGGCGCCATTGAAAAACCCTGTTCATCGCCTCTTTGGCCGTGCCACTGAACCGCACATTCTGTTCCCGCTCATTGCCGTTTTCCTCCTCACCGTCGTCTGGGTGTCGACTTTCGGGATACTCAGAGTAAAACGTGCGGCCGCCGAACATGCCGCGGCCATATCAAGCCGCGACCTGTTGGACACTTATGAAGCTCAAGTGGTGCGCGCGCTGCATGAAATCAATCAGACTCTAAGTCTCGTCAAATATCTGCACGAACGAGGTGGTGGGGCCGG
>Ga0302326_10024662_pt1 | contig 12213 bp, 7 predicted proteins | sample Palsa_T0_3_FD_202264 | JGI IMG/M metagenome (GOLD analysis project Ga0302326, IMG submission 202264) | Peat permafrost microbial communities from Stordalen Mire near Abisko, Sweden - Palsa_T0_3 | ecosystem: Environmental > Terrestrial > Soil > Palsa > Peat permafrost | place: Sweden: Abisko...
CCTCGGCAAGAATCCTTGGCCGAGGGCACAATCTGCGGGAGGCGAAGATCGACCCTATCGGCTTCGGGTAATGCGCTACCCGCAACCGTGAGCTCGCGGACCGGCGCTACATGGCGTGCAAGTGTGTCGACTTCGATAAAAGTCGCATGTGGTGCTCCAAATTCAGAGCCGGGCAGAATACCCCTTCAAATGAAGATGTCAAGACTGGGCGTACGGCTACCCCACTCGAAGATTAGTCCGCGCTCTTGCCTCGGCCTGGCACCCTTCATCGCCAGGATCTAGCCGTGGGTATTCCGCGATCTCGGCTCCATGGTGCTTGCTCGTACACTACCCGCTTTCGGATAATAATCGCCGTGTGCGCAGATGCCACCGTCACCGTCAGTGCAGCGGAACCTCACCGAAATTGTCGGCGATTGCATTGCGCGATGACATCCCCGGGACTGAAGGGAACCGCCACAGCTGTGTCGTTCGCGCCCGGCTTCGACGATGATTGAATCCGCGCCCGTGCCACGCACCATTGCGGAAGCCGACTGGAAGGTGCTGAGGCGCGTGCATCCGCTCGCGCTCGAACGCTACTGCGAAGACGTGCTTGGCGAGATTGAGCGCGTGACACACAACCGCGCCCAGAGCCCCCATCAGCGTTACCTCGATATTTTCAAGATCATCGAACGGCGCGACCGCGAAATCGCAAGCATATTCAATGATCCAAAGCGCTCTAATGCTTTTACGATGCTGGCCAGGATTCGCGCGGCTGGCTTTCTCACGGAGGATGAATTCTCCAGCTTGAGTCCGGAAACGCGCAGTGCCATCGAACTGCTGCTGGGCGTCCGGTAAGTATTCGGCATGGCCACACTCTCGCGATTTTCTACCTCCACTGTCTTTGACTCGGGCTCCTCCGTTCCTTGGCTGGCCGCGCAGGGCCCCTTGGCCTACAGTCCCGAGGTGCCGCCGCCGACAGATTCTTTTTTCCAATACAGTTGGATTCTTCCCGGGATTTTCGACCCGAAAGTCAATCTGCGCGAGCACCGCTACTTCGGCAGTCCCCTCAAGTGCGACGCGCGCTTTCTCTTCGACTTCTGGGGAGACGTTCGCAAAGGAAATGGGGCGGTTCTGCACTCTCAACTCGGTGCTTTCTCGGACATCCAAGTCACGGCGCCGATAGCCGCCTATCGCCAGGTAAACAAACTGTACGGTACGGCGGGCTCTGTGCTGATTCAGCACGGCAGTTACCAATGGATTTCTCATCAGGATCAACCCCATATGGAACAGGGACAAGCCCTGCTCTATCGGGGTATCGCAGAGACTAAGGTGTTCCGTTGCTTGCAGTTCCGACCGGAAGAACTTTCCGCTGTGAATCACGACATCTGGCGAAAGTACCTGGGCGTTCAGGCGGCGATGCTGTCGGATTCGGTGCTGTCCTTCAACACCGTTCACGATCGGGTCAATCGCTGCGAGACCGGCGGCCTGCGCCACGCAACGTGGCTCGGCGATGCAATGGCCACCGCGGCTGGACTCGACATCAAATCCACCGGCTTTGCCAATCAGCTTTGGTGCGCAGCCCAGCAGTCGTATACCCTGGACCCAATCATGGGGACGCGGAAATTCGGTCCCCACTGTGTTGTGCTGAAAACCCCGCTGAGCAACCTCCGGATCACGACATTCTTCGCAGGCGAGTCAGAGGTGAAGGTAGTCGATCCGAGCCGGGTCTCCGTGGTGGATACCGTTGGGTGCCAGGTGGAATCTGTGCAGGCTATGCAGTGAGAGCTGTCACAACTTGACTAAGCGCGCAACAACTGACATGGATCGCCAGCCGCTGCCGACGGACGCCCAATTGCAACAGTTGTCCGATTCGGCAAGTTTCAAGCGCGCGCAATCCTACCTGCGCTCTCGCGCCGTTGAGATTACAGCTCGCCTCGACACGCAGATCGACGCCATAGTGTCCGGTACCGAGGATTACTCCGTGAGGCTGCTGCTCGGCGGGCGTGAAGCGGGATCACACTGCACCTGCCCCGCGTTTGCGAAGGGAATATTTTGCAAGCACCTTATCGCCACTGCGATCGTCGCTCGAGACCACGCGACAACCGATGACGAGGTGAGCGCCGATTCCAGCACGCCCCGCAGGGCTACGGCCACGGCGGATTCCGATCTGCGCGTCTTTCTCGCCGCACAAACCGCCGAAAGACTTGCCGGCTTGCTCACGGATCTCGCCGAGACCGATCCGGCCATCGAGCGACGTCTGCGTGTCTACCAGTCGCAGCATTCACCACGCGAGCTACGCAAGGCGCTCGGCAGGTTACTTCGTGCTTCGCGATTTCTGGATTGGCGCGCCTCGCGCAAGTTTGCCCGTGACCTCGACCCGGTCATTGAACTGCTTGCCGAATTGGCAGGCACTGACGCCCACAACGGCATCGCGCTCTACGAGTACGCGCTCACTCGCTTGTTCAAGATTTATGAACAAAGCGACGATTCCGGAGGCGATATCGGCGAACGGATTCGAGAGCTCGTCAGGCGCTACCTCGATAGCCTCGTCCACAGGACTCCCGCCGATGCAGCGCGCGCCAAGGCCCTTTTTGCGCTGCAGCGCGAAGATCAGTGGAGTTTTCTGCCGATCAAGGAGGTCTGGGCACTTCTCGATGAGGCGGGGCGGGCGGTCTATGCAAAAGCCATCGAAGACGAATTTCACGCACTACCTCCACGCTCGCCCACCGAGGGGAACCGGTTCCAGAGCGGATACTTCTGGCCGACGGAGCGCATGGAGGCACTCGCCACCGTACGCGGCGATACGGACACGCTCATCGCTGTCATCTCACAAGACCTCACGAGCGGCCACTCGTACGAACGGATTGTCGCTGTGTGTGAGGCTGCCGGTCGGCACCGCGAAGCGACGCAGTGGGCCGAACGTGGCCTGAAGGCGCATCCCGACTGGCGCGGCATCCGGCCGCTCCTTGCGAGGCAATACGAACGCGCCGGCCTGACCGACGAATCCCTGGAGCTTTATTGGCAAGACTTTCAACGTCAGCCCACGGTCGAAACTTGGCGAGCCCTCAAGAACGCTGCTGGTCAACAGTGGTCACGCTACCGCACGCGAGCACTGGAGGAGGTTTGTCGCCGCGAGCGCGCGTTACCTGACGGGCGACGCGATGCGTCTCTGCGCACAAGATTGCTGGTCGCCGATCGCGACTTTGAAGCGGCCCGCGTACTCGCCGAGCAGCATGCGCTCGCGCCCGAGTTGCTCGACGGCCTTGCCCAACAGATTGCCGCAGCCCACCCGGAGTGTGCGGCCGGACTCCTGCGACGCTTCGTCGATGCTGTGCTTCCGCGGTGCCAGCCACGCGACTACGCCTATCAGGCGCAGCAGATTGCGCGGATTCTAGCGCTCGCACCTGGCCCGAATTCTCGAGCTTGGGTCAATCAGATTCGCGTTCAGTACGGCGCGCGCCGCAAACTCATTTCATTGCTTGACGCTGCGATGACTCCGGGCGAAAGCCCGAGTCGCGAACAAAGCAGTTGACGCTCACCTTGACCCCGGAGCGGAGGATCCAACGCAAGGCGGGAACCGAGCCCGACGTATTGCCTGTGCGAGGCTTGCAGGGAGGGAATTGAACAATACGCGGAAAGCCTATTATTTACGCCATTCTTGAATGACCGAAAACTGAGTTACCCGCGCTGTCACCCACAGCCGATTTTGGGCAATTCGGCTACTGAACCCTCGACCCTCGACCAAATTTTCGGCTGACTTATGCTCTTAATTCGATTGCGGGGTATTTACAGCGTGATAGAAACTGAGATCGACGTTCCGTCGGCGCGAAGCACGTGAAAACCCGACGTCGACCAGCCTTCGTCTGCGTTGCGTTGCCTTGAGAAGTACCGGATCCCTGCACCAGCTTTGGTGACGCCTCCCGGCGGCACGACCGAGTCGTACAGTTCCAGTAATGCGCGAAGATCGTCATGATCGGACGGGTCCGTGATTGTGTCTCCGTCGCTGTACCGACCAAGCAGATTCCGAAAATGTTCGATAGCGGCTTTCCGGGTCCTCCATGACCGACCGTTCGAGAGCGTCACGGGTTTAGCCACCGAGCCTCCTTACGATCGAATGGGCAGCACAACACGGGGCTCGATTGGCTGAAGCACCTTGTGCGATGCGAGTATTTCGTCGTAGAGCCGGAGATGCTTTGGTGCTATCACAGTTAGTACTAACGCGTAGCGAATTAACTCCGTCCCAGAACCTACCGGCGCCCCACCATCGCGGGCATTGTAGTGAATGTCAAACGTTGCCTTGTTCAAACTGCTACCTAGCATTCCTTTGTTTGCGTGAAGAACTGTTTCCCATTTTCCGAGGTCGGCTCGCTGCTCCTGTTCAGTACGGAACACGGAGGCCGAGAAAAACGAGCCGGGTTTGATCTGTTTGCCGGCGACCTTGTTAATGTTTGGCCTGAAAGTGATAGTTAGTCCAGCTTTGGTATAGGCCGCAGCATCCTCGACATCTACAGGACTCGCATAGCAGAAAGTAGCGCTTAGCTGCACCCTCCCCACCAAAGGTGCGGCCGGCAGGGGTAGAGGAGCGCGAAGGTATTTGCCTGGTCGCAAGAGCCCTTGATAAATAATCCGCGCAACACCGTCATCACACATAATGATCTCGTTGAGATCATTCGGAATCCGCCCCCAACCGACTTCGGCGACTGGTTCGCCCGAATCGTTCTGTGCAGCGTGCACCATCAGTGCCTTGATCGTTAGTGGATGCACAGCTTCGCCCAACACCGCGCGAACTCCAACCGCGGTCCGCAACGCCAGCGGTGCAGCAAAGCTGGTGCCCATAGTCGCAACCAGTTGAGGCTTCTTTCCCGACCGGGCAACATGAAAGTACTCACCAGGACAACCGCCAAATGCGAGGATATCGGGTTTTTGCCGACCCGGACTGCGGCCAGGTCCGCAGGCACTATAGGCGGCTCGCGCCCATTTGAGTTTGGTGTGATTTGCAGCCCCCACCGAAATCGCATTGACGCTGTCGGAGGGCACCTGGATTCGATTCAGTTTATTTACGGCGTCCCTCTCACCATTATTACCAACCGCGACGGTCATCAGCGTCTCGCCGTCACTCAATACGGTGTCGAGCACGGCGGTCCAGGCATGAACGTCGGCGTCATCCGCCGGCAGATCTGGTCCCAGGCTAAGGTTAAGGAATTGGTACCTCCGCGACAACAGCACGTCCTCGATATGCCCCAATGTCCGATAGAGCTCATATGGATCCTCCTTGCCTGACAACTCATCGAGTACACGATAATGGTCGACCGCTGAATAAGGGCGTTGGGCCTCGCTGCTTGGTTCGATCGGTCCGAATAGGAAGGCTGACGTAACGCCAAGACCGTGGTCAACGTACCCGTCGACGTCTGCCGCGCTCGGATCAGATTTCTCATACCTGCCAACGTACGGCTCGAGCACATGCGAATCGGGGAGTCCCCCATCCAAGATCGCAACAGAAGGCTCATCAGAAAGAGGCTTGGCATTAGGCAGGGAGAAGCTAATGGACACACCAGCCGCGCGAGCGAACTGTGCGATGCCGCGAAGCTGAGGCATGGGGCGGACAACTCGGAGTAAACTGAACTGCGCCAGATTTTCGAGACGGGACGAATCTCCCCGTGCAGCCAGGAAGAGCATGCGACCTACTGGGAAATCGAATTCAGCGTTGACCGCAAAGCCACACTCTTTTGCATAAGCTGAGAATGCACGCCTAACGCCCTGCACTCCCTGATCGGGAAGGAAATGCAAACCGATTTCATAGACACCCCGCGCATCGGGCTCTCCCATACGAATTCGATCGCTGGCCTTCATACTACTGAACTGTTCAATTTCGGCAAATTGAAGCCCCTCCTTAGACTCCACAACAAGCCCCGTGGCGTAGGACGGCAAGCGGGCAAATGCTTCGCGAGTACCAGCGACAAGAAGTTGTGTCGATTCACACTCAGGCGGCGCGGTCTTTCGCACATCCTTCCGTGGCCGTACTCGAACGGTTCGACTTCCAATCGCCGTCAATCCGGCCTGCCTTAAAAGAGCGGACGGAAAGTACGACTTAGCAATGTAGGCTGGATGAAGGTCGACCTTCGCAACTGCAACGTCAAACGGACAGGCGGCGGCCGGAAGCGATTGAAGCTCCAGCACCGCATCGACGATCTGCGGAATTACATGCGCCTTCGCCTCTGCAAGACTGTACGGGTGGGCCTTGTTAGGTTTAGTCGGCGGCGGCGGAATGTCGTATGTCAGTAGCTCACCTTTTCCTATGATGAATCGACTGGCCATATCAGGCGACCTTGCGGCCGCCACGGCCCTTGACAGGCGATGGCCCGGCATACTTCCGAATCGTGTCGCGCGCAATCCCGGTCAAGGACATTATCTTATTGTGAGAGAGCAGCCCTGCCCGCGCCAATTCGATTGCCAATTTGAGGCGCGTTGGCTTATCAAGCCGTTCGACGTGCTTCGTTGCCATGGACGCAACCACCACGTTGGGATCGCCACCATCGAGAATGACCTCGCGTCGCAGCGCTTGCACGGCGCGTTCTACTTCAGACATCGAACTACCATGCAGGGAAGCCGCCAACAAGGCAATAACTGGCTCGAATAGCTGAACATCCGAACCTAAGAAGCGTCGAACTGCAACCTCAATCGTCGCTGGATCAGTGAATCCGAAATGTAGTATTGCGTCAAAGCGCCGCCAGAGGGCGGGGTCAACGAGATCAGGGTGGTTGGTCGCGGCGAGAAGCAGTCCCGAATCCGGCCAAGAGTCGACCTCCTGTAAAATCGCCGTGACCAAGCGCTTAAGCTCTCCAACATCCGACTCGTCACTCCGGCGCTTTGCTATTGCATCGATCTCATCGAGTAGCAGAATAGCTTCATTGGCTTTCGCATGGTCGAATACCATTCGGAGGTTGTTACCCGTTTTACCGAGTAGGCTACTCATCACTGTTGTCAGATCCAGCACCCACAGCGGCTTTCCAATCTGCGCTGCAATCCAGCGGGCAGACAAAGTCTTACCCACCCCGGGAGGCCCTACGAGGATAGCGGAGCGAGTCGGTCGAATCCCTCGTACGATCAATCTATCGCGTTCGCGGCGCTCCCTAACGAGACTTTCAATTTGTCGAAAGAGCTCGGGTGGAAGCAACGGACCGTCTAGTCCTTGTAGATCATCAAAGACCCGAATCAATGACATACGCGAATCCGCATCGATCGGTAAATCTGTCTCGTTATTCCGGTGTGGCAAATTCCTGCGAAGGATGGATGCGCCCGCCGAACGGGTTTGGCTCGCTCGAAGCGATTGGTTGATGAGCTCGGCGAACTCCGGACGTCGGGTCCGATATTTCCTAACAAGTTTGGCCAGTAGCATGCGAACGTCGTCGTAAGATTCCATTGTAGCCAAACGAGCTAAACTGGCTAAATCCTGTTCCAATTCTGCCACTTCTTCTGTTTTTAATGATTCTTTCATATTTATCAATGTGTTATGTCTTTCGATCAATTGACTAATATTACATAAGTTATGACGAAACTGCAAGCATGGATACTTACAGTTTAACCGGCAGGTGCAGAATTTCCTGTGATTGGACCCACCCAATTTCCTCGGTTGGGTACCACCTGCGGCGCCTTTTTGGTGCTGAGGGAGTGGTCCGCCGATGTCGAGATTTGGCCCATTGGTGGTTTTTTTGGGGGTACCCAAGACATGGGCTGGGGAGCGATCGCCGCTCTGCGGGCCTCGTATGCGACCGATTTTCCGGCGGCGGCGATCGAGACCGTATTTTCGAGCTTCTGCGCCGTCCTCACCGTATTCGTGGCCAAACCTGCTGCAACCTTCGTGGATAACCACGAAGGAGACGGCAGCATAGCGCTTCGGAGCATGACGGTGCATCGGTACGAGGAGATCCAGCGGTGACTGGCGGAGGGCCGCAGCCTGCGCGAGATCGCACGAGCTCTAGGGTGTTCGCGTCGCACCGTGCGCGAAGTGCGTGACGGGGAGCGCCAAGCGTCTTACGACCCTCCGGGGAGTTTCGAATCAGCCACTGCTACTTGAAGTGGTACACCCAACTCCTTCCACAACGGTCCTGGTACCGCGGCAGAGAGCCGCCACACCACGGTGATTGGTTTGTCGCCGCTCCATGACAGAAATTCGACCGGTCCACAATAATAGAACGGCGCTCCACGACCGTCTGCCAATTTTGGTTTCGCTCGAACGAAAAGATGAACTGTGATCCCCCGCTCCTTGTGCGCCATGATTGACCGCCCGGAATCACTATCCTGAGTCGTCCGATTCTGGCTTTGCCACTGGAATTCATTGGCCGAATTGAAGTGATCCTTGTATTTAAAGGCTTCAGTCTGATCCGCCTTATCGAGGGTCACGAAGAGGAAAGTTTGATTGCCTTGCCTAACAAATCCCTGCCCCCAAAAACGTTCGGAATACGGTAAACCGAACAGAGGCGCAATTTCGACACGTCGATAGGCCTTGTACGGGACTGTACCCGCGCTGCTGGTGCCGGCCAGGCGCAACTCCCAAGCGTCTCCTTCACGGCATAAGATGACTTGATGCTTTGTTCCGGGCCTCCCGGCATCTGCACCGAACCAGCCGTGGAGAATTTCTGGAAGTACATTCTCTTCAGTGCCCTCCCGACGGATAACGTTAATGGCGATTTTGACAAAGTTCGCATGCATGGTTTCATGGTTGATATGCAGATCGGTCCACCCCTCCGGTAGCTCCGAATGTGTCTCGCGCGCCGGCAAGAATAAAATTGGCTTTCCATCGGCGTGACTGACCTTAAGGGAGAACTCGAGAAGCGACCCTCGGCCTGGCCGTTGAAAATATTCAGCCAGGCGCCAGTCGACTAATTCGCGAACCAGCTCTTGCGCCGTGCTCACAACGGAATTGGACAGAGTCACTTTTGAGCCAAGTACTCCTCCCTCGAAACCAAAATAACTGACGGCGCCAGTTCCACGACCTCCCACCCACGCTGCAATCGGATTGACAATCAGCATCCTCTGCAATGTCCCGGAATTGCCAGCTGACTCACCAAGGTCCTCTGCAATCCGCCCGTCTCGAGACGCCATGGCGCCCACCTCGTCCGCTAATTCGGCTACGGGAAGTGAACCGGGAAACTGATTCCTGTTGAGCAGCGCGAGGAGCACAAGCATCTTGTAGCTCTTGACCATCTCGGTGGACTCAAGGGCAGTCAAGAACCCCTGCACCTCTTGGTACGCTTTTTCCTCTTCGGGGCTGAGTCCACCCTGCGCTTTCACGAATCCAAACCAGGATCCGAATGTCAAGCGCATCGCCCGGGGGTTGTAGCCCTCGCGAAATATTTCGGCTGCGGTTGGACGCACTCCCAGAGTATCGCGAAAATCCTGGTAGCGCCGCTTCAGGAGTTCAACTGCGGATTCACTCCTGCTGAGCAAAGAGCGGAAGATATTCTTAACTTCCAGCTCGTATGTAACCTCGCAGCCGGGCGGGAGCTCAGCCGTACCCGCATCCAATCGCTCAAGGAGATTGAGCACTTCCCGATCGCCCGGGGGCAAATTGAAAAGCGCCTGAGGTTTCAGCATAAAGGAGCGGTGGTTACCAATGTAGTCGATCACAGTCAATCTCTTGTTGGGATCGCTGCGCCGCAATCCACGTCCAAACTGCTGTAACCAAACAATCCGTGACTCCGTCGGCCTCAACATCATCACGGTGTCCAATTCCGGAACGTCTACGCCTTCGTTAAACATATCGACGGCACAGAGAACTGAGAGTGATCCACCTTTTAGGGATTCCAGCGACTCTGCGCGCGGGGCACTTGTCGGACCAGCATGTACGGCGGTGGCGGCAATGCCGTTGTCGACGAGAAAAGACGCCATGAAATCGGCATGTCGCTGCGAGACACAGAATGCAATGGTGCGACGACCGGCGCGCCGGCGATACTGATCAAGTGCATTCGCAGCACGCGATTGGGTTGCAACGGCCTTAGTAAGTTCATCCTCGTCGAACTTCCTGTTGCGCCAAGGGATGTTACGGTAGTCGACAGTATCCGGGACGCCGTAATAGCGAAACGGACAGAGAAGCTCGCGACGTATTCCTTCCGTAAGGTCGCAACGATAAACCAAGTTATTATCGCAGAGTGCGAGCAGGTCGGCGCCGTCGGTGCGCTCCGGCGTTGCCGTCAAAGCCAAGAGAAACTTTGGCTTAAAATATTCGATGAGACTCCGATAGGTTCGTGCCTCGGCATGATGGAATTCATCCACGACGATGTAGTCGAATTCGTCGCGAGCAAACCGGTCGAGGTGCGACTGGCGACTCAGGGTCTGAATCGACGCAAACAGCACTACTGCGGTTGGAGACTTTTCCCCTCCCGTATAACGCCCCATCGAGTCATGTGGCCGAATAGCCCGATATGTTGCAAGTGCCTGTCCAAGAATTTCCTCCCGGTGGGCGACAAATAGGACTCGCTTAGATTCCAGTGAGTCGAACGCGCTCAACCAGGTTTTACCCAGCCCGGTCGCTAGTACCACCAAGCCAGCATGTCTACCGTCAGCCCGCGTCCCATCGAGTGCCGCGAGAGCCTCCCGCTGAACGGCATGCGGAATTGGGATTTCTGGCGGCGGTTCTGGAGTTACCTCGGTAAACACGAGAGTGCGGCCGACTGGGCGCCGAGCGCGATAGCGATCGATCCACTCCGCTGTAAGCGGTGTTGCATTCGGAGACGCAATCAAGGATTCGAATGCTTGTTTGAGCTCTTTCCATCCCCCACGATCGCGGGACTCGAAAACTCGATAATTCCATTCAACACCCGTCGTGAGTGCGCTCGCGCTTAGGTTCGAGCTTCCGACGAATGCTGCGCCAGTGCCGTTCGCGCGCAGAAAAAGGTAAGCCTTCGGGTGAAACGCACCGGCGAACGCCGATGTCACCGTACTTCCTTCAGTCTCGAATACACGGCACTCCACCCGACCGCTTAAATCGAGAAGACGAAGCAAAGCGTCCGGGTCGGTGGCGCCGAGATAGTCCCCTGTCACGACTCTCAACCTTCCGCCACGATCGAGTAAGTCCTGAAGGTGCGCCTGAAGCACCTGAAGGCCACTACGCATGGTAAACGCTACGGCAATATCGACGGAGCGCGATTCCGCGAGGTGATGTTTCAATTGCGGTAACAATGGATCATCAGTACCACCAGTGAACAGAGCGCGGTGACTGGTGGCGTAATCAGGTGCGGCGGTCAGAGCCGCGTCCTGGATATAATTGGCTTTCTCCGGAATGACATGCCGCACCCCACCGCGCGGGTCCTGCATATCGCCGCGTCGACGAGGGATAACATGCATGTGCAAGTGCATTACGGTCTGACCGGCAGCCTCACCGTTGTTGATGCCAATGTTGTAGCCATCGGCCCCAAAATTCGACTCGATGGCCAGGCGCGCGGCATCGATGGCGCGCATGAGTGCCATCCGTTCGTCGAGTGAGGCCTCGAACCAAGTTGGAACGTGCCGAATCGGCACCAGCAACGCGTGTCCGGGTGTGACCGGGAAGCCGTCCCACAGACCAATAACAAGCGAATCTCGATAGAAAACTCGTTCACTTGTGGGATAACAGAACGGGCAGGCGCTTTCCGTCACCGGGTAACCCCTGCGTCCGGGGCGATGCTTATCTTCAGGGCGCCGTCAAGACCTGCGCCGACGCATTCCACGCACCGCCAATTTGTGACGCGCTTTCTCGCGTAGCGGACTGCTTGGCAGACCACGCACCGATGCTCATAGATCGGTAGCACACCGACTAGTTTCGATGTGGGGCGACAGGCCCGGTGGGAAACTAGGTGCGTCATTGGCTGGAATCCGGCAACGCGAACGAAGTGGCGCCATTCAGGGCCGTGGGGACGGATCGCGCGTCCGAACTTCATAACGGCAGCAGCGTGCGCAAGCTCATGACAGAGAATCTGTCGTTGATCACGGCGTGCGTCAAAGAATCGGGAACTGACTTCGAGCCGACTCGACGCAATAACCCACCGCGCGATCGTGGTGCGGAGGCGCGCATTGAAATGAATCCTTACACGATCTCGTAGCCCCGCCACGTGCCAGAGTACCGCCCACCTTTGGATCGTACGCTCGAGTTCCCCGGAGAGGATTCCATGGGATATCGCTCGTCTAGCCGACCGGACCAGACGATCTTTTCCGCGACTCCGTTCACTAACACCGCACGGCCCGGGCAATGCCCGGGAT
>Ga0302326_10024663_pt1 | contig 12213 bp, 12 predicted proteins | sample Palsa_T0_3_FD_202264 | JGI IMG/M metagenome (GOLD analysis project Ga0302326, IMG submission 202264) | Peat permafrost microbial communities from Stordalen Mire near Abisko, Sweden - Palsa_T0_3 | ecosystem: Environmental > Terrestrial > Soil > Palsa > Peat permafrost | place: Sweden: Abisko...
GGCGAAGATCCAGATGACCACCGACATCGTGAAGCTCGTGACGGATCCCGCAACTATATCGATACCACTGGGCCAGTCACTGACTGTGAGTGTTGCAGGCGTTAATAGCGAGGGACAGAACTGTCTCCTCTCACCCGGAAATCTCCTGTGGGATTATCAGGCAGGTGGTTTTGCGCTACCAAGTACATGGAATCCGAGAAACTATTACTATCCCTCTGAGGGAGAAGACGGAATAACGTACATAACTCTTAACCCGGATGGAACAGCAACCTATACTGGTGAAACTCCTGGCAACCAGCCCATGCTTGTCCAGGATGCGGAGTCAAATGCTCACAATTCCTCATCCCTTTACGCTGGGTTTGGCAACCTGACCGTAACAGGGCAGGGGTTTTACATCGTCAATAGTGCCGAAAACGCCACGAAACAACCCTTTTACAGCTATGCGGTTTCAATCGACGGCGCAACTCCAACTGAGTACGGCGTTCCTTACGGCTCGCAAAGTCTTGTGGATCTGTCGTCAACCCCGCCCGGGCCCCATACTCTTATCTTGACTTTTGAGGGAGGAACGACCCTCGGGGGAACCTTCCTAGCCAATGGGCCCGGTGATTTAGACTTTGTTGGGGGGCCTACGGTCAGCTCGGCGCTTATCAACAATTCCAGTCCGGCTACCGTTTCAAACAAAAATCAAAATGTCACATCAGAATTGTCGACCTATCCGCTTGCGACCTATCGCCTAGACGTCACGTTTACTATTCCCGATTCTTCCAATTCCCGCCCGAAGGTTGAACTTCCGAAGCACGCACCTGCACGAGCCGCCAAATGATAAGCCCCGTAAAACAGATTTCTGCAAATCCTAGATTTACATCAAGATCGGTCAGGTCATGCTTCGGTCTTCTTGTGCTATGTGGCTGCGGCGGGTCAGGTCCTTCCTTCAACACCTCCGGTAGCTTTGCCTCTAAACTAACTCTTATGGGAGGTCAGATAGGTAGCTCCACTACATTCGGCTCTAGCGGGGCGATCACGCTTTCAGATTCTCTTGGCAACACCGCTACCCTTCAAAATGTGCTTAGTGCGGGGGTATTTCAGAAGGGTGCTCCGGTAACTGTTGTACGGGCAGGTTCGAAGTTACTAGAAGGCGACAGCGATGAGATGTTTTACCCTCCGAACTCAGCGCCGGTCCCAGTCCCCCTTAATGCTGACGGTTCCCTTGCGCAAGACGTCATTGTCGATCCCAAAGGGAATTTTCTGACAGGTGTGGGTGAAATCGGCTATCTGGTTTTTCTCCCGGAGGGCATTAGTTACCAGATTTCGGGCTCGTTCTTGTCTCTTCAGAACACAACCATATCGATTTCGGGACGGCTGAATGCCGGCAAAAACGATTCGAGCGGAACGGGATCAATCGTCTTTTCGGGTCCGTCCGCTGCCACAGTTAGCTTTATGTTCGACGGATATGGGCACAGCGCCGCCTCTTATTTCAGTTTGAGCGCAAATGGAAGTTCTCCGGCAGGTATCGACGGCACTAGTTACGGAACAGATGGGACTTATGCGGCGGGAAATATTACGTTGGCTTACACGCAAGGGGCGCCTATTGATTCTGTAAATGTCAAACAAAGAAAGGATCGGCGGCTAACTGTCCCGGGATTCAGCCAGCGGTGAGGAAGCCAAACACGGTGTCTCCGAACCCGGGAAGGCCCTCGTGTCCGAAGTCAGGATAGACGACCACACGCTTCTTCGACCTGATCTTGTTATAGGCGGCGAAGCAGCTTGAGGGCGGGGTGATCGTGTCCATGAGCCCCAGGCCCATAAGAACCTCCGCCTCTATCCTCGGCGCAAGGTGTTGGATGTCGATATAGCCGAGGCGCCGGAAGATCTCCTCCTTCCTTTCGTGGCGCGGATCGAACATGCGGAAGAAGGTGCGCAGTTCCTCGTAGGCGGCAACGTCCAAGTCCATCTCCCACACTCGCAAATAGTCGGATAGGAATGGAAACCATGGCGCCGCGCGCTTGATTCTGGGTTCCAACGCGGCGCAGGCCAGGGTCAGGCCTCCACCCTGGGAGCCGCCGGTGCAGACGACCCTCTCCGCGTCAATCTCCGGAAAGCCCATCACAATCCCTGCAAGCTGAGCGGTGTCCAGGAAGATTTGCCTGAAAACCAGATTCTCCGGCTTGTCGTTGAGACCGCGAATGATGTGGCCACGGTGGGTCGGACCGCTAATTCCGCCTCGATCCTCGGAGAGTCCTCCCTGGCCGCGGCAGTCCAGCGCAGCGACCGCGAACCCCGCCGCAACGTAATTAAGCTTGTCATTCCAATCCCCGCTGTTGGCCGTGTAACCGTGAAACTGCAGGACCACCGGGCAACTTTTCCTTCCCGTCGGTCTCAGATACTTCGCGTAGATTCGGGAGCCGCCGACGCCGGTGAACTTTAGATGGAAACACTCGACCGCGCCAGTGGGGAACGGGTGCGGGACCAGCTCGACGTTTGCGTCAAGAGCGTGCATCTCGGCGAGGCTACGGTCCCAGAAAGCGTCGAAGTCGTCCGGCTTCGGGTTGCGGCCCTGGTACTCGTAGAGCTGCTCAAGCGGCATATCAACTGTCGGCACTTACTTCACAGTCTCCCACATAGCCTTCATCCTTTCCAATATTTGAACCGGTCCGTATCCGTCACGAGAGCCCTCGAAGGATATTCTTTCGTCGTACCCAAGGCTCACCAACCGGCGGAGAAACGCAAGAACGTCAGGATCGTCCTTCGCCGGCACATAGCGTGGCAGGTCGGCAAAATGAACGTGAGCCGGGCGGAAAGGGACCTGGTCAATCCAGTACTGCTCGGGAGGAGCACCACTGGTCTTTGGATCGAGGTCCCATTCCTTGAGCACGTGATATACGTCGGCTGTGTACCCGAGCCGCCGGGCGATCATTGCCTGAGCTAACTCGCCAAGATCGTTCGCCACGTTCGTCTCCGTCTGGTTGAGGCTTTCCGGGGCAATCAAGACTCCGAGGGGACGGGCGATTTCCGAGAGCATCCCAATGATGTTTGCGAACTCTTCGTCGGCATCACTGGCCGGAACCCCCTCAGGCGCGGTCCGGGCTGCTCCGCTGCCCACCACCATCACCTTGACCCCGGTTTTTGCCGCCGCGTGAATCACCTTCTCTGCGTAATCGATGTAGGGGGTCTTTTCCGGTCCGAAGAGCTTGTATCCACCCTTGAAGAAGAGGTTCGTGGCCGGAACGTGCAGACTGTCGAACGCATTGGGCTGATCGAACAGGATCCCCGCCCCTAGCTCGACATAGTCGAACCCTGCGTCCACCATTTCCGGCGCCTCTTCGAGTTGGCAGCATATTCCGAACTTCAAATGGAATCCACCTCAATCTTGCGCCCGTCCTGGCGCGCGCTTTCATAGATAGCCAGAACGATCTTAAGCGGTTCCAGCGCCATCTCACCTGTGATGAACGGCTCCCGACCTTCCAGGCATGCTTCGATGAAATCCAGAATTTGAAGGCGGTGCTGCTCGACCCAGGAATTTCGCCGAGCCGTGTCATCAATTACCTCGGTGGGTAGCGAGGCGAGCTGGAGACTGGGGGTTGGCTGCATTTGGACGCCCCGCCCGTACGGCGAGCCGTCCGAGGGCTGGTCATCGATTTCCCAGGCTTTGATCCGGTCGCCTTCCACGACCACGCTGCCGAGCTTCCCGTGTACCTCCAACCGCTCGGCGAAGCCGGGGTAGTAGCTTGTCGAGCCCTGAATCACACCCATAGCCCCGTTCCGGTACTCCACAAGAACATTGGCGGAGTCCTCCACCTCGATGTCGTGGGCGGCGGTGCGAACGATGGCTCGCACAGACTTGACGCCGCCCATAAGCCACTGGATCATGTCCACGTAGTGAATCCCCTGGTTGATGAGACAACCACCACCATCCAGCTTCCAAGTCCCGCGCCAATCTCCCGAGTCGTAGTAGGCCTGCGTTCGGTACCACTTGATGTACGCATCGCCTTCGATCAGATGACCCAGCTCCCCCGCGTCGATCGTGCGTTTCAGTCTCTGAATCTCGGGAGAAAACCGGTGCTGTGAAATCACCGACAGGGTCACCCCTTCTTCCCGAGCGCCATCGACCAGCGCCATCGCAATTTGGAACGAGACGTCGATCGGTTTCTCGACGAGAACATGCTTGCCTGCGGCAACCGCCTTAAGGCCGACTTCGGTGTGAAGCCCGGAGGGCACGCAAACGGCAACCGCGTCGACCGAGCTCAGCAGGTCGTCAAGCGACTGGTAGGCAAACCCACCGTAGGTTTCGGCCGCCTTGGCAGACCGGGAATGCACGACGTCATAGAAGCCGCCAATTGAAGCTTGCTCAATCCGCTGGATCGCTTCCGCATGGGTACCGTGGATGGCGCCGCACCCGACGATACCGATGCGCAAACTCATACCTGGACCCCGAGCCTCTCCAAAATCGACCGAAGCGCCTTCGCCGCTTCACCAAAAAGCTCGGCGCCGGAGAATCCACCAAGGGGCCCGGCGGCCTGAAGATGCGGCTCCAGGGTAAGCGGCCCCGACCACCCTTGCTCAATGAGCCAACGTAGGGTCTCTTCGATCTGTCCGTCGCCCTGGCCGGCGGGCACAATCTTGCCCTCAGACGCGATCGCGTCCTTGATGTGCAAAGTGTCCAAGTGAGGCAAGAGCCACGGAAACCAGTCCGACATGGGCCGGTATCCGATGAGAACCGTATTGGCAAAGTCGAAGGCCGCCTTGAAGTGAGGGGCGCCCACCTCGCCAAAGAGCTGTTTTGCGTATTCGGGGAACGCGTTCCAGTAGCGCGCGTCATTCTCAACGATCAAGGTCATTCCATCGGCTGCGGCGCGGACGCTGTGCTCCTTCATCCAGGCAAGGATCCGGATCGTATGATCGTCTTCAGTTCCTGGGTCGACGCTTGGCGCAAAGATTCGGATTCTAAACACATTCAAGTGCCGCGCGGCCCGGATCGCACGGTCGAGCCGGTCGAGTTCGCGTCCCTTGGACATAACGTCGTAAGGAATCTTGTTTACCGGCGAGCCGATGCTTTGCACATGGATGCCGGCAGCCCGGCAGGCGTCGCCAATCGCGAACAGATCTTCGGTCGAAAGATCGAGGACGTTGACCCCACCCACGCTGCGAAGATCGAGCCCAGGAATTCCCAGCTTCTTGAGGGTTTCAAGTTGCACATCGAGAGAGGGGTCGATCTCATCCGCGAAGCCTGAAAGGGTGAACGCCATAGAGCCAAACGTTACCGCACGTAACCTACGCCCGGCTGTCGCGATGGGACCATAAATCGCGTGTACCCGTCGGCTCGCAGAGCCCTTTCCAACTGGTCAGGCGACTCGGTCAGCGCGATGATCGTGCCACCCATACCGGCGCCTGCGAGCTTCGCGGCAAGGGCTCCGTGGGAGATGGACCGGGAAACTAGCAGGTCGATAGCATCGCCCGATCCACCAACCGAAGCGATGAGCTCTTGGTTCTCGTTCATCAGGGCAGCTAGGCGTCCAAGGTCACCGCGCTCTAGCATCTCACTGCCTGGTTCCGCCAACTCGGAGATCCTGGCAATCGCGTCCACAACTACCGCTTCGCCCGCGATCCACCGCTCCGCCATCGGCCCGTGGACGGACCCGCTCAGCCGTTCGACACCCGTAGTGACGAGAATGAAAGGCAGCGCCGCGTCGATCGGCTTCAATGTCGCGTTCGGTCCGGGGATCTTCGGGTGCTTTCCTGCGAAGTCCATCAACTGCAATCCGCCATGGACGATCATGTAAGCGTCCTGATAGCCGCAAACAATATTTGCCTCGTTCCGCTCGATGTCCCTGACCAGTTCCGCGTAGTCAGCGAGCGCCTTTGGAGAGTCCAGCGCGGGCTCTTCGCCGCGGAAAGCAAGGAGGGAGGCAAGGGTTGAGGCTAGCAGAGCGGTAGATCCGGAGAGTCCACTCGAGCGAGGCACCGCCGTCTCCCACTCGACTTGGAGGGGTTCCTCCGTTGGGTACCGAGCCATGCAGGCGTCCCACAGGCGGGTGTCATCAGGAAGAACCCAGTCGTCCGAGGCAGTCAGCGTGCAACGGGCCCTTGCGGGCACCGAGCAGGAGAGGACCTTGCCGCCGTAGATGTCGCTAGGGTTCCCCAAGATCCCACAGCGTCCAGGCGCCGTCGCAAAAACCGGTCCGTGCATAAAAAGTTTCCCGTTAACGTAGAATCTTCGCGATGAAGGCTCTGCCTCTCGCTATTTTGACTTTGGTTGCGATTGCCGGTTGCAACAGTTCGTCGGACACCTCGAACACACCCAAAAAGCTGAAGATTGCGCTCATCACCCCCGGTCCAACGAACGACTCCGGCTGGAACGCGATGGCGCTTGACGGGCTGAACGCCATCAAGGATTCGATGGGCGCGGACGTCTCCCAAGATGAGGCCTCTGGCGAGCAAAAAATAAAGGACTCGATGAAGTCTTACGCCCAGAAGGGCTACGACCTGATCTTTGGCCATGGCTACGAGTACAACGCCCCCGCCGCCGAGCTAGGGCCAGATTTCCCAAAGACGGTTTTTGTGACGAGTTCCGGCGACAAAACAGGGCCGAACGTCGGAGCGTTCCGATTTGAGCTGGAGCAGGGCTTCTACCTGGCGGGAATAGTTGCCGGCAAGATGGACAAGACCAACACAGTAGCGATGATCGGCGGCGACGATGTGCCTTCCATTCGTTCCACGTTCGATGCCTTCGCGGCGGGTGCCAAGTCGGTCAAGCCTGGGATCACGGTAAAGGAGGTCTTTACCGGCAACGGCACCGACCCCGCGGCCGCCAAGACGGCGACCTTGCAGGCCATTTCCCAGGGCGCCGATTTCGTGATTCATCAGGCGAACAACGCCGCCTCCGGCGTGTTCGAGGCCTGTAAAGAGAAGAACGTGTACGCATTTGGTGCAAACGCGGATCAAAACAGCGACCCAAGCGGAATCATCCTCGGAAGCGCCGTCATCGTGGCGAAGCCTGCCTTCCTCGCCCTGGCGAAGGAGGTTGCGGCAGGAACGTACAAGGGAAGCGTCCGGAGTTTTGGAATGGATTCCGGCGCTATCGATTTCGTGTTCAATCCTGCGTTGACCTCCAAGGTGCCGGCTGACGTTCAAAAACTGGTCACCGATACGGAGGCCAAGATCAAGTCGGGGGATGTCAAGGTGCCCGAGCGGAAGTTCTAAGAACGAGTGCTCGAAGTCACCGGCGTTTCCAAGCGGTACGGCAGCCTCCTAGCGGTCGCCGACGTGTCGGCCGCCTTCGCACCAGGTGAAATTCACGCCCTGCTGGGTGAGAATGGCGCCGGAAAGTCGACGCTTGCTTCCATCGCGGCTGGATTCGTGAAGCCAGATTCGGGCGAATTGAGCCTTAACGGCCATCGGTACCAGGCGGGGGCCCCGGCGGAATGCAGGCGCCTGGGAATCTCCATGATCCATCAGCACTTTATGTTGGTGCCGGAATTCACCGTCGCGGAGAACCTGGCTTTGTCCGGCCTCGACGGCGTCGGGGGGCAGCTGGATGTGGCCAAAGCGGCGGCGCCCGCGCTTCAGGCAGGGAAGAGGATCGGGTGGGATCTTGATGCGGGGGCGCGAGTGAAGCACCTCTCAGTTGGGGCTCGGCAGCGCCTTGAGATACTCAAGGTTCTTGGCGCCGACGCTAACGTTATCCTTCTAGACGAGCCGACCGCGGTTCTCTCCCAACCGGAGGTAGACGACCTCTTCCGAGTGCTGCGGGAGTTAAAAACCCAGGGCAAAGCCCTCATCCTCATCGCTCACAAGTTGTCGGAGGTGATGGCGATTGCAGATCGGGTTACCGTGCTGAGAAAGGGCAAGCTGGTCGCGGAGGCGGCTCAAGGCGGTTTCGATGAGGATCGACTCGCCCGCTGGATGCTCGGTGGCGACCTGGTGTGGGCGACCGGAAGCCAATCCTCCAGCTCCAGGAAGCTCTTGGATGGTGACTCCTTGCGGGTAGTGAACCTGGAAGTGCAGGGTGACCGGGGGGAGCCGGCAGTCCGCCGAGTTTCGTTCGAGGCGCCGCGCGGCGAGGTGCTTGGAATCGGCGGAGTCGATGGGAACGGGCAACTGGAACTTTCCGAGGCGCTCGCCGGCGTGCGGAGACTCGACGCCGGGACCATCGACTGGGGTGAAGGGAAGCACGCCGAGGTTGCGTACATCCCGCAAGACAGGCAGCGAGACGGCCTCGCCATGGAGATGTCGATCTCGGACAACTTCCTCGTCACCGGGATTCATCGCAAAGACCTTTCGGTCGGACCTTTCTTTATGCCGGGTGCGATATTGGCGTGGGTCAAGTCCCTCATCGCCAAGTTCTCCGTTGCCGCACCCGATCCCCGAGCGCCTGCAAAAAGCCTGAGCGGCGGAAATCAGCAAAAGATCGTGGTGGGTCGGTCCCTCGATCGGCTTCCGGACTTGCTGATCGTCTCAGGGCCATCAAGGGGGCTAGACGTCAAATCAACTGCCTTCGTCCACGAACAGATTCGACACGCCCGCGACGCTGGCGCCGCCATTGTTCTCTTTAGCGCGGACCTTGACGAGTTGGCCACGCTAAGCGATCGGACCTACTTCATGAGTCGCGGCGAGCTCGTCGAGGCGGTTGGTGCAGTCTCTGTTGTTGGGGGAGCCGGCTCATAGCCACCAGGGTCGGCAAGTTTGCTATGCAAGCAGTCGCCCTGTTCGGGCTTCTGCTGCTTACTCTGGTTGTCTTTCGCTTGCCCGTCCTTCCCAGCCTTCAGTTGCTCTACGAGGGGGCGCTGGGTGACAAGTTCGCGGTCGGGAGAACGTTGGAGAAAGCGACCCCACTCTTGTTCACTGGCCTCGGGATGGTCGTGGCCTGGCGGGCGGGCGCCTACAACATCGGGGGCGAGGGGCAGTTCGTCATCGGCGGTCTTTCCGGGGCGTGGGTTGCCAAAATCGCTCTCGGCCACGTGCAGCCGTCTGGTTTCCTCATCGCTATCATCCTGCTATTCAGCTGCATCGGGGGCGGCCTTTGGGCTGGGATCGCCGGCTGGCTGCAAGTTAAACGCGGGGTGGAGGCGGTGATCAGCACGATCCTCCTCAACTTCGTGGCGCTCCAGGCGCTGGACTGGGCGATCCGGGGTCCGCTCCAGCAGAAGGCGCGAGAACTCCCCCAGACGGAGAACCTCCCGGACGCAATGATGCTATGGCGCCCTGATCGCCAGACCGATCTGCACGCCGGGGTCATCCTGGCCCTCCTCGCAGCCGTCGGGATCTTCATCTATCTCTTTCGGACCGTCGGAGGGTACCGGCTCCGCCTGGTGGGTTCCAGTCCGGGTGTCGCCCGCGCTTCGCGGATCCCGTCCGATGCGGTCACGGTCAAGGCCTTCCTGCTTTCCGGCGCGTTGTGTGGTCTGGCGGCCGGTGTGGAATACACCGGCGCCGCGGGGCTTATCGGCAACGGATTCAGTCAGAACTGGGGCTTCCTCGGAATCCCGGTAGCCCTTATCAGCGGGCTCCATCCTCTCGGAGCGATCCTTGGCGCACTCTATTTCGGGGCGTTGCTGGCGGGGTCTGAAAACCTTGGCCGATTCACGGAAAGCGGGCCGACGATCGTCTATGTCGTCCAGTCCGCCGCAGTGCTTGGCTTCATCGCAATTGGTGCGATCAAGCGCAACGCACCCGCGCCCATGGAGGCGGAGGCGTAGCATGGCGGTCGACGCCGTTCTCCTGCTCCAGTTCGGGGCCCCGGTGGCGATCGCGGCTGCCGGCGAAACGCTTACTCAGAAGTCGGGGGTGATCAATATCGGAATCGAGGGGCAGATGCTCGCGGGCGCGTTCTTCGGGCTACTGGTCGACTCGATTACCCGTAACCCCTGGCTTGGCGTCCTTGGCGCGGTCGGGGCAGCCTTGCTTTTGGCGCTTACCTTCGCGATCTTCTCCGTCTATCTGGCGGCGGATCAAGTGGTGGTGGGCACCGCCATGAACCTGCTGAGCCTGGGCGTCACGGGAACGTTATTCCGGGCTGAGTTTGGCCAAACCGGAACTTTGAGCACAGTTCCGCTACTCCCCAACTGGCACGGGCTCGACCCCATCGTGGTCGCCGGCATGCTCGGCCTCTGCGTGATTGCGTTCGCACTGAAGCGGACGAAGTGGGGTCTGGCGGTCCGGGCCGCCGGGGAATACCCGGACGCGGTAGAGGCGGCGGGTCTGAGCGTCCATCGACTTCGGATGCAGGCGGTTACTCTTGGCGGCATGTTCGCCGGTCTTGGGGGCGCCTATCTCACCTTGGTTTTCACTCCCGCGTTCGCGGAGAACATGACCCAAGGGAAAGGATTTGTCGCGATCGCGATGGTCACGTTCGGTCGATGGAACTCCTGGCGGGTTTTGGTTGCCTCACTTGCAGTCGGCGCGATTGGGGCGCTGCAGTACTGGTTCCAAGCCGCCAACAGCGCGGTTCCGTATCAGCTTTTCCTCGCCCTGCCATATCTCACGTCGCTCTTGATTCTGGTTATCATGGGCAAGGGCACCCGAGCCCCCGCCGCGTTGGCGCGTGAGTTCCGTAGGAGTAGTTGATGGGTGTCCGGCTTAGCATGACCCGCCGAATCGCGTTCAGCAGCGGTCTTCGGTTCTGGCTGCCTCAGCTCGGCGAGACCGAGAATCGGGCGCGATTCGGGCCGCTAGCAAGCCCTTTCAACCACGGGCACAACTACTTGCTGGAAGTAAACGTGTCCGGTGAGATCCATCCGACAACTGGGATGATCCTGAACATCAAGATCATCGACGATCTTCTCCAAGAGACGGTGGTTGCTCGGTTCGATCGGAAGAGTATCAACGACCAGATCCCGGAGTTCGTTGCGCGCCCCCCGACCCTCGAAAACCTCCTCCTTTACTTTTGGGGGCAGTTCGAGCAGCCGATTTTTCCGCACGTCGTCCAACTGGAATCGCTGCTCCTCACCTCTACCCCTCTGCTGCATGTAAAGCTTGAAAGGAGCCAACCCGCCGGAATCATGACCCTGACCCGCCAGTATGAATTTGCCGCTTCCCACCGCCTAACCGCGCCGGGTCTGTCCGCCGAGGAGAACCTCCAGCTCTTTGGAAAATGCACCAATCCGGCCGGCCACGGGCACAATTACCTACTGGAAGTCACCGTCACAGGGGCTCCCGATGAAAAAACTGGAATGCTCGTCGACCTGGTCGAAATGGACCGGATTGTCAACGAGAGAGTCGTGGATCGGTACGACCACAAGCACCTCAATTGTGACGTTCCGGAGCTTCAGGATTCGAACCCGACAAGTGAAATTGTAGCTAAAGCGATCTTCGGCGAACTGGTCGGACGCCTGCCCGCGAAGCTTATGAAAATCCGTCTGCACGAGACCGCAAGAAGCTCGTTTGAAGTGACCGAAGCAGACCGTTAACTCCTTTTTAACCAAGCCGCGACGCGAAAAGCCGGTCCAAAACGTCGTATCATTCAGTGACGGTGCAAAGGAATCAGCCTGCATTGCATATCCCGGTGTGGCCCCCGGCTTGGAGAGACACGATAATACGTGTAGCCTCCTGTGCCGACAAGGGCTCGCTGGCGTTTGCTTGCGAGCCCTTTTTCTTTTAGCCGTTCCGTTCATTCGCCGGAAGAGACCGGCTAGGGAAGTTTGGAATGCAAGACGTACTCGTTCTTAATAGCAACTACGAGCCGCTTAACGTATGCACAATGCGGCGCGCCGTGTCGTTGATGCTCCTCGGTAAGGCGGAGGTGCTCCAGCACGGCAACGCGCCTTTGCCAACGGCTGGAGGCGCGGTTGTGGCGCCCAGCGTCCTCAAGATGCGGTATCAGGTTCGACGGCCGATGCCTCAGCTCCGGCTGTCGCGCCATTCCATCCTTGCTAGGGACCAGTACACCTGCCAATATTGCGGCGTGAAGGGAAAGGACCTCACGATCGACCACGTCCTGCCGCGCTGGGCGGGCGGGCCGCACACGTGGGACAACCTGGTCGCGTGTTGTCGGCGGTGCAACTTGAAGAAGGGCGATAAGACTCCGGTTCAGGCTCACATGAAGCTGGCCAAGAAGCCGAAGCGTCCGCACTACGTGCCTTACCTGTCGCTCCCGCTCTACCTTAAGGCGCAGCACCGGAACGAATGGAGGGACTACCTCCCGCAGTTCGAGGAGTTCGCGCTGAGTTACGTGATCGAGATCGCCTAGAAGGACCTCCGCCCGTCAGCTTGACGGGCGGA
>Ga0302326_10024665_pt1 | contig 12212 bp, 8 predicted proteins | sample Palsa_T0_3_FD_202264 | JGI IMG/M metagenome (GOLD analysis project Ga0302326, IMG submission 202264) | Peat permafrost microbial communities from Stordalen Mire near Abisko, Sweden - Palsa_T0_3 | ecosystem: Environmental > Terrestrial > Soil > Palsa > Peat permafrost | place: Sweden: Abisko...
GGCAGGCGGGGCGACGGGCTTTGCAAACGTAGCGGCCGTGCAGGATCAGCCAGTGATGCGCATCCAGGCGGAACTCCAGCGGCACGAACTTCATCAGCTTGTCCTCCACCTCGCGCACGGTTTTGCCCGGAGCAATTCCGGTGCGATTTGCGACGCGAAAGATGTGGGTGTCGACGGCAATCGTTGCTTGGCCGAATGCCGTATTGAGAATGACGTTGGCGGTTTTGCGTCCGACGCCGGGCAGTTCCTCGAGTGCTTCGCGAGTTCTCGGCACCTCGCCGGCGTGACGTTCCAGCAGCATTCGGCTCATGGCAATGATGTTCTTGGCCTTAGCATTGTAGAGTCCAATGGACTTGATGTACTTCGAGAGCCCCTTAATGCCGAGCGCCAGCACGGCAGCGGGCGTATTCGCCACGCGGAACAATTCCGCCGTCGCCTTGTTCACGCCCTTGTCGGTCGCCTGCGCGGAGAGGATGACGGCGACGAGCAGCTCAAATGGGCTCGCATAGATCAGTTCCGTCCGCGGGTGCGGGTTCGCCGCCCGGAAGCGGGCAAAGATTTCCTGGCGCTTCTGCGGATTCACGGCAAGCTTGAGCGCCGCACAGCGGTCGCTTTCTTGGCGTCGAGTTGCCGCTGCCGCTCCGCGGCTTGAGCCGCGAGCCGGCCGGTGTGTGCGGCGTAGCGTTCACGATTCAGTGCGGGCTCATTGACGACCGACTCCGGCGCCGCCCGCATTTCTATGCAATCAACCGGGCAGGGCGGCAAACATAGTTCGCACCCCGTGCAGCGATCGGCCACCACGGTGTGCATGTACTTCTGCGCGCCGACGATGGCATCCACCGGACAGGGTGCGAGGCAGCGCGCGCAGCCGATGCAGCGTGTTTCGTCGATCCAGGCGACGCGCGGCGCGGACTCGACGCCGTTCGCTGGATTGAGCGGCAGCGCTGGGCGGTTCAGGAGTAGCGCCAGGGCCTCGATAGTCGCTGCGCCGCCGGGCGGGCACTGATTGATTTGCGCCTCGCCGTCGGCGATCGCTGCGGCGTACGGGCTGCAACCGGTATAGCCGCATCTCGTGCATTGGGTTTGTGGCAGCAATGCGTCGATGCGCGCCGCGATGCTTCCCGCGGTCTCGCTCATGCTACTTCACGCGCATGCCGGGTGTCGCTCCGGTGTCAGGCGACAAGGCGAAAATGTCCTTACCGCCGGGGCCCGCGGCCAGCATCATGCCTTCCGAGACGCCGAATCGCATGGTGCGAGGTTCCAAGTTTGCGACCACGACGATCAGCCTGCCTACCAGGGTGGCGGGGTCATAGGCGGCCCGAATACCCGCAAAAATCTCGCGCTCGCCCAACTCTCCCACATCGACTCGCAGCTTGAGCAGCTTGTCCGCACCGACGATGAACTCGGCGGCCAATACTTTGGCCACGCGCAAATCGATGCGCAAAAAGTCGTCGATCGAAATCAGATTGCCCTCGACCGACTCCGCCGCCGCCAGCGTCGCGGCATCCGAGGCGCCGCCGTTGCTGGTCGGCGTAGGCGCCTCCGGCTCGACCAGCCGGGCCACGGCCTTTGGATCCAGCCGAACCGCCAGTGCTTCGTACGCATTGATGGAGGTCGAAAGCAATGGCGTCGCGGCTGCGGCCCATGTCCACTTATTCTCCTGGAAGAAAGCGCGGGCTCGCGCCGCCATGTTCGGCAGCACCGGCTCGAGGTAAATCATCAATACTCGAAACAGATTCAGGGCTTGGGTGCAGACGCTCTGCACTTCGGCGGCATTCTTCGAATCTTTGGCAAGCATCCAGGGCTTGCGCGAATCGACGTATTGATTGGCGCGATCGCAAAGCGCCATGATGTCGCGGATGGCTGCGGCCGTGTCGCGGCCGTCGTAGCTCTTCGCGATGCTGTCGCCGGCGTCGACGAATGCCGCATACAGATCGGGATCGGCGAGAGCTTTCGCCAGCTTGCCGGCCGAGATCCGCGTGATGAATCCGGCGCAACGGCTGGCGATGTTTACCAGCTTTCCCACGATCTCCGAATTCAGGCGCGTGGCGAACTCATCCAAATTCATGTCCATATCATCGATGCCGGGGCCCAATTTGGCGGCAAAATAGTAGCGCAGGTATTCGGCCGGAAAGTTCTGCAGATACTTGCGCGCGGTGATGAAGGTGCCGCGCGACTTCGACATCTTTTGGCCATTAATGGTGAGAAATCCATGCGCATGCACGGCGGTGGGGCGGCGCATTTTCGAGGCTTGCAACACCGCCGGCCAGAACAGGGTGTGAAAATACAGAATGTCCTTGCCGATGAAGTGATGCAGCTCCGCGCTCGAATCCGGCGCGAAAAAATCATCAAACTTCAGGCCGCTGCGCGCGCATAACTGCATGAAACTCGCAAGATAGCCAATCGGCGCATCGAACCAAACGTAAAAGTACTTGCCGGGCGCGTCGGGAATTTCGAAGCCGAAGTAGGGGGCATCGCGAGAGATGTCCCAGTCCCTAAGACCCTGCGTGAACCACTCATCGAGCTTGCGCACGACGCTGTCCTGCACCGCGCCGCTGCGCACCCAGGTGTGCAGCGGCTGCTCGAAGGCACTGAGTTTGAAGAAATAGTGTTCCGACTCGCGCCAAACGGGCGGGGTGCCGCTGACCACGGAAATAGGATTTTTGAGATCCGCCGGCGTATAGGTGGAACCGCAGTTTTCGCAATTATCCCCATATTGATCGGGGGTGGCGCACACCGGACAAATGCCCTTGACGTAGCGGTCCGGCAGAAACATGTTGGCCGTTTGGTCATAGGCCTGGCGCACGCTGCGCCGGTCGATGTACCCAGCCTCCCGCACAGTGAGGTACATGCGATTGCACAGCGCTTGATTCTCAGGCGAATGCGTCGAACCGAAGTTATCCATGCCGATCAACATCTCGTCCAGATCGCGCTTATGTTCGATGTTCACTTGCGCGATCATTTGTTCCGGCGTCATCCCTTCGGCCTGGGCCTTGAGCATGATGGGCGTGCCGTGGGTGTCATCGGCGCCGACGTAATAGCACTCATGGCCGTGCAGTTTCTGAAACCGAACCCAAATGTCGGTTTGAATGGTTTCGAGGATATAGCCCAGGTGCAGGGGGCCATTGGCGTAGGGCAGAGCGCTGGTAACCAGGATTCGGCGTCGTTGGGTCATACGAAATTATGCCATGACCGGCACGGCTGGTCGCGGCGGCGGCCGGCGCCGCGCGGCTAACTCTACGTCGGAGGCGGCGAGGAAGCGTCGCGGAACTGTTCGAATTTGGATTTGTTGATGGCCTTTTTAAAGGCTTCTTTACCGGTAATTTGCCGTGAGTCGAGCAACGCCTGAATTGCCGTATCCATCAGCTTCATTCCGGTGGCAGAGCCACTTTGCATGGCGTTTTCCAGCTGATCCATCTTGCCCTGACGTATTAGGTTGGCCACTGCAGGAGTATTGACCAGGATTTCCATGGCCGCGACGCGGCCCTGCTTGTCAGCCTTTTGAATGAGCTGCTGCGAGACGACGCCGCGCAGGCTGGTGGACAGCATGGTGCGCACATGCGGCTGCTTGTCCGCGGGGAATGCATTCACCAATCGATCCACCGTGGGTGCCGCGCCGTTGGTGTGCAGCGTCGCCATGACGAGAATACCCATCTCGGCGGCGGTGACCGCAATGCCCATGGTCTCCAGATCGCGTAGCTCGCCCACCAGGATCACGTCGGGATCTTCGCGCAACGCGGAATTCAAAGCGGAGGCGAATGACGCGGCGTGCACGCCGATTTCGCGCTGGCTGATGAGGCAGTTCTTGCGCGTATGAACGAATTCGATCGGATCCTCGATGGTGAGGATATGGCCCTTTTCCCGCCTGTTGATGTCATCGATCATGGCGGCCAGCGTCGTGGACTTGCCGGATCCGGTTTTGCCCGTCACGAGAATCAGGCCGCTGTTGATCTTGCACATCTCCATGACGGCCGGCGGCAGCTTGAGTTCTTCGGCGGACTTGGCGGTGGACGGAATGGCTCGGAACACCGCGCCCATGCCGTTGAGCTGCCTCATCACGTTGACGCGAAAGCGCGCCACGTTCGGAATGGCGTAGGCAAAGTCAGTGCCGTCCTTTTCTTCGAAGCGCTCGACCGAGAGCTTCGGCATGATTTCATACAGGGTGTTCTTAACGGTATCCGCGCTCAATGGCTGTTCCCGCAGTGCCTTGAGTTCGCCGTACTGGCGAATGCGTGGTGGGTCACCCGCCAAAAAATGCAGATCCGAGCCGTTGCCCTCCAAGATCTGAGTCAAAAATTCGTCGATGGCCGGCATGCTTCAGGGAGGCGTTGCCGGCTCTGCAACCGGGGCGCCGGACATGTCGGTCACGAAGCGCTGGAATTGGCGCTTGTCGGATGCGTAGGTGTAAGCGTGTTCCGGATCCACTTCCTTGGCGTTGATGGCGGCGAGCAGGGCCTGGTCCATGAGCTGCATGCCGTATTCCTTGCCCATTTGTAATTGGCTGGGAATCTGATGCGTCTGGTCGGTCATGATGAGTTTGCCGATGGCCTTGGTCAGCACCATGACTTCGCACACGGCCTTGCGCGCGCGCTGATCCGGGGTCTTGAGCAGGATCTGTGTAATGACTGCGATGAGGCTATTGGCAAGAAATGTCTTGGTCTGCTCGCGTTCATCGTTCGGCAATGCATCGACGATGCGATCGATGGTCTTGGTGGCACTGGTGGTATGCAAGGTTCCCAGCACCAGATGTCCGGTTTCAGCGGCCGTCATGGCCATGGAAATCGTCTCGGCGTCGCGCATTTCACCGACCAGAATCACGTCGGGATCTTCGCGCATGGCGGCACGCACGCCCTCGGCGAAGGACGGTAGATGCGTACCCAATTCGCGCTGTATCACCTGACTGGTCTTGCTGCGGTGAACGAACTCGATCGGATCCTCGAGGCTGATAATGTTGAGCGCCCGGGTCGAATTGAGGTAATCGATCATCGATGCCAGCGTCGTGGTTTTTCCGGTACCGGTCGATCCGGTCACCAGGATCATCCCCTGATGGTAGTCGCACAGTTTCTTCACGACGGGCGGCAGGCCCAGCTGATCCATAGTGGGCATGGTGGTGGGAATCGAGCGAAACGCCGCACCGATACCCGTTTCCTTACGAAACACATTGACCCGGAAGCGGCCGCCTTCACTCGAAACGTAGGAGAAGTCCAGATCGTGGCCTTCGCGCAGGACCTTGAGCTGCGATTGGGTCAGGATCTCGGTGATGTAGGATTCGAGCTCGGCATCGCCCAGATTGCGGAACTTGATGGGCATCAGGTCGCCGTGCATGCGCAGCATGGGCGGGATACCAACCGCAAGATGCAGGTCCGAGCAGCCCTGGGCCACCCCCAACTTGAGGAACGCGTCGACTCTTGCCATAACGCGTAAGGCTACCCGTAAGCGATTGGTTTTTCGAGTGTTTAGGGCGCTATTCGCCCATAAACGTGAGGTGCGTCAACTAGGCTAGAGGAATTTCTCGAGCGAGAGGCGCAATTCGTCCATGGTCTGGGCCCGTTTTGCCTTGTCCAGCGACATGCACTTCATGACTATGGCATTCAGTTCCACGGGCAACTCTTTGTTGATTTCGATTGGCTGGCGCGCCTTGCCCTGGACGTGTTGGTACATCACAGACATGTGGTCGCCGCGCGAGTAGGGCGGCACGCCGGCGAACATCTCATACATGATGACGCCCAAACTATAGATATCCGCGCGTTCGTCGACCTTTTTACCCAAGATCTGTTCGGGCGCCATGTACTTGGGCGAGCCGATGACATAGCCGGTTTTGGTCAGCTGCGTGTCGCCTTGGCTTTGCGCCGCGGCCACGCCGAAATCGACGATCTTCAGCAGCGAGTCGTTGTCGATCAAAACGTTGGCCGGTTTCAAGTCGCGATGCACGATGCCGGCTTGATGCGCCACGGCCATGCCGGTCGCGATGTCGATGCCGAATTTAACAGCGCGCTTGAGCGCCACCGGCTTCTCGTTGACGATCTCTCCGCCCAAGGTGTGCGACGGGAAATACTCCATCGAGATCGCGTAATTGCCGCGAATGTACAAAAAGTCATAAATGCGAATGACGTTCTTGTGAGTGATCTTGCGGCTGTAGCGCAGCTCGTGCACGAAGCGCTTCATCATCTCCTCGTCGGAGGAAACGTTGGGGTTTAAGAACTTAAGAATCAACCGCTCCTCGACCACCGTGTCTTCCATGAGCAACACGGTGCCAAAGGCACCCTTGCCGATCTTTTCGATGAACTTGTAGCGGCCCTCGATGACGTCTCCCGGCTTCAAGGTCGCAATATCCAGCTTGGCCGCGGCCGCCGTTTCCTCCGCCTGCTTGACGGCACTGGCCAGCGACTGATTGTCGATGAGCAGCGTCTTGGCGGGTTCCTGCATCTTTTCGGCGCGCTTGTTCGCGGCGATCTGCTGCGTCGAGAAACGATTGTCGAGCTCTTGCATGGCGCGGGCGACTGCCTGGCTCAAAGTGCCGTCCGTGCTCGTCGTCACCGCCTGCAAGCGCACGCGGATGGTCTCCGCGCGGCGCTCGTCCGCGAGTTTCGCCAGTGCCGAAATGGCCTCGACCTTGATCTCGTTTTCCGGACGCGCCAGCATTGGCAACAGGGCTTCCAGGCTGCGCTGATCGCCGATTTTGCCGATCGCGCGAATGACCGTCGGCAGGGATTTGGCCTCACCCTGCAGCATGTCGATGAAGCGCGGCAGGGCCTTGGTGCTGCCGATCTCCGCAAGCGCGTCGACCGCGCGCTCGCTGACCCACCAATCGGGATCGCGCGTGGCTTCGATGAGCTGCGCGACGGCGCGCTCATCCTTGGTTTGATTCAAGATTTCGATGGCGGCGCGGCGAATATCCTGATTTTCATCCTTGATGAGGGCCAGCACTGCGTCGACCACGCGCGGGCCCCCGATCTTGCCAAGGGCGTCGGCCGCCCGCGTGCGAACCCACCAATCGCTGTCGGCGATCACTTCGAGCAGGTATTTGACGGATTTTGAGGTACCGACAACGTTTAAGACTTCCACCGCCGCGCGCCGCGCGTATTCGTTTTCGTCCTTGAGCACATCCACCAGATATTTGATGGTTTCAGGGTGGTTGGCCTTGACCACAACGTCCACCGCTTTGTTCTGCACCTCGATTTCCGGATCGCGCAGCATGCCGACGAGCAGAGGCATGTCGAAGGGGCCATCCATCTTGGCCAGTGCGGACAAGGCCGCCGAGCGGATGAACTTGCTGTTGTCCTTGAGCTGTTTCTGCACCGCCTGCTGTACCTTGGGCATGTTGAAGCGCGACAAGACATTGATGATATTCAGCCGGGCCACCGGATCCTTGCCCTCGATCCTGGCGAGCAAATCATCCACGGACGATTCATCTGCGATCTCGCCAATGATCTTGAACAGCCCGTTTCGTTCACTGGGTTCTTGCGTGTAGGCGGCGTTCAACAATTCGCGCACCGTGTAGCGCCCTTTCTGGGCGGCAATCACATCCAGCAGGGCCTGTTTCGGCATCCCGGGTTTAGTCAAGGCATCAAGCAGTGCATGCGCGGGATAGTTCTTGCTGGAAGACAGTGCCCACGCGATTCCCGACATGGCGCGGCCGTTGGCTTCCGACATGGCCTTCAGCAGAGTCGGCAGGGTTTTGGAATCAATCAGGCGAGCCAGTACTTCGACATACGCCGTCGTTTCTTTTTTTTCCGACGTCGCAAGCGCATCCACAATGGGGTCAATCGCGTCGGATCCCAGCGCGATCAATTTTTCCAATGCCTTGAGCGCCAGCGGACTGGCTGGATTGCCGCTGGATTTGACTTCGGCAATAAGCCGATCGGCACGATAGTTGGCGAATAAGGTCATTCGGCGCCTAAGCTAGACTTTCCCCGGAGCTACCCATTCTTACCTTAATTCAGGCGCCATCCCTGGTCTTGATTCTCAATTTGGAATTATGCCACACGTCACGGTTTTAGCTGCCTGCGGTACAATCGGCGATCCTTATGAATCAACCTCCTACTGCGGATAGCATCCTCCGCGAACACTTAAGCACCTATACCGATCCCTACCTGGGTCAGACATTGGGCGAGGCCAAGGCGATCAAGTCTGTCTCGGTCCGCGGCAATTCGGTCGCCATCGAGCTGGTGCTGGGGTTCCCCTGTGCCGATTATGTGCCTGAAATGCAGGCGGCGCTGCGGGCGCACCTCGGACCTGCTCTCGGCGAAGCCGGGTTGGAGCTGAGTCTTACTGCGCAGATCGCGGCGCATGCGGTTCAACGAACGCTCAAACCGCTGATAAACGTCAAGAACGTGGTGGCGGTCGCCTCGGGCAAGGGTGGTGTCGGAAAGTCCACGACTGCGGCCAATTTGGCGCTCGCCTGGGCGGCGCAAGGCGCTAAGGTGGGACTGTTGGATGCCGACATTTACGGTCCGAGCCAGCCGCTCATGATGGGATTGGTAGGCGCCAAGCCGGTCAGCACCGACGGCAAACACATGGCGCCGCTGCGCGCCCACGGTGTGGAAGTGATGTCCATTGGCTTCATGATCGACCCCGAGCAGCCGATGGCTTGGCGCGGCCCCATGGTGACCTCCGCGCTGACCCAACTGCTCGGCGACACCACTTGGGGCGATTTGGATTACCTGGTGGTCGACATGCCGCCTGGAACCGGCGACATTCAGCTGACCTTGGCGCAGCGCGTCCCGGTCAGCGGCGCCGTCATCGTGACCACTCCGCAAGATATCGCCCTCTTGGATGCCCGAAAGGGTCTCAAGATGTTCGAGAAAGTCGAGGTGCGGGTTCTCGGCGTGGTCGAGAACATGAGCGTGCATATCTGCACGCAGTGCGGCCATGTGGAGCATGTGTTCGGCAGCGGCGGCGGTGCGCGAATGGCGGCCCAATATGGAGTGGAGCTGCTCGGAGAACTGCCGCTCGATATTCGCATTCGCGAGGATGCGGACGGCGGTTCGCCGACGGTGGTGGCCGAGCCGGGCAGCGAACGCGCGCGGGCTTATTTTTTAATGGCGCGCCGCACGGCTGCGCGCTTGGCGACATTGAACAAAGACTATAGCCGGGCATTCCCAAAAATCACGGTTGAAGCAACTTAATGAGCATAAAGAGCGATCGTTGGATCAGACGCATGGCCGCCGAACACGGCATGATCGAACCATTCGCTGCGCAGCAGGTGCGTATGCACGAGGGTCAGAAGATTGTTTCGTACGGCACGTCGAGTTATGGCTACGACGTGCGCTGCACCGATGATTTCAAGATTTTTACGAATATCAATTCAACCATCGTGGATCCAAAGAAATTCGACGAGAAATCGTTCGTCGATTTTAAAGGTCCGGTGTGCATCATCCCGCCGAACTCTTTCGCTCTCGCGAGCACGGTCGAATACTTCCGAATTCCGCGAAACGTTTTAGTGGCTTGTCTTGGAAAATCGACGTACGCACGCTGCTTCCGCGGCGACACCCGCGTTGCCCTAATTGATGGCACGTCGCCGACGCTTGAAGACATGGCGAAGCGGCACGACTCGGGCGAAATCTTTTGGGGCTACAGCATTGGGGAGAACGGACGGCTGATTGTAAGCCTGCTGGACGCCCCGCGCTTCATCGGCCGTGATTCGCTGCTTGAAATAGAATTAGACAGCGGTGAATGTATATACGCGACGCCCGATCATCTCTTCATGCGTCGCGACGGTCGCATGGTAGAAGCGCACGCATTGCGACCGCAAGATGCATTGATGCCGCTTTATCGAGATTTATTTCGCGGCCATGAGGGTGTTTATCAGCCGATCGACGGATATCTTTACCCGACGCATCGACTGGCGGACGAATGGAATATCAGAAACGGAATTTACGATGTAATTCCGGGGACCCACCGTCACCATCTGGATTTCGATCGCCGCAACAACAAACCTACCAATATCACTCGGATGGACGCGTCAACGCATATACGCCTGCACAACGAAGCGAGCTACGGCGAGAATTTCGATCGCGTGGAACACGGTCTAGCCATTAGTGCGTCCCTACAGAGGCGTGCTATTGATCCCACCTGGCGCGAGGAATTTAGCCGCGTTCAATCAGCCAGAGCAAATCAATTTTGGCATTCTGATCGATGCCGGAAAATTCGGGATCGCATCATTGAACAGCGCAGAAATCCGACTGACGAAACACGTGAAGCACATAGACGGGCCGCACTCCTGCGATATTCCGACCCTGCGGAAAGGGCCCGCCTGTCTGAACTCGTGATTAAGACCTGGGCAAAGGACACCGGCGAGCGCCGCAGCACACAGGCTGAGATTGCACGACGTATTAGGTTGAGGCCGGAAATTACGGAAGAGAGGGTTCGCCGCGCGCTGCACGTCACAGGCTCCGTTCGCGGTGCCGCTGAGGTGCTCAATTGCGATCGATCGGTATTCCGGCGTTTCTCTGACGCGGTGAACGATTTCCGAGGTACGCGTCAATATCGCAACCACAAAGTGGTGGCCGTGCGCGAAGTTGCGGGTGACCACGATGTGTACTGCCTGACAGTTCCCGAGGCGGGCAATTTTGCTTTGCAGAGCGGCGTATTCGTGAAAAACTGTGGAATTATCGTCAACGTAACGCCCTTAGAACCCGAGTGGGAAGGCCACGTGACGCTGGAATTTTCCAACACCACGCCGCTGCCCGCGAAGATCTACGCCAACGAGGGTGTGGCGCAAATGCTGTTCTTCGAATCCGATGAGGTTTGCGAGACTTCGTACAAGGATCGCGGCGGCAAGTACCAAGGACAACGCGGAGTCACGCTGCCGAAAACTTGAGGCGCAGGACTCAAGGATTAATGTGCGGCGGTTCGATTGCGACTAAGTGATCGACGCTCTTGATCCGCATGGAGATCTCGACCTTGCCATCCCGGCTGCGCTCCGCCTGCACCGGCACGAATCCCAATGAGGGCGCAAACCACATGCGCAGGATGCGGTTATTGCCGGGACGTTGACTGGTGACGATGACCGTGTCGAGTTCGCCGATTGCGGTGCGGATCCTTGCGGTGCCTTCCTGGGCGTAGTCGAATTCCTTCAACTGGTCTTTGTCGATGATTTGGAACGTCTTGGGTAAATTGCCGTTCTTCAGATCGAACATTACTTCAACCTGAATGGACATGACGTCCTGAGTCCCGTCCGGAAGCTTGATATCCACCGGCTTGGTTTCCGACACACCGGTGGCACGCTTTTCCTTCCAGTCGAAATTCAGCTCCACCGTTTGTGAGCCTTCTTTGCCGAAGTACTTATCCGGGCGCACGTGCTCGCCGGCCATTTTCAACCAGCTTTTCTGCACCAGGTCGTCGCGATAGGCAATGCGGAAGATCCCGCGCGCAGTGATGGTCCAGACGTACAGGTATTCTCCGGGTTCGGTGCCGCGCGTCAGCTGGATCTCGCTGGTGCCCACGCTGATGCCTTTCCACGCTGCCTCATAGTGCGCGATGAAGGGCGCGATGCCGGGTTCGCTCGGCGTTTGCGCCGCGGCGTGGGTGGATGCAAAACTCGCGAACAAAAGCGCGCCTGCGAACATCTTCATGAAGGTCTCTCCGGCGATGCGTCGCTGATTTGCACCGGTTCGCTTAACAGCCGGCCGTCCAGCCGCGCCTTCCCGGCTTCGCAGCGCAATCGCCCCTGGCAGAACCAATTGACGGCCAGCGGATAAATGATGTGTTCCTGAACCAGCACGCGCTCACTCAAGGTCGCTTCCGTATCGCCCGGCAAGACGGGCACGCGTGCTTGCAGCACGGGCGGGCCGCCGTCGAGTTCCTCGGTGACAAAATGCACCGTGACACCATGCTCAGCCTCGCGCGCTTCCAGTACTCGCCGATGCGTATGCAGGCCTGCATACTTTGGCAGCAAAGAGGGATGAATGTTCAATATCCTACCCGCAAACCGTGCGACGAATTCGGCGGACAGGATGCGCATGAATCCCGCAAGTACGATCAGCGCCGGCGAATAGCCGCTGATCGTCGCAGCCAGGAGGCGATCATAGTCAGCGCGTTCGCTGCCCGTCGGTCGCGGTAGCGCTCGCGCCTCCACGCCGAGCTGTGCCGCGGCCTCGAGGCCTCCGGCATCGGCTCGATCGGAGATCACCGACGCCACGCGATACGCGGCATCAGTCGCCTGGCTGCGCTCGATAATTGCTCGCATGTTGCTGCCGCGTCCTGAGATC
>Ga0302326_10024666_pt1 | contig 12212 bp, 11 predicted proteins | sample Palsa_T0_3_FD_202264 | JGI IMG/M metagenome (GOLD analysis project Ga0302326, IMG submission 202264) | Peat permafrost microbial communities from Stordalen Mire near Abisko, Sweden - Palsa_T0_3 | ecosystem: Environmental > Terrestrial > Soil > Palsa > Peat permafrost | place: Sweden: Abisko...
CTCGGTTTTGAGGGCGGTATCCGCGAAGACGGCAATGCGGCTGTTGCAGAGGACGTCCACGCTCTGCACAGGCCCCGCGGTTTGAAACGGCCCGTTTTCCGTCAGGCTACCGTCGCTGCCGATGGCGAATGTATCCGCTTCCGTTCCCGAGTAAGCGACCACCAGAAAACGCCCGTCCGGCGTGACTTTCATTCCCTCAGGGTACAGCGGCGTGGGGTAAATTTGCAGAAATTGCAGCGAGCAATCCGACGCCAGCGCAAACGCGGAAATGGCGCTTGAGCGGTAGTCCCCGGCAAACACGTATTTATTGGAGGGCGCGACGGCAACTCCTATCCACTGGCTATCGCCGCCGCTGTGCGTGGCATAGGGAGAGCCGGGCGCAGCGGCCAGCGCGCCGGTTTGCGGATTGATCTGGAATGCCGCCACGTCACTGCTAAGCCCGTCGGAGACAAACAGGCAGCGCTGCGCCGGCGCCAAAGCCGCGGAGGCGATTGCCTGTATTCCATCGGATGCCGGAGGACCCGAACCCCTGCCGCCGGTCAAGAAAGGCGAGCCGGGGATGGGCGTCAGCGCGGCGCCGGAAACGGAAAAGCCCGTGGAAGTGTTGGAACCAATAATAGAGTTGTCGTTGGTATAAAGAAATTGAGGGATATCGTTCCCGTGCAGCGCCGCCTGGGACATCGAAAGGCAGCAAATCGTCAGTAATGCGGCGACGCCGAAAAACGATTTCATCGGTGAACTCCTGAGAATCTTTCGGCCCAAATGCCGCTGCGGGGAGTGCGCAGCAAAGTGGCGTATTGCCATGATATCACGGCTGGAACAGAACGCGCGCTGAATTCGACGGTTATCCGGCGGGCGGCGCGCCATTTATATGATCTTTGGGGCCAGAAAACCGCTTTTTCGGGTGAACTTTTGCTCGCGAATTGCACCATAAATGGTGCATTGGGAAACTCGCGTTTTGTGTCGAGTAGAAAAGTGTGATGTCATTGATTACATGGCTCTTGCGGGGATTTCTAATCGCAGCGTGTGTCGATTAGAACCGGGTAGACTTCGGCGCTCGCCGTGTTGTTCAGCGCTGGTCTGAATTGCCTCCATATTTGCCTCGTAGCTCCTCATATCACCAGCGATTGCGTCGGGTGCGCCGGCGAATTGGCGCGCCCTCGCCCACCACGTGGGGCGGGGTTCGGGCAGATGTCCGTCTGTTTGAGGGCAGACGAATCGTTTCTCGACGTTCAGGATACCATGGCCACAGCTTATGGTAGTGTGGCGGATAAAATTTGCAACCGCTGCCGCTGTGAACATGCAGGGGCGGGATGCGATGGCCGGCAATGCACGGAGAAAAAAAAGAGGCGCCCCGATTGCTCGGGACGCCCCTTGCCGAATAAATTGCTGTGCGGCCTTCGACGGGCCGGGTAATTACGGCTTGAGGTAGGAAGCGCCGGACAGAGCCAGGTACGAAGCGCCGCCGTTTGATCCCTGCGTGCCGTGGGTGGCCAGGCAATTGCCGGTCGTATTGATCAGTTCCTGCTCGTAGGAGTCGGAGGTGTAGCCGAAGGAAGCTTCGGTTACGACCGCGCCGCCCGCGCTAGCCGCGCTGGAGCCGAGAACGTTGATGGTGCCCGGATAGATCCAGGTGGAGCCGTAGCCGGGAAGGCTGACGTTTCCGCTGGCGCAACCCGCGTCCGTCAACGTCAATCCGCTCACCTTGACGGTCTCAACCGAGCCGCTGAAGGTGCCATTGACGTCCATCAGCTTGTTGTCATTGCTGAGGCCCATGGTGTTGGAACCATAGATCGGGGTGCCGCCAAGAGAATTGAGCGGGCCGCTTTCTGTGATCGTGCCGGGGGCGCTGATATTGAACGCATCAATCAAGGCAGCGGTGCCGCCGAGGCAATCCACGTACCCGTAAGTGCTGGTCGAGTCAATGGCTGTGCCGGTGGGCAAACCGCCGTATGTGCTGGCGCAGGTCGCGCTATACGCCGTCGCTGCGCCGAGCACGCCGCCGGTGATGGAGCCGACTTCGTAGTCGCCGTCAGCAGTCGTCACGAGATACCACTTGCCGTTCGGAGCGATCTGGACGCCGTCAATCCCGCCGCCTGCGCCGGAGATGGATACCGCGTTGATCGCGGACAGCGTGCAGCCGGAGCCGATTTTGAAGGATTCGAGCACGTTATTCGCAGACCATCCCGCGAGGAGAACGTTGCCCTCGCTGGAGAGACCGATTCCATACAAATAGCCGTTGCCGCCGTTGCTGGACGTGGTGAGTCCCACGAAGCTCGGGTAGTTGAAGGAAGCGATGTCGCCGGGGCCGCCGCCGCTGGTGCCGCCCGCATCCGCGAGGAACACGCACTTGCCGCCGCTGCTGACAGCGATATCAACGCGAGGAATGCCGAAATAGCCGCCGCCCAAGCCGTAGCTGCCGGTGTTGAGTACGGTGGCCGACAAATTGTTATTGATGAAGACCGAGCCGGTGTTGAAGCTGCCGTTGAAGCCCGAATACACGTCGTTGTTGAGGACGGTATAAACGGTGGCCTGAGCGTGCGCGGCAACCGCGAAGCCGCCCGACACCATGGCCACAAGAGCCAACATCATGAATACTTTCATAGTCTTACTCATTCGGAGTTCTCCTTGATCGATGTTTATTGCTCCCGGGTTGAACTGCTGGATTTTCCCGAAAGCACGCCCGAAGGCCCGGAACAGCCACCACAGCTTTCATGGCCCGAATCCCCGCAGGCCGCCGACTTCATAAGAAGAAGGCCGCGCCACGGACGGGAGAGGAACAAAGTTGCGTTTCCCATGATTCGATGCCATTGAACCAAGCTCATCGTCGTGGAGCGAACAATAGTACATTGAGTGGCGCATGTCAACATGCAAATTAAATTTTTATTGGGGGGAGCGGCCCATATTAACTAAATTGTCATAGTGAATATAGAGTTATGAGACGCCTGGATCGGCTTGATTTGCCCGGGAGAATATTCCGAATGCCCGTTTCCGGCGATGCGCCGGGGTTTTTCCTCCGCCGAAATTCCCACGGCCGCGGCGGCGGGCAAAAAAAATGGCGCGACCCGAAGGCCGCGCCATTCTTCACGGATTTGATCCCAGTCGAGATTAACGGCCGGGGTAAGAAGAGATGGACAGAACGTACGACGTGCCGTTGGCGTTCGGATCGGACACGCTGCCGTATTTTGTAATCGTGTTGCCTACTACTTTGTAAAGGGTCACGATGTTGGTGACGGAGCTGGTAGCGTAGCTCTGCCAGACCGCGGTGTCGGAGCCGACGGTGGAAACGCCCGGGTTTGTGCCATACAGGTAGCTGGTGTTGCCCGTATAGGCATCAACGCAAGTGTTTGCCGTAGCAGTAATTACGCCGCCGGTGCTGACCGGGTTAATCGTAAAGCCCGCATCGTAGAAACTGCCGCCGCCGCCATAGCCTGACGCGCCCAGGAAAACCAGGCCGCCGCTCGCTCCTGTATATGCAGCCTTGTTAAACACCGGGCTCTCGATGTTTCCGATGCCGGAGCAGGTGGTGGAGACTGTATTGCCCGCGACCGCTGACAAGGTGCTTCCCGTCAACTTGGCGGTGCAGTAGGTCTGCGACAGAGTTGCTTCACCGGTAACGACACTGCCGCCCTCGGTAATGTCAACACCGCCGGGATAGCCGCAGCTGGATGTGGATTGGTGACTCGTCTGGGTGCCGATTGCGCCAGCGGCAACGGCATAGGAATCCAGATACTGGTTGTTGAGTTCGGAAACGACCAAAGCGGTTCCGGCGCTATTGATCTCAAGCGGAGAAACCGCATCGCCCGCGGCGACATTGCTGCTGATCGGGGTCAGCGCGCAACTGGCGGCGATGGAATATGAGCCAAGTGAGTCTGATCCGGAGTAGGCGACATAGAGATACTTGCCGTCCGCGGAAGCGGACAAGCCCATTCCCTCATAATCGCTGTTATCGCTGCCGGCTGCTGCGAACGGCGAACCGGGAGCTGCGGCAAAACCGGTCGCCTTGGCGAAAGCGGCGATGCTGCTGCTGGCCACGTTGGCAACGAAAACGCAGGAGGCATTCTGTTCAATCGCATTGCGGGGCGCCGCGAAATAGCCGCCACCCAATCCGCTGCCGCCGGCCTTGAGCGTCTTGAACACCACGACAGTGCCGCCGGGGCCGTAGGTGAACACCGTGGCCGTATTGGCGCCTGTGCTCGGGTTGTCGTCATTGGTAACGCCATAAGTCTTGTTCGCAGCAAAGCTAGCCGTGCTGAGTCCAAGCGCCAGAGCCGCGAGCGCAAGAACCGAAGTTACTTTAATCATTTGGATAATTCTCCTTTTTAATTTCCCGAGTGCCTTGGGCAATCCCGGGAGTTCTTCGGATAATTTTGGTCAAGCCACCACAGCCCGATATGCACCGAAAATCGCCGGCCCAGCCTTCAGCGAACAAAAGGACGAAACGCTGGAACGAAGGAGGAACAACTCGCTGCTTGCAAGTTCAGCCTCATTTCGGTATGCACGACCATCGCCAACCGAAGTGGACATACAGTAGTACAGGGCGAGACCGATGTCAATGGTTTTCTGGAGAATTCTCCGCCCTGCCATTGAGCGGCATGATTAATGGAGTATCCTACAAGTAATCATTAAGTAAGTAAACATTAAGCATTCGTAATATTCTTGCCTTCACGCCACTTCCCGGACTGCACAGTAAGATCGAAGCCGAAGGCGGCCCTCCATTGTTATGGTTTTGCCGGGGGCTTGGCGGGCGGAGCGGAAGGCGTCGCCGGCGGCTCGGCACTCTGGGCGTCGGGACGCTGCGGGCACCACGTGCTGCCCATCTGAAACCGCATGTATGTTTCGTTATATTCCTCCCAAATTTCGGAAATCCTGCCGTTCTTGACGTCGAATATCAAAATTTCGTCACTGCGGATCTTCTTGGGAGGGTTGAAACTGGCGGGGTCCATGGTCTGGGCCCACATCAACTTTGTGTACGTTCCGGTGTACTTGAGCCGCAGGACCACCTTGTTTCCCTGGATGATGGTGTCCTCGATTGCAAAATGGAGATCGGGCATGGACCTGCGCCAGGACGCGATCACTCCCCTCACCATTCCGGGGTTCAGCGAGACAATCTCGCTGCGGCTGTGCATAACTACTATCGGGTTGAAAATCGCCTTCATCCTCGCCATCGTGTCTTCTCCCCAAATGTCATTGTTCCACAAATCCACGTACTGGCGCGGCGCCCAGTCCACCGGGTGGTTTTCCGTGGAGGGCTGTGCCTCGGGGGGTTTTGCTTCCGGCGGCTTCGCTTGCGAGGGAGCTGCGACGCCGGGAGATGGCGAATTCTGTGCGTTAGCGAAAGGAGCTGCCAGCAAGGCCAGGACGATAAATCCGGGTAACCCAATTGCGATTCGCCGCGCAAGCCTTCGCCGCCGATTCGGATGCAGAATCGCGGCAAGTGTACTTCTTCTGAAGAAAAAATATTTGCACTCCGGGGATCGGCCCGGCCAACGCTGAGCGCTTCGGATGGCGCACAGTTGAGCCACAATCGTGGCCCCAGGCCTTAGCGCGGGGGCGGAGCGGCCGCGGGAGGCGGCGCGGGCGACGGCACGGCCGGCTGCGACGGCGGGGCGGGGACCGGAGCTGCGGCCGGAGGCGGCTCCGTCGCCGTATTGCCGGGGCCGTTGATGCACCAGTGTTGACCCATCATCATGTGCAAGCGGCTGTCGTCATCCTCCTGCCAAATGTGAGAAATCTTGCCGTCCCGCAGCTCGAAGGTCAGCGTTTGACTCACAGTCACGGGATGTGGTTGGTTCCCAAACATAGGCCCAAACAGGGGTTTGACGAAAGTTCCACGGACGAGCAAGCGCAATACCACTTTGTTGCCGTCGGCGGAAACGATGGTGTCCTTGACGTCGAAATGGATGTCCGGCGCGGACTCGTGCCAGGCGGTCAGGACCTGTTGGAACTTTCTGAGATCGAAAGGAGTTAGATGTCCATGAGAATCGAAAAGCGTGATCCGCGCGAGAACCTCATTGTGGAACCAAAGCGGATCGAAAGTGCCCTTGTTCCAGACGTCCACATATTGCAGCGGCGCCCAGGTGGGACCGCGCTCTCCGGCAGGTGGGGCCGCCGGCGCCGGCGCATTGGCCGATTGGCCGGGCCCAGGCTGTTGGTCAACCGGGGGAGCGGCGCTCCGCGACGGAGTTGCGGCGGGCGAAGATTGCGACGGCATGGACGCCTGCGCAGGCGAAGCGGCTGCGGGATTCTGCGTCGACGGCGCGCCGGGCCCAGGCATCGCCAGCGCCCGAGAGGCCGGGAACATGGTTGCAGCAGCCAATATAACGACCAGAGTCCACAATTTCACGTTCGTTTCCTCCTGGAAGAACTAAAGATTAACTCAATGCCGGCGTTCCGCGCAACGCGCGTACTTACGAAAAAATTCATTTCATCGAGCACGAATTCCTCGCGCGCGCATACAATACTATCTTTGACGCGGGACGCGCCGTTCCGCCGCGCACATGAATGAAGAGAATTGCATCGGAATAATTGGGGGCACGGGCGAACAAGGCATGGGCCTTGCGTTGCGCTGGGCCGCCGCGGGCCGGCGCGTGCGCCTGGGTTCACGGGCGAAAGCGCGCGCCGAAGAAGCGGCGGAGAAAATCCGCACCACGCTGGGTCGGCTGGCCGAGATTGAGGCGCTGACCAACCAGGAAGTTGTGGCGTCATCCGATATCATGTTGCTCGCGGTGCCATTCCAAGCTCAGATTGGAACGCTTGCGGGACTTCGCACGTTGTTCAGGCCAGGTCAACTGCTGATTGACTGTACGGTACCGCTGGAATCGGCGATCGGCGGATCGTTAACGCGGTTGATGAGCGTCTGGGATGGCTCCGCGGCGCAACTGGCGGCTAAGCATGTCCCCGAGGGCGTTTCGGTCGCCGCAGCGTTTCAAAATATTCCGGCATATGCATTGCAACATCCGGGGGATTCCGTCGAATGTGACGTGCTGGTCTGCGCCGATGATCGCGATAGCCGCGAGCGCGTTCGACCGTGGGTGGAAGCCATTCCCGGTTGCCGTTACGTGGACGGCGGCAGACTGGAAAACGCGCGCATCATGGAATCCATCACCGCGCTGCTGATCGGTATCAACCGCCGCTATAAAGTGCGCGGCGCGGGAATTCGGTTCACCGGGTTGAGCGAGAAAATCGAGCCATGACCGCGGTTGCCGCGCCTTCGATTACAAAGCGCAATGACGCGCGTCATGCGTTGCGCCGCGCCGATGCCGGCGACGCCGTTAGCCGCGAAGAGGCGCTTTCATTTTTTCACGATGTTTCGCTGGCTGATCTCCTCGAGGCGGCTACCACTCTCCGCGACGACACGAAGGGGCGCACGATCAGCTATTCGAGGAAAGTCTTCATTCCGCTTACCACTCTGTGCCGCGATCGATGCGGCTATTGCACGTTTCGCCGCGATCCCGGTGAGCCCGGCGCGCATTTCATGACGCCCGAAGAAGTACTGGCCGCGGCAAGCGCGGCGAAGCGTGCCGGTTGCACGGAGGCGCTCTTCAGCCTCGGCGATCAGCCGGAGCGGACATTCCCCGAGGCGCGTGAATTTCTGGCCGCGCGCGGGTTCGATTCCACTCTCGATTACCTGGCGTCGATGACGGAATTGACGCTGCGGGAAACGGGCTTGCTACCGCACGCTAATCCGGGCCTGATGTCCGCCGAGCACCTTGCCGCCCTGCGCCGCAGCAATGCCAGCGTGGGCCTGATGCTGGAGACCGCCAGTCCTCGATTGCTGCAACGCGGCGGCGCGCACTGGCAGGCGCCGGACAAAGCTCCTGGGTTGCGCCTGCAAACTATTGCCGATGCGGGTCGGTTGCGCATTCCATTTACCACTGGGCTGCTTATCGGTATTGGCGAAACAGCCGAGGAGCGCGTTGATGCTTTGCTCGCGCTGCGCGAAATGCATGGCCGCTACGGCCACATCCAGGAAGTGATTATTCAGAATTTTCGCGCCAAACCGGGGACGCGCATGGCTGGGCATCCGGAGCCATCGTTGGAAGATTTCCTGCGAACTGTCGCCGCTACACGCTTGATTTTAGGCGGGGAAATGAACTTGCAGGCTCCGCCAAATTTGAGCGCGCCGGATTATACGCGCCTGTTGGATGCGGGAATCAATGACTGGGGCGGGATTTCGCCTGTCACGCGAGACTTCATCAATCCCGAATATGCGTGGCCGCAGATTCCCGTGCTGCGCGCGACCACAGAAAAGGCGGGATTCACGTTGCGTCCACGGCTGGCGATTTATCCGGAATTTGTGACGCGGCGGGAATTCATTGCCGAGGAAGTGCATCCATATATCAGCAGGCTGGCGGACGCGGAAGGATATGCCCGGCAAGGAGAGATGAGCGTTGCATAGCAGCTCCGATTTTCGGCCGCGGGACGTTTCACTTGAGGCTTCTCTGGTTGGTGCCGGAGCGGCGGTGCGTGGCGTACTGGAAAAATCGCTGCAAGGGCGCGAGCTTGATTATGAGGATGGGCTGCTGTTGGCCAATGCGGACGGAGCCGATTTGCGGGCGCTGGTTAAAGTGGCCGACGAAAAGCGGCGCGAGCGCGTGGGCGAAATCGTTACGTATGTGGTCAACCGCAACATTAATTTCACCAATGTGTGCTTCGTGGGCTGCGCGTTCTGTGGATTTGGGCGAGGTCCGAACGCGGCCGACGCATACTTTCTTTCGCTGGATGAAATTGTAAGCAAAGCCGCGGAAGCGGCCCGGCATGGAGCCACGGAAGTCTGCATTCAGGGCGGCCTGCCGCGCGATATGGACGGATATTTCTACCGCGACGTAGTGCGCGCCATCAAGGCGGCATTGCCCGGCATGCACGTCCACGCATTTTCGCCCATGGAGATTGCTTTCGGCGTGGAACGCACGGGCATGCCGCTGCGCGAATATCTGCTGATGCTGAAAGACGCCGGCCTGGGGAGCATACCCGGCACGGCTGCGGAGATTCTGGACGACGAAGTTCGCGCGCGGCTGAGTCCGAACAAGTTGAAAGTTCACGAGTGGGTGGAAATTGTTCGGACCGCGCATTCGTTGGGCATCCCGTCCACTTCCACCATGATGTACGGGCACACAGAGCAGCCGGAGCACTGGGTTCGTCACATTCTGCTGCTGCGCGAAATCCAAAAGGAAACCGGTGGAATCACCGAGTTCGTTCCGCTGGCGTTCATTCACGAGAAGACGCGGCTCTACCAGCGCGATCGCTCGCGGGCGGGCAGCACTTTACGCGAGGATCTGGTGGTGCATGCTTTGGGGCGACTGATGCTGGACGGCTGGGTGAATAATTTGCAGGTGTCGTGGGTGAAGCTCGGATTCGAGGTTTCGCTTGCCTGCCTGGAAGCGGGAGCCAATGACTTCAGCGGAACGCTGATGGAAGAGAGTATTTCGAAGTCGGCGGGGGCAACGTTTGGCGAGTATGTGCCGCCCGATAAATTCCGCCAGATGATTCGCGGGATCGGACGAATTCCGGCCGAGCGGTCCACCACATACCGGCTGCGGGAGATTTTTTCAGCCGAGGCGGAAGACGAAATGACGGCGCCGTTTCCGCGACGCGCCCTGAATATATTGGATTCTGTTCCGGCTGCACACCATTCCGGTGGAGGGCTTGGAGGCAGTTCCAATTATTAAATGACCGCACTGCTCATTCCGGTGAAGGATTTGCGGCACGCCAAACAGCGCTTGTCGCCGCTGTGGACGCAGGCCGAGCGCACGGAATTGACGCAAGCCATGCTGGAGGATTTCTTCGCGGTGATTCGCCGGGTTCGCGGCGCGGACCGCATTCTTTTGGTGAGCAGCGACGAGCCGGCCATCGAGCGGGCGCACGAGTGGGGCTGGGACATCCTGCGCGAGGAAAGCCAGTCTTCCGAAAGCACGTCCGTGGACGAAGCTTCCCGTTGGGCGGAATCGTTGGGCGTCGCGTCGCTGCTGCGACTGCCGACTGATTTGCCGCTTCTCGAGCCGGGCGACGTGGAGTGGCTGCTGTCACAAGCGGAATCTGTGCCTTCGATGGCCATTGTCCCTTCGCGCGATGGAACCGGAACGAATGCCCTCCTTCGCACGCCGCCGACGCTTTTTCCGTCGCATTTTGGGCCGAATAGTTTTGTGAAGCACGTCGCCGAAGCCGAGCGGCGCGGCGTGCGTTGCAAACTGTTGCATCATCCGCGGCTGGAAATGGACATAGACGACGAAAGCGATGTGCGAGCGCTTTTCTCGTTGCCGCGTCGCGAAAATGCGACACGAAGATGGTTGGAGGGCAGGATGGGAAGCTGCGTCGCGACTTCTGCCCCACATTAACCTCCACGTGCCGGGATAACATTTCGCGCTGAGGGTTATCTTTGGCGGCGAAACAGGCGCAGGCAGCGGTCATATTCCTTCACGGTGTTGAAATCCATCCAGAGGACATCGCTTCGCGCGGGAACCGTGAAGATACGCCCCACGTCGCGATGGACAACCTCGCGCGCCGTCTTGGCATGCGCCAATTCAATTCGCAGATCAGCCGAAAAAACCGCCGGATGACCCAGACGTTTGCGAAATCGAGGCATAACGATGCAGGGACGCCGGTTGCAACGGCGAAACCGGGCTGCCAGACGCTGAATGATGTTAGGCGAAATCATCGGCAGGTCCACGGGGTAAACAAGGAATGCAGCTTTGACAGGCACGTGACGTAATCCGGCGCGAAGCGATGAAAGTTGCCCCCGCCGCCATGCCCGGTTCACCAGGCAGAAGACACCCGCGGGAAGATGTTTCTTGATTTCTGCAGCGCGAGCGCCGAGTACCACCACGGGCCGCTCCAATCCTTCGCAATTTGAGAGCGCGATTTCAATGGCTGTTTTTCCGCCGAACGGCGCAAGAGCTTTCGGAAACGGTAAGGAGCGCGAGCCTCCGGCAGCGAGGAGGATAGGAAAAATCTTAGTGGGCGTCATGAACAACGGCGACTATAGAGCACGCCGCGCCGATTTTCCACTCCAGCCTGCACACCGCAAAGCACGACAAAACGCGCGAGCTGGATTTTTTTGGCGAACTTCATGACGCCCGAAGTGCTTCGTGCTGAGAGAGCTCATGGCATGTTATGTGCCGAGATACGCTCCGAGCAATCAAGGCGCTTTTCATTGTTACCGATAGGTCGAGTCTCGGCGGAAGAACGTAACTCCGCTCGTGTAAGGCTGTTGACAGGGCTGCATGGTTGTATTAGGGTTTGTTTAATGCGGATGACTTAGCTGAAGGGAATCGGATAACGGGAAGGGCAGCGCATGGAGCTAAGCGTGTTCGTCCCGTCCGCGCCGCGGTCCTCTCCCCGGGAGCCGGCGGCGTGCCGTAATTCATATTTTATAAGGCTGTGGCGGCTGGGCCGGACCATCAGATGGATTTCCAGAGTAAATTGATCCAGGACGTTAACCTAAGGACGATGAAGTCTAAGGAGACGGCTAGATGAGCAGGATCATCAAAATATTTCTGATGTTTGCCGTGGTGGCGCTGGCGGGAGCCGGTTCCGCGCGCGTCGCGAAGGCCCAAGTGACCGTTTACACCGTGCTGAATGACAACGTGTGCGTTGGATGCATCGCTTCGCAGTTCAACAGCGGTTCGGTCTTCGTCAACGGCGCGTATACCACGAAGATCAGCACGGGCAGCTACGGCATAGGCGGCGGCTATCTCGGCAGCCCCCACGCTGATATCGAGGTGAACAGCGGAGGTAAATGTATATTTCTCGCGGACGCGGGCGGCGTCAGCGGCAGCGGCCCGGGTGACATCGCGGTGATCAACTATCCGACGCTTGTGGGGCTGCAGACATCCAACTACGGCGGCAATGGGTACGGGTATGGAATCGGCCTCGCGCACCAAGGCAGTGTTCTGGTCGCCTCGTGGACAACTTCCGGGACGCTCGAAACCTTTACGGTCGGCGCCGGCTGCGCGCTGGGCTCGGGCACCGAGGTCACTACCGTCGGACTGAACGGCGGCTCGATTGACGGGCTGGCGATTGCCCCGAATGGCACGTTTGTCGCGTTAACATATAATGACGGCTCCTACGGCATGGTGTCTTTGAGCGGCGCAACGCTGGGCACCGTATCGCAATACATTTCGAATTGCTACAACACGCTGGCCCTCGAGCCGACCGGTGTTGCAATTGATCCGACCAGCACATACGTATACATGGACTGCGGGGGCACCAGC
>Ga0302326_10024670_pt1 | contig 12211 bp, 16 predicted proteins | sample Palsa_T0_3_FD_202264 | JGI IMG/M metagenome (GOLD analysis project Ga0302326, IMG submission 202264) | Peat permafrost microbial communities from Stordalen Mire near Abisko, Sweden - Palsa_T0_3 | ecosystem: Environmental > Terrestrial > Soil > Palsa > Peat permafrost | place: Sweden: Abisko...
GGCCGGCCGGCTTCCCTTACAGAAAGGCGGAGAAAACTAAGTGACATTGCGCATGGGTGCGTGCGCCACGCTCCTGGCCGCCTAGCTACCCTGCCCCACAATCGGAGGGGTTACGGCCGCAAGCAAACCCGTAGTCTGGGCCTGCGCCTTAACCGCGGGGGCAATGGCCTTGACATCATTGATGATTTGCACGCCCAGCGCCGCCGTCAGGCCGTTGACCGCCGTCGTCTCGCCGTCGGTGATCAGTTGGATGATCTTACCCAAGGCAGCATCTCCCGCGCGCTCGATATTGACCAGGCTGGGGCTTACCGCCGCGCTCACCGCTTCGATGGCCGGCGCCTCCGCCTGCAACTTCGTAAGAATCGGCAGCACCGTCCCAAACAGGACCTTGCCGCTCTTTTTGATGTCGCCCACGGCTACAGCGTAGGCGTGTTCCGTACTCGTAATCAAACTCATGTTTATCGTTTTTCTCCTTGATTTCTGCCCGGTTCGCCGGGCGCGGTTGTATTCGTATCGATTGGTTAGAGCAGGCCGGCAAAACGCGACGCGACCGTAATTGCCGCCCACACCTTGCCCCAAAACGATTTGGGCTTAGCGGCCGCCGTGGTTATGGTGTGAACGTCCGCCGTGATCCCGTCCATGTTCTTTGCGGCTCCCGAAACGTCGTCGCCGATCTGATTCCATGTGTGAAGCATCGGCGGCAGCGCTCCGCGCACATCCTGGCTCATCTGGCCGAAGTTTAAAGTTGCGCGCTCGATGCTCTGGGAAACGCCGGCATAGCGGTTAAAAAGACAATCGGGATTGTGATCGCAATCGAGGTACAGCGGCAAAGCGCCGTTGAACTGCGCGGTGATGGCCGCCGCGCTGTCGAGCGAGGGCTTCAGGTCCTGACGCAGTGAATCTGCGGTCGCCAGCGCCGTATCCACGCGAGCGAGCGTATCACCCAGGCGCCGGTCCGCGGTGGTACGGAGCGCCGCTGTCTCGGTCATTACGTCGTGGCGGAGCGCATCCGCTTGCCGCTCCGAACGAGTCAGCAAATCGCTGCGCGAATCGGCAATCTGCTGCATGAGATCGGCCCGTGTTGCCGCAATTTCGCCGATTAACGCGGAGCGCGCCGAGCGAATCTCATTAGGCAGCGCCGCCACGGCCCAGGTGGCGGCGCGCACTAGAAGAACGGAGTAAACCGCCAGCGAGGCAACTGACGCCAGCAGTATGCATGCGAGGGTTTGCTGTACCGTCTTCACTAACTAGACAGTGACACCAAGCTTCGCGGCCGCATGCCGTTCACCCCCGTAGGTCGTTGAAACTGGGGGAAAAAGAATTTCGAAAAATCTGTGACCGCTCAAATATCAATGCCCTGCGCAGCCAGGCGGCCCTTCACGGAAGCTTGAAAAGCTTCGTCCTTGATGGAATCGAGATTGATGCGGACATTCTCTAAAACGCCGGCTCTCGCCGCAACGGTCAGAGCTTTGGCCACCGCCAGATCGGAACCGAACTTGGCCGGAATCTGAAGGCTTTCGAGCCGCGTCAACATGGCTGAAGCCCGCTCCAGCACTTGTAAGGGCACTTCGGTGGCGCCGTGGAGGGCCTCTTCCACGAATGGCGCGCGCTCCTCCTTCGGACGCTTGTAGGCAGCCATCACCTTCTGGAATGCCTCCGCGTCCAAGTCCACGGCGGTGGTGAAGAAGCGCCGGTCCTCCTCAAAGGAGCTGCTGTCCTGTTTGGCGAGGCGTGTCACCATCGCTCCCAGCGCCGCTCCCATCGCGGCCGCGGCTGCCGAGGCGCTGCCGCCGCCCGGTGTCGCCGTCGGAGCTGCCAGCGCATCCAGAAATTCGGGCAACCCGCCGCGCGATGCCATGGCTTCGGCGATCCGGTTTTCCAAAACCAACTCCGGCCGGAAATTCTCGAAGCGCAGGAAATACTCGGCCGACATCTCGATGGCCTTCTTGGGAATCAGGCCGACGATCTCACTGCCCACCACGGGCACACCGTAACGCTCCGCCTCGCGCCGTACGGTTTCGTAAACCAGATGCATGGGGGTCTGCTCGAAATCGGTCAGGTTGATGGAAACCTGGGCCAGATTGCGCGATGCCAGCGTGACTCCCATGGATTTGACGAAGCGGAAACCGCCCGATGAGAAACGAATCGTCTTGGCGATCTTCTTGGCAATGGCGACGTCCGGCGTCCCCAGGTTGACGTTGTAAGCGATCAGGAATTTGCGCGCGCCCACCACGATCGCGCCGGCCGTGGGATGGCAAACCGCGTCGCCGCAATCCGGCTGGCGCTCGGGCACGGTCCCCATCTCTTTGAGCAGCGCTTCAAACTGGCCGCGGCGGATGTTTTCCAGATTCACGCGTTCCGGCCGCCTGGCCGCCGCCTCGTAGTAGTAAACGGGAACCTTCAGCTTGTTCCAAATCTCGTTGCCCAGGCGCTCGGCGAGCTTTACGCAATCTTCCAGAGTCACTCCTTCGATCGGGATGAAAGGGACCACGTCGGCCGCCCCGATGCGTGGGTGGGCTCCTTGGTGCGTAGTAAGATCGATCAGTGAAACCGCGGCTGCGACGGAGCGGAAGGCGGCCTCGGCCACGGCCGCGGGCGGTCCCACAAAGGTGAGAACGCAGCGATTGTGATCGGCGTCCGATTCGCGGTCGAGCAGAACCACTTCGGGCACGGCCAGGACGCTGGCGACGATGGCATCGATCTTGGCCGCGTCGCGGCCTTCGGAAAAATTGGGTACGCACTCAACCAGCTGTCTGGGCATCGTTCTTCAACGTATCATGGCTTGGCGGGACCCCGCCGCGCCACTATTGGAGACGCTTCTCTCCGGCAACGCGTCACCGGCGTGAAGACGCGTCGAGATGGTTTCGACACGGCAAGAATGAATGCTAAGCATGAATGCTTACGCCGCATCGGGCTGCAATGTGTGCGAAACGCAATTTAGGACGGCTAATAGGTGGCCGACGTCCTTCGTGCGATCTCGACGACGTTTACCGTGAGAGCTTCGGGATGCACATCAAAAAAGATTCGATAAGAGCCGACGCGGCGACGCCAAGCGGATCGCTCATTTCTCAACCGCTTGATATCTCCGCCGAAGGGGTCGCTTCGCATGGCCTCGAGCGCGGAACGGATTGAGCGCCGATCCTCAGCGGGAAGTTTTTCGAGAGCTTTTCCTGCGCGGCGAGCGATTTGCAGATGCCAGTTCATGGTCGAGTTGCTCGAGGGTCACGAAGTCCCCACGCTCGATTTCCGCGCGGCCCTGGCGGATTGCGGCGATCTCGGCCTTGGTGGGCGTGTACTCGGGATAGCGGCTTTCGAAATAATGCCTCCATGCCTCGCGCAGTAGCTCCGATCGCGTCCGGTGTTCCTTCTTCTGTACTTTTTCCATCTGCTTTGCCATGGCCGCCGGCAAGGAGATGGTCACGATGCTACTCGATCTCATAAGTAGATTTCGCTTTGCGTATTACTTGTTAATACTCTGTTCCAGTTTAGAGACCTGGTCAGTCCGCCGTCAAGCTATGCCCACGCCCGCCCAGTTACCGCCCCCCCATTACAAACCGCAACGGCCAATCCGCGCACTTGGTGATTCCGATGCGCGGCGTCGTCTCGATATGAAAGGCGCGCGGCTCGGCGGGGGCCCGCACTACCAACGGGCCGCGCGTAACATCCACCCCGTTCTGGGCGCGCGTGATGCCTAGAGCCAGCGTGAGCTTGCCGGGTCCCGAGGCGAGGTCCTCGGTCTTGCGGGCGGTGGGCCGGCGGCATTGCATGACGTCGAGCCCCGCAACGGGCTCCAAAGCGCGGATCAGCACGCAGCCGGGCTGTCCTTCCGCCTCGGCCACCAGGTTGAGGCATTCATACATGCCGTAGATCAAGTAAACGTAAGCATAGCCGGGCGGCCCGAAAATGACGCGCGTGCGGTCCGTGATGCCGCGCGCGGTATGCGCAGCCAGATCGTCGCCGCCCAGATAAGCTTCGGTCTCGATAATGATGCCCGCCGCCGTTCCCTCGCCGGTCGCGTGAACCAGGACCTTGCCCAGCAGGCCGCGCGCAACCTCGATGGCCGGGCGGTTGTAGAAGGCTCGTTTGAGAATGGGTCCGAAGCGCATTGCCGGTCTTTCAGTTTTACAATGAAATGCGGCCTCGGAAAACCCATGCGACTATTCACGGCACTCGATCTCTCCAGCGAGGTTATGGGCAAACTGGAAGCCAAGCTGGAGCAGCTGCGCCCCACGGCGCCCATCCGCTGGAGCCGGCCGGAGAACTTGCACATCACCATCAAATTCATCGGCGAATGGCCGGAGGCCCGGCTCGGCGAATTGAAGGCCTGCCTGGCGGGGCTGCCGGCGCGCGATCCGATACCGGTACACGTTCGCGATCTTGGCGCCTTCGTCAACCCGAAGAAGCCGCGGATTTTTTGGTGCGGCATCAATGCGCCGGGCCTCGAGACGTTGGCGGCGGATACCGAAACGGCAACCGCGGCGCTCGGTATTCGCACGGAAGAGAGGGCCTATTCGCCGCATCTCACGCTGGCGCGAATCGACGACGGATTCGACATGACGGCGCTACGCCAGGCCGTCATTGGGGGCTCGCTCGACTTTGGCCGCTTCGAGGCCCGCAGCTTCTTTCTCTACCTCAGCGAGTTGAAACCCGGCGGTTCCGTGTACACTAAACTTGCGGAATTTCCATTTTCCGGTTCATGATGCCATTACTCGTTCTGCTCATCGCGTACCTGCTGGGCGCAATTCCGTTCGGATATCTGCTGGTTAAATGGACGACCGGGAGCGATGTGCGCGCCTCCGGCAGCGGCAACATCGGCGCCACCAATGTGCTGCGCACCACCGGGCGGGCTGCGGGCGTGGCTACGCTGCTGCTGGATATCGCCAAGGGCTACCTGGCGGTATGGATCGCCGGGCGGCTCACCGGCGGCGACCCAATCTGGATGTCATTAGCCGCGCTGGCGGTGATGGCGGGGCACGCGTATCCGGTTTTTCTGCGATTTCAGGGCGGCAAGGCAGTGGCGAGCTTTATCGGGGCGTTCTTATTCCTGACCCCGGGAGCCATGGTTTGCGCCCTGCTCGTGTTTGCCGCGGTGGTCGCATGGACACGTCACATTTCGCTTGGTTCCATCAGCGCGGCCGCGACATTTCCCCTAGCCGTATGGATCGTGGAGCATCCGCCATTCCCGGTTTTCCTGGCGGCGGCGCTGGCGGGCGCGTTCATTGTATACCGTCATCGGGCGAATATCGGCAGGCTTCACGCAGGCACTGAGCATCGGTTCAGTTTCGGTAACCGGAAGTGAAAAGACTCGCCATTATTGGGGCGGGCAGCTGGGGTACGGCGTTGGCGCGGGCTCTCGGTCCGCGCTTTTCCGAGATCCGGTTGTGGGTCTATGAGCCGGATCTGGCCGAACGCCTGCTCACCAGCCGCATCAACGACGTCTACCTGCCGGGGTTCGAAATTCCGCCGCATGTCTCGCCCACTCCCAGTCTGGAGGTTGCTCTCGATGGCGCCGAAATCGTCCTCAGCGTAGTGCCCTCCCATCTGGTGCGCGGCTTGTACCGTCAAATGGAGGAGTTCCTTAATGAACGGATGATCTTCGTCAGCGCCACGAAGGGGTTGGAGAATGGCACGCTGCTACGGATGTCGGAGGTGATGCGCCAGGTTCTTGAGACCCGATTCGCGCCCCGGATCACGGTGATTTCCGGTCCCACATTTGCGCGGGAAGTGGCTTGTTTTGAGCCGACTGCCTTGGTTATAGCCTCCGCGGACGAGGGACTTGCCCAAACCGTCCAGGCAGCGTTTTCAGGACCGGTTTTTCGCTTCTATACCAGCACGGATCTTACAGGTGTAGAATTAGGTGGTTCCATTAAAAATGTAGTCGCCATCGGTTCAGGCGTGTTACATGGAATGGGGATGGGCCGCAATCCAGCCGCTGCCCTGATTACGCGTGGCCTTGCGGAAATGACGCGGCTGGCGGTCGCAATGGGCGGTAAGTCACAGACTCTGGCTGGTTTATCGGGATTGGGTGATTTGGTTTTAACGTGCACCGGCGACTTGAGCCGCAACCGGACGGTGGGAGTGGAGCTGGCTCATGGGCGAAAGCTGGACGAGATTGTGAATTCCATGAGGATGGTGGCGGAGGGCATCAAAACCACGAACGCGGCGGTAGATCTGGCGCGGCGGTACTCCGTGGAAATGCCGATTTCGGAACAAATGTTTGAAATGTTACATTTCGGCGCCTCCCCGCGAGAGGCTATTCAGCGGCTGATGGAACGGTCGTTGAAAGGGGAATAGTAACCGAACAATTTAACCGTGTGAAAGCGCAACCTTAGGATGGAAGAGCGGGTTAACAAAGATATGGCGGGACTTGCGGCTGCCATCGATTACGATGCGGAGTTGATGCTTCGGGTCAAGGACGGCGATAACGCCAGCTTTGGCCTGCTGCTGGAGAAGCATCGAAGTCCGGTGATACACTTCCTCTACCGGATGGTGCAGAATCAGGCTGTGGCGGAAGAGTTAGCGCAGGAAGTTTTTCTGCGTGTGTTCCGGTCGCGGGGCTCGTATGAGCGAACCGCAAAGTTTACGACGTGGCTGTTTCGGATCGCAACCCATCTCGCGCTGAATTCGTTGCGGGATCACAGGCACGAGCGGCAGCAGGAAAGTTTGGATTTAGAAATCGACGATCAACCGGTGCGGCAAGTATCCGACCGCCGGCCGACCGTGGAACAATCGATGGTGTATCAGGCGAGGCTGGGAGAAGTACGGGAAGCCATCGCAACGCTGCCGGAGAAGCAAAGAGTGGCAGTTCTGATGCATAAGTTTGAGGAAATGGAGTACTCGCAGATTGCCAAGGCGCTGAATTGCTCCGAGTCTGCGGTGAAATCTCTATTATTCCGGGCGTACGAGACATTGCGCGCCCGCTTGGCCCACATGGCTTAGGGAAGAAGGCTTGATTATGAAGTGCCCAATGGAAAACCGGGAAGGCGAAGAGTTGCTGCTGAATTACGTCTCGGGCGCGCTTGAGGCGCAGGAAGCGGCGGCTTTCGACCAACACATGCTGACTTGCGCGGCCTGCCGCGAATTCGCACACGGACAAAAAGCCGTGTGGGAAGCGCTCGATCTGTTCGAACCGGCTCCGATTTCAGCCGATTTCGACCGGCGCCTATACCAAAGCATCGATAAGCTCTCCTGGTGGGACCGCTTCGTGGACGCGTTGAGCTCTCCGATGGTGGCGCATCGGGGATTGCCCATTGCGGCCGCGGCAGCGGTGCTGGTAGTGGCAGGCTTCATCTGGGAACGCCCCACGGCGCCCCCCGCTGCGCCGCAAGCTCCGCTTTCGGCGGAGGTGCAGACGCTCCAGCCGGATCAGGTGCAGCATGCTCTCGACGACATGGAAATGCTGCGCGAGTTTAACCATCTGATGCGGACCGAGCCTTCCGAATCCAAGATGTAGTGTAGTATCTTTAGAAAGAATCCAGGATGAATCGCGCCATCCAATTCGTCGGCGTAGTGTGGCTTGGCGTAGCCGTATCCGTCTGCTCCGCACAGAAACCCCCGAAGAATCCGCCACCGCCGAAGCCCCCGGCGGCGGCGAAACCGGCTCCACAGCCGGCGGCGAATAACGCCGGCGGTGTGCCTAAGGGCGGCGCGAAAATGGCTAACCCGGATAATCCGATCGACCGCTTGCTCAAAATGACGCCCGAACAACGCGAGTTGGCGATTGAGAAATTGCCTCCACAACAGCAAGCGAACGCGCGCAAAAGGCTGGCGAATTTCGACAGCAAGCCGCAAGCCGAGAAGGATTGGGAGCTACAGAGACTGAATAAGCTCTACAGTCTGCCTCCGGATACGCGTGCCCAGGTAACGCAACAGATCAAGGCGTTCAATGCGCTTCCCATCGATCGCGTCACCGTGGTAAGGCCGGCGTATATAAGGCTTAGCAAGGCGACGCCGGAAGAGCGTGAGGATATCCTGGCCCGGCCACAATTCAGGGCACGGTTCACTCCAGCGGAGTTGCAGATGCTAACGGTGCTTCCTCAATACTGGCCAGCGCCGGCGTCCAGGCCTAAGGAATAGTTTTTCGCGGCCGCATCGAAAGTTAGCATTCTATTCCTCCGAAAGTCAGCATTGCAATTGCCGGCCGATCTCTGGTACTTTTCAAAACATTCCTGGTACTCCTTGTGCAGGGAGGTTTCGGATGAAAAACATTTCAGATCGCAATGTGGACTACCGCCAGATGCTGCTCGAAAGGCGGCAACAGGTTCAGGCGGGGTTAGGCGTCAAGTTCGATGCTATGGCGCGGCTGGGGCGCATGGCCGAAGACGAACAAGCGCAAATCTCACACGACGAATTTGTCTCCCTGCGCCTCAATAGCCTCGACTATGAGCAGCTTCAACTGGTGAATGAGGCGCTGGACCGGATGGATTCAGGTCACTACGGCGTCTGCCTGGCATGCGACGAACCGATCTCGGCCAAGCGCCTGGCGGCGGTCTCCTGGGCGCGCTATTGCGTGACCTGCCAGGATACCGTGGGCGCCGCAACGGCTCGGGAGTTTGGCGCGGTAGCGCGCTAAGAATACCTCGGAAGTCGTGTCAACGAATCAAGCGGCCTTGCCGTCAAACAGGCATGCGACTGGCGAATCTGATGGCTTGGTTTGCGTTGGGGATGTTCGCCCAAAGGGGAGCCCCGAGACCCGCCTTTGATGTGGTTTCCGTCAAACCGACTCCACCCGAACGGCTCAACCATCTCAAGTCAGATAAGTGCAATAACGGCGGCCCGTTTGTCGCCGAAGGCACGCCGTTGTTGTGGACGATTGAGTTTGCTTATCACCTGAACGATACCGATCTCGCAGCGGGTTGGCCGGCATGGCTCGAATCCTTTGCCGATGCATACGATATCGAAGGCAAACCGGCGGGGCGCGTCAGCGACGAGCAGTGCCGGCAAATGGTGCAGTCGCTTTTGGCGGACCGGTTCCAGCTCAAAATTCACCGCGAGACCAAAGAACGTGCTGTGTACTTTCTGGCGCTTGCCAAGAACGGTCCGAAACTACGCGAGGTGAAACCCGATTCGCCCAAAACGGGAGGAGGCGTCAGACTCAACCGCGCGTTGATGCAGGCGCCATCCGAAACTGAGGCGCCCGAGGGATGGGCTATGTCAAGGCTTGCCGGTTACCTCGGCGGACTTCCCGATGTGGGCCGTCCGGTATTAGACAAAACCGGCCTTGCCGGAATCTATGCCTTCAGTCTGGAGTTTTCCCGGAAGGACGGTGACGACCGGCCGGTTATTTTCACCGCCCTGCAAGATCAGCTTGGGCTCAAACTGGAAGCATCCAAGGCCCCGCTGGACGTGGTCGTGATCGACCATGTCGAGCGGGCTTCAGTCAACTAGGATTTACTTGGTTGGAATTTGCGCTTCCACTGGCGTGGCTACTGCCGCGTCCACGTGCGCATCGATCATCTTCTGAATTTCGGATTTTCCCACCGCGCCGACGCGCTGCTCCACCACCTGGCCGCCCTTGAACAGCAACAGGGTAGGGATGCCGCGCACGTTGTAGCGCATAGCGGTACCGCCGTTGGCGTCCACATCCACTTTGCCTACCTTGGCCTTGCCAACGTTCTCGGTCGCCAAGGCGTCAATCGAGGGGCCGATCTGCCGACACGGGCCGCACCATTCGGCCCAGAAATCCACCAGCACTGGAACATCCGACCGGAGGACGTCTTGATCGAAGCTCGCATCGGAAAAGGTTAATGTGTTAGGACCTGCCATCTTGTCTCCTAAGTATTAGAATCTCACAGCGTCAAAAGGATTCAATCGGCGCCCAGCAGGCGCCGGTAGAGCGCCGAATATTGGCCGGCGGACGCCTCCCATGAAAAATCCCGCCGCATGCCGCGACGCATCATCTCAAGCCATGCGTCCGGATCCGAAAAAGTCGACAGCGCCTGGCGGACCGCGGCCAACAAAGCCGCGCCGGAATAATCGGCGAACTTGAATCCCGTCTCACTATCGATGGTATCATCCAGGCCGCCGGTCGCGTGCACCACCGGTACCGTGCCGTAGCGGAGACTGTAAATTTGGTTCAATCCGCAGGGCTCGTAGCGGCTGGGCATGAGGAAAATATCGGCCCCTGCTTCGATGAGGTGAGCCAGACGATTGTCGAAGCCGATGCGGGTTCCGACGTGGCCGGGGAAATCGTCCGCCATGCGCCGGAAGAGGGCTTCATACTCGGGTTCGCCCGAGCCGATTGCGACAATATTGGCGCCTGCTGCGACAACGTCCGCGACAACTTCGCCGAGCAGGTCGAAGCCCTTCATGCGCGCAAAGCGTGACACAATGCCGATCAGCGGCCGATCCGGGGAACCCCCAACAGGAAGGTTGAACTCGCCTAGCAAGTGCTCTTTGCATACGGCCTTACCTCTCAGGTCTTCGGCGGAGAAACGCGCCGGTATCAGCGGATCTACTTCTGGACTCCACTCGCGGTAATCGACGCCGTTCAGGATGCCGCTGAGAACGCCGGCGCGGCTGCGTAGCACGCCATCGAGGCCGAAACCTAACTCCGGCGTCTGAATTTCACGGGCATAAGTTGGGCTGACGGTATTGATGGCATCGGCGAATGAGATTCCGCTCTTGATGTAGCTCACGCGGCTGAAGAATTCCAGGCCGTCGGGACGGTAGAGGGCGGGGTCAAGGGCTGCTTCAGCGAGCGCGGTGAGGGGAAACAGGCCCTGATAACCGAGGTTGTGAATGGTAAAGAGCGTCTTGATTCCGAGGAACGCCGGGTCGGTGGCATAGGTGCTTTTGAGGTAGGCCGGGATCAGGCCGGACTGCCAATCGTGGCAGTGGAAGATGTCGCACGGGAAGAGATGACGCGCTACGCCTAGCGCCGCCCGGCAGAAGACGGCGAAGCGGATGTGATTATCCGGATAATCGACGCCGGACTCGCCATAGAAGCCTTTGCGGTCGAAGAGGGGTGGGCAATCTATCAGATAGAGCGGGTACTCGGTGGCCGCCTGATAAATGGACACGTTGTAAAGAGCCGGCCCGAGATAGATCGGTAGGCGGTCGTAGACGCGCCTGGCGCCGCGGAGGTCGATCGAGCCGTAACGCGGGATCACGACGGCAACGCGGTCGCCGAACGATTGCAGCGCGGAAGGCAGCGAGCCAACGACATCGGCCAAACCACCTGTTTTTGCAAGCGGGGCGGCCTCGGAAGAGACCATCAGGACGCGGGCCACAGGGGAATTGTAGCGCGGCGGGGCATCCTTGAGCTTGCCGAGGAGCGTCTCGCATGGCTTCCCCAAATTGTTGGGTGGGAACAACCAGGGCGACGCTTGCATTTGTTGGTCTCATCACCGGCGGCTCGGAACTGTGGCTTTACTAACACTTCCGCGTCCAGTATACTTGCAGCCAACGTGAGACCTTCTCCCAAGCAGTTTTTAAATTCGCCATCGCAGGAACCACACCGCGACCGGACCAAGGAGCTCTTGCGCAGCCACCCCGAAATGCGGCGGCTGATCGGCAAGAATCCCTACACGGCCTTGATGATCCTCGGTTGCGTTTCTCTGCAGGTATGCGTGGCATTCCTGGTCAGAGACTCCCCGTGGTGGGTGATCGTCCTGGCGGCGTTTACCGCCGGAGCCTGTGTGAGCCACGCTTTATGGACGCTGATCCATGAATGCGCGCACAACCTGATCTTTTCGAAAAAGTACCTGAATACGCTCGCCTCAATTACGGCGAATTTGCCCCACCTGTTGCCGAGCGCGGTATCCTTTCAGCGCTATCACCTGAAGCATCATGCCTTCCAAGGGGTTTACGACCTGGATGCCGACCTGCCCAGCTATTGGGAGGCTCGATTGATTGGGAATTCGGCCGCCGGGAAGGCTTTTTGGTTGCTCCTGTTTCCTATCTTTCAGGTCGCCCGGCCGCCGCGCCTGAGGGAAATTCGCATGTTCGACCGATGGATTGTGCTGAACTTCGCGGCCCAGATCGCTTTCGACGCGGCGATTTACATCTTCCTCGGGCCGAAGGCTCTGATCTATCTGGCATCGTCGTTCTTCTTTTCGGTGGGGCTGCATCCACTGGGCGCGCGCTGGATCCAGGAGCATTATCTGGTTGCGCCTCCGCAAGAAACTTACAGCTACTACGGTCCCTTCAACCGAATCGCTTTCAACGTCGGATACCACAATGAGCATCACGATCTGCCGTCGGTGCCATG
>Ga0302326_10024671_pt1 | contig 12211 bp, 16 predicted proteins | sample Palsa_T0_3_FD_202264 | JGI IMG/M metagenome (GOLD analysis project Ga0302326, IMG submission 202264) | Peat permafrost microbial communities from Stordalen Mire near Abisko, Sweden - Palsa_T0_3 | ecosystem: Environmental > Terrestrial > Soil > Palsa > Peat permafrost | place: Sweden: Abisko...
CGAGGATGCGGTTCATGCGCGAAAAGCCGATCATGACGCCGCCCGCGCGCGGAATTGCGCCTCCGCTCAACCCTGTCCCGGCGCCACGTCCGACCACCGGAACCCCGTGTTCCGCCGCGATTTTTACGATGGCCGAAACCTCTTCGGTGGTTTTGGGGAAGACAACCAGCTCCGGCGAAGCTTTGTCGACGCTGCCGTCGTATTCGTAAAGCGTCAGGTCTTCGGGACGGTCAAGGTAGCCGCGCGGGCCCACCAGCGCGACGATCTGCTTCTTCGCCGCCGCGGGCAGCAGTACGCGGTCAAAGTCAAAGGAGGGACTGGACATGCTGAACCATCTGCGGCGAAGACCAGTCCGTATCGCTGATGATCTTCTCCACCACTTTGCCCGACTGATCGATGATATAGCTTTCCGGGATCAGCACGGTGCCGTACTTATGTTTTATGTCCTGCTCCGGTGTGCGCGCGGTCAGGTAGGAAACGTGGAACCGGTCGAGGAAATTCTTGTACGCCTGCGGATCTTTATCCTCGCTGACACCCAGAACGACCAGGCCCTTCGGACCGAGCACGCTCGCCAGCTGGTTCAGCGACGGAACCTCATGCACACATGGCTGGCACCATGTGGCCCAGAAGTTGAGGATCAGCAGTTTGCCGCCGAAATCGTGCGCCGTGATGGTCCTGCCGTTGTCGGCCTGAATGCTGAAATCGGGAGCCTTGTCGCCAGCGTTGACCACGTTGTCGTGCAGCGAGAGGTAAAGGACGCCGACAAATGCGAAGAGCATTGCGAAAATGCCGGCCTGGATGATGCGGTCTGCCTTCATGTATGGTTTCTTATAATTCTATTGGATCACTGTCTTGACGATATCGAAGAAGGTGGAGTTCTCCGCCTCGCACATTTGCCGTTCGCACGAGCTTTCCGACGCCGAAAACGAACGCGTCTATGGGGCTGCGGCGAACCCGCTTGGCCATGGCCACAACTACGAGATTGAGGTTGCGATTGAAGGCGAGCCGGATCCGGTGACGGGCATGATCCTTGACCTGAAGCGTCTGAAGGAAGTCCTTGAAGATAGAGTCCTCAGCGTTTACGACCATCGCTTGTTGAATCGCGAGGTTGAGCCGTTTGACCGGATTGTTCCTACTGTGGAGAACATTGCGATCGATATCTGGAACCGGCTTGATCCGCATATCGAAGGCCGCGCGAAACTGCAGTCGGTACGCGTATACGAGACCGGTGATCTTTTTGCGGAGTATCGCGGTTAGTGCCCGAAATCGGTCTCACCAGGCGCTACCGTTTCACCGCCTCGCACCGCCTGCACTCGCCCTTGCTGACGGACGATCAGAACCGGGAGATGTATGGAAAGTGCAACAACCCGCACGGGCATGGTCATGACTATGAAGTGGAGTTGACCGTACGCGGCGAAGTGCATCCAGTGACCGGACGGGTTGTTGACATTGCCACTCTCGACAACCTGGCGGAAACCCGCATTCTCGCGCCTTTTCGCTATCGCGACCTGAATAAAGCGATGGATACAATCCCCACCACCGAGAACCTTGGCGCTGAAGTCAACCGCCGCCTGCGGGCTGTCTGGGCGGAGACTTTCGCAGACGGCCTGCCCCGGCTCGAAAAGGTCCGCATCCGCGAAACCGCGCGAAACATCTGTGATGTTACGGAATGAATAATAAACCAGAGGCCCCGATCGCCTCGCTGATTCATGGCGTTCTGGAAGCCATAGGCGAAGATCCAAAGCGCGACGGGCTGCTTCAGACGCCGGAAAGGGTCGAGAAGTCTCTGCACTTTCTTACCAGCGGCTACAGGGCCAATATTCCGGAACTCGTCAACGAAGCCATATTCGAGGTCAAGTACGACGAGATGGTGATCGTGAAGGACATCGAGTTCTATAGCCTGTGCGAGCACCACATGCTGCCGTTCTTCGGCAGGATTCACATCGCCTATCTGGCAAAGAACAAAGTCATGGGCCTGAGCAAGCTGCCCCGGATTGTCGATGTTTTCGCCCGCCGCCTGCAAATTCAGGAGCGCCTGACGAAGGAAATCGCGCAGTGCCTGCAGGATCTGCTCGATCCCGAGGGTGTGGGTGTGGTTGCCGAAGCCCAGCATCTTTGCATGATGATGCGCGGCGTGGAGAAACAGCAGTCTTCGACTGTCACGAGCACAATGCTCGGGGCGTTCCGCACTCAAAAAGAAACCCGCGACGAATTTCTTTCTCTCATTCGGCAGAAATGACTTAAACCGTTTTGTCGTTTGAAGTCTTCGACGCTCCGGCGGGGAGAATTCGAACAGATCGTCTTGCCTGTGATTGAGAAACGTTTCGGGGCGACTAACGCGGCTTCACGGGAATGCCAGATGGCAACGTCGGCGGCGGATGTGGAGACAGCAACGTCGCGTCTTTTCGACGCCCGGAGTATCTCATACAGGCCGGACGAACGGCTCGGCTAGCCGAACGTCTCAGCCGTGGCCGATGCGCATGAGCCAGCCAATGCCGACCAGCGCACCCAGAAAGCAGCCGAAACAATAGAGGCCGTAGTTCAGCCGGTCTTTATCGGTTTTCTTCGAGGTGATCCCCATCACCACCGACGTGAACAACGCGAAGAGAAACGCGGCTTCGAAATGCGACAGATTAATCTTGGGCATTAGTCTTTTCTCTTTGCCGCGATTTCGTAGACGTCCACCATCGCGAGGACATTCAGCAATCCGGCGGTGACGAGGAACTTCGTTCCGTAATCGTGAACGGCGCCAGCCATATCGGGCTGCGCGTAGCCGAACATCGATGCTGCAAAATACAGCGCGCCCGACGCCAGATCGCTCAGGAAACCGCCGTAGTTGATCAGCGTGGTGAGGATGTCGCCTTTTTCCGGCGTGAACATCATGCCGCGCATGAACATGCCGAAAAGGAACATCAGCGTCACCGAAGCGAGAATCATCGCACCGCGACCGCTCCGCTTCAGAAAAAAGTGGCCGCCGCCCGGAACGATCCATGCCAGGAGGACCGGCGGAAGCCAGACGTTCAGCGGAGGCATCGACTCGGTTGGTTGTGCTGCGGTTTGCGTTTGAGCTGCCATCGGAGAGCGGTAATTACGAGGTTATCATGCTGTCTCACCCCCAGTCAGCGTTCACCCCATTTGAGTTTCTGACGCAGGACGTCGAAGTATGTCTTGTCCGACGACCGCAGAAGCAGCACCTCGAAGTCGGCAATACCGCATTCCACGGCGTCCCCGGCCTCCAGCGGACTTCCCACCTGCCCGTCCACCGTGAGATAAGAACCTTCACCGGTATCGCGGCTCACCACTCTGATGCCCATGTCCGCGGGGACGATCAGCGGCCGGTTCGTCAGCATGTGCGGACAGATCGGCGTGAGGCAGATTGCGTTTACGGTCGGGTAGACGATGGGACCGCCTGCGGAAAGCGAGTAGGCCGTCGAACCGGTGGGCGTGGAAATAATCAGGCCGTCGGCTTTGTATTCGCAGACGAAACTGTCTCCCGCCCAGGCTTCCAGATCCACGATGCGGGCAATGGCGGACTTGGCGATCACTACATCGTTGAGCGCCTGGTATTCCGCGAACACGGCGCCTTTGCGGACGAGCGTAACCTTCAGCATCCGCCGGCGCACGATCTTGTGCTGACCGGCCAGCACGCGTTCCAGTTCCGGGAACAGGTTGTTCTCAGTGGTTGTGGTCAGAAAACCGAGGCCGCCCAGATTCACGGCGAGGAGCGGAATAGCGCGGCTTCCTACCGCCCGTGCGGCTGAAAGCAGGGTTCCGTCGCCCCCGAGTACTACGGCGAGATCGCAGCCTTCGGGAACCTGTATCCTGTCGAGCCCTTCAGATATTCCGGCGTAACCGGCGGTTTCGTGGTCGAGGCGTGTTTTGATGCCACGCTCGCCGAGCCAGGCCAGAAGCTCCGGCACCAGCTTCGTCGCTTGCGGAGCATTCGGTTTGGCGAAGATTCCTATCGTTTTCACGACTGTACTAACGGCGTCCATAGAGAAGGAATTCCTTATTGCCTTGGGCCCCTTTGACCGGACTTTCCATTATGCCTGTGGCGAATCCCAGTTCCGAAACGCATCCCAGCAGCTTCTCACATACCGCCGTATGCTGCGCGGGATCGCGTACGATACCGCCCTTTCCCACCTGCCCTTTGCCCACTTCAAACTGGGGCTTTACCAGTACTACGAGTGCCCCGCTGCCGGGCTTGAGCACGCGCACCATCGCAGGCAGAATCAGCGTCGCGGAAATAAAACTAACATCGCAGACCGCGATATCCACCGGTTCGCCAATGCCGGTCAGTTCCAGATAGCGGGCGTTGACGCCTTCATGAACCCTGACCCGCGGGTCGCCGCGCAGTTTCCAGTCCAACTGGCCCGTGCCGACATCGATGGCGTGGACCCGCGCGGCGCCGGCCTGCAGCAGGCAGTCCGTGAAACCGCCGGTGGACGATCCGAAGTCCGCGCAAACGAATCCGTTCACGTCGATTTGAAAATGCTGAAGCGCGCCCTCCAGTTTGAGCCCGCCGCGCCCGACATAGCGCATTTTCGCGGTCACTTCGATGCGCGCGCCATCGGGAACGGGCTGGCCCGCTTTGGATACCCGCTGCCCGTCGATAAGGACTTCGCCCGCCATAATCAGCGCTTGTGCTTTCTCGCGGGTATCCGCGAGGCCCTGGTCGACGAGCCAGCGGTCGAGGCGCGGTTTCACGATTTCCGGTGAACGATCAGATCGGCGATTTCATGCAGCCGCTGCGCGCGATCGCCTAAAGGTAGCAGGGCTGAGTGTGCTTGTTCGCATTCCGCGCTGGCCATCTTTCGCGACTGGTCGAGACCGTAAACCGCCGGAAAGGTGATCTTCCCCTGCGCTGCATCCTTTCCCGCAGTCTTGCCCAGCGATTCGGAAGACTCCTCGACGTCCAGGATGTCATCCACGATCTGGAAAGCAAGGCCCACGTGTTCACCGTAGCTTGAGAGTGCCGTAGCCCGGGCTTCGTCAGCGCCTGCGCAGATTCCCCCCATACGCACACTCGCGCGAAGCAGCGCTCCTGTTTTGGCGCGATGAATCAGCTCCAGCAGTTCCGCTGTCGGCGGCTGCCTTTCGCCTTCGATGTCGGTCACCTGGCCGCCGATCATGCCGTCGACGGTCCCGGCCGAAAAAGACAGTTCGCGTACAAGGGAGGCCATTTTATCCGCATCCAAACCCTTGATCGATACCAGAGTCTGCATCGCCAGCGTAAACAAACCGTCGCCTGCCAGTATCGCCATCGCCTCGCCAAACACCTTGTGGCAGGTTGGTTTGCCGCGGCGAAAGTCGTCGTTGTCGAGTGCGGGCAAATCGTCGTGGATCAGTGAATACGTATGGATCATCTCCAGCGCGCATCCTGCTTCAAGAGCGCCCGCGGCCCCATCGGAGATTGCCGCGGCGCCCTGCAGGCAGAGAATCGGCCGGATGCGTTTCCCCCCAGCAAACAGGCTGTAGCGCATCGCCCGGTGAATGGTTTCCGGATGAGCGGTAGCGGGCGGCGTCAGACGGTCCAGCGCGGCATCCACGCGCGCCTGCTCCGCTGCAAGAAATTCTGCGAGGTTCATTTATTTGGATTCTGGCCGGAACGGTTCGGGCTGATAAATTCCTTCGCGGCGGATCAATGTCTCCACGCGTGTCTCGGCGTCTTCCAGTTGTTTCCGGCAGGAATCGCTGAGTTTCATTCCACGGGCGAACAGTTCCAGTGAGCGGTCAAGCGGCAAATCTCCGGTCTCAAGGTCTTTGACTACCTTTTCGAGTTCAGCCAGAGAAGCTTCAAAGCTCGCGACGGTTTCCGTAGGCGATTCACTTTCAGGCATCGGCCCATTTTAACCGTTTAGTGTTTGCGCCCGAACAAAGCGTTAACCCGGCCTTTCACGCGATCGACAAAACCGGCGCGAGCAACCGGCTCGGGCGCGTTCGCCACAGCGAGGTTTTGTTCGGGCGCGTCCACGTCCGCCGTCTTGTCGCAAGGACTGTCGCCCGAGGGTCGCACCGCATTTCCCACCAGCGTAAATTTCTTGCGAATGCGCATATCGCCGGGCTTTTCCAGACACACGGAGAATTCGCCTGTTTTGGCGAGCACCGGGAAAAAACCGCGCTCGCGGCGCTGAATGTAGGCCGTCTCGTAGCGGTGATGACGCAGGCTCCAGGTGAACACACGGAAGCCGTCGAAGTCATGATCTTCACCCAGAGCGTCGGAAGTCGTCCACAGCCAGATGTCTTTCTGCTGATCGCCGTCCTTGATTTTGCCAATTGAAAAATACGACGTGATGCGGCGCCCTTCAGCGTACTGGGCAACCTCATCGGGAACCTGCAGATAGATGGCGCTGGTGAGTACCCAGCCGCTTTGCCCGGCGGGAGTGCGGATGAGCGTCCAGTCGTCGGATACTACAGGCGCGGTATCGGCAGGGGGTGGTGGGGCTGCCACTGGCGGAGGCGGCGGTGGGGCCGGCTCGGTCTTTTTGGACTTGCCTTTCTTCGACGGCGCCTTCACTTCTTTGGGCTTCTCAGGGATCAGCTCACGTTTGGGGGGCGTCCTGCGCGCTTCCACGCGATGCGCGATGACGTCGAACTTTTCGTGTTCCGCCAGCTGCGCGAAGCTGGGCGCCAGGCGATTCGGCTCGCTGTGCATGTTCAAAGGGCTGAACGTGCTCGCCGCGCCTTGGGAAGGCATGCCCGCGGTTTCGCCTGCAAGCGCGCGCAAGCGCGCCATCTGCCCGGAATCCAGCAGCTGGCTGTTACTGGTCCAGCCTTCGATGCCTTTGACAGTACGGACGCGGTACCAGGACCGGCGGCGCTGTCCCACGATATCCAGCCTGTCGCCGTGATGAACAATCGTAATCGTCGGCGATTTCGGATCGATGTCCTGATGCAGATTCAGGACTGCGGGTCCGGCATATGCGGTTCCAAGCACGGGAGCGCGCTCCGGTTGCCCGGAGTTGCAACCGGTCAGGAGGATGGCTGCAAAGAAAGCGGAAGGGAATAATTGAGAGCGCGGCGGCAATCGGAACACCAAGGCGGTCGAAGCCGCTCTGCTGTCAGCTTACCGCAGTAACCTTGAAAACTGTCGGGCAAGCGGAGACGTCACGCAGGCGCACCCGAGGTGGCCGAACCTCCCGACAGAACCTCGCTTACCTTGCGCTCAAGCTGTTCCATAGTGAAGGGCTTGACGACAAGGGAATAGCCCTTTTCCACCACATACCGCTGCACGACCTGGGTGCTGTCATAGCCCGACATGAACAGCACACGGATATTCGGCTTCAATGCAGCGATCTGATCCGCGATCATGGGGCCGCTCATGCCGGGGGAGACCACGTCGGTCAAAAGCAGATCCGTGTCCGGATTGCCTTTCATCAGCCGCACCGCGTTTTCGCCGGTATCCGCACTCAACACTTTGTAGCCGCTGCGCGTCAGCATGGCAGAGACCAGTTTGCGCACTTCAGGCTCGTCGTCTACAACGAGAATAGTCTTCTGACCAGTGGAATGAGACATAGGTATACTCCGTCACGACCCGCTTAGAGATTTGCTTGTGAAAGCTTGATGCGATTCTACTGAACAATGGATGACAGTGCCGCTAATTCGGATAAGCCTGAGTGCGTTTCCTTACGCGTTACCTTAGGCAACCCCTTCGCGATGCGCGCGCTGGCGGTCTGGCTGGCGTTGGTTTTTGTACTTCCCCTTACAGCCGCCGAGGTGAAGGGCGTGGTCGTGGATCCGTCGGGCAGCCCTGTTTCCGGCGCGCTGGTGATGGCTATCAACGCGGCTGGAACCATTGTTGGCCAGATCAGCGACGATCGCGGAGGTTACGATTTCAATGTTTCCCCCCTGTTTGAAAATGTGCAACTGCGCGTAACCGCGCCCGGTTTTCAGATGGTGACGGTCGGCGAAGCGGCATCAATCGTCCAGCTGAAGCTTGCGCCACAGTCCGATTCCGTACGGGTCGCAGGCCCGGCGATCGATGTTCCGGCCAACCAGCAGGGCTCGCGGGTCAGCGTGATTACAAGCCAGGAAATCCGCGATCGCAATGAAGCGCAAACGCTGGATCTGCTGCGCGAAGCTCCCGGAATGGTGTTTGCCCAGCGCGGCGCGCGGGGTTCGGCGACGGATTTGTTTGTGCGCGGCGGGGATTCGAATGACAATCTGGTACTGCTCGATGGCATCCCGCTGAACAGCTTTTTCAATGGCGGCCTCTTCGATTTTTCCCAAATCCCTTCGGATTTCATTGAAGAGATCGATGTGGCGCGCGGCCCGCAGTCGGCTGCCTATGGTTCTTATGCGGTTGGCAGCGTCGTGAGTTATACGACGCGGTCGCCTGAAAACGGACCCGCGCTGGATGTCCTGGCCGAGGGCGGAACGCACGATGAGAACCGGTTCGCGCTCAGCGGCTCGGATCTGGCGCATGGATGGGGTGTCGCCGGTTCCTTTTCCAGCCTGCTCGCGAACGGTCCGGTGCGGAACAGCAATTACCGCAATGACGACGGCTTCCTTTCGGCGGAGCACCGCTGGTTTTCGCAGAGCTTATTTGCTTTCGGTAATTTCAATTCAAACGAAGCAGGCGAGCCGGGGCCCTATGGGTCGAATCCGCTCGGTTTGTTCCCCGGCATCGATCTGGTGAGCAGGGATAAGAACAATACCTCGACGTACGGCCTTCATTACCAGGACGACTTTAGTCCGGGTCTACGCTTTGATTTTACGACTGGCTTCTTCCTCAACAACAGCCTGTACATTAATCCGTCCGCCGATCTTTTCAACAAGGACCTACGGGTTTACGGGGACGGGCGGGGCACATTCCATGTGCTTTCGTTCTGGACTCTCGCAGCGGGATTCGCGTTTGACAGGGAAGAGCTGAAGAACACCGATGTGGCAGCGGCGAACGGCTACATCTTTCCGCTGCGTCGGGATAACGAAGGCGTCTATCTCGATAACCAGCTCACCTTCTTCGGAAAGCTGTTCCTCAACGCAGGCCTGCGGGAGGATATCTATCAGACTGCTGCGATTCCAGGCGATTCGAATGAGTCGCCCGTGCGGCCCTTCTTCCCTGCCCGCACCGATTCGCGGCTCGATCCAAAGATATCGGGTACGTACGCGCTGCAAAAGGGTATGCGGTTGCATGCTTCATATGGCACGGGGATCCGGCCGCCCGGCGGGGCCGAGCTCGCATTTACGAACAACCCCGCGCTGAGGCCGGAACGGACCGAGAGCTACGACATCGGGGTTGAAGCACGCTTTCTGAACAACCAGATTTCCTTCGATGCCACCTGGTTCCGCAACCGCTACAAGGATCTGATCGCGAACCTCGGAGGTTCGCTCTCTGTGCTTTCCGCATATCAAACCGACAACATCGCAAACGCTCTCGCCAAAGGGGCGGAGCTCAGCGCGACGTACCGGCCGCTCACATGGTTCTCAGTGTCGGCGAGTTACACGTGGCTTGAGAGCGAAGTGCTGTCGCTCTCCGGCAGTGACGGACTTGTGCAGCAATATTTCTACCTCGGCCAGCCCCTGCTGCAAAGGCCGAAACAGTCGGGCTCTGCAATCGCAACGCTTCATTACGGGAAGCTCGACGCCAACCTCGTAGCTTATGTGCGCGGACACGATCTCGAAGCGGAGCCGAACTACGGAGCATCCGCCGGACTCTTCTGGAATGGCGGTTATGTAACCACCGGCCTTAATCTCAATTACCGGGTCCGCCAGAACCTTACCGCTTACGTGAACCTGCGCAACGCGCTGGACCGCCGCTACCAGGAAGTCTACGGCTATCCTTCGCCCCTGTTGAACGTCGTGGCAGGTTTGAAGTGGAGTCTGGCGCGGGCGCGATAATGGGCCGGTGAGCGAGAGCTTTGACAAACCACGCCTGGCGATTAACCGTGTCTACACCCGGACTGGCGATACCGGTCTGACTAGCCTCGCAGGCGGACAGCGGCTTCCGAAAAACGATCCGCGCATCGAAGCCTACGGTACGGTGGATGAGTTGAACAGCTTCATCGGGCTCGCGCGGGAATCTTCACGGGACTTGCCGGAACTTGCCGAAATTCTGAAGCGCGTGCAGCATGAGCTTTTCAATCTGGGCTCCCTGCTTGCCACCCTGCCGGAAGATATCCATCCGAAACAGGCCCGCATCACCGTCGCCGACAGCGAACAGCTCGAGCGTGAAATCGACCGGATGAACGAAGAGTTGCCGGCTCTCAGATCGTTCGTTTTGCCTGGAGGTTCGCGCATTAACGCCGAACTGCACATCTGCCGGACCATCTGCCGTCGCGCGGAGCGTGTCTGCCTGACCGCGCAAGCGGACGCCGACGGGATCCGCTATTTGAACCGCCTGAGCGATGCCCTGTTCGTGTGGAGCCGATGGGCAAGCCATCGGCTGGGCGTTCCCGAAACGCTTTGGGAACCAAACCAGGCCGCGTCGCAACGCTAGAATAGGGATACATGCTCGCAATCGCCCTTACTGTCCTCAGCGCGCTCGGACGGCTTCTCCCCCACGCCCCGAACGTAACGCCGCTGGGCGGATCCTGTCTGTTCGCCGGATCGCGCGTGCGGGGAATATGGGCTTATTTGCTGCCGCTTGCCGTAATGCTCGCAACCGATCCTTTTGCCTGGTTCGGCCACGGCTATACGCTGATTTCACCGGTGATTTACGCGAGCTTCATGATTAACGTCTGGATCGGCAGGCGCGTGCTGAGCGGTGACAATCGCGTCACTCCCGTTCGCGTTGGCGCTTCTGCATTCATCTGCAGTCTGCAATTCTTCATACTCACGAACCTCGCGCTCTGGGTAGGCGCCGTTGCGCAGCACAACCCGATTTACTCGCCGGACTTCGCAGGCCTGATCACATGCTTCACGATGGCGCTGCCATTCTGGGGCCGCACGCTGGCGGGAGATCTTCTGTTTTCCGGCGCGCTCTTCGGGATGTACGCACTGCTGAACCGCCGCACGTCAACCACGCCCGTAACCGCCTGACGCACCCGGGCGGCATGCGCAGAATCGTCTCCCTGATCTCCAGCGCCACCGAAATGGTGGATGCGCTTGGCGCAACGCATCTGCTCGTGGGCCGTTCGCACGAATGCGACTATCCGCCGCAGATCCGCAATCTCCCGGCTTGCACCCGGCCGCTGATCGACGTGGACGCCGACAGCCGTACCATCGACGCACAGGTCAAGAACTCCGCGCGAAACGCCTTATCGATCTATGAAGTCTTCGACGACGTGCTGGAGCGTCTGCAGCCCACGCACATCCTCACTCAGGTGCAGTGCGAGGTATGCGCAGTCAGCCTGCGGGACGTTGAGCGGTCCATCGCCTCCCGCCTCACCAGCGCGCCACAGCTGGTCGCACTCAACCCGAACTCGCTCACCGATATCTGGAACGACTTCACAAGCGTTGGCGAAGCGGTTGGCATCCCCGCCGGACCCGTTATCCACAAACTGCGAAGCCGGATCGCAGCGATCCGAAAAGAAGGTGAAATCACCGTCGCCTGCATCGAATGGATCGAGCCGCTCATGGCCGCGGGCAATTGGACTCCGGAACTGATCGCGATGGCCGGAGGAGTGGACGTCTTCGGCAAAGCGGGCATCCACTCACCGTGGATCGAATGGGGTGACCTTCTCGCAAAGAACCCGGACGTCATTGTCATCGCGCCCTGCGGGTTCGACATTCCCCGAACGCGCGGTGAACTGCACTGGCTTACGAACAGGCCGGATTTTGCAAAACTAACCGGGCGAATCTGCGTCGCGGACGGCAACCAGTATTTCAACCGACCCGGCCCGCGCGTGGTGGAAACTCTGGAAATTATCGCCGCGATGTTGCACGAAACGGCGGCCGCTCGCGGGACGGGCTGGGAAGAACTTCTGCCGGCTCGCCGGTGAGCGCCGCATAAGAAGCGAGCGCCTCAAGCGCAATCGCATCCCAGCCGAATCGCCGTGTGGCCGTGCGGCGTGCCTCGGCGCCAATAGCGAGCCGCAGATCTTCATTGCCCAGAAGCATAGCGACCGCCTCCGCGAACTCCGGCCACGATTCTGCAACGAGCAGTTCACGACCCTCAACCAGTTGCATTCCGGCGCAGCCCGCAGGAGTGCTCACCACCGCGCGCCCGCAAGCCATGGCTTCCATGAGCTTGATATTGGTCCCCGCGGACAGAGGCAGCGGAATCACCACCACGTCGGAGTCCCGGTACGCAGGGCGCACATCTTCCACA
>Ga0302326_10024672_pt1 | contig 12211 bp, 11 predicted proteins | sample Palsa_T0_3_FD_202264 | JGI IMG/M metagenome (GOLD analysis project Ga0302326, IMG submission 202264) | Peat permafrost microbial communities from Stordalen Mire near Abisko, Sweden - Palsa_T0_3 | ecosystem: Environmental > Terrestrial > Soil > Palsa > Peat permafrost | place: Sweden: Abisko...
AGCCGCCGTTCACGAAGTAGTGGCACTCGATGCGCGAGAACGCTTCCGAATGTGTGTCTTGCCCGAGCTTCGCCGCATACAGCGAATTTTTGCGCAGGAAGCTCGTCGCCGCCTCCCACAGCGCCCACGCTTTGGCAGCACGCGAAAGCTCCGCGGGGTTCTTGCTCGTGAGCCTGCGGTAATAGGCGGCCATCATGTCGCCGCGCTCTTCTGGCGGAATAGGCTCGAGGTAGTGTTCCCACAAGTCAGGATACAGCGCCGCCGCGCCGCCCGGGTTCTGATAGAACCATTCGAGCTCCCAGCGCCGCAGGAGAAAGATGCCGCGCAGCACCAGATGCGTCGCGCGCTCGGGATGAGTCTGCGCGTAGGCAAGCGCCAGAGTCGATCCCCACGAGCCGCCAAATACGAGCCACCGCTCGATACCCAAGTGTTCGCGCAGCCGCTCCATGTCGGCGACGAGATCCCAGGTGGTATTGTCGACAAGAGAAGCATGCGGACGACTCTTGCCGCTGCCGCGCTGATCGAAGAGCACGATGCGATAGCGCCGCGGATCGAAAAAGCGCCGCATCTTAGCTTCGGTACCGCCGCCCGGGCCGCCGTGCAAAAACACCGCGGGCATACCCTGCGGGTTGCCGCTCTCCTCGAAATAGATCTCGTGCAGTTCGCTGACGCGCAGAAAGCCGGTGTTATAGGGCGACAGGTGCGGATAGAGCTCCTTCAGACGGCTCTTCGCCACCGCCTTCTTTTTACGCAGCGGGCTCGTCACGGAGTTGAGCTGGCGAGCATCGGGCCGAGCGGCCTGCCGCCCAAGAGGTGCACGTGCAGATGATAGACCTCCTGGCCGCCGTGGCTGTTGCAGTTGATGATCAGGCGATAACCCTCTTCAGCGATGCCTTCGCGCTTGGCAAGATCGCGCGCCACGGTAAAGAGGTGACCGATCAGCGCCTCGTCGTCGTCGGCGATGTCGTTTGCCGTGGCGATGCGCTTGTTGGGAACGATCAGTATGTGCGTCGGTGCGCGCGGCCGGATGTCGCGAAAAGCCGTGACGAGCTTGTCGCGATACACGATGTCGGCGGGTAGCTCGCCGGCGATGATGCGCTGGAAAAGTGTGTCCATACAGTGCCATCAAGACTAGCCGGTGGCCGAGGAGCGGGCAACTCAACGATAATCGCGCCAGTTCCAGCCACGCTCGACAGTTGCCGCCTTGAAACTCACCACGGACACCCTCGCCGCGCAGCTTGCGCGAGATCTCCTGCCCGTCTATCTCGTGTCGGGCGATGAGCCGCTCCTGATCGCCGAAGCTTGCGATGCGGTGCGCGCGCGCGCGCGCGCCGCGGGCTTCAGCGAACGGGAGACGCATTTCATCGAGCGCGCCGCGGATTGGGACGCCGTGATTGCGGCTGCGAGCAATCTCTCCTTGTTCGCCGCGCGCCGCATCATCGAGATCCGGCTCGCGAGCAGTAAGCCGGGAGTGGCGGGCGGTGCGGCGCTTCTTAAGCTTGCGCAATTAAAGGACCCCGATTTTCTCGTGCTCGTGAGCGCGCCGCGTCTCGACCGGGATGCGCAGAGCGCAGACTGGGTAAAGGCCATCGAGAGCTTGGGCGCATGGGTGCAGATCTGGCCCGTCGACGCGCAGCACCTCGTGGCTTGGCTCAAGGCACGCTGCCGGCGCCTGAGCTTGAGGGCCGATGATGAGGCGCTCGAAATTCTGGCCGAGCGCACGGAAGGCAACCTCCTCGCCGCGCACCAGGAGCTTGAGAAACTGCGGCTCCTTTTTCCCCAAACGCCCGTCACTGCGGCCAATGTGCTCGCGAGCGTCGCCGACAGCGCGCGCTATGACGTCGGGCAGCTGGGCGAGGCGGCGCTCGAAGGTGACACGGCGCGCGCGCTGCACGTGCTCGCGGGCCTGAGAATGGAAGGGGTTGAACCGACGCTCGTACTCTGGGCCGTCAACAAAGCCGTGCACGATCTGTGGCGCGCGCAGGCGGCGCCATCAGGAGGCGCGCCGCCACGCACCTGGCAGCGCCAGGGTGCGGCACTGGCGCAGGGCCTGCGCCGCGCACGCAGCATCCCCTTCGGCCGTGTGACACTGCGCGCGGAGCGCGCCGATCGCATGATAAAGGGCCGCCTCGCGGGCGATGCATGGGATGAGCTTGCGCTCCTGACCGCGGAGTTTTGTACGCGGCCACTCCTGCCGCTGCCTCGAGCATCCTCAAATAGGTATCGCTGATGCAACCGATCGGCCTCTTTGGCGGAACCTTCGATCCGCTGCACTACGGGCACTTACGCACGGCGTTCGAATTGTGGCAGGCACTCAAGCTTGCCGAGGTGCGCTTCATGCCCACCGGCAGCCCACCGCATCGTGAGCAGCCGCACGCGCCGGCGCAGCTGCGCCTGGAAATGGTCAAGGCGGCAGTCGCGGACCAGCCTGCCTTCGTCGTCGACGATCGGGAAGTGCGGCGCACGGGAGTGTCATATTCCGTTGATACGCTGACGGAAGTGAGGGCCGAGTATCCGCAGCGCTCGCTGTGTCTGCTCCTGGGGATGGACGCATTTCTGGGTCTGCCCAATTGGCATCGCTGGCGCGACCTCTTGGATCTTGCACATATTATCGTTGCGCATCGACCCGGCTGGCGTGCGCCGACCATGGGTCCGCTTGGAGAGGTCATGGTCGACCGCGGCACGGGCAGTGTGCGCGATCTGCACGAGCAGCGCGCGGGACGCATTTATGTTCACGCCGTGACGCAGCTTGAAATCTCCTCCACTGAGCTGCGCCAGCTCATCTCCCAGGGACGCGATCCGCGCTACATCGTCCCGGAGGAAGTTCGGCGGATCATCCGCGAGACGAGATGCTATGCTGGCACGAGCGATGACCCGCGCGGGAGACCCTCAAGCTGAACATGATCAGCCGTAGCCGTTCGCGCCGCGCCCCGCGGCGCGCATCTGCTTTGCAGAGCATCGTGACTGCCGCACTCGAAGACATGAAGGCCGTCAATATAAAACAGCTCGATGTCAGGGGTCTCACCGACATCGCCGACACTATGATGATCGCTTCGGGTAATTCCGACCGACACGTCCGATCCATCGCCGAGCACGTTGTGGAAAAAGCCAAGGCAGCGGGCTTTCGCCCCCTCGGCGTCGAAGGCGCGCGCGATGCGGAGTGGGTGTTGGTTGACCTGCAGGACATTCTGGTTCATGTCATGCTGCCGCGCGTGCGCGAGTTCTACGGTTTGGAGAAGCTGTGGGAGTCGGCGCCAGCCGATGCGAAACGTTCGCGCTGACGAGGCAAGCCATGCGCATTCGCGTGATCGCGGTGGGGTCGCGCACCCCAAGCTGGGTCCGTGAGAATTGCGAGGACTACGCCGCACGGCTGCGCTCGCGGTTGAAGCTCGACCTGGTGGAGATCCCGTCAGGCGCGCGCGGCAAAGAGCGCGACACGCAACGCGCCATGCACGTTGAGGCGACACGTTTGCTTGGCGCACTGCGTCCGCAAGAGTTCGTGGTGGCGCTCGATGAACATGGCGAAGAGTTTGCGACCCGGGATCTTGCGACCTGGCTTGCAGCGCGGCTGCAGGCCGCGCGCGACCTTGCGTTCCTCATTGGCGGCGCTGACGGACTCGCCGCCGAAGTGCTGGCGCGCGCGGATTTCAAATTGGCTTTGTCGCGCCTGACTCTACCGCATGCGTTCGCACGCGTACTGCTCGTGGAGCAGCTGTATCGCGCGCACAGCCTCCTCGAACACCATCCCTATCATCGCGGCTGAGCGACGATGCCAGCGCCGCCACCCGTGCTGTGTCTTGCCTCCGCATCGCCGCGCCGCCGCGCGCTCCTGGCGCAGATCGGGGTTTCTCATGTGGTGCGCGGCGCGAACCTTGACGAAACGCCGCATGCGCAAGAGACGCCGCGCGATTATGTGGCGCGCGTTGCCGCGGCCAAGGCGTGCACGATACGCAGCATTGATGCGGCACTGCCGGTGCTCGGGGCGGACACCATCGTCGTCGTCGATGGAGCCATGTTTGGCAAGCCGGATGATCGCGCGCAGGGGCTCGCCATGCTCGCAAGCCTCGCGGGTCGCGCGCACGAGGTCCTAAGCGCGGTGGCGCTTGCCGATGCGCGCGGGGTTCAAATCGCCGTGAGTGCGAGCACGGTGCGCTTTCGCGCCTTGAGCGCGCAGGAGTGCCGCGATTATTGGGACAGTGGCGAGCCGCACGACAAGGCGGGCGCCTACGCGATCCAGGGACTGGCAGCGGCCTTCATCGAATCGCTGCACGGCAGCTACTCCGGTGTCATGGGACTGCCGCTATTTGAGACCGCCGCTTTGCTGCGCGCCGCAGGCTTGCCCTACGGGCGGGGGCTGCCCGTATGAGCATCGAGATCTTCGTCAACGTCGCGCCGCGCGAAACACGTGCGGCGCTTCTGGAAAACGGCGCTCTGCAGGAGGTGTACCTGGAGCGCGTCAGCCGCCGCGGTCTCGTCGGCAATCTCTACAAGGGCCGCGTTTCGCGCGTGCTGCCCGGCATGCAGGCCGCGTTCATTGAGATCGGGCTTGAGCGCACGGCATTTTTGCACGCGGCGGACATCGCCTTCGAGCGTCCCGAGGAAACGGTGGTCAATCTGCCGCAGGTGGATGACATCCGCAGGCTCGTCACCGAGGGCGATGACATCCTCGTGCAGGTGATCAAGGATCCGCTCGGCAGCAAAGGCGCGCGCCTGACGACCTTTGTCTCCCTGCCCTCGAAATATCTCGTCTACATGCCGCACGGCTCGGGCGTCGGCGTGTCGAGCCGCATTGAGGAGGAGAGCGAGCGGCTGCGCTTGAAGACGCTGGTGACTGCGATGCCGCGCGCGCACGACGGCGCCTACATCGTACGCACGGCTGCGCAGTCCGCTTCCGCTGAACATTTGAGCGAGGACATGGCGTATCTGCAGAAGCTCTGGCTGCACGTGCGCGCGCACGCCATTGAGCTGCAACCGGGGGAGATCGTCCACGAGGATCTGCCGTTGACGCTGCGCATCCTGCGCGATGAGCTCGCGCGTGGCGTCGATCGCGTGCTGGTCGACTCAAGTTCCGAACACGCGCGCATGGTGCGCTTCGCGCAGAGCTTCCTGCCCGCAGCCGCGCGCTCGATCGAGCTTTACCCCGGGCCGCGTCCGATCTTTGACCTGCACGGCATCGAAGAGGAGATCAGCCTAGCTCTGCAGCAGAAGGTGATGTTGAAATCAGGCGGCCACCTGATGATCGACCAGACCGAGGCGATGACCACCATCGACGTCAACACCGGCGCCTACGTCGGGCATCGTAATCTCGAGGAGACCATCTATCGCACCAATCTCGAAGCGGCGGTGGGGATAGCGCGGCAGCTGCGCGTGCGCAATCTGGGCGGCATCATCATCCTCGATTTCATTGACATGAAAGACGAGCCGCATCGACGCGCGGTGCTCGCAGCGCTCGAGCGCGCGCTCTCGAGCGATCGTGCGGCGACCCAGATCGTAAGTCTCTCACCGCTGGGCGTCGTCGAGATGACTCGCAAGCGCACGCGCGAGAGCCTGGAACACTTACTGTGTGAGCCGTGCAAAACCTGTCAGGGACGCGGTTTCATGAAGACCGCGCAGACTGTCTGCTACGAAATCTTTCGCGAGATAGTGCGACAGAGCAGGCAGTTTGCATCGCGGGAGCTATTGATACTGGCGCATCAGGACGTGGTGGAATGCCTGCTCGATGAAGAATCGGCCGCGATGGCGGAGCTTGAGGCTCAGGTCGCGCGCCCCATTCGCTTGCAGGCAGAGGCACTCTACGCTGTGGATCAGTACGATGTGGTGCTGAGATAGGCCCTCTTAGGAGGTCGCGTGTGCTGCGCTGGCTCGCAGACTTAAGACACGAGCGCTCCGTGCGCTATCTGGGGTGCGCACTCCTGGGCAGCGCTGCCCTTGCGCTTTTCGCGGGGTTCATGGTGCTCGCCTACCAGTTGACCGCCGCCCGCGTTCCCCAGAACCGGGCAGCGCTCGAACACCTGGTGCGTGCGCAAACGGGCCTCGACCTGCGCTTCGATGAGCTCGGACTGCGTTGGGGCTGGTACGGTCCGGAGGCTGTCTTCTCGCGGGTGGAGCTCGGCGAGCCCGGGCGCGCCAACGTTCTCCTGCGTGCGCCCGAGCTTGTGGTCGGCTTTGATGCCTGGCGTACTCTGCAAAGCGGTCGCTTACAGATGGGGCGGATCACCCTCGTCGCCCCGGACATCGATCTGCCGCGCTACACGCCTGCCGCCGTGCGCAGCCGCGCCCCTGCAGCAGGCGGCGCGGACAGCGCCGCCAGCGCGGCCGTAATCCTCGAGCGCTGGCGTGGCGGGCGTATCGATTTTGAGGGCGGCACGCTGCATCTGGCGGATCCCAATGCGAACGCGGAAACCTTGGCGGTATCGATCCGGCGCGCGTCGCTGTACCGCTCACGCGATCAATGGCGAGCGCAGGCGTTTGTCCTCTTGCCGGAGCGCCTGGGCACCAGCGCACATGTGGACGTTAGCGTGCGCGGCGATCTATCTGCCGCGGCAAAGCTTTCCGGGACGGTGAGGTTCGAGGGGGTGCGCCTGGTCTTCTTGGGCTGGCGCAGTCTTCTTCAGGGGTTGCCGGAGCTCGCGCGCCGTCTGCCCTCCTCAGGCGGTGGCGATGTGACGCTGCACGCGGACTTTGCCGGCGGCCGTCTTGCGAAGGCAGATGGCTCGGTGCGGGCGGGCGGGGTTGAGTTTGCCGACGCGCTCTCATCCGAGCATGCGCTCCTCGTCGATCGCGTGCGCGGGGATTGGCGCCTCACGCACGCCGGCCCGAAATGGCGCGGCAGCATCGATGCATTCCAGGTGGGGCGCTCGCAAAGCGATGCCGCAGCTGGCGCGCACGTCACCATCGATTGGGATGGGGTGCGCCTTGCGGCGCAGGCGACGCGGCTGCCGCTCGAATCACTCGCTGCCGCGATTGCGTGGGCCGCGCCGCAGCTTGAGGTCGGCGGCGCAGAGATCGGCGGCACGGCGCGCGATGTCGCCGTGACTTGGGACGGCACGCGCCCCGTTGGCGCGCGGCTGTGGGTGAATGCGCGCCTCGAAGACATTGCGCTCGCGAGCGCATCGCATGCATTCGCTCTCAGTGGCCTTGCCGCGCAAGTGTCGGGTGATGAGCGCGCATGGGGTGTAGAGCTTGCAGGCAAGAGCGCGCGCCTCGATCTCGCGCAGCGGCCCCTTGAACCTCTGACCGATCTCGACATTGCGGCACATCTGAACGTCAGCCGCACGAGTGCCGGCTGGCGTGTGGCGAGCGACGAGCTCACGATTGACGAGGGCGCCGGGCGGCTGCGCCTCGCCGGCAGCGTGAGCGCACCGCATGCAGGTGCTGCGCCTGTCTTCCAGGTCCGCGGTGCTCTCGCCGACGCCGATGTGGCTTTGCTGCAGGAGCTGTGGGGGGCCGAGCTTGAGGCGCGCTTCGGCGCCGCGGCATCCCACGTGACGGCCGGGCGCATTGAGAATGCGCACTTTGCGCTCACAGCGGCAGGCTCGCTGACCGGCGCGCTCGAATTGGCAAATGCCACCGTGTCCGACGGCCGCGGGCTTGATGCGCGCGGTGTCGATGCGCGCATCGATTGGCGCGACTCAACTATTGCAGCCTTTGTGGTGCGCGGACATGCGGGCCCGCTGCAGCTGGGGCCGATGCAGCTTGCCTGGCGCGCCGATGGCAAGAGTGCGCTGCAAGTCGGCGGGCATGCCACCGGACGCCTCGAGACTACGCTTGCCTGGGTGCACGATCATCCGCAGCTGCGCGCCTACGTCCCCGAAGTCACGAGCCTCGCCGCCCGCGGCGAGGCGCTCTTTGACTTCGATCTCGCGCTCCCGCCGGAGGCCGCTTTGCGCGCGCGCGTTGCCGTTTCGCTCGAGGACGCGACGGTCACGACGGGTCCGGGCGTGCCGCCATTGGAGTCGGTGCGCGGGGCGCTCGCGTTTGACGGCGGCCATCTGCAGCGTTCGCTCCTGACGGCGCGCTGGCTCGGCGGCCCGGTGACGCTGCGCCTGTCGGAGCGGCGCGCGGGCGCGTTCTCGGTCAAGGCGCAGGGGCTCATGGATGTGCGCGAGCTTGCAGCTTTGGGAACTGTCGCCGACCCGAGCGCGCTCGACGGCGATGCCGAGTGGAGCGGGGATTTCCTCCTCGAGCCGCCATCAGCGTCGCATCCGGCACAGTGGCAGGCGCGCCTCGATGCGACGCTCACCGGTGTTGCGAGCCGCCTGCCTGAGCCCTTGACCAAAGCCGCCGGCGTCGCAGCTCCCTTGCACGTCGACATCAGCGGCACGAGCGAGCGGGCGCAGCTGCATCTGGCGCTCGCCGACCGGCTGCACAGCGTATTTGAGATCGTGGCCGCGGGGGATGATGCGTGGCGCGTTGAGCGCGGCAGCGTGCGCTTCGGCGGAACAGGTCCGGTCGTATTGGCCGCGGAGAGCGCGGTGGTTCTGTCCGGCAAGCTTGCGCGCCTTGAGCCTACGCCGTACCTCGCCGTGTGGAATCGGGCCGGGCGTGATCTCATGTTGCCGCGCGTGAGCGGCGGAGTCTTTGTCAGCGAGTTGCTCGCGGCCGGGGATGTCTATTCGGATGCGAACCTGCGCGTGCGCAGGAGCGGCGGCGCTCTGGCCCTGCAGATCGAGCCCTTTGCTGCGGGCCAGCCGGGCACATGAGGGTCGCGGCGCTGCAGATGACGTCGGGGCCGGATGTGCAGGCGAATCTCGCCGAGGCGCGGCTACTCCTCGAGGAGGCGCGTGCGGCCGATGCGCGGCTTGCCGTATTGCCGGAGAACTTCGCCTTCATGGGCATGCACGATGCCGACAAGCTGGCGGTCGGCGAAGCCGAAGGCAGCGGGCCCATACAGGATTTTCTTGCCGCAACGGCGCGCGAACTTTCGCTATGGGTGATCGCCGGCACTATCCCCATCCGCCTCGCGGGCGATGCGCGCGTGGCGGCGGCCGCGCTCGTATTCGATGCCGCCGGCGAGCGCGTGGCGCGCTACGACAAGATCCATCTCTTTGACGTCGAGATCCCCGAGCGGGCAGAGAGCTACCGCGAGTCAGCCAACATGGCGCCCGGCAAGACGCCGGTGGTGGTCGACACGCCCGTGGGCCGCGTCGGACTTGCGGTGTGCTACGACGTGAGATTCCCCGAGCTCTTTCGTAAGCTGAGCGCCGCCGGCGCCCAAATACTCGTCCTGCCGTCAGCCTTTACGGCGCCGACCGGACGGGCCCACTGGGAGACCCTGCTGCGCGCGCGGGCCATCGAGAACCTCTGTCATATGATCGCCCCGGCGCAGACGGGCTTCCATCCGAACGGGCGCGAGACCTATGGCGACAGCATGATCGTCGACCACTGGGGGCGGATCCTCGCGCGCCTGCCGCGCGGCCGCGGCTGCGTGAGCGCGGACATCGACCTCGATCGCCAGGCGGAAGTGCGCAAGAGCTTTCCTGCGTTGCAGCACCGCGTGTTGTAATCCAGGACCTGCCCCCATCTAGGAAGCCTCATGAGCGAATCCCTCCCTGCGACCGACGCGCTCGGTATTGCGCGCGAGCTCATCCTGCGTCCGGGCGGCCTCGACGATACGCGCCTCGATCAGGTGTTCGGCGAAGTGCTGCGGCACCGCGTGGATTTCGCGGATCTTTATTTCCAGATCTCGCGTGAGGAGTCGTGGGCGCTCGAGGACGGCATCGTCAAGGACGGCACCGCGAGCATCGAGCAGGGGGTCGGAGTGCGGGCGCTCGCCGGTGAGAAGACCGGCTTTGCCTATTCGGACGAGATCGTGTGGCCGGCGCTCGAAGAAGCCTCGCGCGCGGCGCGCGCAATTGCGCTCAAGGGGGGCGATCGATCCGTGCAGGCGTGGCACGCGCAAGCGGGGCATCAGCTCTACCTGCCGGTCGATCCGGCCGCGGCGCTCATCGATGAGCAGAAAGTCGCCTGGCTTGAGCGGGTCGATCGCGAGACACGGCGCATTGATCCGCGCATCGTGCAGGTCATGGCGAGCATCGCGACGGTCCACGAGATCGTGTTGATCGCCACCAGCGACGGCAACCTTGCGGCGGATATCCGCCCCCTCGTGCGCTTCAATGTATCGGTCATCGTCGAGCAGGATGGACGGCGCGAGCAGGGCTACAGCGGCGCGGGGGGACGATATTCTCTGGCTGACCTCGTGTCGGGCGATCGGCCGCTCGCCCTGGGACGGGAGGCTGCGCGCCAGGCCCTCGTCAATCTTGATGCCGTGCCGGCGCCTGCCGGCTCAACCACCGTCGTCTTAGGTCCAGGATGGCCGGGCGTACTCTTGCATGAGGCGATCGGCCATGGCCTGGAAGGCGATTTCAATCGCAAAGGCACCTCGGCTTTTGCGAACCGCATCGGCGAGCGCGTGGCAACGGCAGGTTGCACGGTCGTCGACGATGGCACGCTGTCGCAGCGGCGCGGCTCGCTCAACATCGACGATGAGGGCACCGCAACGCAGTGCACGACCCTGATCGAAGACGGCGTGCTGTGTGGTTATCTGCAGGACAGGATGAATGCACGCCTCATGGGCGTGCGCTCGACCGGCAACGGCCGGCGCGAATCCTTTGCGCACATGACGCTGCCGCGCATGACCAACACCTACATGCGTGCCGGTAACTATGCGCCCGAGGAGATCATTCGCTCGGTGCCGCGCGGCATCTATGCCGTCAACTTTGGTGGCGGCCAGGTCGACATCACGTCGGGGAAATTTGTGTTCTCTGCAAGCGAAGCCTATGCCATCGAAAACGGCCGGTTGGGCGCGCCGTTGAAGGGCGCGACGCTGATCGGTAACGGTCCGGATGTGCTCACGCGCGTGACGATGGTCGGGAATGATTTGAAGCTCGACGATGGAGTGGGCACCTGCGGCAAGGAGGGTCAAAGCGTGCCGGTGGGCGTAGGCCAGCCCACAGTGCGCATTGACGGCCTGACTGTGGGAGGCACGGGTTAAGCGTGCACGCGCATCACGCTGACATAATGAACAACTATGTAAAAGCCGCGGCGTGATTAAGACACGCACAGCCCAATAAAGGCTATTGCTGCGCGGGCTGTGACGGCGACCACGCCGCCCATCGCGCCGGCATCGTAGTTTATTTCATCACGCGCCAACTTCGCACCAAAGGAAATTTCAAGATGCACGCTGAGTCCAATCAGGCTGATGAAACCTCCGACATTGAGGTGCCGCCTGCACTGCTTGCGGCGCTGAAACCCAAAAATGGACTGCAGCCTAAGGATCTTCACGTCGAGAGCTTCCAGCCGTCGCTCTTCGGCCGCTTCGCGGAGTTCTTCGTGCAAAAGCGCCGCTAGCGCGCCTTTTAGACTTCTTCGATCGCTTGCGTTCCCGGCAGGGTGTCGGTGAACGGGTTTTTCCCGCCGCGCGCACGCTCATCAACATAGATGAGCTCGTGCTTGCCGATGACCACGACATCGCCGTCGTTCAGGTGCTGGCGGCGCACGCGCTTGGCTTTGACGTAGATCCCGTTCGTGCTGTTCAGATCCTCGATCACGCAGGACTGCGCGCTCACGATGAGCTGGCAGTGATGGCGGCTCACAAAGCGGCTGTCGATCTGCAGGTCATTGTCGGCGGTGCGGCCGACGATGACGCGGCCGATGCGCAGTGTCAGCTCCTGCACGGTGCGGCCTTCCGTCGACACGAGCACACGCCCGACTACCTGATGCGCGTCATCGTGGGCCACGGCAGCAGGCGCAGTCATCTCCGGCCTGCCGCGCACCAGGTGCGAAGCGCGGGTGTTGAAATCCACCCAGCGCAGCTCCTCGACCGCTGTCGTAATGTCCTCAATACCCACGAAGTCGCGGTCGCCGTTGAAGGCGGCGAGCATGGCCGTGTCGCACAGCGTGTTGACGAGCCGCGGCACGCCGCCCGAGTAGCGGTAGATCTCATCGAAGGTCGCCTCCGCGAAGATCTCGCGGTCGGCGCTGCCGGCAACTTCAAGGCGGTGCTGGATATAGGCGCGCATGTCCTCGATCGACAGCGTCCCTAAGTGAAAGCGCAGGCGGATGCGCTGCGCAAGCTGCACCAGCTCCGGCGCATCGAGCTTGTCGTTGAGCTCCGGCTGGCCGGCCAGGATGATGCGCAGCACCTTGTCCTTGGTGGTTTCGACGCCCGAGAGCAGGCGCACTTCCTCGAGTACCCGCAGCGAGAGGTTCT
>Ga0302326_10024673_pt1 | contig 12211 bp, 10 predicted proteins | sample Palsa_T0_3_FD_202264 | JGI IMG/M metagenome (GOLD analysis project Ga0302326, IMG submission 202264) | Peat permafrost microbial communities from Stordalen Mire near Abisko, Sweden - Palsa_T0_3 | ecosystem: Environmental > Terrestrial > Soil > Palsa > Peat permafrost | place: Sweden: Abisko...
CACTTGGGATTTGCCGGATCATGGCGCATCACGTCGAAGAATAGCGTCACCACGATCTCGACCGCCGACAGCGACCCTCCCGGATGCCCCGATTTGGCATCCGTGATCATCTCGATCACTTCGCGGCGCATGCTCTTGCAGAGAGCCGCGAGTTCGGTCACATTGCTCGTTTTCTGCATGTGTCTTTACTTTAGCATCGCGCTAAACTGGTGCGAATGTCTTGGTGTGAATGTCTTTAGTATCTCGGCTCGAAGCATGTAAAGGGCGATTCGGCGCGAAGGCCGCGCGCGAAGTGATCGCGCTGCTTGAGCGTATCGAGCGCACCCGCGTTCGCGATCCCCAGCAACTAATTCAACTCCATGAAGCGGTGCTGTTCCTACGGGCGTATCCGCAGAACGCCCGCGTCTTGCGTCTCGCCGATCGCATCTTGTTCTCGTTCGCCGAGCGCCTCCGCGGAATGCCGGAGAAGGAATTTGAATATGCCGACATCTCGGGCATCGCCGACACCGGCTTGACCACCAATTTCAGTTATCCCTTTGCCGAGAGCTTAGCGGAGCGGCATGGCGACAATCTCCACATTGATTGGGATCAATATCGGCACGCCGACCGCCTGGGCCCAACCCTGGCGCGCCTCATTCCAGCGGCCTTTGAAGATTGGGCCGTCGCCCCGCATCCGGATTGGCGCGGCTGGTACGAAGAAGCGCGCGGCACTCTGCCGTGGCTCATCGAGAGCGTCACGCCGGAAGTCTATGATCTTTTCGAACTGCCGCTTCGCTGGGAGATATGCGGTGCGTCGTCGCGATCGGCCTCGCGCCTTCCGCGGCAAAATATTTTCTACCACGACGGGCCTTTTCTGACGCGCAAAGACGTATCGATCGAAACTGAGATCGCTGCGCCCAAGATCCCAGTCCGGAGGTTGACTCGCGCCGAGGCCCAGCCGGTCCTCGACACCATCATCGACGCCTCCGCGGTCCGCTACCGCGAGCTCTACGGTTTTCTCTATCCCGACGCCGCCAACATCTTCCACGCCGACCTCGGCCGCGGCATGGACTTCTACTTCTTCAAGGTGGCGCGTAAATGGAAACTGCCGCAGCGCGAATATTGCGCCGGCATGTATTTTAAGAACGGTGTGCCCATCGGCTATATCGAAGTAATGTGGCCGCGCCGGGCAAACGGCGGACGCATGGAAGTCGGTTTCAACCTCTACTACACCTTTCGCCAGGGCGAAACCGCGTGGCTTTACGCGCGCCTGCTGAAACTCTTCCATGAGCGCTTCCGCGTGACTTCGTTCCTCATCGATCCCTACCAACTGGGACACGAAAACGAAGAGGCCATAGAATCCGGCTCGTTCTGGTTCTATTACAAGCTCGGCTTCCGCCCGGAGTCGCCGGAAGTCGCGCGCCTCGCCGAACGCGAACAGCAACGCATCGCCGCCGACCCCGCCTATCGCACCCGCCCCGCTACGTTGCGGAAATTGGCGGTGGGGCCGGTGGTCTATATCCGCACGTGCTGACGTTTCTGAGAACCTTATGCCTTAGGGTTGAATCCTGTATAACCAGATTTTCCCGTCGCCGCCCTCGACAACGTAATCTCCGTCCGGCGAAATCGCGCAGGGGATCGGTCTCCTATCTCGGTTGAAACCGTCTGAGTCGAATGACTTCCAGTAAGTCATGAATTTAAGCTGCCACGATGCCACCTCTTTGTTGGTCCCGTAATCCCAGACCCGCCGGCGGCCAGCCATCTCAGTAAAGGCGGATGAGAATGGGATTCCACCCTCGTGGTCATCGTCTAAAACAACGCGACTTGCGCGGGTAGCGACTGCACTGGCGCCTCCTGAGACAGGCGCCTTGCCGACCTGTCTGGCAGTGTCCACATCCCAACAGAGATTGCCGCCGCATAGAGTTCTACCATTTTCAGAAAATGATCCGATAGGCCCGTAGGCTACAGACCGGCCGCGGACAACCGTCTTGGTGAGGGGGCTTACAATAAGTTCCATATGTCCATAAGGCAACGTGGGCATAATCTCCGAAACTGAAAGCAACCCTCGGTCGGGCGAAGCATCGTGAATAAACCAGCCTGCCGAGACTTCCCAACTGTCCTGCTCGTTGCAGTCCGTATCGTAAGACTTCAAATGTGCTGGACCAGGGTGCCGAAAATCGACGAGGCCGTGGGGGGTCGGTTGGGGATCTATGTAGAAGGCGACAAGACTGCCCTTGCCGATGAATTTAGGAGCGATAGCATTCGGCGGTAAATCACAGGCCTTCTGATCTCCGAGACGTACGACGTGCCCCCCTGAATGAATGACGCTGCCATCAGGCGACCATCCAAAGGAGTCATATAGGTCATTCTGGAAGTGCCCTAGCACGGGCTTCGCATCTGGCACATGGAAGAGCACTGCGATGCCTTCGAGAAGAACCGCAATTTGTTGAGCATCCTGTGAGAACGATAGACTCTTCACCTTGAACGACTGGTCGTGGCTAAGATGCTCTCCTTGGAGTGCCTTCTTCAAATCCAATTCCCACACCTTTGCCAGGCTTCCGGCGTATATACTATCCGGCGATGCAGCAACGAGGAGAGCAATGGGAAGCCAATGGATGCGCCTCAGTCGAAGCACGCTCTCGAAGAGGGCTACTCTTTGGCGAGGTCTAGAAGAATACCCAGCATTCATTTGCAACCAGCGTACACCCGAATCGAGCCGCCTTGCTCCTCCGCAACCACACCAGGCGCGCGGCCGATAACACCCATCGCATCCTCCATAGCGGCGGCGGCGTGGAGCAGCAGATCTTCCTGCTTGGCCGCGGCGATGATTTGCAGGCCGATGGGCAGGCCGCCCTTGCTGAAACCGCAGGGAATCGAGATCGCCGGCAAGCCCATCGCGTTCATGCCTCGCGTGAAGCGCGTCGCCGCCGCGCGAACCTCCTCCGTCGCCTCGCAAATCTTCACCTTCGCCTGCCCGATCTTGGGCGCGGTGATGGGCGTAGTCGGGGTGAAGATGCAATCCACCTGCTCAAACAGCCGCGCGAACTGGCGGCCGACGCGCCGACGCGTACGCTGGGCATCAATATACTTGACGCCCGGAATCGCCTTGCCCTGATCGAGCAGCGCTAGCACGTCGGCACCAAACTCTGCGCGCCGGTCTAGATAAGCGCGCAGTGACGACGCGGCCTCAACCAGCAGGCACGTCGCGGCGGCCGCTCGCAGAGCTTCCATATCTGGAACCTCGATTTCGATTATGCGCGCGCCCACGCCGGCGGCCGTTTGAAACGCGGCGCGAACCGCGGCCTCAACCTCGGGGTCCACTCGTTCCATGAAGAACTTCTTGGGCCAGCCAATGCGGAGCCCGCTCAGATCCGGACCCGCCGGTGGAACGTAGCCCGTCGGATCATCGACCATCGCCTGGAACGCGATGGCCGCATCGCGGACGCTGCTCGTCAGCGGTCCCACGTGATCCAGCGAAAAACTCAGCGGCAGTACTCCTCGCGCGTCTACTCTTCCGAAGGTTGGCTTCAGCCCCACCACGCCGCAGAACGACGCCGGCACGCGAATCGACCCGCCAGTATCGGTCCCTGTGGCGAACGGCAAGATGCCAGCGGCGACCGCCGCGGCCGACCCGCCGCTCGATCCCCCTGGCATGTGCGCCAGATCCCATGGATTGTGAATCGCTCCAAAGTGCGGGTTCTCGGATGTAATTCCGTACGCCAGCTCGTGCAGACCGGTTTTGCCCAGAGAGACCGCCCCGGCTTCGCGCAGCTTGGTGACGATCACGGCATCGCGAAGCGGAATATAATCGGCGAAAATCTTCGAGCCGGCCGTGGTGCGCACGCCCTTGGTCCGTATCAGGTCTTTGTGGGCGATAGGAATGCCATGCAGCAAACCCCTATCGAAGCCGCCCGCCAGTTCCCGGTCGCGCTCGTCCGCTTCGGCCAGCGCCGCCTCGCCGGTAACCGTGATGAACGCGTTGAGCTTCGAATCCAGGCGCGCGATCTCGCCCAATGATTGCTCTACCAATTCGCGCGATGATACTTGCCGCTTCCGCAAGGCCGCCGCCAGAGTCTGTATATCGAGCATTGCCTTCAGTCTACAATTGGCGCAGCTTAAACTAAAATTATGCAGCCCCTCACACTCTTAACCGACGAAGAGGAGCTGTTTCAATCCACCGTAGGCCAGTTCGCGCGCGATAGGCTGGCGCCCCATGTCCGCGCCATGGACGAATCCGGCGTCTTTCGCAAAGACCTCCTCGCTGAGCTGTTCGAACTCGGCTTAATGGCCGTCGATGTCCCCGAAGTGTTTGGCGGGCAGGGCGGCAGTTTCTTCCAGACCATTCTCGCGATCGAGGAACTGGCGAAAGTGGACCCGTCCGCCTCGGTCATCGTCGACGTCCAGAACACGCTTTGCAACGCGGCCATCCAACGCTGGGGAACCGAGGAGCAGAAGCTCCGCTACCTGCCCCGCCTGGGGCGTGACACAGTCGGGTCTTATGCCCTTTCGGAAGCCGGGTCGGGCTCGGACGCCTTCGCGTTAGCGGCGCGTGCCACCGAGGACGGCGGCGCCTACCGCCTCACCGGACGCAAACTGTGGATCACCAATGCGGCGGAGGCGGGGTTGTTTCTGGTCTTCGCAAATGCCGATCCCGCGGAAGGCTACCGCGGAATCACGGCCTTCCTGATCGAGCGCGAAACGGCCGGGCTCGCGGTGGGCAAGAAGGAAGACAAGCTGGGCATCCGAGCTTCGTCCACATGCGAAGTGATTCTCGACGATTGCCGGGTCGCCAAGGAGAACGTCCTCGGCGAAGTGGGCAAGGGCTACAAGGTAGCGATTGAGACGCTGAACGAAGGGCGCATCGGTATCGCGGCGCAGATGACCGGCCTCGCGCAGGGGGCGCTCGATCACGCCGTGGCCTATTCCAAACAGCGCAAACAGTTCGGCAAGTCCATCGCGGATTTTCAGGGTGTCCAATTCGATCTGGCGGAAATGGCGGTGGATGTCGAAGCCGCGCGCCTGATGACCTACAACGCCGCTCGCCTCCGCGATGCCGGACTCCCCTTCGTGACCGAAGCCGCCATGGCCAAATATTTCGCGTCCCAGGTGGCCGAACGCGTGGCCTCCCGGGCCGTAGAAGTTTTCGGAGGCGTGGGGTTCAGCAAAGACTATCCCGTCGAGAAGCTCTATCGCGATGCCAAGATCGGCCGCATCTACGAGGGCACCAGCAACATGCAGCGCCTGACCATTGCCAAGGGAATCCTGGCGTAAAAAAGCCTTCGCCGACTCTTAGGAGCGAGCTCTCTGCCCCGCCAACCGCCGCCGGATCGCCAAACCGAGCAATGCGATCCCTGTCAGCGTCAACAGCACCGATGAAGGTTCGGGAGTACTGGTGCCGGTGTCGCCGCCGCATACAGCCCCTGCAGCGCAGGCCGCGGCCAGGGAGTCAACCATCAAAGCGGTTGGGCCGCCTGTGTTGCCTACCTCAAAGTCCAAGTAGTAGGTCGTGCCGGCAGTGACAGTTTCACCAAAGGAGAACAAGGTGAGAGTGTTGAAGGTGGAGTTCACCGAAGCACAGTTCGCTCCCACCCCGTTACCAATCGTAATTCCGGTACCGCTTCCGAGTGCAACCGGGGTGGAACCCCACGCGAGCGTACCGCAGTTGTCTACCCCCCAACTTCCGCTGATGGTGACCGGCCCAGTGACGGTCGCGACAATCGCCTCCTGGTAGTTGTACGTCCCGACAGTGTCCGTGATGCCCCCCGTGCCACTTGTGCTAATCCAGCTCGCGGTGGTCGTGCCAAGCGGATTTGCTCCGCTCTGGAAGTAACCGGAAGTAAAATACGTGACGGCGCTCGGGCTGGTGACGCCGGCTGGCGCCGTGGTGACCGAAAAGTGCGAGTCCGCGACATCCTGAGTTGTAATCGGACTTTCTGTCGTACAGTTACTCACTCCGGTATCGCACAACTGGGTGAACGGCCCAGCGACGGCGGAAGATGCCGCGGCGGCTGCAAGTGCGAGAACGAAAATGGTAGCCCTCATGTAAGTCTCTCCCTTAGTGACATTGACAAAGTATACACCGGTCCGCTTCCGTTAGGGCCGGGAAGTATAGGCTTTTCTTGGATTTGCTACCAGTACTTCTAGTACTTGCTTAGATCGTCGCCCCAATCGCTACCGCGGCCGCCCGCGTCCGACGCATGTCCTGTCGGCAAACCTCTGGTAGAGATTTAGCGTCAGTATTATAGTGAAGGTATATATGCGCACAGCGACCGGTATTGTCGTCATGGTCCTGGTTCTGGGTGCGGTCAATCTGAACGCCCAGAAAAAGTACGATCTCACCCAGCCTCAGATTGACGACATTGTCCAGAAGTTCGCGGCCAAGGAGACCGCCTTCGCCAAGGCCCGGGAAGCCTACACCTATCGCCAGACGGCCCGTATCCAGGAACTCGACGATAGCGGCAACATCCAGGGCCGCTGGGAAACCGTCTCAGATATCGTCTTCAGCACGGATGGCAGGCGCAGCGAGCACGTGGTCCGCTCGCCGGTGCCTACGCTCAGGAATATCACGCTCACGCCGGAGGACATGGAAGACATGAAGAGCGTCCAGCCTTTTGTTCTAACAACTCCGGATTTGCCCAAGTATTTGATCCGCTACCTGGGTCACCAGAATGTGGACGAAATCGGCTGCTACGTTTTCGCCGTCAAGCCCATTAAGCTGGAGGGGAATCAGCGCTACTTTTCGGGCGAAGTCTGGGTGGACGACCGCGATTTGCAGATCGTCAAGACCTACGGACGCGGCGTGGGCACGGCCAGCCGCAAAAGCGATAACCAGTTCCCCAAATTCGAAACCTATCGCGAACAAATTGATGGGAAATACTGGTTCCCCACCTATACGGTTGCCAATGACACTTTACATTTCAAGACCGGCGACCAGCGCATCCGCCAGACCATTCGGTATGAGGATTACAAGCAGTTCGGCGCCGAAACCAAGATCACCTTCGGCGACGTGGCCAAGGACGACGCCAGCCCTGGGCAACCTAAAGCTCCCCAGACCGCGCCCCTCACAGCGCCCAAGAAACCGTAGCTCCCTCAGCGAAACCCCCTAATCCTCGCCCAGGGTTCCGCCGATGGAGCTAAGGCATGGGGACTAGCCCAATCAGCGAGACCGAGCGCGCCGAAATCGATCATCTCAAAGGCACGTTCCTCGCAAATCTCAACCATGAGATCCGCACTCCGCTGAGCGGAATTCTGGGCATGACCGATTTGTTGCTCGAAACCCAGCTTGACGAGGAGCAGCGCGACTATGTCTCGACCGCCCGCCTCTGCGCCGAGAATCTATTCCACCTTCTGAACGCTACCCTCCAGTATTCAGCTCTCACCGCTGGCCAGTTGCAACTCGATGAAACCGAATTCAGCCTCCGGCAAATGATCGATTCAGCGGTGGATAAAGAGCGCGAAAAGGCTCAATCCAAAGGGCTGAGCTTGACGGTCACCCTCCAGCCTGGCCTCCCGCAGACCATCATCGGAGACGCCAGCCGCATTCAGGAAATCGTTAGTCATCTTTTAGATAACGCAATAAAATTCACCCATCGCGGGAGCGTCGAATTGACGCTCCAGCGCGAAGGCGCTCAACTCAAAATAATCGTGCGCGATACCGGCATTGGCATTCCGCCGGAACGCCGCGCCCGCATCTTCGAGTCTTTCCATCAAGGCGAGACTGGATTGTCCCGAAACTATTCGGGCCTTGGGCTCGGTTTGGCGCTGGTCCAAAAGTTACTGGGGCTCATGGGCGGTCAGATTGACGCCGATAGCGAACCCGGAAAGGGTTCCACTTTTACCGTGCGCTTTCCGATTCCGGCGGCCGCTGCAGCGGCTGACGAACCCCGGCAGCAGCCCGTCGGCGGGCCTTCGATTCTCGCCGTCGAGGACAACCCGGTGGGCCTGATGGTTTTGCGGCACTCCCTCAAGGGCCGGGCCGTCCAAGTCGCCACGGCGAGCGATGGCCCCGAAGCGGTTCAGGCAGCCGCCGCGCGTCACTACGACCTGATCCTGATGGACCTGCAGATGCCCACCATGGACGGACTCGAAGCCACCGCCGCCATTCGCAAGCTTCCCGGGTATGAGCACGTGCCCATCCTCGCTTTGACCGCCAACTATTCCGACGAAATCCGCCAGCAGTGCCAGCAGCACGGCATGCAAGGCTTCCTCTCCAAGCCGATCTCCACAGCGGAGTTGTGGAGCGCCGTTTCACACTGGCTGAAGCTCTAGGCGCTCTTAGCAACATACAATTGGTAAATGGCGCCTCGTCGCATTGGAATCCTCACCGGGGGCGGTGATGTTCCCGGCCTCAACTCAGTCATCAAAAGCGTAGTCTACCGCGGAGCGGAAGACGGCATTGAAGTCACTGGCATCCGCCGCGGCTGGGAAGGGTTGACCCACGTCAACCTCAATGACCCGTCTAGCCGCGCCCACTATATTTTTCCGCTTGACCGAGAGAATACCCGCACCATAGACCGCGATGGCGGCACGATATTGCACACCAGCCGCACCAATCCCTCCAAGATGAAAAAACTGCCGGATTTCCTGGCCGGCGACAGCTTTCCGCAGAAAGACGGCCGGTGGGACATGAGCGCCCAAGTCATTTCCAACCTGGAAGGCCTGGGCATCGACGCCTTGATCGCCATCGGCGGCGATGACACCCTCAGCTTCGCCCATCGCCTCGACCAACTGGGCATGAAGGTGATTGCCGTGCCCAAAACCATGGACAACGATGTCCACGGCACGGAATATTGCGTCGGTTTTTCGACCGCCATCACGCGCGCTTCCGACGCCATAGACCGCCAGTTGACCACCGTGGGCTCGCACGAACGCATCGGCATTTTTCGCGTCTTCGGCCGCGACGCCGGCTACACCGCCCTCTACACCGCCTGGGTGACGTCCATCCGCTGCGTGATTCCCGAATTTAAAGTCAACCTCGAGCGGCTAATCGATCTGCTGATGACCGACAAGCGCCGCAACCCCAGCAACTACGCCCTGGTGATCCTTTCGGAAGGCGCGGAATGGGAAGGTTATCAAGTCCAGGAGTATGGCGAACCGGACGCCTACGGCCATCGCAAGAAGGCCAGCGTGGCGGAAACCCTCAGCACTGAAATCCAGCAGCGAACCGGCCAGGAAACCGTTGTCAGCGACCTGACCTATGACCTCCGCGGAGGCCCTCCGGATTTCATGGATAAGCTGATCGCCTCCACCTTCGGCAACATGGCTTACGAAGCCACGCTGGCCGGCCAGACCGGTCTGATGGCCGCCATCCATGAGGGATGTTATGCCATGGTTCCGTTGCCCGATCCCAAACTCGGCTCCCGCCGCCTGGACGTCGCGACTATGTATAACACGGCCCGCTACCGCCCGAATTACGCGGGTAAGCTGGGTATGCCGGTGTTCCTAACGAGGGCGTAAGGCTAGAAACGCAGGCTGCACATGATTCGGATGGACGAGGCTACCTTCCGAAGCCTCAATCGTGCCGCGGAGAAATGGAACGCTTGAACTGATCGACGCCGCCCGGTCGCTATTCCCCGCTCCCGAACAATCTCGCGATGGGGCATATTTCCCCTAGCTGAATTCCGCCGACGCAGACTTCCGCCATTCCGCGGAGCTGACCACGCTCGGCGTGTGGCTTCGCGAAGGTCGGCCTGCGACCGGAAGCGTGAAGCCAAACGTAGCTCCTTCGCCGGGTTTTGAATCGGCCCAAATGCGGCCCCCGTGGGATTCAACAATGCGCCTGCAGATCGCCAAGCCAACGCCCGTTCCAGAATACTGCGCCGCTGGGTGCAGCCGTTTGAAAGGTGTGAAAATGCTGGCGGCGTGCTGCGGGTCGAAGCCAATGCCATTGTCTCGAACGGTGATCACCCATTCTTGATCGTGCTGCTCGGCGCTGACATGGATGGTCGGCACCTCATCGGCCTTTCTGTACTTGAGCGCGTTTCCAATCAGATTCTGGAACAGCCGCACCATTTGTCCGCGATCAACCGGTATAGTCGGCATCGGATCGTGAGTGATGTTCGCTCCGCTTTCCTGGACCGCTTGCGTGAGGTGGGTCAGCGCCGCCTCCAGATCTTCGTCAAGCGCAACGGAGGTGGGCCGATCCTGTTCGGTGGCGGCGCGCGCATATTCCAGCAAATCGTGCACTAGGGTACTCATGCGCTCCGAGGCGTCGACAATAAATCGAAGAAACTTATCAGCCTCGCCGTCTAACTGGCCGCCGTATTTGTTGGTGAGCAGCTGAGCGAAGCTGGACATGGTCCGCAGTGGTTCCTGTAGATCGTGGCTGGCGACGTAAGCAAATTGCTCCAGAGCGGCGTTCGATTCCGACAACGAATCCTGCAATTGCTTGCGCGCCGTCTCGTCGCTCATGATCTTGACGTATCCGACCGCATCGCCTGACTCGTCGCGAATTACATTCATGAATCCGTTGGCGAAAAATTCAGTCCCGTCTTTGCGCCGATGCCAGCGAATATCGGTCGCCGAGCCCAACTCTAGGGCCTTGCGCATCTCCGCTTCACACACTTCGGCGGCTTTCTCGGCCGGCGTGAAGATGATTCGCGCATGCTGCCCAATCCACTCTTGTTCGGAGTACCCCAGCAACCGCTCAACGCCCGCGTTCCACGACTGAAGATTCCCCTCTTTGTCCAGCGTGAACATGGCATACTCGGCGATTTCCCGAACTTGGTAACGGTATAGATCCATTTTGGGGGCGAAACCCGCAGTTCAGTATACGACGGACGATCATTTCCCGCTTCCAAACAACTTCGCGATGGGATCGAAGAACACGTCCACCACGCGCTCCTTCAGCGGAATAATCGCATTGTCGGTAATCTTGATTTCCTCCGGACACACCTTGGTGCAGCACTTGGTGATGTTGCAGTAACCGATGCCCAGGTCGTCCTTCAGGGCCTTGCGGCGGTCGCCCGCGTCGATCGGGTTCATCTCCAGTTGCGCCGTATAAATCAGGAACCGCGGCCCGATGAACTTCTCGTGCAGGTTGTGATCGCGCAGCACGTGGCACACGTCCTGGCACAGGAAACACTCGATGCATTTGCGGAATTCCTGCGGCCGGTCGACATCGGACTGCTGCTCGCGCCAGGAGCCATCGGGAGCATCCGGCTTGCGCGGCTTGAACGGCGCGATCTTCATTTTCACGCGGTAATTCCAGGAAACGTCCGTCACCAGGTCCTTGACCAGCGGAAATGTCTTCATCGGCTCGATCATCACCGGCTGCGTCAGGTCTAGAGTATTGAGACGCGTCATGCACATCAGCTTCGGCTTGCCATTGATCTCCGCGGAGCACGACCCGCACTTCCCCGCCTTGCAATTCCAGCGCACCGCGATATCGTTGGCCTGCTTATGCTGAATACTGTGGACGGCGTCCAGCACCACCATGCCGCTCGAAATCTCCGTGGTGTAATCGACGAATTTCCCGCCGCCGCTGTCACCGCGCCAGATGCGAAACGTCGCTTGATCGGCCATGCCTACTTGTTCTCCTCAATCACCTGTTTCATCTCCTCGGTGAGCGGCACCACAGGAATGCGTTCCAGATTGGGCCGCCCGTCCGCGCCCTTGCGAATGCGCAGGTTGACCTTGGCCCAGTCGGCGCTCTTATCGGGATAATCGTCGCGGAAGTGCCCGCCGCGGCTTTCCTTGCGCTCGATCGCCGCCATCGCGATCATTTCGGAAATCACCAGCATGTTGTCGAGATCCAGCGCCGTGTGCCAGCCGGTGTTGTACTCGATGTTGCCCGTGATCCCGGCTTTCGCAGCGCGGACCCGCAGTGCGTCGATCTTTTCAATGGCCTGCTGCATTTCGCCTTCCACGCGCACAATCCCCACCAGCTCCTGCATGAAGTCTTGCAGCTCATTCTGCACCGCAAACGGATTCTCGCCCGCCGCTCCGCGCTCAAACGGAGCCAGTGCCGCCTTGGCCGCATCGTCCACCTGAGTTTGGTTCAGCCTCCCAGGGCCTTTTTCCTTAGCGAATTGCGCGGCGTACTCACCCGCGCGCTTCCCGAACACCAGCAAGTCCGACAGCGAATTGCCGCCCAGCCGGTTGGCCCCATGCAGCCCCGCGGCGCATTCCCCCGCCGCGAACAGCCCCGCCACCGAAGTCATTTGGGTATCGCCATCCACCTGGATGCCGCCCATAATATAGTGCGTCGTCGGACCCACCTCCATCGGCTCCT
>Ga0302326_10024675_pt1 | contig 12210 bp, 15 predicted proteins | sample Palsa_T0_3_FD_202264 | JGI IMG/M metagenome (GOLD analysis project Ga0302326, IMG submission 202264) | Peat permafrost microbial communities from Stordalen Mire near Abisko, Sweden - Palsa_T0_3 | ecosystem: Environmental > Terrestrial > Soil > Palsa > Peat permafrost | place: Sweden: Abisko...
GCCGAAGAAGGACGATACGACGCGAATCACCGTGTACTGATCGCGGTACTTCCCGGGGACGGCATCGGCCCCGAGGTGACGCGAGCCGCCGTCCGTGTCGTGCAGCGCGTCCGTCCCGACCTCGATTACGTCGAGGCGGCGGTCGGCGGCGATGCGCTCGCTCGTGGTCTGCCCGCGCTTCCGGATCAGACGCGCGCGCTCTGCGACGAAAGCGCCGCCGTTCTCTTCGGCAGCGTCGGCCTTCCGGAGTACGAAAGCAAGCCGTTGCCGGAGCGTCCGGAGTACGCGCTCTTTCTCTTGCGCCGCGATTACGAGCTGTTTGCAAACCTGCGGCCGGTGCGGGTCTTTCCGGGACTCGAAGAAGCATCGTCGTTGCGGCCGGAGATCGTGCGAGGGCTCGATCTGGTCGTCGTGCGCGAGCTGACAGGCGGCATCTATTACGGCAAACCCAAAGAGCAGCGCACCGTCGACGGCGTCGACGAAGCGGTCGATACGATGATCTACCGGGCACCCGAGATCGAGCGCATCGCGCACGTTGCGTTTGCGCTCGCGCGCGCGCGGCGCAAGCATCTAACGTCGGTCGACAAACAGAACATTCTCGAAACCTCGCGGCTCTGGCGCCGCGTGATCGGGACGATCGCGCGCGAGTATCCCGACGTGCACGTCGAGAACTTGTTGGTCGACACCGCCGCGATGCAGCTCGTGCAGCGGCCGGGCGATTTCGACGTAATCGTGACCGAGAATATGTTCGGCGACATTCTCTCGGATGAAGCCGCGATTCTTACCGGCTCGATTGGAACGCTCCCAAGCGCGAGCTTGGGCACGCTCGGGCAGGCGGGACGGCAGTTCGGTCTCTATGAGCCGATCGGCGGCACGGCGCCGTCGATCGCAGGCAGTGGCGTCGCCAATCCGACCGCGTCGATTCTCTCCGCCGCAATGCTCTTGCGCCATTCGCTCGAGGACGAGCAGGGCGCAGCGCGCATCGAGCGCGCCGTCGAGCGCGCCTACGCCGACGGGCTGCGAACCGCCGAGCTCGCGCGCGGCGCGTCGCCGGCGCTCTCGACGGGAGCGTTCGCCGACGCGGTCATCGAGCGTTTATAAGCATCCGTCCGTTAGGATGGATGGCCCGCGTGGCGTCGAACGGTGCCGCACGATTTCCCTCTCTTACCCCCACCATCGCTAGAGGAGATTTCCATGTTGCAGACTCTCACTCGCCGCGCGCTCGTCGCCGGCGCAGCGCTTTCATTCGTCGCCGGTTGTTCCGGAAGCTCACTGAACTCAGGCCAAACGCCGTCGGTGATACCGAACTCCGCGCACGTCGTCGGCGGCATGCGCGTGCTGCCCGGTCCCGACGTCTCAGGCCCGATCGTCGTGCCCGCCGTTCCTGCGCGTCCATTTGCTCCCGCCGGCTGGCCCGACAAAAAGAAAAAGAAGAAATCGCTGCTCTTCGTCGCGGATGCATCGAGCGGCGTGCTGATTTACAATCCGAAGACGGCGAACGGGTCTCCCACGGGATCGATCACGACCGGCGTCGACACTCCGGGCGGAGTCGCCGTCGATAGCCATGGCTCCCTCTACGTTGCCAATCTGGGCAACAGCACCGTCACGGTGTACCCGGCCGGCCAGAGCTCGCCGAGCCTCACCATCAGCACCGGCATCTCCTCGCCGTACGGCATTGGCGTCGACTCGAAGGGCAACGTGTTCGTCAGCAACCTCGGCACGAACGACATCACGGCCTACGCGGCCGGCTCCACGACGCCGTACGCGACGATCAACTTCAATAGCGAAGGCCAGGCGGTCGGCGTCGGCGTGGACGGCAAGGACAACGTCTGGGTCGCCTGCGATAGTTCCAACGCCGTGTTCGAAATTCCGGCCGGTACGACCACGCCGCAGAATTCGAACCTTGGCGGCGTCGTCGGCCCGATCGGCGTTTCGTTCGGCAAGAGCGACAGCATCTACGTTTCGAACTTTGGCGGAAACGACGTCAACATTTACGCTTATGGATCGACCACCGCATCCACGACCATTACCGACGGCATCAACGGCCCGACGCTCGCCGGCGTCACGAGCAAGGGTCTGTTCTTCCAGACGAATCAAGACGACAACGTCGTCGGATATAAGTCCGGTCAGACCAGTCCGTTCTCTACGCTGAGCGGCGCATCGGAGGCGCTGGGCGTCGCGTCGTCACCGCTCGTCAAGAAATAACCGCTCTCTCCTCATCGATTCGGCGCGCGGCTTCCGCCGCGCGCCTTTTTCATATAGCGTACGGATCACGGCAACGATCCCGTAACAACCGCCGAGTAAAATAGCGGTTGTGGATGGGATTGCATGGGCATCGAGCGCGATGGTGGCGGCGCGGACTCGGCTCGAGATCGCGACCGAGAATCTTGCCAACGTCTCGAGTGACGGCTTTCGCCCCGTCACCGCGCGCGGGTTTTTGACGGCACTCGGCGTCGCAATTGCGCGCGAGCGGGCGCCGAGTATCTCCGAGCCGCGGCTCGGCAACGGCGTCGACGCGATCCACGAGATGGTCGACGTGCTCGCGGCCGAGCGATCGTTCGAGAGCGCGGAGAAGACGGTCGCCGCGATCGACACGACGCGCCAGAAGGCCGCCGACGCCGCTCGGATCGCCTGAGGAGGACGACGATGGATCGCGCGCTCTTTGCCGCCGCGAGCGGCATGGCGGCACAACAGCGCAATCTCGATACGATCACCGACAACCTATCGAACGCCGGAGTCGTCGGCTTCAAAGGCTCGGCCCAGCGTTTCGCCGAGCTCGTTGCTCCGGGAGCGGGCGGCGTCGGCACCGTCGCGCTCGGCGCCCGCATATTCTTCGCGCAGGGGAAGCTGGCGCGGAGTCCCGGACCGTTCAATCTGGCGATTGACGGTCCGGGGTTCTTCACGCTCACCGATGCGCGCGGCCGTCGCTTTTACACGCGCGACGGCCAGTTCTCGCGCGCCGCCGACGGCACGTTGCGCAACGACGGCAACCTACGGCTCGCCGGGCTTCGCATTCCACCCGATGCGCTCACCGCAACCGTCACCGCCGACGGGACCGTTGCGGCGACGTTTGCGAGCGGTGCGCGCACGATCGGCCATATTCGCCTCGCCGAGTTCCCCGCGCCCGAGCGGCTGCGCGCCGTAGGCGGCACGCTCTTCGAGTCCACCGCGGCCGCCGGCAGAGTGCGCGAGATCGTTCCGGGCGGGGACGGCGGTCCGCAGTTGCGCTTCGGCATGCTCGAGGAGTCGAACGTGACGATCATCGACGCGATGATGCAAATCCTCACCGCGCAGCGCGCATACGAGGCAAATGCCAAAGGCGTCCAAGCAGCGGATGAAATGCTGCGCATCGCCAACAATCTGCAGCGGACGTAGCATTACGATTTCCGGCAGGTCGCTTTTAAAAAAGCTTTCCCATCCGATACGGCCGGATAACCGGTAGAAACGAAGCGCGTATTGCTGGCGCGCACGATTATAAGGCGTCCCAACGTTCCCTCGCTGGTAACATGGTCAATAGAACTTTCCGCCGTTCCGCTGATGGTCGCGTAAGCAACAAACCAAGTGCCATCGTTGGCGACGGCGGCATTTATGTAACGATGGTTCTTCGAATCATACGTTAGCGAGCCGCTTTGGACGTACCCCTTCGCAGAGAACCAACTTCGCAAAATGGCGCCGTTCATGGCGTAAGTCACCGTAAAATGAAAGGGTTGTTTACCGATTAAGCCGCCGGTGCATGACCACGTTCCGACGTAGTACTGCATCGCTTCCATTCCCGTTGCCGATCGTGCGGGAAGAGTAGCGGCCAGCGTCAGCGATGCCGCTACAGCGGCGAAGACAGCTGTATTCCTCACGAAATCCTCCCTTTTGTGGATCTCCAAGTTTATCTTAGCACTCAAATCAAGCGGAGAATGGCCGTCACAAAGATTCGGCAAGGGCAACCGCCGACAGCGTTGGCTTGCCGGCAGCGCCGGGATCGCGGCACGGTAACAGTCGCTCTGTAGGATTTCTGCATGGTCTATCGTCTGCTTTTGGTATGCATCGCTAAAGGAGTTCAGGCGGCGGACGAAATGCTGCGGATCGCGAATAACCTGCAGCGTGGATGAACTAGCGGTGTAGTCGCACCTCGAAGGTTGGCGCGGGGCCGGACGCAACCGTCACGTCGTGCTCGCCGAGCGCATCGAGGATCGCGCGTATGCGTCTTGCCTCAGGATGAACGAGCGTAAGCGATTCGAGCGTAAGCGATGCCGGAAGCGACCGTGCGGGACTCGGTACGTCCCCGCGATCGATGTAGAACGGCAAGACGGTGGAGCGGTCGGCGAAGGGTGAGGTGAGCCGCCACGACACGAGCTCACCGCTCGGTTGACGGCGCGACATCCCGAAGATCTCGCCAAGGTCGAGTCCGGCCGCGTGCGCGAACGCAGCGGTCTCTTCGAGCGGCCGCGACGAGCGCGCGCACCACGCAACGTACCGCGACGGCGAATCGCGATCGAGCCCGAAGAACCGGCGTTCCGGCGGTACGTCCTGGGCGGGATCGATCGCCATGAGCTCGAGATAGGCGCCGCGGCCGAGACCGATCAACGCGTTGCGCGTGCCGAATCCAAGATGCGGTCCGCCAAGAATTGCCTCAACGCCGTACCTCTGCGCGAAGGTTTGGATGGCATCATCCAGATCCGGCGCGGCGTAGATGACGTGATCGATCACGCGCCGGTTCTTCGGCGTAACGAGGCGATGACACTCTCGTAACAATCGGCTGCTACGATCGCGGCATGGATGGCGTCACGGCGCGGCGCGCCGGCGAGACGATCGAAAGGATGCTGCTCGTTCCGATCCTGCGGCCGATGATCGCCGGCGTCGGAATACTCGGCGACTACGAGCTCGATCTGCTCGCCGGCGAGATCGCGCGGCACGACGGCCGCGGGTTCGCAGCGTTGATCGCGACGCGGCTGGAGCGCAAACCGTGAGCGACGCCGAGCGCGAGCAGGCCGTCCGTACGCTGCTTCCACTCGTGCGAACCTGCGCGCGACGGCTCAAGCGCCTGGTGCCGAGCCTCGATATCGACGATCTCGTCGGCGATGGGAGCATCGGTCTCATCCGAGCCGTCGATTCGTTCGATCCCCAGCGCGGCCCGCAGCTCGTGGAATACGCGCGGCGGCTCGTGGTCGGCGCGATGCTCAACGGCGTCCGCCGCATGGATCCCGTCTCGGAACGCGCGCGCCGGCTCGTTCGTGAGGGCGAGAATCGGCGATACGAGCTTGCCGCGGAGCGTGGCGACGTGCCGAGCACGCTGGAGATGGAGCGCCGTTGCCCCGGATACCGTCGCGCGCTTGCCGCCGCGTATCGCGGTCAGCCGCTCTCGCTCGACGCGCCGTTGCCGCGCGGCGAAGCGCTTGCCTACGATTGGGCCGACGACCCGGCGAGGATCGTCGTGCGGCGCCTGCAACGCGCGCGGCTGGCCGAGATGATCGCCTTGTTGCCCGAACGCCAGCGTACGGTCGTGATGATGCACTATTTCAACGAAACGTCACTGCGGGCGGTCGGCCGGCGCCTTGCCATCTCCCCGCAGCGCGCCTCGCAGCTGCACACGAGCGCGCTCGCAAAGCTCAAGCGTTACGCTCATGCTGCGGCGCATTGAACTCGAGGATGCGACGGCCGCTGCCCCGCCGCAGATCGGGGCCAATCGCTCCGAAGCGATCGTTCCTGTGGTCGCGGAGGCCGAGCTCGAAACGGCGCTGCTCCCGCGCGATCAGCCCCGGTGGGTCAAAGACGCCGTCGCCGTTTCCCAGCGCGCCCGGGAGATCATCGCGAGGCTTCGCCCCGCGGCGGTGCACGTTCTCTGCTTCTGGGATCACCGCGTCCGTGCCGTTGGCGTCGGCGATCGCCGAGTGCAGGTCGATCCCAGCGGTTGCTATCGGTGCGATTTCTAACCACCGATCGGGACCAAGTGCGCGAGAACCGCGACGGCTACCGTTGCCGTACCGGCGAAGACGAAATAGATCAGGGCTCGCGTGACGAGGAGTACGTCGTGTGCGTCGTTCACGCACCTACCATCTCATGCGATGCTGGTACCCAACGTAGAGGAGCCTGTGATTCCTCTGAATTTTCGAGCGAGCGAGCTATGCGGGCGTAAAGAGATTCTTCCCGGTCATGCCTTTGGGGATCGGCAGCCCCATGATGGAGAGCAGCGTGGGCGCGACGTCGCCGAGCTTGCCGCCGTTCGCGAGCGTTCCGTGGAGGTGGTCGCCGATCAAGACGAACGGAACGAGATTGGTTGTGTGCGCGGTCACCGGGCGATCCTGCGCGTCGAGCTGCTCCTCGGCGTTGCCGTGATCGGCGGTAATGGCGAGCAGTGCGCCGGCCGGCAACGCGGCGCCGGCTAAGCGTCCGAGGCATTCGTCGATCACTTCGACCGCCTCGATCGTCGGCAGCCAGGTCCCGGTATGCCCGACCATATCGGCATTGGCATAGTTCATCACGATCGCGTCGAAGGTTGCGCCCTCGATCGCCGCGATCGCGGCATCGGTGATCTCGCGCGCGCGCATCGCCGGCGCTAGGTCGTACGTGGGAACCGAGCGGTCCGATGGAATGAGCACCCGCTCCTCGCCGTCGAACTGCTCCTCGCGCCCGCCGTTGAAGAAATAGGTTACGTGGGCGTACTTCTCGGTCTCGGCCAAACGCAGTTGACGGAGATGATCGCGCGCGAGAATCTCGCCGAAGGTATCGTACTGCGGCCGCGGGCCGAACAGAACCGGATTGGTGTACGTTTCGTCGTACTTCGTCATCGTCGCGAAGAACGGATTCGCGTACGATTTGGACGCAAAGGCGTCGAACCCGTCGGCGAAATAGCACGTCGTCCCGGCGTCGAACGCCATCGTCAGCTGTCGCGCGCGGTCGGGGCGGAAGTTGAAGAAGACGAACGCGTCGCCGTCCGCAATCGGACGCGGCGGCCCGACGATCGTCGGCGCAACGAACTCGTCGTCTTCGCCGCGGGCGTAGCCGTCGGATACGGCCGCGGCGGCGTTTGGGGCGCTTAGGCCGGCGCGCGCCTGCGCGAGCAGATCGTAGGCGCGCTGGGTGCGTTCCCAGCGCCGGTCGCGATCCATCGCGTAGAACCGTCCCGTGACGCTCGCAATCGCACCCGAGCGGCCCACTTCGGCCAGCTTCGCTTCAAGTCGAGCGACGTATTCGAGCGCCGAACGGGGCGGCGTATCGCGCCCGTCCAGAAAACAGTGAACGGCGATCGGGACGTTCGCTGCGACGGCGGCGTCGATCAATGCAAAGCAGTGCGCGATCGAGCTGTGCACGCAGCCGTCCGAAAGCAATCCCATGACGTGCAGCGTTCCGCCGCTGCGCCGGACGTGTTCGAAGGCTCGCCGCAGCGTCTCGTTGGTGACGAACTCGCCGGCTGCGACGGCCGCATCGATAATCGTCACGCCTTGCGGTACGACTCGACCGCTGCCGAGGTTCGTGTGGCCGACCTCGCTGTTGCCCATCACGCCCTTCGGCAAGCCGACGGCTTCACCCGATGCCTGCAGCATCGTATGCGGGTAGCCGTCCCAGAGCGCGTGCCAGCACGGCAGCCGCGCCGCCGCGATGGCGTTGCCGTGCGTTTCATCGCGGCATCCCCAGCCGTCGAGCACGGCGAGAACGATCGGGCGAAACCGCATCGTCACGAGCTCGTCGAAGGAGATGCGGCGCTCGCGATCAGCGTTGCGAATGCGTCGGGATCGAGTGACGCGCCGCCGACGAGGCCGCCGTTGACGTTCGGACGCGCCGCGTACTCCGCCACGTTGGCCGGTGTGACGCTTCCGCCGTAGAGAATCGGTGTCGGGCCAAGGCCGTCGAGCGACGCGCGGATCGCGGCCATGACGCGATCCGCTTCGTCGGGATCGCAGTTCTTGCCGGTGCCGATCGCCCAAATCGGCTCGTACGCGACGATCACGTCACGCAACGCGCCGGACGCGACGCCTGCGAACGCCGCGCGCGTCTGCGCGACCACTCGCTCGTCGGTTTTTCCGGCGTCGCGTTCTTCGAGCGTCTCTCCCACGGCGACGATCGGCGTCAGGCCGTGCGCGAGCGCGGTGTGGACCGTGAGGTTGACGGTGCGGTCGGTCTCCGCACGCGAGGCGCGGCGTTCGGAGTGTCCTAAAATTACGTGCGACACGCCGAACTCCAGCAGCATCGGCGCGCTGATCTCGCCCGTATAGGCTCCCTTAAGCTCCCAATGCATCGTTTGCGCGCCAAGGCGAATGCGCGTGCCTTTTACAAAGTTTGCGGCCGCGGGGATCGCGGTGAATGGCGGAGCGAGGACGATCTCGACGTGCTCCGGAAGCGCCGCGGCCCTCGTCAAGAAGGCGTCGAAAAAGGCCGCCGTCTCGGCAGCGGTCTTATACATCTTCCAGTTTCCCGCGACGATCCGCCTAGACATCGAGCGCCGCAACTCCCGGCAGCGTTTTGCCTTCCAAGAACTCCAGCGTCGCTCCGCCGCCGGTCGAAACGAAGGTCATTTTGTCGGCGAAACCCAGCATGTGAGCGGCCGCCGCGGCGTCGCCGCCTCCGACCACGCTCACCGCTCCACCCTCAGTCGCGCGCGCGATCGCATCGCCGACGGCTTGCGTTCCCGCACGATAGGCCGGACGCTCGTAGACGCCCATCGGCCCATTGAAGACGATCGTTTTGGCGCGCTCGAGGATGTGTGCGTACGCCCGCGCGGTCTGCGGCCCGATATCGAGGATCGCCTCGTCGCCGACGTCGCCGATCGAAACCACGTGCGCCGCGCTCTCGGCGTCGAGCGAGGGCGCCACGACCGCGTCAACGGGCAGTCCCAACTCGCCGTTTCGCTCCGCGATGACCGCCAGAATCTTCTTTGCCGGCTCGAGGTCGTCGTCGCGCAACGACCGTCCCACGTTGGTTCCTGCCGCGGCGAGCAGCGTGTTCGCCATCCCGCCGCCGACGCAGAAGGCGTCGACGAGTTCGGCGAGCCGCTCCAACATGCCGATCTTGTCCTTGATCTTCGCGCCGCCGATCGCACATACGAACGGTTTGGCGGGCCGCTCGACGAGACGCGCGAGCGCCGAGAGCTCGGCCTCCATGAGGAAGCCGGCGGCGTTGGGAAGCACGTGTGCGATCCCTTCGGTCGAGGCGTGCGCGCGATGCGCGGTTGCGAAGGCGTCGTTGACGTAGAGGTCGCCGAGCGCGGCGAGCGCGCGCGCGAATGCCGGATCGTTCTGCTCTTCGCCAGGATGGAAGCGAACGTTCTCGAGCAGCAGCACGTCGCCGTCGTGCATCTGCGCGACCGCTTCTTCGGCGGCTGGGCCGATGCAGTCGCTCGCGAACGCAACCGGGATGCCGAGCCGCTCGGAAAGCGCCGGCGCGATCGGGGCGAGCGACGCGCGCGGATCGGGTTTGCCGTTGGGACGCCCGAGGTGCGAGAGCACGATCGTGCGGGCGCCGCGTTCGTGCAGCCAGCGCAACGTCGGAATCGCCGCGTCGACGCGCGCGTAATCGAGGATCTTACCGCCGTCGATCGGCACGTTGAGATCCTCGCGGACCAAAACGCGCTTACCCCGAACGTCGAGGTCTTGCAACCGCCGGAACGACAACGAGTGCCTGCCGCGGTTAGACGTTGGCGGGGATCGTCGACAGGATCATCGCGCTCAGCTCGGCGAGCCGGCACGAATAGCCCCACTCGTTATCGTACCAGGCGGCGATCTGCACGAGGTCGCCGTTCGCGTTGTTCAGCTTGGCGTCGACGATCGAGCTGTGCGGGTCTTTCTTGAAGTCGCTCGAGACCAGCTCGTTTTCCGTATAGGCGACGTACTTGCTCATCTCGCCTTCGGCGGCGCGGCGCAGGATCTCGTTGAGCTCGGCGCGCGTCGTCGGCTTGCGGGTCTGCGCGACGAGATAAATCATGGAGACCGTCGGCGTCGGAACGCGCAGCGCGAAGCCGTCGAACGTGCCCTCCACCTCGGGAATCGTCAGATAGAGCGCCTTGGCGGCACCGGTCGACGTCGGCACGATGTTGGTCGCGGCGTTGCGCGCCCGCCGCGGATCCTTATGCGGTCCGTCGAGCACGTTTTGGTCGTTGGTGTACGAGTGAATCGTCGTCATGAAGCCTTTGACCCAGCCGAGTGCATCGACGACCGGCTTCACGGCGGTCGCAAGGCAGTTGGTCGTGCACGACGCATTGGAGATCACGTTGTGTTTGGCCGGATCGTACCGGTCGCCGTTGACGCCGAGTACGATAGTGATGTCTTCACCTTTGGCCGGCGCCGAGATGATCACTTTCTTGGCACCGCCGCCGTCGATGTGGGCGCGCGCCTTCGACGCATCGGTGAAGAGGCCCGTGGATTCGATCACGACGTCCACGCCGAGATCCTTCCACGGCAGCTTGCCGGGGTCGCGCTCGCCGAAGACGCGGATGTCTTGCCGGTCGATGGTTAGCGCACCGTCCTTCGCGGCCACGTTGCCGGGATAGATGCCGTAGTTGCTGTCGTACTTGAAGAGGTGCGCGCATTGCTGCGCGTCGATGAGATCGTTGACCGCGGCGATCTCGATCTCGGGGTGGCGTTCCACCATCGCTTTGGTGAAGTTTCGTCCGATGCGGCCGAAGCCGTTGATTCCAATGCGCATGAGCGGCGTTTACCGGACGGCTTTCGCGCTCCCCTGCACGCCGTGCAGCTGGCCGGCAAGGCGGACGAGCGCGCCGAGGCGGCTGCCTACGGTCGGCTTGGAAATCGGCGGATTGCACCGGCGGCCGAGCTCCGCGAGCGACTCGTCGGGGTGCTTCAAACGTAGCTCCGCGACTTCGCGCAGCGGCGGCGTGAGGCGCGCGAGCCCGTAGGCGCTGCGCAGATACTCGATGACGCGGCGCTGCGACGCGGCCGCCGACGCGCTGCGCTCGAGGTTGGCCGCCTCGGTGTTCACCAACCGATGAATGCGATTCTTCGTCTCGCGCAGCGCGCGGACGTCTTCGAGCTGCAAGACCGCGGCAAACGCGCCGACGTGCGCGAGCACTTCCGCGATCGCGTCGAAGTCTTTGTAATAGAGAACGTAGCGCGTCTTTCGCCGCGTCTCTTTGGGTGGAACGCCCGCGCTGCGCAGCATCCATTGTAAGCGCCGCGCCGTCTCGGCTTCGCGTGCGACGAACTCGAGATGGTAACCGTGTGCGCCGGCCGCGAGCGATCCGCACGCCAAGAAAGCCGCGCGCAGCTCGATGAGCCGGTCGCACTTGTGCACGGGCTTGAGCGGCGCGTGGCGCAGCGGCTCGGGAATGGCGATGGCGAAGGTCGGCAGCCGGTGAAGCCGCGTCGGCGCGCGCGATTCGATCGGATGCGATTTCCGTTCGTCCAGCAGCGACCAGAAAAGCCGCGCGACGGCGTTGCGGTGCGTCACGAACTCGCCGCGCACGCTTCCATACAGCGCGAGCCCGGCGCGCAGGGCGTCGCGGCAGTGATCGGCGTCGGGAAGGTCGCGCGCGAGCGCGTCTTTGGTATCGGCCGAGATCACAGCCAGCCGGCGTCCTCGTCCTTGCGCGTATTCAAGATCTCGTACAGGTCGGCGGGCTTGAGGCTCGGGGTCACGCGCAGCGGAACCTCGCGTACGCGCACCGTTACGAACTTGCTCGCGTAGTGAATCTCCAACTCGTCGCCGGGCCGCACCTGATAGCCGGGCTTGAGCGGTTTGCCCTCCTTGGTGATCCGGCCGTGCTCCAGAGCTTCGTGCGCCTCGCTGCGGCGCTTGGCGAGCCGCGAGACCTTCATGAACTTATCGAGCCGCACGGCGGCAGCTTCGGCGGCGGCGCGCCGACCTCATTGACAGTATCGCGATATATCGAATACTATTGCGTAATGAATATAGGATTCTGGAGCGGCCCTCGGTCGGGGGGCTGGTGGCACGAAGGGCGGCAGCACCGCGGGGGAATGCGCCGCCGGCTGCGGCGCGGCATACTGAAGTTTGCCCTGCTCAAGCTGCTCGCCGAGGTCCCGAGCCACGGCTACGACCTGATTCGAGCCGTGCGCGAGAAGGGCTGGGGCGGCGGGGCCGGGTCGATCTATCCGCTGCTCTCCGCGCTGGAAGGCGCGGGTCTGATCGCCGGTCGCGACGAGGGCGATCGCCGAATCTATGAGATCACCGAAGAAGGACGCCGGCTGCTCGGCGAGCACGCCGCCGAGGTCGAGCGCCTGCTCCACGATCGCGAAACCGACGATGAAG
>Ga0302326_10024676_pt1 | contig 12210 bp, 15 predicted proteins | sample Palsa_T0_3_FD_202264 | JGI IMG/M metagenome (GOLD analysis project Ga0302326, IMG submission 202264) | Peat permafrost microbial communities from Stordalen Mire near Abisko, Sweden - Palsa_T0_3 | ecosystem: Environmental > Terrestrial > Soil > Palsa > Peat permafrost | place: Sweden: Abisko...
CCCCAACGGCCAGCTTCCAGCCTACGAATGGGCCTTGGGCGACGTGAACCCGCCCGTCCACGCCTGGGCGACCTGGCGGGTGTTTCAGATGGACCGCAAACAGCGGGGCGACCGGGGAGACCTGCCTTTCCTGGAACGCGTTTTTCACAAGCTGATGTTGAATTTCACCTGGTGGGTCAACCGCAAGGACACCCAGGGGCGCAACATCTTTCAGGGCGGGTTTCTCGGTTTGGACAACATCGGCGTGTTTGACCGCAGCGCGCCGCTGCCGACCGGCGGCTTCATCAACCAGGCCGATGGCACGGCCTGGATGGCAATGTATTCGCTTAACTTGATGCAAATCGCCCTGGAACTGGCCAAACACAACCGGGTCTATGAGGACATTGCGACCAAGTTTTTTGAGCATTTCCTGCACATTGTCCAGGCGATGAATAATATTGGCGACAAAGGCATCGGGCTTTGGGATGAGCAGGATGAGTTTTACTACGATGTCCTCAATCTGCCTGACGGGCGCATGGTTCCGTTGAGGGTGCGCTCGATGGTGGGGCTTATCCCGCTCTTTGCCGTGGAGACGCTGGAGCACGGTTTGCTGGACCAACTGCCGGAGTTTACCAGCCGGCTGCAATGGTTTCTCAACCACCGGCCGGATCTGGCCAAACTGGTTTCGCGCTGGGACGACCGCCGCGGCCGCCAGCGGCACCTGCTCTCGCTCCTGCGCGGCCATCGGATGAAGGCGTTGCTGCGGCGGGTGCTGGATGAAACGGAATTTCTGTCCGATTACGGAGTGCGCGCAATTTCGCGCAGCCACCTGGAGCATCCGTATCAATTCCCCGTCAACGGTCAGGTGGTGGAGGTTCGATACCAGCCCGGCGAATCGCAGTCGGGACTCTTCGGCGGCAATTCAAATTGGCGCGGCCCGATCTGGATGCCTGTCAATTATTTAATTATCGAGTCACTGCAAAAATTCCACCATTATTACGGAGACGATTTTAAAATCGAATGTCCGACGGGTTCCGGGCAGATGAAGACGATCCGGGAAGTGGCCGATGAACTTTCGCGCCGGCTGACCCGGCTGTTCCTCAAAGGCGAGGACGGCCAGCGTCCCGTGCTCAAGTATCATCCCAAGCTGGCGTCCGATCCGCATTTCAAGGACTATGTGCTCTTCCACGAATATTTCCACGGCGACACTGGCCGGGGAGTCGGCGCCTCGCATCAGACGGGCTGGACTGGGTTGGTGGCCAAGCTGCTCCAGCCGCGCGGCCATTCGCATGGCAAGCAACCCGAAAAAGCCGTTGAAGAAGGAGCGTCCAATGCCTGGGATACAATGAGTTTCGTGCGCCCGAAAAAACCAGCGAAGATATAATGATGCATTCCATGGTGACCCCTGGCTACGCTCGTAAGGCGCTGCGACAACGCCTGGAAAACGAATTGCGCCAGGCCAGGGCGGGCGAACTGGCAGGGGCAGACAAGAAAAAACGCGCCTGCATCGAAAAGGAGATTCGAGCGGAAGTGGATCGGCGGTTGGGAAAAAATCCCTGGGGGTTATTTTCTAACGCGCCCGTTCTCTGGTGAAATGCGAGCGTCAGTCAAAAAGAAATCGCCGGGAGCTTGCGCCACCGGCGATTTTGAATCTGGAAAATAGCTCGATTACTTATCGGGCTTCTTATTCGAGCCTGAGCTTGAACTTGAGCCTGAACCGGAAGGCTTGGTCGATCCTTTGCCTGTGGTTGGAGAGCTGCCGGGAGTAGTATGACCGGTGGTTGGAAGGCCGCCCGGCGCGGTATGACTAGTGGTTGGAAGGCCGCCTGGAGTGGCATGAGTGGTAGTTGGACCGCCGCCGGCAGTGGGGTGGCTGCCAGTCGGGATGGCGCCCGGCCTGTCGCGCTCGGCAGGAGCTGCGTGAGTAATAGCCGGGTGTTCTTCCGCCCGTTTGTTGAAATTACGATTCTCTTCCGTTCGGCGGAGTTCGCCGGCTTTGCGCTCTTCGACTGGATGGCGAGTGATCGCCGCTACACGTTCTCGTCCCAAACCCTCGGCATGCAACCGTCCGCCCTCCATCAGATAGCCCGCATGAAAACTGCTGTGCTCATAAAATGCGCGAGCGTGAACACGGTCAAACGCATAGCCGCGATAATTGCCTCCCCAGAAATGATCGGCTCCGACAAAAACAAACGCGTCGAAACCCAATCCGAAATCAATCCCAACCCCGCCCTCCACCACCAATCCGCCGTGCCAAAAAAGGCCCAACCCGGGACGGAATTCCACTCCCCACGGCAAGGGCGCCCAACCCAGGCCACCCTCGCCTTCCCGCCACGCCACCCACGACGGCGCCCAATCATAAGCAGGCACCCAGGCCCAGCGGCTGCCGGTGTAAAGGTTGTTGATCCAGCGCCCATAGTGAAAGGCAATGTCGCCCCAAGGATAATCAGATTGCCAATACCAGCCGGCATCGGTGAATTCCCAGTGTCCCGCGTCCATGTAGGGGCGCCATTCGGGATTGTTGGCTTCCAGCGGAACCCAGGCCGAGCCGATGTCCGGCACATCAACCCATTGGCCGTACGGCCCCAGATGGGCCTGGAAATATCCCAGTGTCGGCGTTTCTGGAGGCGCTGTCATGGCGGCCGGCGCGGGCGGCGCGCCCAGCGGAGTCAACTGCACGGATCGCCAATCGGAGAACGTCGGCCCAAATTTGCGGGAGGCCAGGACCACATTAAACGGTCCCGTTCCCACCGGCACGGCAGGGAGCGTCCCCAACGATACCCCGGACGGATCCTGGAAAGAAACCGACCCCATGCCATCCGGCCCGACGGTCATAGTAATGGTGTAAGGCACGCGGGGAATGGGCGCGGGATAAATCATGTTGCCCAGGGCGGAAATGGACTGGTTGTTGCCGGTGTAATTGGCCCAAACACCATATTCCGGCGAAGGCCCGCCGCCGCCCAAAATTCTGCCGCCGCCAAAAGGCGTTCTGATGCTGAGTCCTCCACGAGGACCGCCGCCAATGCCTCCGAGATGCCCGGCAACCGTCAAGAATTGCCGCAAATCCGGGCTGACCAGATAGACCTCAAACGGGATCCCTTCCGCCGCCAAGCCGGACACCGTTGTCGTCAAGGTGAACGGCGCCATGAAAGCGCCCACCGATTGGATGCCGGCGAATTGCCCCGGACCGTTGACTCCTGACATCTGCATTCCCGCCGGACTGAAGCCCAACAGCGCCGGCACGGGAGCGGAACTATTCCATTGGGCCAGGCTTTGCAACAGGGGAGATTGCGTGGTCCAGACCGAAGGATTCAAACCGGCGTCGGTAAAGAAATTATCGGACAGGCCGGGCGGCGGCACATAAACAGGCGCCGGGGCGGGGCCGGGGGGCGGTGTGTAGGCCGGTGGCGGCACTGGCGTGGGATTTGGAACAGGGGCGGGCGTCGGCGCCGGCACGGGGGCCGCGGCGTTATTCTTGGTTTGTAACAAAGCATTCAGCACCGGCTGTGAAACACCTTGATTCATAAGATAGAGCATGTCTTCCCCGCTCACATTATAAACTTTGTTGGAATTCTTGATGTAGGACAGAACCACGTCATCGCTCATGTGCGCCTGAGCAAATTTGACGATTTCTTGCAAATCCGGGGACAAATTCGCAGGAGTGGTTTGAGCGTAACCCACGGGACCTGCCGCCAGCTCGGCCCAAGCCATGAGGGCAGCCAGACAGGCTCCGAAGACACGCGTTTTGCATTTGATTATCCGTTTAGTATTCATAAGTTCGCCTTTACTATAAATCGTTCAGGTTCTTGGCGGTTCCAGCCGGGAGTCTTTTCCCGGCGTCTTTCCGCTCATGCACCAATACGTTGCAGAAGAACAAATCTTGCATTGGGCCGCGCCAGAACCGCCGGCCCATCCGGAGAGTTTTTCCGCTTGCGGCTCAAAATGCGTCAATTCCCCCGCAACGCAAGAACAAAACGCCACGGGAAATCGCGCGTCAAATATAGTACATTTTTCCCTTTTCGACTGCATTTTCGAGCAACTGTTGGAAGGTGACGGCGTCGGCCGCCTCGTTGACAGCGGTTTGCAATTGGCGCCAGGCCTGGCGCAATTCCGGAGGACTTTGCGGATCGCTCATGCCTGGCGAATCAAAAATTTCCCCGTGGATGCAGCGCAGGACGTCACCGAAGCTGATGCTGGCAGGCGGGCGGGCCAGCAAATAGCCGCCGGCCTTGCCGCGCTGGCTTTTGACAATGCCGGCTGATTTGAGTTCGATGAGAATTTGGACCAGAAACTTTGGGGGAATGCCATGGGCGGAGGCCATTTCCTCCACCGTGCGAGCGACGCCCTCGGGATAATGTTGGCAGAGCCAGAGAACCGCGCGGGCCGCATAATCGCTTTTGACAGAAAGTTTCATACGAGAATGGCGTTTTAGGCTTTTGGCGATGCGGGTTTCATGCGGAACGTGCCGTGATCGTATTTGCAACTGTAGGTGCATACAAATTCATTTTCGCCGGCCTCGCCCTGGTAGCGGTAAATTCCTCCGGCCAGGCGGCCAAGGTCCGCCTCGCCTTCCAATGTGAGTTTTCCTCCGTTCCACTGTCCATGCAGCGCGACCGTGTAGCAGACGCGCAAGATCGCGGCATAGACCGCGTGAAAGGTCGCCTTGTATTCGCCGGCTTCGCCGCGGACAAGCAAACAGCGCAACGCGCCGCGATGGCCGTTGGCTTCGCTGATCCACTCGCCTTCCCAGCGGCCTGGCAGGCCATTGGCTGCCGCGGGCGGCGGCGTCTGCTGGTTCCAACGGCGTTTGAAATCGGAGGCGTTGTTGACTAACGCCGCCAAGACGTGTGAAATCTTGCGTGCCATTCCCACGTGTCAAAGATGGAGGAAGTCGCGCCGCGATTCAAGCGCCGCTTGGAAGGCAAGCATTGCAGAAGGGCGCAAATCCGTTTTGCGCAGCTTAATAAAAATATATTGAATTCCCACGAATGCATGGTAGTCTAAGGTTTGTGCAGGCATGCGCCTATCATGGGAACCCGCGCGGACGCTCGTGGAGCGGACGCAGACCCGCCCCACGATCGCCCCTTCGCCTTCGTACAAGGCAATAGCCGCGAAAAAGCGCAAAAAACGCGAAAGTTCATTTGTTTCGGTTGTGCTATATCCGAAAACTCCTCAATTTCGGCAAAATTTTGACAGGATGAACAGGATGAACAGGATTGATTTTGAGCGGGGCCTTAACTCCGAAAGTGTTTTTTATCCTGTAAATCCTGTTCATCCTGTCAAAACGTATTTTTCGATTGCGGCTTGCCGCGCTGTGCCTTCCGCGCTTTTTTGCGGCTATTCTAAATCCGAGGCCACCCAGAACGTTTTCAATCCGACCTTGATCCGACCTCCATCCGGCCTTGATCCCAGTCCCATCCGACCTCCATCCGGGTTTGATCCGGCCTTGAACCGACCTCATGCCGGGCTAATCCGACGTATTCCGACCCATGGTGAAATTTCTTTTTTTGAAAATGTGGCTCAAAAACACGCGCAAACCAAGTCGGAAAAGGCGCAAGGAGCGGAAAAGGGGCGTTTTGGAGGAACGAACCCATTTTGGATTGCTCCCAAAATCGGTAAAAGTAGTTCATTTCCAACAACTTACAACCAATAAAATAACGGTGATCAAAAAAAACGATGGTTAAAAATGAACCCAATTTGAGGGCTTTTTTTAAGTTTTCAGGCGGATTTCAAAGGAATGGGGAAAGTCCTGGGTGGCTTTCTGGACCGCGCGCAAAAGTTGATTTGCGCTCATTGCGGAACATCGGATTTGGGTTACATTGCGCCAGTGGTTGGTGTAAAGTACACCCGTTGGAGGAAATCCACCCCAAACAATGGAGAAAGGCTAAGGTATGAGATTTTTTAAAGGACTGCTCGTCGGAATCATTTTGGGCGCCGCCGCCTATTGGTTTATTCAAGAAAAGGCCCGGCAACATCCGGAAACCGAACAACGCGTTAAAGATTCCGCCGCAAGGGCCGGGGCCGCCGCCAGCGATGCCGCTCACAATCTCTCGGATGCCTTTAAAGCCGAGCTGGACACTCTCGACCTTCGGCCCGACCAGATCAAAGACGAAATGACTCGCACGGGCAAGATCGTCCGACGCAGGGCGCAAGAAATCGCCGGACAAGTGGCGGACGCGACCGCCGACGCGCGCATCGTGACCGAGATCAAAGCCAAGTACGCGTCCGATTCGGACCTTTCGGTCTGGTCCATCTCCGTGTCAAGTCAGGGAGGACACGTCGCGTTGTCCGGCACCGTTCCGACACCCGAAGGCGTGGGCAAAGCGGTCGCCCTGGCACTCGAAGTCAAAGGCGTGACGGATGTCACTTCGACACTGGAAATCAAACCGAAGTAAGCCATCTCAGTGGGTCAGGTAAGTCTATTCCCTGTTGCCTGACAGGTCCACACCGGACGACAGACCTCTTGTCAACCTCCGCTCTCTGTGGCAAAATGAGGCTCAATGAAGAGAGCTATCAAGATGTTGGGCGGCGCATGCTGTTTCCTAGCTTCGCTCATCTTCGGATTTTTGGCGCTGGCTTACATTGCCGGTGGGGCCGGATTACAATGTTTCCCGTTGGGCATTTCAACGGGAGGAGTCCTGCTGGGTTTGATCCACGTCGCCGGATTCAGCGCTGGAGTGGTTGTCTTATTTTCATTGGGAGCCTGTTTATGCTCGGAGGCGCTTATTGAGAAATCGACGAAAGCTCACGACACGGATCGCTGATCTATGCCTTACCTCATAACCTGATCATCGACTGATTGTATCCCGGTGTATTTGGCCTTCCGTTGGAAGTCGCGGCGGCAATCCGCGCTAGTAGTCCGACTAATGAGCCAATTTATTTCATGAGAAGGCCAAAGGAACGGGGAATAGCGCTCGTCGGGTTCCTTGACCGCGCGCAAAAGTTAATTTGCGCCCCAGGCCCTTTTGTCGCCGCGAATAATCTTGTTCCCCGCGGGAAAGTACGCTCAAGTGGCGTCATGGTGGCAGGCCGAGAATCCTCAGTATTGAAATGGCTCTTCTGTGCATTCGTGCTCGCGCTGGCTCTTTACTTGTTTTCAGAGAATACGGCGGATCCGGACTTGTGGGCGCATACTTTGGCGGGGGAGCATATTCTGTTGACTGGCAAGCTGCAAGACACCGAACCTTACTCCTGGACGGCGCGCGGCACTCCCTGGATCAACCACGAGATTCTGGCCGAACTGTCCCTCGGCGCCGCGCATTGGCTGGCGGGAGGAACGGGCATCCTTGCGCTCAAAATGTTGGTTGGCTTCCTCACCTTTGGCATCGCGTTGAGGATCGGAGCCGATGATTTATCCTGGCCGCGTCGCGCCACCACATGGGCGGTGGGGGCGTTGGCGGTGGTGGAAATTTCCTACGGCTTTGCCGCTCGTCCGCAAATCTTCACGGCTCTTGGTCTGTCAATTGAACTTGGGTTGCTGCGGCTGATTACCCGGGGAAGGATGCGGTGGGTTCTGGCCATGCCTGTCTTGTTTGCGCTCTGGGTCAATACCCACGGCGGAGTGCTGGCGGGATGGGCCGTGCTGGCGGTGACGGCGCTGGCGGAGGCGGCGCAGTGGATCTGGCCAAAATGGCCGGCCCTGGCATCCAGGATGCCGGTGGAACCGGTTTCGATTCGGGCCGTCGTGGCGCTGTGGCTCTTGTGCGTGGTGTGCGCGGGCGCCTTGTTGGCCAATCCCTACGGAGTGGCTCTGATTCGGTGGACCATCAACGGGGTGGTCTGGTTGCACCAAAGGACCGAGTTGGAAGAATGGGGTCCGGCGACGCCGAGTTTGAATCATGTCGCCTTGTATGTTCTGACGTTGCTCACCGCGGCCGCTTTGACGCTGTCGCGGCGGCCGCGTGCATTGTGGGAGGTGGCGGTCTGCGCAGGCTTGGCCGTGTTCGCTTTTCGCTCGGTGCGGCACACGCCCTTGTTCGCCCTCGCCGCGCTGGCTTTTGTGCCGCCACACTTGGCGGATGTCATCGTCCGTTTCCGGGATCAATACGCCGGATTGGAAGAATGGATGCGGCGGCGCGGGACGCAAAGGGCGGCGGCAGTCGTGTTGGCCCTGACGACTGTCGGTGAATGCGCCGGGACGTTTTTGTTGCACAAGGAGCACCCGTTGACGATGGAGGTGCCCCGAAGCCAGTATCCGTTGAGCGCGATCGCCTTCATACGCGCGCATGAATTGCGGGGAAATTTGCTGGTTTTTTTTGATTGGGGCGAGCAGTGCCTGTGGGAATTGCCGGAATGCGCCGTTTCCATCGATGGACGATGGGAAACGTGCTATCCGCGCGAGCTGATCCCGGAACATTGGAAGTTTTACAACGACGAGCCGGTGGATGGCAAAATTCTGGATATAGGAAAGGCAGATTTGGCCCTGTTACCTGCCAATTTAGCCGGAGCGGTTGCCTTGGCCCGCAAACCCGGATGGGAGCTGGTTTATTATGACAACCTGGCAGTGGTGCTGGTGAGGGAACCCCGCCGTTTTCCGAAATTAGCCTTGGGACGGATTCCCGAAGCCGGGCCGCCGGATGCCACCCAAGGCCGGGCGCCCTTCCCGGAAGGCCGGTCTGCCCGGCTTAGTCAATAGAATTAAATGCTGCTTGTCGCGGGCGGCGATAAGGCCCGCAGACATTGGCGGATCTGCGAAACAGACCCAAGGACAATTCAACCATGGCCCGGTGGCACGAACAATGCTATTGATACTCTCGCGGTTTTCAAAGAGCAATAAAGTGGACTTAATTTTACGTAAAGACCCGCTCTTTGTTACCTCCAGGCTGAACAGGATTTGCATTAAAACTATGAAAAGAACTACTGGAAAAAAGCAAGGATTCACGCTGGTTGAAATTATGATTGTCGTCGCCATCATTGGGTTGCTGGCTGCCATCGCGATTCCCAACTTTCTCAAAGCCAGAACCACGTCACAACAAAACGCCTGCATCAACAACCTGCGTTTAATTGATTCATCCAAGCAACAATGGGCTTTGGAGCAGCGCCAGCAGGGCAGCAACCTTCCGGTAGCCTCCGATCTGCAGCCTTACCTGGGCCACGGCAATAGCGGTGAATTGCCGACCTGTCCGGTGGATTCGCAAAACTCTTTTACCACCAGCTATAATCCCAACCCCATCAGCACGCGGCCGGCGTGCTTGATTGTTTCCTCGACACACATCCTGCCCTAACGTGCTTCACTTGCCGCGGCCTATGTTGGTCGCGATGCACGAAAGGCCCGGGCCGACCCCGGGCCTTTTCGTTTTCTTGCCTCAACTTTCCATCGATCTTCATTGCCCTAAATCGTGACACTTCGCCTCGTTTCAGCACTTGCTTCGAGACAAGGAATCCGCGGTAATGCTCTCATTAGTGAGAAACCCAACCATCCTCGAAAGATTACCTGTCAAACCTGACCTTTGTGCGGGCGGAGGATTTTTGTCACTGCCGCGTGTGCGAGCACCACGTTAGGGTCGCGTTGCAATGCATCGAAGTAATGCTGCGAGAGTCCATCGCCCTCTTCAGAAACAATGAGCACCTTTTGTGTTTGACGAACCATGGCGTCCACGGCTTCGGTCGTTAAGGGCTCCTTCTCGTCCAGCGCTTCATCCATCAGAACGATGAGCTGGGAAATGGGTTGCAACCATGCGAACCACGGATCGCGCGTCAAAAGTTGGAGAAAATGGTTTGGTGACTGGATGGCGCCGATAGTCTTTTCGTAAGTCACGCGCTCTGAATCAATCAGCGCTTTGTGCAATTGGAGCAGCTCGTCGCGCAATGATTGAAGCCGTTGCTGAATACTTGTTGTCGTCTTCAAGACTAAACATACCTCGATTTGCCTCGGGCCGCAACAGTCAACCGCAGGAATCCTCCACCCTCGATCAAACTTGCCAGCGTTCATGGTTCCAACACATTCCCCCGAGTGGACGGGCCGCCATTCACGGTGAGCGTAGCCTGGCAGACATATCGGCGGACCAAGGACAAGGTGCTGTTGGGTGCGATTCTTGATCCGCTGGTCAGGACGATGAATTATATGCCGCGCAATCCAACCAACGGGCTCGCCCACATTAATTTTCCCGGCGAGCGTTGTCCGGACGGGTTCACCGACAGTATTAAAAAGTCGGGCGACGAATTGTTTTGTTCCCTGCTGATGGGGCAGGCGTCACGTCAGTTAGGCGGCTTGCTGGAGGCCGGCGGGCGCAAGGGAAGCCATGTGCTCACGCAGCAAAGTGGCGCATTCAGCAGTTCCCACTCCGGCAAGGCCCATGAACTCGACCAAATCGGCGGAGTCCTCCGCTTCGGCGTTAAAGCGTTGGGAGCGAATTTCAGAAACTAGCGCCAGGAATTGTTTCCAAGCCGGCGTCGTCCGAATCGGCGTCTCAACGCGCAAACCCTTGAGGCCCGCAGCCGGAGACACCGCGATCACACGGAATTTCAAGGCAAGCTCGAAAAGATGCCGCAGAAATCGCGCATATTCGTTGTAGGCGGCGTTCTTGAAGTTTGCGCGCCTGCTGGCCAGCCACATTTCAAGCTGTCCGGCACTGATGGAATGAACGGAAATGTTGAGGCCGTGAGGCCAGCTTTGCATGAAGATTTTGAGGATGGGTTGGCGCGAGGCGATGGACTTGGGCGCATACTGGCTGAGCCGTTCCTCGTAAAGGCGCAGCAGTTCCTCGAGGGACATTTTGCCTACTTTCCGGTCAACGGCGGCGGCCTTCTTGATTTCCTCGTCCAGCCGCCGCTTGGCGGGCACCCAGTCGGTGGCGCACAAACTGAATCGAATGTCCTGTCGTGGGTGAAGCAAACCAGGACATTGGAGTATTGACTGAGGAACATCCCCAAGCCCAGTCCTTGAGGAGGCCGGAGCGTAGCGAAGGCCGACGAAAGGACTGGGCTTGGGGATGCGGCGGGGGAAAGTTGCTGGCTTGAAGAGTACCAACAATTATCCAATCGTCATGCCCCTCCTCTCATCCGCCATGTGCTCTCTTGCTTCTGGCATGGTTCTCTGACGGCCACCGAAGCGGCCGCGCAACTGGGCCTCTCTCGGAGTCGCCTCTATGCTCTCTCCTGCGAGTACTTGCGGGCTCGCGCACGCCAGAAAGAGGATTTGTGGATCCCAGCAATCTCAGGCGGAGACCACGCCGCCGTCTGGCCCGAAGCGGTCACCGACCTCCTTAAAAAGCGCCTCGCCTGCTCCCCGCCTTGCCCCTAGAGCTTCGTGGCCTCCGAAGCCTTGCGCCTGCACGCCTTCCAACTCGACCGCGCCCAGGTCCGTCACTGGGCCATCCAAAATGGTTGCGCGCATCCCGCCGCGCTCCAACGCCCGCAGGCTCCCGTGCGCCGATGGCAGCGCTCCCAGATCGGCGAACTCTGGCAATTGGACGCTTCGCCCCATCGGTGGTTCCCCGGCTGCGCGCTGGACTTTCCCATGCTTAACATGCTCGACGATTGCAGCCGCGTCATCGTCGGCTCCAAAATCTATGACCGGGAACTCCTGCTCTCCTACTTGGATTTCCTCCCCGCCGCCTTCCTGGCCTACGGCCGGCCCTTGCAAATCTACGTCGATTATCACGCCATGTTTTTCACCCAAAATCCCGACGCGCTAACCCAATTGGGCGGGTCGCTCAAGTTCTACGACATTAGCTTCCTTTATGCTCCAACGCCCCAAGCCAAGGGCAAAATCGAGCGCGAGCACCAATTCTGGCAGGGCCGGCTTCCGCCCTTTTTCGCCAGCGAACAGATCCACGAGATCCAAGAGGCCAATCCGCACATCGACTCTTTGCGGCTCCATCACAACGCCCACGAAATCCATCGCGAATTGCGGATGACTCCGCAGCAGGCGTGGGATCGGGCCCGGAAAGAAAAGCGCTCCGTGCTGCGCCCCGTCCGCCCATGCCCTTGGTGGCCTTATGTTTGGAGCGTTCGCACCACCATCAAAGTTGGTTCCGATGGCCGTGTTCCTATCGGCCCCCAGCGCTTCAGCGTCGAACATGCGCGAGGAACCAAAGTGATTCTGTGCCTCCATCCCACCGGCCATCACTCCGTCCTGGCCGCGCCACCAGATAAAAAAGAGAAGCCCGCGCTCCTCTTTACTGATCGCCCAAAATGAAATCTGTCCTGGTTTGCTAACTACACAAAATTCCTGGTTTGAAAACTACGCGAGGGCGCAGGACTAAATCGTTACCTCTTTGATTTTCCCCT
>Ga0302326_10024677_pt1 | contig 12210 bp, 9 predicted proteins | sample Palsa_T0_3_FD_202264 | JGI IMG/M metagenome (GOLD analysis project Ga0302326, IMG submission 202264) | Peat permafrost microbial communities from Stordalen Mire near Abisko, Sweden - Palsa_T0_3 | ecosystem: Environmental > Terrestrial > Soil > Palsa > Peat permafrost | place: Sweden: Abisko...
CCGCCGGGGTCGCCCTCGTCTATCTGGCTCTGTCAGCCGTCGCGAACGGGGGGGCCTGGACCCACGGGGTTGCCCACACGCTTCAGCCGTCAGGGGGCAACGACGTCGCCGAGGAGATCTGGTTCCTCGCCCAGACGCCCTGGGTCCTGCTGCACGGCCACAATCCGTTCGTCAACGACTGGCTGAACGCGCCCGTCGGCATCAACTTGATGGACAACACGACGATGCCACTGCTCGGCATCCTGGCCTTCCCCATCACGTTCTTCTTCGGTCCCATCGCGACGTTCAACGTGTTGATCGACTTCGCGATCTTCGCATCGGCGATGAGCTTCTTCGTCATGGCCCGGCGCTTCGTCAGCTGGTGGCCGGCGGCGTTCGTCGGCGGGCTGGCCTACGGGTTCTCCCCCTTCACGGCGGCGACCGCCAACGCCCATCTCTTCGTGTTGTTCCAAGCCGTCCCTCCGCTGGTGATCCTGTGCGTCGACCACTTCTTCCGGTCGGACAGGAGCTCTCCCGTCCGGACGGGCGTCGCGCTCGGCCTCTGCTTCGTCGCCCAGTTCTACATCTCGACCGAGGCGTTCGCCTCGCTGGCCGTCATGACGTGCATCGCCGTCGTCCTCGGTGGCGCCGTGGTCCTCTGGACGCACGTGCCCGTCGATCGCCGGCGCACCCTCGTGTTCGTCGGGTGCGCTGCCGTCGTGATGATCGTCGGCATCGGCTACGGCGCGTTCGTGGCACTGGCCGGGCCTCACCACATCAACGGTCCGGCGCAGCCGGCGACGGCCATCGCCGGCATCACCGTCGACCCGCTGGGCCTCGTCGTCCCGACCACCGACCAGCACTTCACCTTCGGGCATGCCGTGCTGGGCGACTCGCTCGTGGCGGCGCGGGCTCCCGATTGGACGATCGCCTTCGACTCGCCCGTCGAGAACGGCTCCTATGTCGGCGTGCCGTTGCTGGTCGCGCTGGTTCTGGGCGGCATTGTGCTCCGCCGCAAGCGGATCGCGCTCTTTTGCTCCGCCATGGCAGCCATTGCGTTGCTCTTCTCCTTCGGTTCCCATCTGCACGTCGACGGGCACCGCACGGGCATTCCGCTCCCATTTTTCGTGATTGAGCACCTGCCGCTGCTCGACAGCAGCGTCGCCGCACGATGGGTGACGTATTTCTGGCTGTTCGCCGGGCTGCTGCTCGCGTTCGTGCTCGACGCCGCCCACGGCGCGGTCGCCGCCGACGGCCGCCTGGGCCGGTACGGCGGCGCCGTCGTGAGCGGCCTGGTGGCCGTCGTGGTCCTGCTCCCCCTCCTCCCGGCGTGGCCCTACGCGACCTCGCCGGCATCCGTGCCGCCGTGGTTCACCAGCGGTGCGCGGTCGCTCCCGGCCGGGTCGGCCGCCCTGGTCTACCCAGTGGCGAGTTCGACGAACGACTCGTCGATGCTCTGGCAGGCCATGGCGCAAATGAACTTCCGCATGCCCGGTGGATTCGCGGTCATTCCCGATGCCGACGGCACCAACACCTTCAACGGGCAGCCGTCACCGCTCGAAGAGGTGCTGGCCGAGTGTGAGGGCGGTGCGTCCGCGACGCCGAGCTTCCCGGCCGCCGACGTACGGGCCCAGTTGCGCCAATGGCACACCGAGACGGTGGCCGTGGTCCCGACCGCCCCCGGTGCGGCCTGTGCGGCGGCCCTCTTCACCGATGCCCTCGGCCCGGCGCACCGGGTCGAGGGCGTTCTCCTGTGGCCGAAGCTCGACGCGGCGTCGTGACGCATCCCCCGCCGATCTGCGGCAGCATGGCGCCATGGCACACGACCGCACGTTTCGTTTCGCCGCGCAGCTCAGCACGGCGCCCGACGGCTCCGCCCGCTCCTGGGCCGAGCAGGCCCGCAAGGCCGAGGACCTGGGCTACAGCACGTTGCTCATGCCCGATCACTTCGGCGACCAGCTCGCCCCCGTCCCCGCCCTGGCCGCGGTGGCGGCCGCCACCACCACGCTGCGCATGGGCTCGCTGGTCTTCGGCAACGACTACCGCCACCCCTTCGTACTGGCCAAGGAGGCGGCCACCCTCGACGTGCTGAGCGACGGCCGCTTCGAAATGAGCCTGGGCGCGGGCTGGATGCGCACGGACTACGACCAAGCCGGGCTGCCCTACGACCACCCGGCTGTGCGCGTGGCGCGCTTCGAGGAGGCGGTGAAGGTGGTGCAGGGACTGCTGCGCACCGACGGGCCGTTCAACTTCCACGGGGAGCACTACGAGGTCCTTGGGCACACGCTCACGCCGCGGCCGGTGCAGCGACCCGGCCCTCCCCTGATCATCGGCGGCGGCGGGAAGCGCGTGCTCTCCTTCGCCGCCCGCCACGCCGACATCGTCAGCATCAACGTCAACCTGCGGGAGGGCACCGGTGGAGTGGAGACGGCGGCCGACGCCACGCCCGAACGGACCCGCACGAAGATCGGCTGGGTGAAGGAGGCGGCGGGCGACCGTTTTGCCGACCTGGAGCTGAATTCGCTCATCGGCTTCGTCATGGTGACCGACGACGCGCAGGGCCTGGCGGGCCAGATGGGGCCGGCCTTCGGTATCGAAGCCGGCGACGCGCTGCACGTGCCGCTGGCCCTCATCGGGACGCTCGACGAGATGGCCGAGGAGCTCGAGTGGCGCCGGGCCGAGTACGGCATCTCCTACTGGTCGATCGAATCGGATGCCTGGGAGACACTCGGCCCGGTCGTGGCCAGGTTGGCGGGCACGTGACCATCAGCACGAGCACGGAGTGGGAGGCCCTCGGCACGCAGCGCACGCTCTGCGGCGAACGGGTCTTCACCATTGACGCGCCGTCCATCGGCCCCGAACGACATGCACCTCTCCTGGTCCTGCACGGGTTCCCGACGTCGTCGTTCGACTACGCCGCCGTGCTCGACGGCCTGCGGGACGGGCGGCGGGTGCTGCTGCTCGACATGGTCGGGTACGGGCTGTCCGCCAAGCCCGACCGGGCGTATGCCATGGCGCTGCAGGCGGACGTGGCCGCCGCCTTCGTGGCCGCGCTGGGCGTCGAACGTCTCGCCTTGCTCACGCACGACATGGGTGACACCGTCGGCGGTGAGCTCCTGGCCCGGCGCGCCGCGGGGGCGTGGCTGGTCGAGGTGACCCAGCGCGTGCTCACGAACGGGAGCATCTACATCGACCAGGCGCACTTGACCAACGGCCAGCAGCTCCTCCTCGGCCTGCCCGACGAGGTGCTGCCGCCGGGGATCCCGATCGATGCCGCGTCCATCACGCAGAGCCTGCGCGAAACGTTCAGCCCGCTGACCCCGCCCGTCCCCGCCGGGTGGCCCGAGGACCCGGTCCCGGCGGCGGCGGCACAGGTGGTCCGCGACGACGGCCAGCGGCTGCTGCCGCGCCTGATCCGCTACATCGAAGAGCGGCGGGCCAACGAGCGCCGCTTCACCGGGGCCATTGAGTCGGACCCCTCGCCGCTGCGTGTCGTGTGGGGCCTGGACGACCCCATCGCCGTCCCGTCCATGGTCGACACGCTGCTGGCCGCCCGGCCGGACGCCACGGCCGTCAGGCTCGAGGGGGTGGGCCACTACCCCATGGTCGAGGCGCCAGGGCGCTTCCTGGACGCCGTGCTGCCCGGGCTGGGCTGAGAGGCCACCCGGCAGGAGCCCCGCTCTGGGTCACAGAGCAGTCTCGGGCGCGGTGCGTAACCTGACTGGGTGCCGGGCCGCCGCCGACCCACGAATCGTTACGAGCTCCTCACGTGCGCCTGGTCGGGCCACGTCCTGGTCGGGACGGATGCCGCCATCGTCACGTCCGACGATGGGCTCGTGGTGCGCGAGGACGGTCCGGTGCGCTGGCACCGTTGCCTGCGCTGTGACTGCTGGGTACGGCGAGAGGCACCGGAGCAGCCGGCACGCCAACGGGTCGAGACGCGCGACGAGATCCGGCTGCCCCTGCGCGGCGCGGCGCTGCGCGACCGCTACGTCCTTCGCCTCATTGCCGTGGACCGCGCCATCCACGTGATCGTGCTGGGTGCGCTGGTCGTCGCCCTCCTGACCTTCGCCGCGCACGATCAGGCGCTTCATCACGACTACCAGAACATCATGAACGACCTGGCCGGCGGGACGCCCGGCGCCTCCCAGGCGCGCGGCCTCCTCGGCTACTTTGGCCGGGCCTTCAAGTACTCACCGACGCACCTGCGCGTCCTGGCGCTCGTGCTGCTGGCCTTCGCGGCCCTGGAAGCGGCCGAGGCGGTGGGACTCTGGCTCAACAAGCGCTGGGCCGAGTACCTCACGTTCATCGCCACGACTGCCCTCGTGCCCTTCGAGATCTATGAGCTCACGAACGGCGTGAGCGTCTTCAAGATCGTCGCGCTGATCATCAACCTCGCGGTCGTCATCTACCTGCTCCTCGCCAAGCGGCTCTTCGGCCTCCGCGGCGGGCACCCAGCCGAACACGCCCGGCGCGAGCGTTCGAGCGGGTGGGGCGCCATTGAGCGGGCGACGCCCGGCGTGACCGCCTGAGGGTCACACGCGCCGTGCCGTCACTCGGCGCGCAGCATGCGGTGCAGGTCGAGCTCGAGCTCTTCCATCAGTTCGACGAGGAGCCGCACGCGCGCCGGGGTGCCGTCCGCCGCCAGCAGCCGCTGGGCGTCGTAGGCGCTGACCGGGGCGACCGCGCACAGCTGCCAGGCCGCCCGATCGACATCGCCTCCACCATGGAGCACGAGCTCGGGCGGGAGAGCCGGCGCGCCACCGTGCTCCGCCAGCACGGCCCGCGCCCGGCGCACGCGTTGCCCGGCGGCTCCCACGAGCGGAGCGACGTCCTCCGCATTCTCGACGGGTGCGACGGGGCGGACCAGCGCCACCGGATAGGGGTCGTCGGGGAGCCACTCCTCCACTTCGATCAGCTCCTCCCCTTCGACCTCCAGGACCCAGCGCCCGTCGGGAAGTTCAGCCGCCTCGGTGATCACGCCCCGGGTGCCGAGGGCGCTGCGCTGGTCGCTGCCCCCGACTTCGGAGCCGCGCTCAATCAGCACGATGCCGAACCGGGCGTCACCCGCCAGGCAGTCACGCAGCAGCGCCCGGTAGCGCGGCTCGAAGACGTGCAGCGGCATGGAGGCGTGCGGGAAAAGGACGGCCGACAGGGGAAACATCGGCAGGCGTGTCCCGGGCATGCCCCACCATGGCACGGTGGCGCACCGGGCCGCACGGCCGCCTCGACGCGAGAAGGACCGGCCAGTCGGGCCGGTCCTCACTCGTTCTCATGCTTCTTGTAGTGCTTCTGTTGGTTGCTTGTTTCTCTGTGTGCAGTCCGTGGCTCCCAGCCTGCGGCGTAGTGGGTGCGGGGGCCTCCTTGTCGGCCGGCCGGCACACGCACCGGCGCGAACGCGGCCTCAAACATACGCCGGGCATCACGCCACGCTGACTGCCCTGGAGCGCCACCGAAACCAACTCGGTGACGCAACCTCAACCCGGCGGATCGGCCTCCTCGGTCGAGCCTGTCGATTGCATCGGCATGCTCCTTTCCACTCGGGGCAACGGCGGGTGCTCCGTTTGCCGCTCGCTGACACCAGTATCCACCTCACCCTGCACCGTGTGAACCCCACGCGAACTGGGCATACGCGAAGGCCCTGGTGGGAAGCGCGTCCGTCACGCGAACTTCACATCGCTGTGATCCGACCACGCCGACGACCCCGATGGCGGCGCCGAGGCGTTCACCTACGCTCTCGTCATGGCTCTGCCGACACCCAAGGAGAACACGACCGCGCTCGTCACCGGTGCATCGTCGGGCATCGGAGCGGAGATCGCACGGGAGTTGGCGCGACGTGGCCATGGCCTGACCTTGGTGGCCCGGCGCGCCGACCGCTTGCAGGCACTGGCCGACGAGCTGGCGCAGGCGCACTCCATCCGCGCCGAGGTCATTGCGGCCGATCTCACCGACGCCGACTCGCGTGACGCACTCCCGGCCCAGCTGGAGGCGCGCGGGCTGCATACCGACATCCTCGTCAACAACGCGGGGTTCACGACGATGGGCCCCGTGTCCACGGCGGACCGCGCCGCCGAGCTGGCGTTGGTGCGCACCAACGTCGAGGCGGTCGTCGACCTGTGCACCCTGTTCGTGCCCGGCATGGTCACCCGGCATCGCGGCGCGGTGCTCAACACCGCGTCGACCGCGGCCTTCCAGCCGTTGCCCGGACAGGCCGGCTACGGCGCCTCGAAGGCCTTCGTGCTGTCCTACGGGCGCGCGCTGCGCGCCGAGCTGCGCGGCACGGGCGTCGGCGTCACCACGCTGTGCCCGGGACCGGTCGAGACCGGCTTTGCCGAGGCCGCCGGCATGACCGACGAGGAGGCGGCCGAGACGCTGCCCAGGTTCATGTGGATCCCCGCGGAGGACGTGGCCCGCGCCGCGGTCGAGGGCCTGGCGGCGGGACGCGCCGTGGTGATCCCGGGGAAGGCGAACCGTGCCGGGGCCGGGCTGGCTCACCTGGCGCCCAAGGCGCTCCTCCTGCCCCTCATGGCCAAGCGCCACCCCGCGCTGGAGCCCGGCCGTACACCGTGAGCCACCCACCGGGCAGCCGGCCGGTCATAGGGCAGGGCCCCGGGACCAAGCACCGGCTCCGGTAGCCTCGGTGGTTCGGCCGCAGACGCCACGCGGGGACAACGGACAACGGGGGCGCATGCCACATTTGGTCTCAGACCTGAACCTGCCCTACCTCGACACCATCGGGCTGGAGCGCCGCGAGGCCACCGACGCCATTGCGGCGGCCCGCTCGGTCCACTGGCTGGCCCGCTCCGAGCTCGGGTACACGGTGACCCGTCTGCAGGACGTCACCGCCATTCTGCGCGACCAGCGCTTCCACTCCGCGCTGTCCATGATTGAGCGCTCGCCCGAGCTGCAGGGCGCGGGCATCGACGACGACCGACGCATGGAGTCCATCCTCACCATGGAGGGTCCGGGACACGCCCGCCTCCGCCGGCTGGTGGCGCCCGCCTTCACACCGGCATCGGCCAACCGGCTTCGGCCCACCATGCAGCGGGTGGTCGGCGAGTTGGTCGATCGGGTCGTGGCGCGGGGCGAGTGCGAGCTGGTGGCGGACGTGTGCGAGCCCTACCCCATCCCCATCATCTGCGAGCTCCTCGGCGCACCCCCGGAGGACTGGAAGCTCTTTTCGGGTTGGGCCACCGACATCTTCCGGATCTTCAACGGGAATCTGGTCGAAGACCTGCCCTTCATTGTGCGGGCGGGCGAGGAGCTCACGGCCTATGTGGGCGACATGATCACGGCACGACGGGCCGACCCGCGCGACGACCTCCTGAGCGACCTCATCGCGGTCGAGGAGGAAGGTGACCGGCTCTCGACCGACGAAATGGCGATGCTGGCCCAAGCGGTGCTCATGGCGGGCACGGACACCACCCGCAACCAGCTCGCCTGTTCGGTCGCCCTCTTTACCGAGTACCCGGACCAGTGGGCCCTGCTGGCCGAACGGCCGGAACTGGCCGGTCGGGCTGTCGAGGAGTCGATGCGCTACCTGGGCGCGGTGCGGGGCACCGCCCGCTTCGCCGCCGAGGACGTCGTCTACCGCGACGTGCTGTTCCCCCAGGGCACGTTGGTCGCCACCTCGCTCTCGGGCGCCAATCGTGATCCCGAGGCGTTCGACGATCCCGACGTGTTCGACATCACCCGGGAGCGCACCACGGCACAGATGACCTTCGGTTCGGGGATCCACTTCTGCATGGGAGCGGCGCTGGCCCGGGCCGAGCTGCAGGAGGCGCTGCCGCTGCTGGCTCGGCGCCTGCCCGGGCTCGCCCGCAACGGCGAGGTGGAGTGGAAGCCCTCGACCTTCGGGATCTGGGGCCCGGCGCGATTGCCGATCAGGTTCACGCCGACCGATCATTCCTGACCGGCCCCGGCCAGAGGGGAGACGTACCAACCCGGTGGCAACCGGGCCATCTTGGGAGGGGAAACATGACAACGGCGCGGGGCACAACGGGGGATCGGCTCCTCCGGCGGTGGGCGGCCTCGGCGACTGTCACCGCCCTCGCGGCATCGGCACTCCGGGCAACGGCCTCGGGTGCCGCACCGGCGCGGAACGACCCGGGCCGCTGGACGCTGGTGTCGACCACCTCCATCCGCATCTTCTACTACCAGGGCATGACCCAGGACGATCAGGGAGACTTCTACTTCGACGGTGTCGATAACGGACTGTGGAAGACCAACACCTCGCTCACCCAGATCGCCGGCAGCACGCCGTATATCCCGGCGGCCGTCGCCGCCCGGGACAAGTACAACCACATAGGGGCCATCGCCTACGCCAAGAGCACCGGGGTCCTCCTCCCCATGGAGTGCTACAACGGCACGAACTGTGCGAACACCGGGGCGATCGGCGTCGCGGACCCGGACACGCTCGCCTGGGAGTACGAAGTGAAGCTGGACCCGGCGACCATCAAGAAGGCGATGTGGGCCGCCGTCTCCCCGAACGGCAAGCTGCTCTGGACCTCGTCGAACAACAACCTCCTGGCCTACGACATGACAGACATGTCTCAGGCTCATTCCTGGCCGACCCACGCCGCAATCAAGCCGGTCACGATCCTGAAGAACGCCGTCCCCCCGTCCGGCGTCGACGGCGGCGCGTTCTACCGAGCCCGCCTCTACCTCGCCGGCACGGTCGGCAACGTCCACCAGGTGTGGTCCATCGACACGTCGAACGGGGCGCGCCGACTGGAGATTTCCCGCACCGTTGTGGGTGAGCAGGAGGGCATCGACTTCGTCCGGGTGGACCAGGGCAAGGTGCACCCGGTCCCGCTGTGCAGCGATCCGTCCTGCGGCGCCGCCACGCACTCCACCACCAATTCGTTCGGCGGCGTCCTGCAGCTGATGGTGATGCCACAGGCCGACGGGAAGGTGCCGGCTACCTACCCCGCCGCCACTCTCTTGTCGTTCGACCCTCGCCGGTGAACCATCCGGGTGTCAAAGGTCAAACCGGTGCCGGGGCTCACCGGCCGCGTCGTCAGACTCTCTCGAGCGGTCTGTCGGGCGCGTCGGCCGGGGCGGCACCGTGGCGGCGCACGACCTTGGCCCGCTTGGCCTCCAGGACCAGGGCGCGCTGCGTGCCCGGGGGCGGGTCGAGCCCCCCGTAGGCGCTCGCCTCCACTGAGGAGGCCAACCGGCTCCAGGTGGCGTCCTCGGGCGCGCCGAGCCCGTCGAGCCGGCCGGCGTATTCGGCCAGGGTCTCGGAGGGTCGGCGGGGCCGGCCGGCCCGTCGCCCGGCGCGCTCGGCACTGCGCGTCACCCGCTCCGCCCACGTCGCCGGCCGCGCTCGCCGCCAGCGCACGAAGACGACGACGAGACCGGCGCCCACGACGACTGCGGCGACCGGCACCGGGGGGATGCGGCCGAGAGCGGAGCCGACGGCGCGCAACGCGGTCGCGCCGGGGCTGGGCGGGGTGACCGGCACGACCGCCGTCGGGTCGAAATCCTGCCAGCCGTAACCGGGGAACCAGACTTGGACCCACGCATGGGCGTCGTTGGCGTGGACCTGGTAGAGGTCGGTGATCGGGTTGAAACTCCCCGGCACGTAACCCACCGCCTCCCGGGCGGGAATGCCCAGCGAGCGCAGCATGACGGCCAGTGAGGTCGAGATCTGCTCGCAGAATCCGACCCGGTTCCCGAAGAGAAACTCGTCGACCGTGTCGGCGCCGGCGGGCAGTGGCGGGATGTTCTCCGAGTAGTGGGTGTGGGCGCCGATCCAGTGGATGAGTGACTGCACCTTGTCGTACGTGGTGGTGTCGTGTGCGGTGACCGACCGGGCCAGCGCCTGCACGCGGGGGTACGGGTGCGGCAACTGCTCCTCCTGCCGGAGCGTGGACGGCGCGAGCGAGAGCAGGTTGTCGTCGGCCCGGAGTTGCGCGGGCGAGGCGGTGCTCACCTGCGAATCGACGGTGTAGACGGACCCGGTGCCCAGGCCGAGCGGCGACACGATGGTGCCGTCGCCGGCCACGTAGAGCTTCCCGGAGGGAAACCACACCTCGTTCGCACTCTCCGCGTGGAACACGAGGTTCGCCGTTGCACTCGAGACGTAGAACGTCTGCAGGTCGCTCTGCCCGAAGGGTACGTCGCCCAGCGGGATCGGAAGGATGAAGGGCGAGCTCTCGCGCAAGGGGCGTCGCGGCACGGGCTGGGACTCCGACCAACTCTGGCCCTGCCAGGTGTCGAAGGTCTCCCCCACCCAGTACGAGGGGCGCTGGGCCCGGACCTGCATCACCAGGGTGTTGCCCAGGTTTCCCCGCAAGGCCGTGTTCAGGCTGGCGGCAAAGCCGAGATAGCCGCCGACGCGGATCCGGCTGGCGGGACTGCCGGCGCGCGACAGTTGCGCCGCAGCCCCCGAATCGCCGGCGAGGCCACCGGGGACGCCAACCGAGCCGCCGGCACCGGCCCGGGCGATGAAGGAGACGCGCGACGACACGACCGGCGCGGGCAGGACGAGAAACACGGCCGCCGCCGCCGCCGACGTCGCCCCCAGCGCCAGCACCAGACCCGCCGTCGAGATGCGGCCGCCGCCGCTGGCCGAGGTCCACATTTCCGTCAGGGCCCAGAGGCTGCAACAGCCCCAGGCCACGACGTAGAGACCGAAGCGGAGATCGATGGCCAGCGCGCCGCCCACCGCCATGAGGCCGGCCGATGCGCCGAGGGTGAAGAGCAGATCCCGACGCGACGGCACATGGAAGGAGTGCACCACCAGGACGGTGACCAGCAGGACCGTCAAGGGGTTGATGACGGACGTGATGCCCGCCGCCGGCGAGCTGACGTCGTGGAAGAACCAGACGCACGCGCCGATGGCACCGACGGCCACCATGACCTTCACCCACGCCGGAGGCCGGGTCCGCGTGGCGTGCGAGAAGGCGGTGCCGACCGACACGAGCACCATGGCGCCGACGGCCGTCGTCAAGGCGATCTCCTGCAGGGAAGCACAGGCGGCGATCGCCACCAGCACGGACCCCAGGCAGGCGAGCCGCAAACGGATGGAGTTCTCGGGCACTCCGGGTTGGTTGGCCCGGCGGACCGCTTCGAGAAGGCCTACCGCCACGCACCCTCCCTCTCGGCGGACGTTGCACCGCCCGGCCCGTGGACGGCCCGGGCGAGACGCCGTCCTGCGCCGCGCCGGTCGGCCACCGCTGCGAGGACCGGGCCCGAGGGCTCCCTCGTTCCGAGGAGGACCGGCACACCACCCTCGAGGAGGCCGACGACAGACGCCAAGGCACCTTCCGCCACCCGCTCGGCCGCCTCGCGGTCCTCGGGCAGTTCCACCGTGATCGTCACCGGCTCGCCGGCCGGCTGCTCCAGCTCGCGCACCATCACATGACCGGCATGGGCGGTCGATCGCCAATGGACGAGGCGGCGGGCGTCGCCGGGCACGTACGGCCGGACGCCCCGGGGCAGGCCGACGTCGGACCGGGGGCGATCGAGGACGTCACCCGTCCCTTCGTCGGGGCGCAGGGGCACCGGCTGCGCGCTGCCACAGCGAGGCGACACGTGCAGCGCCGCGGGCAGGGGGAGCTGCAGACGTTTGGTCCACCATTGCAGCCCGAAGGGGGCCGCCGAGGCGATCTCGAGGGTGACCGCGTGGTGGACACCACGGCGCAGCGGCACCAACGTGATGGCGCCGTCGACCGCACCCCGCCGGCCGGTCGGCCCGACGAACGCCTCCGGACCGGGTGGGTCGACGGGGCGGACCCGCACGCGGCTGCGGGACTCGACGCGCACCTCCACCGGCCGGCCGGCGATGCCGTCGCCCGGCGCGCTGCGCATGGTGACCAGCGCCCGCGTGGCGACCACGAAGGGGCCCGCGATCCCGATGAGGAGGGCACCGAAGACGAGGTCGCCCAGCACCTGCACCCAGCCCGAGCCCGCATTGTGGGCAACCAGCCACCACAGGCCGACGATCAGCACGCCCACCACCATCGGCGCCCACGGCCGGGCCGGCCGCGCCCAGCGGCTCACGGTCTGGGCGCAGGAGTCGTTTCGAGAAGCTCCCGGATCACGGCGGCCGATCGGGTGGCGTCGCCGTCGGCCTCGACGGTGAGGATGCGGTGCGCGAGACAGTCGACGGCCACGGCCTTCACGTCGTCGGGCACCACGTACGCCCTGGCCGCGAGGACGGCGTGGGCCTGCGCGGCCCGAAGGAGCCGGATGGCGGCCCGTGGGCTCGCGCCGACGTGCACG
>Ga0302326_10024678_pt1 | contig 12210 bp, 7 predicted proteins | sample Palsa_T0_3_FD_202264 | JGI IMG/M metagenome (GOLD analysis project Ga0302326, IMG submission 202264) | Peat permafrost microbial communities from Stordalen Mire near Abisko, Sweden - Palsa_T0_3 | ecosystem: Environmental > Terrestrial > Soil > Palsa > Peat permafrost | place: Sweden: Abisko...
CGGTTCGATCCGGGCGATCGCGAACGACCTCCTTGAGGACCTGGACTCGCCCAGCCCGCCCGACACCGGTACCTGACCGCCCGGCTCCAGATGATCGCGTCCAACGCCGAGCACACGCTTGAGTTCCCTGACGAGCTACGCAGGCGGATAGGCATATTCCAGGACAGTGTCGACGTGAACGCGCAGGTGGAAGCCGGCCTCGCGGCCGTCAGGATCCCGAAATCCATTGAGCTGGTGACGGAGCTGGCAGCGGGACTGCCCAACACCCCGTGCACGGCCCTCGACCTCGTCGTCGAGAACCTGCTGCTCAATGCGGTCAAGCCTTGGCTTCCTCGTCGCGGCTCAGCCCTCGATTTTCGAGGAGGTGGCGTACGCTCTCGCGCTGTCAGGTGCGAGTCGTGCGCTCGATCAGGCGGCCGAGGACTGGGAGATGTTCCCGTCCTCCGGTCCCAGGCTTTCGCTTAAGCAAAGTGCCGCCGACCTGCACAAGCTGGCCGCCGACGCGCTTCGCACCTCCTTCCAGTGCATCGTCTCGCTCGTCCCGCACCGGTTCGGCGCCACCGAGCTGCTGCTCGGGCCCGCCGAGCAGATCAATGCGTGGTGCTACGAGGACGGGTACCTGACCTACGCCACCGATGAGAACGCCGCCGCGATCATGTACGCCGAGACGGGCAGCCTGCGCGAGCTGCGCAGCCAGATCAGGCGCTCGCCCGACTTCGACCCCGCCCTGCAGATGATCAGCGGGCAGAGCCTCTTCCTCTACGACCAGCGGGTGAAGACCGGTCCGGGCACGGCGCTGACGTACCGGAAGCAGGCGACGCGGCTGCTGCGCAATTCGCCCGGGGCGGGCATACCGAAGGAGCTCATCGACCGCGTTGACGCGGCGGTGGCCGACGCGCTGGCCGGGTGCATCAGCCCGTTGGCGCTGACGTTCGACGGCGATCCGGTGCTTGAGACGTGCAGCCGCCGGGCCGACCTCATGGTCCGCACGCTGCTTGGCGGCACGCCGTAGGCGGGGCGGCGCGCTAGCAGACGCACGGTCGGCCGGCTTATAGGGTCGGGCTGTGTCTAACCAGCCGAACGATCCGTTTGCGACCGCGGCGCTGCGCGGCCGGGTGCTCGACGCGTGGGCCGCGTCGCCCGCGCGGTTCCGCGAGGACGCCAACGCGGAGGAGGACTACGCGCTCGGCGGCTACCGGGACCGGGTCGTGGTGGAGCTCGCGCAGAACGCCGCCGACGCGGCCGCGCGGGCGGGAGTGCCCGGCAGGCTGCGGCTGACGCTGCGCGGCGGGACGCTGGTCGCCTCGAACACCGGGGCGCCGCTCGACCCGGCCGGGGTGGAGGCGCTGTCCACGCTGCGCGCCTCAAGCAAGCGGGACACCGGGGCGGTGGCGACCGTCGGGCGGTTCGGCGTCGGGTTCGCGGCGGTGGTCGCGGTCAGCGACGCCCCCCGCATCCACTCGGCGACCGGCAGCGTGAGCTGGTCCCGCGAGCGGACCGGGGAGCTGGTCCTCGCGATCCCGGCGCTGGCAGCCGAGATCGAGGCGCGGTCGGGGCACGTGCCGGTGCTGCGGCTGCCGTTCGCGGGCCGGGCCGACGCTGCTAGCCCGGCTGTCGGCGGGCCTGACCGGTTCGAGACCGCGGTGGAGTTGCCGCTGCGCGACAGCGCCGCGGTTGACCTGGTCAGGCGGCTGCTGGCCGAGACTGGTCCGGCCCTGCTACTCGCGCTGCCTGCCCTCACCGAGGTCGTGATCGAGGTTGACGGCGCGGTCCGGGTGCTCACCGGCGCCGGCGGCGACGAGGTAACGATCACCGACGACGGGGCGGTCAGCCGCTGGCGGGTGGCCAGCGCGGGCGGCGCTCTTGATGCGCGACTACTCGCGGACCGGCCGACCGAGGAGCGCGCCCGGTCGACCTGGTCGATCCGCTGGGCGGTGCCGGTCGACGAGTCCGGCGCGCCGGTAGCGCTGAAAGTTAGGCCGCCTATCACCGGTCAAACTTTCAGCGCTGGCGAGCTTGCCCCGGCGGCAGAAACGATAAGCGGGGTTGTGTACGCGCCCACCCCGACCGATGAGCCGCTGGGGCTGCCGGCCCTGCTGCTGGCGTCGTTCTCCCTCGGCCCGGACCGACGGCATGTCGCGCCCGGGCCGCTGACCGACTTCCTCATCGAGCGGGCGGCGGAGGTGTACGCGGGGATGCTGCCCGGCCTCGCGCCGGGGCCGGGCCTGCTCGACCTGGTGCCTGGACCGGCGGGACGAGGCGAACTCGATGCCAGACTCTCCCGCGCGATCGTCTCGCGACTGCCCGACGTGGCGTTCCTGCCTGCCGTGGCAGGACGGGTCAGGCCGCGGGACGCGGTGCTGCTGAGCGGGGGCACGCCGGGGCTGGCCGATTGGCTCGCCCCGGTGCTGCCCGACCTGGTCGCGGGATCGGCCCGGCACCCGGCGTTCGCGGTGCTCGGGGTACGGCGGCTGCCGCTCGCGGAGCTGGCCGACCTGCTCGCCTCGCTCGATCGGGAGCCGCCCTGGTGGCGCGGGCTGTACGCGGCGCTGGCGGGCGGGTCCGCCGAGGAGATGGCGGAGCTTGGCGCGCTGCCGGTGCCGTTGGCGGACGGGCGGCTAGTGCGCGGCCCGCGCGGGCTGCTGCTGCCGGGGGCGGGCCTTGAGCACCCGGACCGGCTGGCCGTGCTCGGGCTGCGGGTGGTCGCCCCCGACGCGGCGCACCCGCTGCTGGCACGGCTCGGCGCGGTCGAGGCCACACCGCGCACCGTCCTTGCCGATGCCGCGACCCGCGCCGCCGTCGCCGCCTCCTACGACAACGCGGTCGAGGCCGGCTACGACGATGACGGCCCGGAGCGGGTCGCCGACGCGGTGCTCGGCCTGGTCGCCGCGCTCAACGCGGAACCGGGCGAGTACGCCTACCTGGCCGACCTCGCGCTCCCCGGCGCTGACGGCGACTGGTACCCGGCGGGCGAACTGCTGCTGCCGGGCTCGCCGCTGGCGGAGGTGCTCGCGCCGGACGGGCCGTTCGGCGCCATCGAGCAGGCGCTGCTTGACCGGCACGGCGCCAAGGCCCTCGAGGCGGCCGGCGTGCACTTCTCGTTCGGCCTGCTGACGGCGGACGACGTCGAGCTCGACGAGTCCACCATCGACCTGGAGCTGGACGGCGCCGAAGACTGGGCGGCCCACGCGCGCGACCTCGCCGCCCAAGGCGAACCCGACCTCCCGCCGGTGGCGCTGGAGGTCACCGCCGTCCGCGACCTCGACCTGGTCGACGACGAGCGCTGGGCGCAGGCGCTGGAGCTACTCGCCCGGCCCCCGCTGCGGGCGGCCCTGGTCGACCGGACCAGGGTCAGGCTCCCCGACGGCCGGCACGCCGACGTGCCGTCCTATACGGCCTGGTGGCTCCGCCGTCACCTGGTGCTTGACGGTCACCGTCCGGGCGACCTGCGCGCCCCGGACGCGGACCCGCTGCTGGCCGGGCTGTACGACCCGATCGACGCCGCCGGCCAGCTGACCGACCCCGTGATCGCCCGCGCGCTCGGCGTCCGCACCTCGCTGGCGGACCTGCTGGCCGAGCCCGGCGGCGCCGACGAGCTCCTCGCGCGGCTGGCGGACCCGGCCCGCCCGGTCTCCCGCCCGCAGCTGCGGGCCCTGTGGACGGCGCTGGCGACCGCCGACAGCCTCGCTCCTGAGGGCCTCGCCGCGGATTTCCGCCGCGAACGGGTGCGGGCCGTCCGCGGCGCCGAGGTGGTGCTGGCCGACGCCGACGACGTGCTCGTCCTCGACGCCCCCGACCTGTGGCCGCTGCTGGCCGACCAGCCCCTCGTGCTCGCCCCGCATGAGCTGGCGGCGCGGCTGGCCGACCTGCTCGACCTGCCGCTGGCGTCGGAGGAGATCGCGGGCTCGCTCGATTCCGGCTCGCTTGCTTCCGCCGAGCGCCGGGCAGTGCCAACGGTTGTCGCGGCCGTGCTGCCGGAGGCCCCCTCGCACTACCTGGCCCACGACAAGCTCACGGTCGACGGCATCGAACTGCCCTGGCGCTACCTGGACGGCGAAATCCACGCCGCCACCCCGGCCGGCCTCGGCTGCGCCCTTGCCTGGCAGGCCGGCCAGTGGACGCAGCGCCACCTGCTGGCCGCCCTGCTGGCCGATCCGGACGGCGCCGACCGGGTGCTGGCCGACGCCGACCTGGACCCGCTCTAGCCCGTCGGGACCGAGCCCGACGCGACCGTCCGGCCGGCGTCGTCGTAGGCGGTCCAGCGGGAGTCGGCCTGCTGGGACGAGCTGAGCGGTACGCCCCAGAACCTCTGCCGGCCGACCGCGGTCGCCTCCGCCCGCACGGTGCTGCCGTCTTTGAGCGTGATCACCAGGTAGGACACCGAATCGGCGGCCGTCCCCATGACCCAGGAGTCCGAGCCTGCGGCCCAGCCGGTCGCGGGCCTGCCCTGCATGCCCAGGCAGTCGACGTCGTGGCCGACGGTGAGGCAGGTTCCCCACGGGCCGAGGTACGCGGTCGCTCGCCACGGCTTCCCCTGGACCGTCCCCGACCCGAACGTCCCGGTCAGCCGGGCGGGCAGGGCCTGGCCGGGACGGAGCCAGGCCTCGAAGCTGGGAAGGAGCCCGCCGGGCGGTTCGAACGGGATGGCGGTCGCGATCGCCCCGCTGCGCGAGTACGCGGTCACGCTGTCAACTGGCACCGAGACGGGACTGGCGAACGCCACGAATCGCGACCCGTCGACCTCGGTCGGGTGCAGGGTGAGGATCGTGCCGTCGGACAGCTCGACCCGGGCCGACACGACGTCCTTCCACACCTCGCCGAAAGTGATGTTGACCGGGACCGGGCTGCCGTCACTGCCCTCGCCTTCGAAGCTGATCGGAGCGGCGGCGGTTGGCTGCCCCTGGTCTCCGGTGCACGCCACAATCGACATGCCGTTGCCCTCGAACGCGCAGTTGTTCGAGCTCGGCGACATGACGCTGACATTCCAGGGATTACTGCCGATCAGGCCAGAGGCGATCAGGCCGGCCGGCGCATGGGGCCCGGGCGGGTTCACCGTGACCCGGATGTGGCTGGTGGTGGGCACCGGCAGCGCCTCTTGATGCGTGAACGCGGGGACGCCGACGACGGCGGCCGCGACGACCGCGACGGCCCCGGCGAGCAGGCCGGCCCGCCTGCGGTTCCTGATCTTCCTGCCATGCAGCATGGCTGCCTCCACCGGGGCGGCGCCCGGCTCAACCGCGCCGAGCGCGGTCTTCAGGTCCTCGTGCAGGTCGCTCACTGGAGTTCTCCCTCCATGAGTTCGGCGCTGCCGCGCAAGGCGGCCAGCGCCCGGGATGCCTGGCTCTTGACGGTGCCGACCGAGCAGTCGAGCGCGGCGGCCGTCTCGGCCTCGGACATGTCCATCCAGAAGCGCAGCACGATCACCGCGCGCTGCCGCGGGCCGAGCTTGCGCAGCGCCTTCAGCAGCGCCGCGCTGTCGCCGAGGGCGTCGGCGGTGTCCGCCGACCGCGGCCCGGATGGCTCCGGCACCGCGTCGACCAGGCTCTCTGCCACCCGGCGCCTGCGGAACCGGGTGTTGTTCTCGTTGATCACGATCCGCCGGACGTAGGCGTCAGGGTCACCGGTCCGTGCCACCCGCGACCACGACGCGTAGGCCCGGGCGAAGGCCGCCTGCGCGACGTCCTCCGCGTGCCCCAGGTCCCCGGTCAGCCCGTAGGCCAGCCGCACCATCGCGGGCCACCGCCCGCGCATGAAATCCCCGAACTCCTCGTCCGACTCCGCGCTCACGGCCCACCTCCTCGCCCCCACAGACAACCGGCCGACGCCCCGAGGTTGCATGAAAGCCCGACAACAATTCTCCCGGACGGGCCTGTCCCGCTTGACGCGACGCCTCCAGCGCCCCCAGCGCCCCCAGCGCAACCGGTTAGCGGTTGATCAGGTGGCGGTCGGAATCGTCGCCGAGGACGGCGTGCGAGAACTTGGCCAGGACCTGGTCGAGCTCGGCGTGCTGCTCGGACGACCAGCCGCCGAGCTGGTCCTTCATCCACTGGCGCTGGGCGTCGCAGATCTTGTCGGCGATCTGGTGGCCGGCCGCGGTGATCGCCAGCACGCCGTCGGCGCCGCGGGTGATGAGGCCCCGATCGACCAGCAGCTGCGCCGCCGGGTGGCCCTCTTCCATCGTCACCCCCGCCTGTCTGGCCAGCTCCGGTCCCGGCGTCGCGCCGTGGCGGTCCAGCTTGGTCAGCAGCCAGCAGGCCCCGCCGGACAGGTCGAGGCCGGCCGCGCGGGCGAGCTTGGCGTAGCCGAAGCGGCGCAGCTCAACCCCGGTCAGCCGGGACATGACCCGCTCGAGCTCCTCGGCCGAGGTCCGCTGGGTGGGCGCCCCGCCGACGGCCTCGCCCAGATCGGCGGCGTGGGACGAGGCGTGCGACGGCTCCCCGGCGGCGGTGCGCAGCGGCACCTCGCGCAGGAACCAGGCGAGCACGAACGCGACGAAGGCGATCGGCGCCGCGGTGAGGAAGACCGGGTGCAGCGCGTCGCTGTAGGCCTGCAGGATGAGGTGCTGCAGGCCGGCCGGGAGCCGCTTCAGCGCGCCGGTGTCGGAGCTGACGGAGGCGGCGCTGAACCCGGCCGGCAGCGCCCGCCCGTGCAGCGCCGCCGCGAGCTTGCTGGCGAGCTGGTTGCTGAAGATCGCGCCGAAGATCGACACGCCGAACGCGCCGCCGATCGTGCGGAAGAACGTCACCCCCGACGTCGCCGAGCCCAGGTCCTGGTACGACGCCGTGTTCTGGACCGCGATCACGAGAACCTGGAGGATCAGGCCGAGGCCGGCCCCGAGGATGAAGAAGTACAGGTTCATCAGCAGCGTCGGGGTGGTCGGGTCCAGCGTGGCCAGCAGCAGCAGCGCGACCACGGTGAGCGCGGTCCCGATGATCGGGAACACCTTGTAGCGGCCGGTCCGGGCGATCAGCTGCCCGCTGCCAATCGAGGTGAGCAGCAGCCCGAGCACCATCGGGAGCAGGTAGACGCCGGAGATCGTCGGCGAGACCCCGTGCACGACCTGCAGGAACAGCGGCAGGTAGGACAGCGCCCCGAACATCGCGAACCCGGCCGCGAGGCCGATCGCGGAGGCGATGACGAACACCCGGTTGCGGAACAGCCGCAGCGGCAGCACCGCCTCAGGCGCGCGCCTGGCCGAGAGGTACCAGCCGGCCAGGAGCACCACCGAGCCGGCGAACAGGCCGATGATCACCGGCGAGGACCAGGCGTAGGTCGTGCCGCCCCAGGAGGTCGCCAGGACCACGGCGGTGGCGAACGCGGCCAGCAGGGTGGCGCCGAGGTAGTCGATCTGGTGATGCTGCCTATTCGAGGTGCTCGGGAGCACGATTGCGATCACCACCAGGGCGAGCGCGCCGATCGGCAGGTTGACGTAGAACACCCAGCGCCAGCTCAGGTTGTCCACGAAGAACCCGCCAAGCAGCGGTCCGGCCACGCTGGCGACGCCGAACACCGCGCCGAACGCGCCCTGGTACTTGCCGCGTTCCCGGGCCGGGACGACGTCGCCGATGATCGCCTGGGTCAGCACGATCAGGCCGCCGCCGCCGATGCCCTGCAGGGCGCGGAAGGCAATCAGCTCGACCATGCTCCGCGCCTGGCCGCAGAGGGCGGAGCCGACCAGGAAGATGACGATCGCGGTGAGGAAGAGGTACTTGCGCCCGTACTGGTCGCCCAGCTTCCCCCACACCTGCGTGGTCGCGGTGGAGGCGAGGATGTAGGCGGTGACCACCCAGGACAGGTGGGACAGGCCCCCGAGGTCGTTGACGATCGTGGGCAGCGCGGTGGAGACGATCGTCTGGTCGAGCGACGCCAGCAGCAGGGCGAGCATGAGCGCGCCGTAGATGGCGATCAGCCGCTGACCGTGCTCCTCACCGGCCGGCTGGCTGTCCGCGGTGGCGGTAACCGACGATTGCCCTGGTGTCGTCACAAGCACTCGATACCCACGTTGGCATCGTTGGCAACGTGAGACAAACGTGCGGCTCCGCGGTCGGCGCCGCCCGGAAGGCCAGTCAAAAGCCTGATCAGGATGAACGGTCCCGGCTTTCTGCACCCAGTAAAGTGATCTGTTTTCGCCCGGCAGATGGGAGATGTGCGGTTTCCTGGTGTCCATGCGCATTGGCACCCGTCGGCACCGGAAGCTCGCCGCGGCGGTGGTGATCGCGGGCTTCCTGGCGCTGACCGGGCTCGGGCTCGGGGTCGCGACCGCCGGGCCGGCCCGAGCCGCGACGTCTGTGCCGGCCGGGAAGGCGGTGCCGGCCGGGAACGCGGTGCCGGCCGGGAAGGCGGTGCCGGCGCTGTTCGCGCACGCCGCGCTGGCGTCAACGTACCCGGCCGAGGGCAGCGTCGTGCCGAAGCAGCCGGAGCAGGTCACCGCGACGTTCGACGAGGCGATCCACATGACCGTGTCCAGCCTGGTGGTCTACTCACCCGACGGTGACCGGGCCGACGACGGGGACACCACGCTGGCGAACCCGGAGGAGATCGCGGTCACGCTGCTGCCGGGGCTCGGCAACGGCACCTACACGGCGGTCTGGCACGTTATCTCCGACGACACCCACCCGGTCTCGGGCGAGTTCACGTTCTCCATCGGCGTGCCGAGCGCAACCCACGTGCCGGCCCTCCAGGTGTCGCCCAACGACGTGGTCAGCGCGGCCTTCACGATCATCCGCTGGCTCGAGTACATGACCTTCGCGCTGCTCTGCGGCGCGGTCGCGTTCCTGATCAGCTGCTGGCCGGCCGGCGCGCGGCGGGCCGGCGTCATCCGGCTGGTCACCTACAGCTGGGCCGGGCTGCTGCTGTCGACGCTGCTCGGCCTGCTCATTCAGGGCCCCTACGCCGCCAACGAGGGTCTCGGGCAGGTGTTCAGCCCGCAGCTGGTGCAGGCCACGCTGAACAGCAAGCTGGGCACCATGTCGCAGGCGCGGGAGCTGATGGCCTTCCTGGCCGGCGGGGCGGCGTCGCTGCTGCTGCCCCGGCTGCCGGGCGCCGGGCGGCGCGCGCGGATCGCCCTCGGGGTGACGTGGGCGGTCCTCACCACCGCGGTCGCCGCGAGCTGGGCGCTGTACGACCACGCCTCCACCGGGGTGCAGGGACCGTGGGGCGGGGTGCCGGCCGACATCATCCACCTGGACGCGATGGCGGTCTGGATCGGCGGGCTGGCGGTGCTGGCCGGCTTCGCGCTGCGCGGGCCCGCCGACGAGGGCGTCGCCACCGCGGTGCCCCGGTTCTCTTCGATCTCGCTGGCCTGCGTGTGCACGCTCGTCGGGTCGGGCGCTTACCAGACCTGGCGCGAGGTCGGCGCGTGGCAGGCACTGGCCGACACGTCCTACGGGCGGCTCATCCTGGCCAAGGTCACCGGGCTGCTGGCGCTGATCGCGCTCGGCTACCTCGCCCGCCACTACATTCAGCGCGGTCTCCGCGGGGCGAGAGACGGCGTCGGCGCCCGTCTGCTGGCGGCGCCGGTCATGCTGTCCGCGCCGGTGGCCTTCGACCCGCCAACCGCGGCCGGCACGGCAACCGTCCACGACAAGCCAGCGGGCATCGCTCAGGGGGACGGATCCAACGCAACGCCACCGCTCGTTCCATCCCCTTCTTCTCCCCCACCGACCTCACACGGTTCCGAGACCTCGGCAACCGACCCGGGGCCCGGGCCGCAGTGGCTGCCCGCCATGCGGCTGCTGCGCCGCTCGGTGGCGGTGGAGCTGCTGGTCGCGGCCGTGATCCTCGCGTTCACGTCGATCCTGGTCAACGTGGCGACCGGGCGGGAGGCGTACGCGCCGACGTTCACCGCCAGCCAGTCGTTCGCGGCCGGCGGCGCGGCGGGCACCGCTACCGTGCACGTGTTCATCGGGCCGGCCCGGCTCGGGCCGAACACGGTCGACGTGTACTTCACGGGAGCCCGCGGGCGCGGCTACGCCCCGGCCGGGGTGACGGCCGCGCTGACCTTCCCGGCCGGCCACCTCGGGCCGACTCCGCTCGCGCTCACCAAGACCGCGCCCGGCCAGTACCAGACGCAGAGCGCGGTGGTGGGCAACACCGGGCAGTGGACGCTGACGGTCAGGGTCAGCGGCGCGTCCGGCGCGACCACGGTGTCCTTCAGCTTCGGCGTCCACTAGCGGCGTGCACCAATCCACGAGCTTCGGCGTCCATTAACGGGAGGGGAAACGATGAAACTAACCCGCAGGGAGGCGCTGATCGGCGGCGCGGTGCTCGGCGCGGGCGCCGCCATCGCCGGCCCCCGGCTGCTGGCCGCCTCCGGCGCGACCGTCGGCCAGCTCGACCCGAACAGCATCCCGCAGTTCGTCACCGAGCTCTGGATCCCGCCCGCGATGCCCACCGCGGCGACGACCAAGACCTATGACCGCTACTCACTGGCCGCCCGGTCGTTCCGCCAGCAGATCCTGCCCAAGGGGTTCCCCTCGACGCAGGTCTTCGGGTTCGGTTCCACCACCAACGCTGCGACCTTCCACGCCCCGGCCTACACGGTCGAGGCCACGGTCGACCGGGAGACCCGGCTGACCTGGGCGAACCAGCTGGTGAGCTCGTCTGGTGACTACCTGCCGCACTTCCTGCCGGTCGACCCGACGCTGCACTGGGCCAACCCGCCGGGCGGGACGAGCGGCCGGGACAAGGTATCGAAGTTCACCAAGACCCCCGGCCCGTACACCGGACCGGTGCCGCTGGTGACGCACCTGCACGGCGCGCACGCCTACGAGGACTCCGACGGCTACCCCGAGGCGTGGTACCTGCCCACGGCCAAGAACATCCCCCAGGGCTACGCGACCGTCGGCAGCCAGTACTACCAGTACAAGGAGGAGGCGCACGCCCGGGCCGGGGTGGAGTGGACGAGCGGGATGGCCCAGTTCGCGTTCAACAACGACCAGCGCGCCACGTCGCTGTGGTACCACGACCACACCCTGGGGATGGCCCGGCTCAACATCCGGGCCGGCCTGCTCGGCCTGTACAACCTGCGCGGCGGCGTCGGCGACCTGCCGGCCGGGCACCTGCCCGGGCCCGCGCCGCGCCGGGGCGACCGTCCAGGGACCAGGTACTACGAGCTCCCGCTGATTATCCAGGACCCGAGCTTCAACACCAACGGCAGCCAGTACCTGCCGGCCACCAACCTGTCGTGGCCCGGGCCCTACATCCCGACCACCGACATCCCCCCGATCTGGAACGGGCTGTATTACGGCTCGACGATCACGGTCAACGGCAACACCTGGCCGAACCTGAACGTCGAACCGCGGCGGTACCGGTTCCGGATCCTCAACGGCAGCGCGGTGCGCCAGCTGACCCTCAAGGTGGTCGCCAATCCGCATGCCGCCGCCCCGGCGCCGGTCGCGCTGCCGCTATGGGTGATCGGGTCCGACGGCGGGTTCCTGCCCCGCCCGGTCGAGCTGTCAGGGAAGACCGGGCTGCCGGTGCTGCCGTCCGAGCGCTACGACGTCATCGTGGACTTCACCGGGCACAAGCCCGGCACCCACCTCTACCTCACCAACGAGGGCGCGGCCGCCACCGCGGGCAGCACCGCGTCGGTGATGCGGTTCACCGTGGTGCCGCTGAAGGGCAAGGACACCTCCACCCCGCCCCAGCACCTCGCGCTGCCCGCTCCCGTGGTCATCAAGGCCGCGACCAAGACCCGGCAGGTGTCGCTCAGCGAGACCGGGTCAAACTTCCAGGTCAACGTGATCTCTGAGTACACCTGCGGCACGGTCGACTCCAGCGGCCTGCCCAACCCGCTGGGCTGGGACGACCCGCTCACGGAGCGGCCCAAGCTCGGCTCGACCGAGCTGTGGGAGGTGTGGAACTTCTCCCCCGAGGGCGCCGGGGCGATCTCGCACGTCTTCCACCTGCACCTGGTGCAGTTCGAGGTGGTCAACCGGGAGCCGATCGACGGCGGCCCGGTCACCGGGCCCAGCCCCTGGGAGCTGGGGCGGAAAGACTCGTGCTCCTCGCCGACCGGCTACATCACCCGGGTCAGGGCCACCTTCGACCACAAGGGCCTGTTCGTCTGGCACTGCCATCTGTTCGACCACGAGGACAACTCGATGATGCGGCCCTACCAGGTGACGTGAGACTAGTGCTCGCGCTTCCAGAGATAGATAAGCGCCGTGATCATGGCGACGAAGAGCACGGCCGAGATCAGGTAATCAG
>Ga0302326_10024680_pt1 | contig 12209 bp, 7 predicted proteins | sample Palsa_T0_3_FD_202264 | JGI IMG/M metagenome (GOLD analysis project Ga0302326, IMG submission 202264) | Peat permafrost microbial communities from Stordalen Mire near Abisko, Sweden - Palsa_T0_3 | ecosystem: Environmental > Terrestrial > Soil > Palsa > Peat permafrost | place: Sweden: Abisko...
TGGAGTTGCCGTCGAAACATCTCCGGTTGCACCAGATTTCCATCGATAAAAGTTTCGGCGACGGAATGATCGGACGGAACAACTCCATGGTAATTCACGACCGCATAGCCGCCGGGCGGCATAATGTGATCGAGCCATCCGATGTGATGCAAAGCCGGATAAACCACGTGTTTCAATAGCGGACTAACCAGACGCATGCTCGACAACCGGATGACATTGTAGCAACTGATTCGGTTTGGCGTCTCCCGCCAGGGAATCGCCCCCGAGTTCGCGGATCGTGACTCGTGAGGCCTGAAAGTGCCGGGAGAGTTTCGTGACGAAAGACGGGCCCTGCCCGGTTCAATATGTCGAGAATAGCGCGGCGACGGTTCTTTGTTCAGCGCAGGAGTCCGTTTCTCCGGTAACTCCGTCGCGCAACCGGATCGGCGAGGGTTCTTGTTTCGTATTTCTTCTCATGACGTTGATTTCGTTTGTCCAATCGAAAAGTTGGGAGAGGACCGAACGGGTAGTGCGACGTCTTGGTCGCTGCAGCGGTAAGCGTTGGCGAAGATTTCAGACCCGGAGCGGTCTGGCACAACCCTCAGCCACCACTGAATGGTCGGGCGTGATTAGCCGATGTCATCTGCACCAGGCCGGAATGTCGCGCTCGATTGATTCTCGCCCTTTGGCGCCCTTCGCGCGTTCGGTAGAATTCAAGATCCCGGTACATGTCGCATCCTGCACAAGTCTTATTCAGGGTGTCGGTTCCGAAACTGTCACGCAGTTGCTTCAGCTGTTGGCCGCGCCAAATCTCAAGCAGGCTGGTTTGGAGAATGTTCCCCACGCCCAAATCTGCCTGTGCATCCATGGCTGCAACGCAACTACACCCCATCACTGTCCCATCGGGTAGCACGATCGGCCCATTCCAGAGGTTGACACAGGACTCCTGGCGACGATTGACAGTCCTCAGTTTCATGATCGGCGGGAGCGCATCGCGAACGATTCGTCCGTTGGCCGACGTATAAGCCCAGGTGAAGTCCAACTGCGGACGGTACGCCAGTATATCCCGGAAATCCGGATCCTTCATCACTTCGTCCAGCGGACGATCCGGACGAAGCGCGATGGTGATCGGAATAGGAGTGCTGCGCTGTGCATTTAGCCGGAGCAGTTCAAGAACGTTTTCCCGCATTCTTCGGTAGGACTTATTACGGTACACACGCACATACATAGCCTCGTCAAAACCAGCCGTGCTGATGTTCATATGTGTGATTCCGGATGCGAGCACCTCCCGGATTCCGTGTTTGTCGAGCAGAATGGCGTTCGTAGTTAGCCAGATGCAATCGATGCTTGGTTCCGCCCGCAACCGTCTTACCCTGACCAGGAAATCGGGGTCGATGAGCGCGTCGCCGACAACAGGAGTCAGCCCCACGGACCCGCCTCCAATTTTAACGAGGTCGTCCAGTGCTTTTTCAAAGACCCGGTCACTCATGAACTCCGTTTTCCGCTGCTGAAATTGATAGGGGCAAAACACGCAGTCGGCGTTGCAGAGATTGGTGAGTTCGAGGTGAAGTTCGAAAGGTCGAAGTCCCATACTCTCCAGCGTGGGAGTGAGCGGACGCACGCGTCCGATCAAGGCGTCCGCTTTTCGCGTGACGACCCGTGAGACTTTACTCAAGAAAAGCGAATTGAAGTATGACATCGGCACTCAATCTTACAACCAGAGTGGCCTGATGTCATGCTCGACCCTGCGCGGTTTATGCCCAGAGGGGTAGCTTTTCCGTTTATCGACCCATCCGGAAGTGGTTGGATCTGAAGGTCTCCCGGTCCGTGTGCATAAGAGAAAGAAACAAGCACCCAGGGAGTGTGCGAACCCGCCAGACGTGCTCTTTTGTCCGCTCTCGTTGCACAAGTAAATCGCTGGGCGACATCTGTAGAGCTGGGCATAAGATTGTCCAGTTGCCTCACGGGCAGGTGCGGATACTTTAGACTCTTGTCTGTCCCCGCTACTGCGAAAGGTGTCAGACTTCTCAATCTTTCAATGTTTCGGTTTGAGAGCTCGGAGTAGAGAACTGCTCTCCCGTCTGGTTCAAACACGAGAAAACCTGACTTCGAGGTGACGCTCTACCCCATGAGCGCCACAAAACCCAGCGAGCTTCGCGGGGGCTTGCAAAGGCGAAACCATCAATTCAGAATTTCAGAAGGGCAAACAGGAACTCCTCGAGTTCCTGAACAGCGAAAGCTGAGGGTTGTGCTCACCCGTTCCAGAATCGTGCTGGCACTGGCCACAGCTGGGGGAGCTGAGACCGCGCTGCGTCCCGGGCAAGGTAGAGAAAAGATCGTGAGCAACGAAAAAAAGAGCAATGCGGATTACACATCTTGTTCGCCCAGTCGCCCAGTCTCACCGGTCACACTTGGCTGTATGCGATGCTGCGCAAAGCACTAGTCTAAGGAACGCGTTTTACTTTCGGTGAACTGTTGGGGCAGGCTGCAACCTTCGCGGGAGGTAACAGGTTTAAAATACGGGAAATCGCAACTCGGACAAATTCAAAGACCTCTGAGCGCCATAATGTGAGAGGCATCAACCCATCTGATCGTTGTGAATCCCAGCGTTCTTAAACTCTGAACAATCTCCGCGGGGGCCTGGGGCATGCCTCGGCCTTCGAGAATGGCGAAGTGAATTTCGACAAATGCAGCGCGAACGCACCGAAGTGTATTCGCCATACCCCGAATTACTTCAGGCTCATAACCTTCGACGTCGATTTTGACCACGTTCGGCAATGGCAGATCTACCAGAGAGTCGCCGGGAATTACAGAGACAGTTTCCCGGGTGGCGTCGCTACGAACGTCCGGACTCGGGCAGAGTGAGCTATATTGGCCGTTTTGGGACATGGGCAACTGAGTTTGCAGATCGCCGAGTGCGAACTGCTGGCAACTGACATTCGCCAGGGCACGAGCTTTAATCTGTTGAACATTTACAGGTATTGGTTCGAATGCCACAACAAACTTGGCGAGTTGTGAGAGTTGTTCAGTGTAGAACCCAACATTCGCGCCAATATCCCACACGCAGTCATCTGGGCGTATCGACTTCAGGAGGGCTGCGGCAAACTTATCTTCGTATGCATCTGCATGCCACAGCGCTCGGATTCGGTTCAACGTTGGCGTCAATCCCGCTTTGCGCGCCACTGAACGAGCTAAAGTCTTGACTTCTAAGATCATGGTTGCTCATCTTGGGGCCTTGACGGCGGATGAACTCTCTCAGAGTTTCCCTGCTCTCTCCGCGAATCACGTTGATCCGTTCGGGCAATTCGTCCACACTCGTGCTCCGCAGGAACCGTCCCAACTGCGTTAGTCTCTCTGCGTCGGAGAAAGCTGGCCTTTCGCGTCGCGCTTGTCCGTCATGGTTCGAAACTTGAGACACGTGAACGAACGCGTATATCCCGGGCCCAGCTGCCGAAATAATACCGGCGATCCTAAAACAATCCGGACGACCACGGCAATCGCGAAAAGCAGCGGACACAAAATAATCACCATAGCTAAGCTAGCTCCGAGGATCGGCCCAGTCGAGCAGAGTAGTTGCCGTTCGCGGGCAAGGCAAAGATAGAAAGGAGCGTACAACAACACGCAAGCCGCATCAAACGAATTACATGACTACCAACGTTTTGGGGGACCTTCAATGCACAGCCAGAAACGAGTACACACCCCGTGGTATGCTCACGGCCGACGTGCTGGGATTGCAGAAGTGTAAGGTCACGGTGTCCGCGCCACTGGCATATGCATTCAACGAAAGATTGCCGAGAGGTTTGGGAGGCTTCACTCCAGTAATTTGATCAGAGGCGGCCAAACCCGCCGCCGATCCACTCATATCGATGCAACTCTGAGCAGAGACACGCAAGTCCGAGATGCTATTTGTGGTGAATATCTTGATCTGAGAAATTGCTGTTCCCGAGCCCAACTTCAAGGTGTCGCCATTTTCGATTACAACAGGGACGGCGAATGTCTTTTGCTTTTCCGTCAATCGTTCCTTCCAGTTCTTCCCATCTCCTACGTTACCAACATAGTTTGACAGCGAAACTGGAGCACCAAACGTCAAACCAGTCATCGAACCCTGACAATACACACTGTCGCAACCGATGAAAGCGTCGGTCGCGTCGTTGGGCGGGCGTTCGCCGACAGTGGCAAAGGTCTTGTCCGGGCTGGAATCTACCAAAGTAACGATATGGTTGGGGCCACTACCGCCCGTAAGGAAGTTGAGACGGCCTTTTAGGTTGAGTCGGTGCCCCCCGTCTTGTGTAACCTTATTTGTCAGGATCGTCGCCATTGGGGCAAAGTTGTAACTCGATCCCAAACACGACACGGATACAGGAGACCCCGCTACAGGCATACACTTGCCTTCGGATATCGTCTGGAATATTTGTATCGGCCCTGCTGTGTTTACTTGCCAAAGATTAATGGCGTTGAGGTCGTTTAGATCCAACGAGGCCCAGGAATTCGACGTCACACTGTGACCATCCCCGGATGGACCTAGCACGAGTTGTCCAGGCCAATAAGAAAGGAACGGAAAGTAGGTGACAGGATGCACATTATAGGATGTCGGGGCAGTCTGGGAGTCAGTAAAGGAGCAAACTCCGCCCGAGCAATTGGCCGTGGTGCGGGTTAATCCCATGGCAATTGCGTAGTTTCCGGTTCCGTAGGGACCGGTAAAGGACCCGCTGTTGGCATCGGGCGCCATGGAGAGCTTCAGAATGTCGAGCTTGGTTAGCGTCGTAATGTCGGGCCACACCAGCGGAATGTTTCCCGAGCCATTTGTGCTTGCGCTACCGATATACAGTGGGTTTCCATAACCCCACTTGGCACTGTACGGCACAATGTAATACTGATACTCGGCAGACCCGGTGTTCGCAAAAGACGGCTTGTGCCAGTCCGGACCTTCACCTCCCGCTATTTTGATCTTTCCCCCTTGCACAATGACACCGGCGATTCCGACATTCCCCCACGGATTTTTGCAGCCACCCACCTCCATGTAGACGTTCTCCATGGACAGCATTCCGTACCCACCTTTCGCCAAACCGCCGCGCACGCCGAACTGTGGGTATCCCTGAATCACGGAATCCGTTATGCGAAGGGTATTGCCCGATTGCCAGTCGACACCGTTGCCCATGCACTGAAGATCCATATTTGCGTTCTTAATCCAACCCACAGCTGCATTGTCTCCGCCTGAGCCGTAGCCACCCGTACCGCCAAAGGGCCCAGGTGCTTTGATGACCGTCCCACAAAAAGACGCGGCACACTCTAAGCCAGAAGAGGTATGCAATCCGTCCAGCAAGAACGCTTGGTCGCCAGCAACATTTACGTAACTTCCGAATGTGCCGTAGGTCGTGCCGCTGACGAGCTTTCCCATCAGCATACTCAAATTAAAGATACGAGTTTTCTGGCCCCAAACCGCAATGAATGCGTGTTGACCGTGGGCGATCGTTGGTTCGCCGCGCGGATTCATAAGAGTAACGCTGGAAGTAGCGTTATAACTCTTCGGGTCGCCGACGTTGATGCAGTCAACGTCGACATCGCAGACTACGGTACTTCCACTAAAATCGACCGTCTGGTAGGGAACGAGGATGGTCAGCGGTGCGTACAACTGAAACTGGCCAGGACCGACGCGAACGTAGCCCCCTTGTTGATAGTTGTGGTTGTTTCCGCCGAGGTTTGACACCGCCGCGGCAATCGAAGCTTCTTGAATTCCGCTTGTGGCCGAAGCGATGGTGTACCCAGCGGGGTGGGCATGGACCGTGGTGAAATTCAATGTGCCGGGCTTGCTATCTCCCGCACAGGTCCCACCAGTCACCAACACGGCCTCCGGTATGCCCGTTCCCGAGATGTAAACCCAGTAGTAGGGGTTCGTTCCGCTTACGCCTGGAGCGCAGCGAGCCAAATGAACAAGTTTGCGCCCCGGAATCGACATATCTTCGGATAAGGTAATTGCCCAATTAAAGTCCGAAGCGTATTTAATGGCTTTACGGCCGTCCCCGGCTTCCTCTCCAGATGAAACCGCGACAGCAGAAGGGATCGTCTGAGCTCTGACACCGAAACTGCGCCGAAGCCCGAAATGGAGTCCAAGCGCCAACATCAGCCCCAGAACAATCACGCGGCCAGAATAGCTTCGAAGCGAGCGAGATTTGTCATTAAGGGTCAAAGGTTGGTAGTCTCCGGGGACACTACCCACAGGTTTCCTCATCACGATTCAGGCTCCGTTTCTTCCGGGAATCTCCGGATCTTTGATCAAAGAGGCAAAGAGAATTCCGGGAATAAAGTCCAGCTTTGTTTTGGCGCTACTATGGGCATCCAAACCGCCCACAGAAACCAGGGACCATTCAGACTACTGCAATTTTCTGCTGGAACCATTGAAATAACCGACTGGATTACTGCTCGAATATTTCCGTAACAGAAAGCGAGGCGCGTCAATCGGGTTTGGTCCTAGCCCGCATTAGGCCTGTGTGCTACCGCCTTCCCTTGTGTTCTCCCATTATCGCGAAACAGTTTGATGAGCTACGAAGTAACTGTCAACTCCAGAGTCGGAGAGGGGAGTTGTGCCTCAGACCGCATGCTATACTCGCGGTTCCCGCGATGAGCCGGCCTTCACTTTTCGTCTTTTGCCTGGTGTTAGGCTGTGCGGCTTTGCTCTATACCGCTCAAGTGTTTACGCCCCTCCGGCTGGTGAGCGACGGAATCGAGTATTTATCGTTTGCCGACGGAGCGGCACGAGGAGATGGTGTGGCTGCTCTGTATCAGCAGAACTTTCTCTTGCCAAAGGGTTATCCTGCGTTTCTGTTCGTTCTCATGAAGGCGGACGTCTTTTCTTCGCTCGTGCTTGTAACATCAAACCTGATATTTTTTTCGATCGGCCTGCTGCTGAGCTTCCAAACCTTGCTTGCCCTCGGTTTCGAACGCAGATACTCAGCCATTTTGTGTGTGTTGACCATTCTCTCCTTTGTCACCGTCAGGAACATCACACTGCCGATGAGTGATTTCCTCTTCTTCGCGTTGTCGGCCGCCGCCTGGCGGCTGATGAATCTTCAGGGTGGTTTGAAGTGGATGGCTATCGTACCAAGTGTATGCGCCGTCGAGGTCCGGTTGGTCGGATTAGCTTTGTTCGTCCCACTGGCTTTCTTGGTTTGGTCTTTGGTCTCAAAACGACCGAGTTGGCTCGTCCCGTCGATGGTTGCGTTGGCGGGTTTTCTGGGGATCGGCGCTTGGTCTGGCAGGCGTTATTTCGGCGACTACCTCGGGTATCTAAAGAGAATGGAAATTTTCGGATTAGTAACGCATACCTTTGTTTTTCATTGTCGAGATTTTGGGGAGTTGACCGCTAATGTTCCATCAACCAAGCTGCCCGCCTGGGCCGATATCTTCGTCCTCGCCTTGGGGGCTCTTGCGCTTTTCCTTTTCTGTGTCGGGATGTTCCGACTGACTCGACGCTCACCACTCGCGTTTTTCTATCTCTTGGGATATGGCATACTCATACTTCCGTGGCCGTATACGGATCCGCGATTCTGGCTCCCGCTGATGCCTTTTGTGTTTCTAGCAATTCACCAGGCACTCGCGGCACCGCGCTGGCATGTGCCGAAAATGGTGTTTGTGGCCTATGTGATGCTGTTCGGGGCCTTGGGCTTCGCGGCCCTGAGCTACAGCACGTGGCTGACATTTTCTGGGTCGAAATTCCCCTACCGCTTCGGAGATGGCAAGCTGCGAGCTACCTATCTCGCAGGCTGCTCGGCTGGCGGAGACGGCATCAATCGGGAAGCAGCGGGTTTGCTCAAACGATATGAGTGGCACTGCCCCGGCGAGCGATAGGCTCAATCCTGTGCCCGAAATTCGAGAAAAAGGTAGGGCTGCCGAATTCCTCGTCAGCGCTGTTGATCGGCGGAGACGTTCCAAGATCGTGGCGACTGGCGTCATGCTAGGCTAACTCTTGAACGTTTCTGCCCAACATTCCGAAAGCTCCTGGGGCACGCGCCTGCTCGCCCTCACGGTATTGAACTGCCTGCTCCAGATTGGGTGGTTCTGGCGATTTCAGTCAAACAATATCACCATAGACGCAATCAACTATATTGGACTCGCACGTCATCTGGTGGATGGGCACTTTGTTCTGTCGCTGCACGGGTATTGGAGTCCGCTGTTTTCCTGGCTAATCGCGGCCGGTTCCCTGCTGAGCCGCAATTTATTGCTGGTGGGGCGGATCATCACGATCGGCAGTTTTCTGGTTTGTCTCCTTTTGCTGTACCGGCTGGCCTGGAATTTGTGGCGTTCGCGAGTGGCTGCGGCGTTTGCAGTACTGTGGTTTTCTCTGTGCCGCGGGGTGGTTGCGGTCTCCGTCGGAACTATCCTGGCGGACTTCCTGCTTGTCGCTGCCGCGCTGGTCTACTTCACCTTGCTACTGTCGTGCCTCCGGGAGAATCGAAAAGCCGCATGGGTACTTCTAGGGGCGGCGCATGCCGTCGCGTTTCTCGCTAAGGCCTTTGCCATGCCGTGGCTCACGATCTCGACCGTATTGGCCCTACTGACGAGTCAGTGGAAGTCTCCGCGCCAGCTGATTGCCAGAGGCTTGCTGGCATTCCTGGTGCCGGCGCTCGTATGGCTTACCTGGGGAGAAGTCCTCAAGACAAAGTACGGCGTGTTCACCACCGGCTACCAGTTGCGCGCAAACCTAATGGTCGGTCTGCACAGGATGATGAATCCCTATGAGGACAGGGCACAGAACTTCCTGGATACGTCCGCGGACTTTGACGCCTACATGGTCGGAGAGGCCTCGTGGCCGAAGCTGCAGAAGTTCAACATGAGTGACCCGCAGCTACTCACCGTGGTTCTCGACAGCGAGCGGCGGAACATTCCAGCGGCAGTGAAGGAGGTGGCGATCCTGCTCACACCAGGGGGCCTTGTTGGGCTGGCAGCGGGATTGGTTTTATTGACGCGCAACCGGTTCCGTTACTCCGCGGAGGCTTCTTTCGCCTGGATCGCGCTCGTCAGCCTGCTCGCGCTGATCGGGGCATACTGCATGCTGGTGTTTGACTCGCGCTACGTACTGCCGATCACCCCGGTACTGATAGCTGTGGCTTGTAACTTCGTCCTGCCGGCGAAGGATTCCCTCCACGGAGGGCTGGATTCGGGGCCGTGGGTGCAGCGCAGTGCGCTCGGACTGTTGGTGGTCAGCTGGCTGTTCCTCCTGGTGTATTGGGCCTCACCGTTCCGGACCCTGAGCCAAAACTACCAAATTAGTTGTCATGAGGCGGCCGCGGTTTTGCGCGCACAGCAGCCCGACGGCAACACGCTCGTCAGCATTGGCGAGGGACCGTATCCCGCGCACGGGATAGGGTTCGAGGCGGGTATCTATGCGGCGTATCTGTCGGGGCGCCACGTCATCGCGATGAACGCCGCCTTGCCGCGCGCAGAGGAAGCGGACCCGCTCATCGCTGCCGTGCTCGAGAAAGACTCGGATGCGGTTGTGGTGTGGGGAGAGCCTCCGAGTGACGTCTACCGTACCATTGTCCATTCGCTGCAGAGTGCGCCCGGAGCCGTATCGCACATCGCCGTCCGCGATCCCCAACGAGGAGAGGTCGGTACGGTGATTTTGTTCCGGCGGCGGGTGTGATAATCAGCCACTCGACTCTGCCGATAGTCCTTCACCGCCAAGACTGAATACATGCCTGAAGAATGCCGACAGGCAGAGTTGTCGGATGCAGAGGAACAGGGAATAGACGGCTGATCCGGCGTCTTTGCTGCGCTGAATTTGCTAGAAAATCCAAGAAGGATGACATTCGCATTTCGAGATACCCACCAAAATCTCCAAATTCCCGGGACTATTGTCGCTCGTAAATCCCCATCGTCCAAATGGTTCCGGCGATCCTACCGAATTAGAGCAGTGCCTTATAATCCCGTAGGTGACGCTGAAGAGCAAGGCGCACATATCGAAAGCGGGATTGATGTTGCCTCCCAAGATGCTTGCCAACAGAATTCCTTTTGAATCTCCGGATTCGCTGGCAAAACTGTCCTCCAGCGGGCTCGGCGGACCGTCGCAAGCCGAAATCGGCGCGCTGGTCGCGCTCAGCTTCATAGTGTTCATCTCCATCGTGGCACTGGCGCGCAACTACGTTGCAACCGTCGACACCTTCGGCGACAGCTCGGCGTACATGAGCGTGGCCTCAGCGATAAGGCGCTGGGATTTCCAGGGCGTCGTGATCAAGCAGTTCTGGGGGTTGCCCTACGCCATGGCCGCTGTCTCGAAGCTCACGGGCTTATCCGACCGAACGGCCCTGCTTTTGTTTTCGTTGGGGCCTTCGCTGCTCGCGGGTCTACTCGCCGGACGTCTGTGGGGCGGCTGGATCGCCGGCTACTTCGTGATTCTTAACTTCGATTGGATGCAGCGATCCTGCCTCGGCGGATCAGAGCCTCTGTTCGTCTGTCTACTGTTGGGAACGTTTGTCGCTGTGCGCCGGCGTCGCTGGCTGCTGGCGTCTTTGCTGGCGTCTTTTGCCACCGTCGTGCGACCGCTGGGATTGTTCGTTCTCCTCGGCATTGGACTCACGCTGCTCTGGAAGCGCGACTTCCGGAGGTTCACTGCCGCTACTGCCATCGGGCTTTTTGTGGGCGTGCTTTATGCACTCCCCGTGGCAGCTTATTTCCGAGATCCGCTCGCAAACGTCAACAGCTACCACAGCAAGCAGTGGGCAGGAGGTTGGCTCTTCGGTTTTCCCTTCTACGCCATCATCAAAGGCACTTTGATTGAACCCGCGCCTTGGACCAACCTGGTGTTGAGTTTCGGTTGGATCTTCCTGGTTCTGGGCGCCGTCGTCGTGATGGTGAAATCCCCGGAATTCCGTGCCTATTTACGAGATCATACGGTTGAAGCTGTGTTCCTCGTGCCCTATCTCTGGTGCCTGTTCACTTACAACTATCCTCACTGGGCACGCGGCAGTTTTGCCCGCTTCGCAATCCCGATTCTTCCTTTTGTGCTGCTTGCCCTCTACGGTTGGCTTCCCAAGGACCGCCGGCTGCTGTGGGCTTTGGCGGTGGTCTCGCCAGTCCTTGCTGCGGCATCGGCAATCGGGATCCACAATGCAGCGGCGACGCTGCGCCGATGGGTTGGGTAGTTCGTTAGGATTCTTACCCTCTACGCTGTCGTTGAAGACTGCGACTCTCTGCCGAAGCGATACTTACCCGCCACTAATCTGCCCGGTCTGCAAGCCGGCGGGCTAGCGAAAGAATTTGATCCAAGTGAAGTTTCCAGCTGAATTTCGCTACCTGTTTGGTACCGGCTTGAGACAGTTGGCTCACCAACTCCGAAGACAGGTCGACCTCTAAGATCCGTTGGGCAAGTTCCTGTGGCGAGAAACGAGAGAAATAAACTGCCGCCGAACCGCAGATTTCCCGATGCACGTCGAGGTCGGAAGCCACTACCGGCAACCCGCTCGACATGGCCTCTACTAAAGGGTGAGCAAAGGATTCCGCATAAGCAGGAGTGACATAAATGTGAGCCGCCTGGTAGACATGGTACAGGCGCTGGTAGGGTACTGTGCCGAGTTCGACAACTTCCTGAGACAGCCCTAGCTCGCGAACCAAGGCTGCGGCGAAATCGGTACGATAGGCCCCGGGGTTTTCCCCTGCTGCCAGCTTGCACGTAAGGAAAAGATGCACTTTCCTCGGAGCCAGCGCCCGCTTGATCAATGCTAGTGCCCGGATCAGGGTCTCAAAATTGCGATAGTAGTTGTAGTGGCTGACAAACAGCAGACGGAGCCCCTCGCGTCCGGAATCGAGCTTGTCTTGCGTGTCCCGAGACAGAGGCGATTGATCGGACACAAATGCGCCCCGATCAAAACCGTGGTGGATGGCCGCGACCGAGTTGCCAGTCCAGCGCCGGAGTTCTTCGGCAAAGGCTTCACTGGGAGCGACCACCGTGTCGGCGGCCTGAATGGACAATCGTGCAAACTCACTCTTGAGTTGCGTGTCGAGCCAAAGGCGATAATCACCGCGAGAGCGGAGGTCCACGTAGAAGTCACGGGAGGTATACAAGGAGTTCCTGCTCAAAAGAATCTGCGGCACGGGAGAGTTCAAGAGAGCAAAGTTTCCCGCGGAGAGCAAGACGTCCGCCGCGCACTGGCGGACGAGATGACGCACAATCCGTTGCTCCTCGAAGAATCGGAGTGCCACATTCGAACAGCCGTTTCGTTCCACGAAAGTGAGAT
>Ga0302326_10024682_pt1 | contig 12208 bp, 11 predicted proteins | sample Palsa_T0_3_FD_202264 | JGI IMG/M metagenome (GOLD analysis project Ga0302326, IMG submission 202264) | Peat permafrost microbial communities from Stordalen Mire near Abisko, Sweden - Palsa_T0_3 | ecosystem: Environmental > Terrestrial > Soil > Palsa > Peat permafrost | place: Sweden: Abisko...
TGCACGGAGGTTTCGCTGGAGACCACGACGACTGGCGTTCCTTTCAGCGCCGGGATCCGCAGCGAATGCGGGCCGGCAGCGCGGACCTCGTCGGGGCTCGCGAGCGGCGGGTCGTAGGTGATTGGTGCCGCGGTCAGTCCCCAATCCAGCGTTCCGATCCCGGGCGTCTGCGCAAACGGGGGTCCCATCGGCTCGATCGCGACGATCGCGGCGACCAGGGCTGGCCGCCGGTCGGCGACCAGCCACCCGTCAGACCCCGACGCTGAGTGGGTCATCACGATCGCGGGCCCGATGCGGTCCAGGAGATCTGCGAGGCGGTTGGCGTCCATCTCCTGCGACGCCGCCAGATCGGCCGGGAGCGGGCAGAACGGGGCGATGTAAGCGTCCAGCGCGGCATCGTCGGCGGGGTCAAACGGCCACTGCGTGTGGGCTTCCCCCGCGGCCGTCGGGAAGAACACGTCACGGCCCTCTTCATAGGGAAACGCCGGACCCATCGCGCCGACGACGTCGGGATGAAATGGCGATCGTCCCTGCGAAGGGCGATCTACCACAAGGACCGCGTATCCGGCCTCGAGCAGCCGCTGAGCCCAGCCGGGGCGTCCGTCGGGTGTGTCGAGCCATTCGATGCCCTGCATTGCACCACCGTGCACCAGGACAATCGGATACGGCTGGGTCACGCGCTCAGGCGCCTCCCAGGCGACAAACATCGGCGCGCGCTGGTAGGTCTTGCCATCGATGGTCACACGCTCCCCGGGAACCCAGAAGTCACCTCGTCGCGATGTTCTCGCCGGCACGTCTGCCCACAACGGTCGTCGGTCGGACCCGTCCACCTGGTGCTCGTGATCCATGGCCTTAATCCTTGACCGCTGAGTCGAAAGCGCTCAGCTCGTCAGCGGTCAACTCGAGGTCTTTGGCCTTCATGTTCTGCTCCAGGTGAGCGACGGTGCTGGTGCCCGGGATCGGCAGGATCACGTCTGAGCGGTGCAGCAGCCACGCCAGCGCGACCGCCCCAGGTGAGACCTCGTGACCCTCGGCGGCCTTGGCCACGGGACTGTCTGTGCCGGTGAGCTCGCCTTGGGCCATCGGAGCCCACGGAATGAACCCGATCTCGTGCTGCTCGCAGTACTCAAGAACGTCGGCAGCGGATTGATCGGCGAGGTTGTAGCGGTTTTGCACCGTGGCGATCTCGACGATGTCACGAGCGGCCTGGATCTCCTCGACGGTCACCTGCGAGATGCCGACGTGCCGCACCTTGCCTTCATCTTGGAGGTCTTTCAGTAGACCGAACTGCTCTTCGCGCGGCACCTTGGGGTCGATGCGGTGCAGCTGCCACAGATCGATGACCTCGAGCTTGAGCCGGCGCAGGCTCATCTCGCACTCCTGGCGCAGATACTCGGGGCGTCCGACCGGCGGCCACACCCTGGGGCCGTCGCCGAGATCCGGGGCGATGCGCGCCAGCCCGGCCTTGGTCGCGATTGTCACGCTCTCGTACGGGGCCAGCGTCTCCCCGATCAGCTCCTCGGTCACGTACGGACCGTAGGAGTCCGCGGTGTCGACGAAGTCAACCCCGAGCTCAACCGCGCGCTTGAGCACTCGCCGGCATTCCTCGGGGTCTTCTGGCGGACCCCAGATCCCCTCCCCGGTCAGTCGCATCGACCCGAACCCCAGACGGTGAATCTCAATCTCCCCGCCGATTTTGAACGTCGTGTTGACAGCCATGCCGGAACCGTACTGCGGCACAATCGGAGTTACCTGGCCTTCTGAAGGCTAGGTTTCGTGGTGTTCTTCACGGTGTTCGGGGTACTTTCATAGGATGGCTGCTGAGAACGCGTTGGCCGATTTCCTCCGCGCCCGCCGATCCCGGGTGCAACCACAGCAGGTCGGCATCCACGACCCCAGTCGTCGTCGGGTGCCCGGCCTGCGCCGCGAGGAACTCGCGATGCTCGCCGGCGTCAGCGTTGACTACTACACCCGGTTAGAGCAAGGCCGCGACCGCCACCCCTCCCCCCAAATTCTCCACGCTCTCGCCAAACCGCTGAAACTCGACCACGCCGCCGTGGAGTACCTCAAGCGCCTCGCCGAACCTGCACCCCGGCGCCGCTCCGCCGTCCGCGTTGAAACGGTTCGGCCCGGGATGCGGAGCATGTTGGAAACCTTCGATCACAACCCCGCTCTGATCATCGGGCGCTACCGCGACGTGCTCGCCGCCAACCCGCTCGCCACCCTCCTGAACCCCGGGTTCACCGTCGGACGCAACATCATGCGCAACGTCTTCCTTGACCCAACCGGGCGCGAGATCTACCTCAACTGGGACGAAGTCGCTATCGAAGCCGTCAGAACACTCCGGGTCGCCGTCGGCCACGACCTCGACGACCCCCGGCTCACCGACCTCGTCGGCGAGCTCTCGCTCAAAAGCGACGACTTCAGACGACTCTGGGGACGCCAAGAAGTCCGCGAGAAAACGATCGGCCACAAACACTTCAACAACCCGTTCGTCGGCCCTATCGCCCTTGAGTACGAATCCCTGACGATCAATGGCTCCGCCGGCCAAACGCTGTCGGTCTATCGCGCCGAACCGGGCAGCACCGACGAACAAGCCCTCACGCTGCTCGCTGCCATGGCTGCGCGCGGAGCCGAGATAGATGAAGTTGAGGCCACCGCTGTGAAGTCAACGCCGTCGACGACGGTCTGAGGGGCCAGCCACCAAGCCGCGACTGTGCACCGACGGCGACGTTCGATCGGCTAAGCGTAGGTCGGTGCAGCAGTCTCAGGCGAAGTCCGCCGCGCTGCCGCATCCGCGAAGATCCGGCACTCGCGCCGGCCCGGATGGAAACGCGTCTGCGTGGGCAACCTCCGGATCAGCGCTGTCTCTCGTCGTGATGCCTTTCGCGTAGATCCGATCGCGCGGGCGATGCGAAGGACCGTGCCCGACACGTGCGAGGCCTGGTGATCGCTTTCGTCGTCGGTGTCGAGAACGCCGACGAGTGCTTTTGCGACGGGGTCCTGCACCGCGCCGGCGGCCGCGGGCGAGCGCTTGGCCGCGGGAGCGACTGCCGGCTCGCCGGTGGACGAGCGGCGGTTCGTCGGCGTGCGCTCGTGTCAGCGGGCACACCGGTGGGGACGACCGCTCCTGGCGCAGCGGGCTCGCTCGCCGATTGGGGCGACGCGGTCGCTGCCTACGCAGACGAGCTTGCGCGGTCTGCCGCCCAGAGTGTCGGAAAGGCGACGATCGGGAAGCTGCCGACGCCGTCGCGGCGCTTCTGCTCCCGGGGCCGTTCGGCCGCTCGACGTTAGCTCGGAGTTGGCTAGCGCCGGCGCGTGCCTCCGCGGCACGGGACTCGTGAGCATCCGCGCAATCGGGCCATCGCTTGCCTTTCGAAGCACTCGCCGGTGCTGACCGAAGCCGACGGTGACTGCGATCGTCGCTCAGCGGTGATCGCCGAACGGCCTATCCTGTCGCGAGCCCGTCACGTCCCTCCGCCGCTCCGCTCGCGTCAACTCTCAAAGCGAAACCCACGATTGCTTATGCTCGATCTTGCCGACGCTTGGGCAAAGCTCCGATGGGCCCACCGTCATTTCGCCGCGCTAGGCCCCGAGATCGCAGCTTTCGAACGCGAGGCCACGCATCGCGTGGCTATCGACTTCGACGCCGGCCAAGCCAAGTACACGTTCCGCGTCAAAGATCTCGAGCCTGTCAGCCTTGAGTGGGGCCTGTTGCTAGGCGATTGCATCCACAACGCGCGCACGGCATTGGATTACCTCATGGTGCGTTTGTGGGCTTTGCACACCGACCAACGTCCAGGGGATGTCGGTGGTATCGCGTTCCCAATTGCGCCCGTGGCCGTCGACCCGCCGACGCACGATGTAGACAAAGCCGTCGTCGCCGCGCGCCAACACTTCCGTAAGCAGACCGCCCGACTTCGGTGTATCCCCTCACTCAGCGGCTGTGTCAAGCGCATAGAAGAGTTGCAGCCGTTCAACAGTGCCGATCCGACATTATGGGGCGCCCAAGGCTCGCCCTTGAGGCTCTCGCCGATCGGGATCCTCGACAACGCTGACAAGCACCGCGTCCCCCACATCGCCTGGGCTGGGGTGAACATTCGCAACAACGATGTGATTGGGACCTTGGCCGGTCTAGCACCTGAGACATTCGAGTGCATCGCGGCAAGCACGACGTGGGGGCCATTGGTCGACGGTGCTGTTCTCGGCGAGGTGCAGTTTGAGGCTCCGTTGCCGTCGCGGTGGCTCCCGGACGAGGCTGCGGTGAAGCACTGCTTTCCCTTGCATGTTTCTACAGGAGATGCCCATCCTTTCAACGGCATTCTAGAGGTCATCCCTCGTTGCCTCTGGAGCGTCGAAGCCGTCCTAACACTGTTCGAACCAGTCTTCCAAGGCCACGAGCCACTATCCGTTGCAACCATAAAGCGTCCGCCGTCTCTTGGCTAGAACGCGTCTAGACGACCGAGGCGGGGTGGCGTCTATCGGCACCTTGGGTGCTCTAGACTGACCCAAGCCTACCGGCCTGAGGACGGTCTATGCCGCCGCGGACAGACACGATCAACTTTCGGCTTGAGTCGCTTACCGCCTCTGGCGGTGAGACGGTGCACCTCCCAGAGGCGGGTATAACCTGCATCGTAGGCGGCAAGAATGTTGGCAAGTCAAGGCTCTGCGGCGAGCAGCTCGAGCCGCTCCTCGGCGAGCAGCGCATTGGTCAGCGCCCACGCGCCGCGGATCGGGACGAGGATCTGCGGCAGTCTCGCGCCGCCCTGCTCAGGTGACGACCGGCGTAGGGGGCATCGCGCTCGCTCAAACACGCGGGCGTTACGATCAGAGGGTCCAACGAACCCGAATCTGGGAGAGGGAGAGCGTTTTGAAAATCCGCGTCGCGCTGCTCGCTGCAACGGGGGCGCTAGCGTTGCCGAGTTCGGCACTCGCAGCGGCGAACTATCACATCGTGAAGCCGTCTATCAGCACTGTTGCGCACATTAGGAAAGACACTGCGTACTCGTTGAGTAGGCACAAATCGACGACGCATTTCACCTTCAGACGTGTACGAGTGCTGAAGCTCGGCCGCCGACTGAGCAACGGGACCACGATGTTCTTCGCCGGCATCACTCGGCCCACCCATGTCCACCCCCAAGTGATAATGGTCTACGGGACCGGTGGGTATTACATCGGTCGTTCGCCGAACACTTTCGGCTGGGCGCTGAGCGATTACGGCACGCACGTTCCGTACTCCAAGGTGGTTCCGTTCGGTCGGTCCAAGATCCGAGTCTTTACAACCCCTGGGCTCTCGAAGGCTGGCTTCCGGGCGCTGACAAGTGCGGTCGAAGGGTAGAGATCAACTCGGAGACTCAACTCGGAGTCCGGTCTGGTGGCCCCGGGCGTTCGGTCGCTACCCATGGGACAGCCTCCAGGTCGCCCACCAGTCAGGCCAGTCGGCCTGAGGGGTTTACATGTCCACGACCGAAGGGGCTGGAACCACGAAGGCTCCTACGCATGAAAGTCAAGGGGTGGCTGTCGGGGTTGTCTTGTTCCCGGTGGCTTGCCAGTCTTGGATGAGGCGTTGGTAGGCGAGCTCGGCTTGTTCGGTGAGTTGTCGTTCGAGGAGGGCGCGTTGCTTGGCGGTGGGGGTTCCGGGGTGGCGTTGGGTTCGGGGGCGGGCGGGTGCGCCGGCGCGGAGCTCCAGGGCGCGGAGTTTGCGGTCGACGATGGTCTGGCGTTTGTAGGCGTAGTCCTGGTTGGTGGTGAGTAGTTGCCAGCAGAGCGAGGCGAGTTTGCGGGCGGTCGCGACGATCGCGATCTGCGCGCCGCGGCGGGTGCGGGTGCGTTGGTAGAACGCGCGCAGCGGCCCGGGTGTCTTGACTGCCGACCAGGCGGCTTCGACGAGCACGTGCCGGCAGGCGGAGGAGCCTTGCTTGGAGATTCGGCCTTCTCGCGCGGGCCGCTGGCCGGATTGCCGGACGCGGGGGTCGATCCCGAGGTAGCCGACGAGGCGTTTCGCGGTCGCGAAGCGGTGCACGTCACCGATCGCGGCGATGAGCGTCGCGGCGGTCGTGACCCCGACGCCGGGGATCGTCATCAGCCGTTTGATCTCCGGGCTTGAGAGGGCTCGTTCGGCGAGCTGGCGGTCGACGTGCGCGATCTCGGGTCGATCTGGCGCAGGCAGGCTTGGACGGTGTCGCGCTCATCGGCGGGGAACTGCAGTCCGGCGAGCCACTGGCGGCCTTGTCGGCCGAACAGGTCGGTCATCGGCGGGCGGCCTTTGAGGTTGCGCACGAGCACGGCGGTGATCTCGTTCTTGGGACGGGTGCGGGCGCGGACCAGCTGCGAGCGGCGGGAGGTGAGCCGGCGCAGCACGCGGGTCTGCTCGTCGCCGATCCAGACGCGGGGGACGAGGTCAGCGGCGAGCAGTTCGGCCAGGGTCCGGGCGTCGAACTGATCGTTTTTGACTTTCGCGTGGCTGATCGCGCGGACCTGCATCGGGTTAGCGATCACCACCTCTGAGACGAACGGCTCGAGGATCCGGGCGATCTCCAGGGCGTTGCCGGTGCTCTCGAGGATCACCTTGTCGTCCGGCGCGAGACTGTTGCCGAGCACGGTCAGCGCCTCCGGGGTGCTGTTCACCCGCCCGGCTGAGCGGGCTTTGCTGCCTTCTGAGATCGCGATTTCACAGAAATCGCGGTGGACGTCTAGACCGATGAACCGCAACGGGACCTCCCTCGGATGACATGGGTTGGGAGATCAGACGGGCGAGAACGACACCTACGCATTCGGGCTCGCAGCCCACCCGGGTCAGTCGCAGGGGCGGCCAGCTATGTCAACGGGCTCGCAGCCCAAGGAGCAAATCGCGGCCTGCCCGATCTGCGTTCTCCCACGAAAGCCCCAGCCCTCCGGGACCAACGACGTTAAGCCCGCCGCCGGACACGACCGCCCGGGTGCTTCCGCCCCGCGAATTCTCATACCGGTATGTCAAGCAGACGGTAGTGGCGATGCTGTTGGGGTCCTTGAGGAGGTGGTAGACGCGACGGACGAGCTGGCGTTTGAGGCAGCGAATCGCTTCCTTGTTGGTCTTGCCAGCAGCGCGTTGTCGGGCGATGTAGACGGCGGTCGGGGGGTCGTGGCGGAGCTTGACGACGGCGAGCATGTGAAAGGCGTGGTTGAGTTGTCGGTTGCCGCCGGGATCTAAGCGGTGGCGGTCGGTGCGTCCGGAGGAGACAGGGATCGGCGCGCAGCCCGCCATGCGGGCGAGTTGCGCGTCTGACTGAAAGCGGCTGACGCCGGCGATCTCGCCGATGAACTTCGCCGCCAGCAGCACACCGACCCCACGCTCGGCCAGCAACTGCGGCGCGGTCTGGGCGACCAGGCCGGCGAGCTGGTCGCGCAGCTCAACGATCGTCTGCGTCAGTTCGCGCACCCGGCGGATCATGTCGCGCGCGATCTGAACCCGGACTGAGCGCTCCGCGCGCGCCAGGCGCCGCGAGATCTTGGCCTGCCACGCCGGGTGGATCAACGCCCTGGGCGGCAGCTCCCACTCGGGCCAGAGATCATGCAACTGCCAGCGCAGTTCGTTGATCATCCGGGTGCGCGCGCCGACCAACCGCTCGCGATGCAGTCCCAGCAACCGAATCTCAAGCTCCGGGCCCGCCAGCCGCGCCGTCGGCAGCGTCTGGATGCCTTCGCGCAGCGCCGCGCGAGCGATCGCCAGCGCATCAATCGGATCTGACTTACCGCGCTCACGTGATCCACGACGGGCGTCGGCCATCAACCGCGGCGGCAGCCGCACCACCGTCTCACCGTGATCAACCAAGAACCGCTCCAACCCACCCGAGACATGCCGAACGTCTTCGATCACCCACACCCGCTCGCCGAGCTTGCGGCCCCACTCCAACAACTGACCGAACCCCTCGCGCCGGGCCGGCACGGTTCGCTGTGCGAGCTCTGTCCCGAGCGCGTCAGCTGCCACTGCAGTATGGGTCTGCTTGTGCGGATCGATCCCGATCGTCACCATTGATCTGTCCCTTCAGTCAACGAACCCGATGAAGCGGACTCCTGGCGGACATATTTCAGTCGGGGCGATCCCACGCTCCTTATCTGTGCAGGGGTCTTGCTGTCAACCGTGTCGTGCTGGTCGATGTCGGTGGTCGGACTACGGGTCTGTTGGTGGGGCGTGGGCGCGGTGGGTGATGGGACACGGGTGCGCGCGGGCACTCAGCCTTATCTCGGTCCGCGACCCTGACCTGCCTGGGGTCGGCGACATGATGGTTGGTGGGGTGATCCCGCTAGGGGAAGCGTTGCGGCCGCTCGGTCTATAAGGGCCGTCCACGAGCTGGTCGTGGCGGCAGGAGCGGGCGTGGAGCCGGCCGCGGCGCATCTGGATGACAAGAGAGCTCGGCGCGCGCCAGCACGGTTAGGCGGGTGCCATGGCCTCCTCGCCGAGCTCGCGCAACAGGTGATAGCTGCGCTTGAGCAGTTTCCGGGCTAGTGACAGCCGCGCGCGGTTAGACCCGAGCCGGTCGGCGGCCTGGAGGTAGTACTCGCGGTCGGGGCTACCGACACGACTGGCGGTCATCGTCGCCTCAAACAACGCCCAGCGCAGCGCCGGCGGTCCTTGGCGTGAGAGATGCCCAGCGGCGCGTCGCTGATCAGACTGATGCACCGTGATATCCAGCCCGGCATAGCGGACCGCGTCACGCGATGACGAGAACCGGCCGGCGTCGCCCAGTTCGGCGAGGATCGTGACCGCCGTCAGCTCCCCGACACCGAACTGCCCCATCAACGCCTTGCACCCGGCTTGCCGACGGGCATATGAGCGCAGCTCCCGCGTCAACGGCGCGAGCTGCCCGTCCAGCGCGTCGATCACGCTCAACGCGATCGTCACCTGCTCGACCGCTGAGGCTGGCAGCGGCTGCCCGGCGAGCCAGCTGCGTCCGTCTTGGGTCATCAGGTTGCGTCGCTGCGGGCAGCCGTGGTGATACAGCACCGCCTGGATCCGCTGCTGCCACTCGCCGCGCTGATGCGACAGCGTGTGGCGCAGCCGCACCCGAGCCCGGAGATCGAGGATGTGGTCAGACGGGATCCAGGACTCCGGCAACCGGTCGATCAGCAACAACTCGCGCAGATGCCGCGCGTCGGCCCGGTCGCTCTTGGCGCGCTTCTTGTTCCCGCGCCTAGCGGCCGTCTCGGCCGGCTCAGCGAGATGGACCGCCGCGCCGACCCGCCGCAGCTCCTCGGCGACAAACCGCCAGCCGGTCGTCGCTTCCAGCCCGACCTCGAGCTCCTGGCCACCAAACCGCTCACAAAACCTGCGCACCCCCGCCCGATGCGCTGGCGAGATCCGTGTGCGTGACACCTCGCCGGTGTCGGTGTCGATCCACTCCGCGGTGATCTGCGCTCGATGCTGGTCAAGACCCATCACGATCGTCATCTCAGAAACGCCTCCCTGGGCTCCACGCTCTGCGCGGATCTCATCCGCGCACGGACTACGCGGGGGCCTACCGGTCGCCCCGGACAGCGCGGCTGCTCATGCCATCTATCAAGTCACGCCAGGACGTCCTTGACGGCAACGGGCGACACCTTCGTGGAACGTCAGCCACCCATGGCGGCGACCAATTTAGGGTCAGTCAGCCCGAAGCCGTCAAGGACAATCCACCACGCGCGCCAGAAGCGCAACGCCCAACCAGCCTCTCACTGAAATTTGGGTATTCGCGAGCGCGATCACGCTACCTCCCGCACGCCTAGGCAACCGGATGGGTGCCGGTTCCCGTCTCGACGCCGATCCCGAAGCTCCAACTGTGGCGAGCGGTCCCTGACCGCCAAGGCGGCGATCGCATTCGCCACCGACTCCTCAGGACGGGCGAGTCCTGCTCGCGCAAAGTGATCGTCCGCTCGCGGCGGTGCTCGTGAGCCCGTTGCCGCGGAGGCACGCGCGCGCTAGCCAAGTCCGAGCTAGCGCCGACCGACCAACGGACGAGAAACAGAAGCGCTTCGACCGCCGCGGGAGGTGGCTCCTTTCACGAACTTTCGACACTCTCGAGCGCGCTCACGTTGCCGATGCGCATGCGTAGGCAAGCGCTCAATGGGGCGCCGCCTCACGCCGTCGCGGCAATCCCGCGAGCCCAGCCTATTCGCGACCGTCGGACCGGAGACCGTGCTGCTCAGGTCGGTGATCGCATTTATCGTCGACTCACGTGGTTGTCGAGCGAAGCGGCCGAGGCTCAGGCGGTTTGAAAGACCGACTCGACGCGCTCCGCGGCGCGCGCGAGCGCGGGCCTGGCGCTGAGCCTGGCGAAGTACGCCTGAAGCGCCGGCGGTGACTCCTCAGAGACGAAGTTGCTGCGCTCCGAGACGAACAGCACACCGGTGGTGACGATGTCGGCGACGGTGAGCGAGTCCCCGACGAGGAACTTGCGGCCCTCGAGGGCGCCGGAGAACGCGGCGGCTACCGAGCGATAGAGCTCGTGCGAGTCATCGTCCTCGCGCATCAGGTAGCCGATCGCCGCCTTTTCGAGCTCGGTCATAGCCGTGAGCGACCACTGGTAGGCGAGGTCGCGCTCGCGGGTACCTAGTGGCGCGAGGAAGCCCGCCTCGGGATAGCGGTCGGCGAGCGCGAACAGGATCGCGGTGGAGTCGAACAGCATCGTGCCGTCGTCGAACTCGAGTACAGGCACACGGCCAAGCGGTGAGCGCTCGTGATGCTCATTGGAATCGGTGTCCTCGATCGCGACCGTCTCGTAGTCGGCGCCGAGCTCCTCCAGCAGCCAGGCGGCACGCATCGGACGGCCCGAGGTCTTCGGTCGGTAGTACAGCTTCATCTCAAGGCCTCCCAGGAACGCCACGACCACCCAGGCCGCGACCGTGTTGTTAGCGAACTCGTCGGACGGACGTGAGCTACCCATCTAAAGGTGCCGGAACACGGTTTGACCCTCCACGAGGCGGCTGGCGACGCTCGCGCCGCCGTCGCGACGAGCAACGCAGACGGACGCGCCTGCTCTGGTTGTATCGCCACGATGTTCGATGCGGGCCGGGGAAACGATCATCTCCAAGGGGTGATGACAGCCGAACTTGTGCCGGCGGCGTCACGAAGCGGCTCCAGCCCTCACTCAGCGTTGCATCTCCTCCGTCGCGGCACCGCCGCGTCGGTAATTGCTGCTTCTCGTCTCGGTCAGGAAGGCATCGACGTTCGCCGCGAACTCGACGGTTAGGTACATCTGTGTAGATTTCAGCGGAAGCGTTTAGTGACATTGCTTCTCCTGCCCGCCGACCGTCATTGCGTGGGTGCGGCTGGCGGGTAAGTCATGGTCCATGCGCCTCTGTCGCCTGGGTGATACTCGTTGCCGTCCCAAGGTGAGCCGCAGACGTGCAGGTGGGCGTAGGGGGTACCTGCGAACATGACTAGCGTCCCGGCGTCGCGCATGACCGTCGGCAGTCCCGCGGCGATCGCATCGAACGGCCAGATGATCATCCAGTGCGGTCCGATCGGGATCCCAGGGCTCGTGTGGTCAAACGGATCGGTGTAGCTGCGCTGGATCGCGCCGTTGAGCATGTAGATGATCCCGGGTTCGGTGTTTGAGGGCGCGGGCTTGTGCGCCATGACGTCGGTCATCCATTGCATGCCCATCGGGTCTGCAGTCATGTCCGCGGCGCCGATGACGTTTTCGTTGCCCGGAATGCAGACCCACTGGTTGGTGCCGGGTCGCAAGACGTTCATCTCGCCCCGTCCAATGATTTCGGAGACCGTGGCCCCATTGGTCACGCAGTCTGGTCCTGAGCGAAGCGCTCGTTCGATCTTGGCCCGGGTGATGTCGTCGGTGATCTCGGGAACTGTGGTCATGGCTGGTGCTCCTCTTCGTGTGGGTGACTCTGGCCGAGACGGGTGGCTTCTGCAAGCCCCAGTCCTCAAAGCCCAGTTCCGACGGGTGTTCGCGGGTGGGTGTTGATGTGGTGCGCTCGCGGCTGTGAAGCCGGGCTCGAGGCGAGTAGCAGACGGCGATCCGACAGGCTTAGGCAGCGTCCGTAGCTCGTGAGTCGAGTCAGTTTCAGGCCGCGTGGTGGGCGCCTAGGTGTTCGGAGGTGAGGTACGCGCGCACGGCGAGGACACGCTGATGGCGGGCCGCCTCTCGCGGGATGGCCAGCTTGCTGTACACGTTTGACATGTGCTTCTCCACGCCGCGCTCTGAGAGGAACAGCTGGGTCGCGATGCTCTGGT
>Ga0302326_10024683_pt1 | contig 12208 bp, 8 predicted proteins | sample Palsa_T0_3_FD_202264 | JGI IMG/M metagenome (GOLD analysis project Ga0302326, IMG submission 202264) | Peat permafrost microbial communities from Stordalen Mire near Abisko, Sweden - Palsa_T0_3 | ecosystem: Environmental > Terrestrial > Soil > Palsa > Peat permafrost | place: Sweden: Abisko...
GCACATCGCCCCGCGGCGCAATCCGATTGCGGTAAAGCCGATTTTCATGTTCCAGCCCGATAAGTCCCTCAAGAAGTGGGGGGAACCATAATCGCTCGTACCCGTTATGTCGACACCCGCATAAGTGCGTATGCAACAGGCGACCCTAAATGCATCCATGCGTGCGCGCGCGGCAAGTTTTTTGGTGAGCCGTTCCGCTAATCGGGTATTCCCGCGGCGCAATTTCAGCCATAATGCCCGGCATCCCGATGCGCGGCGTGGCATCGGTGCGATGGGCTGGCGCGCGAGGAGGCAAGAGTGACCGACAAGCCGTGGAGTTCGACGGCTCCCGCCGATGAGTTCCGGCCGTACGTGGCGCCGGAAGAGAATCTTCCGGAGTTCACGCTCCGGGCGGTTCTTCTAGGCATTCTGGCCGGATTGTTTTTCGGCGCGGTCACCGTCTACGTGGGCTTGCGCGCGGGCCTTACGGTTTCGGCTTCGATCCCCATCGCCGTGCTGAGTATCAGCATCCTGCGCGGCTTCGGCAAAGTCAGCATCCTCGAAAATAATATTGTGCAGACCACCGGTTCGGCCGGCGAATCGATTGCCGGCGGCGTGATCTTCACTTTGCCCGCGCTGATTTTTCTGGGCTATCCGCTGCAATATTGGAGCGTTTTTTTTCTGGCGCTGATCGGTGGATGGCTGGGCGTGCTCTTTATGATTCCGCTGCGGCGGCAATTGATCGTGAAGGAGCACGGGAATCTCTTATATCCGGAAGGCACGGCCTGCGCGGACGTGCTGGTGGCCGGCGATCGCGGCGGTTCATTCGCCAGCCGCGTGTTTTGGGGATTGGGCTTGGGCGGCGCGTATTCCGTGATGATGAATACGCTCGGCGTGTGGCGCGATACGCCGGGCTACGATCCGAAGTGGCTGCCGGGCGCGTCGCTGCGCTCGAATATCACGCCGGAATATCTGGGCGTGGGCTACATCATTGGGCCGCGCATCGCGGGCGTGATTTTTTCCGGCGGCGTGTTTTCTTGGCTGGTGCTGATGCCGGCGATTAAATTTTTCGGCTCGCTCGCGCCCGGCGTGGCGCTCTATCCCAGCACGGTTCCGATTCCGCTGATGACGTCCGATCAACTCTGGGCCAGTTACATTCGGCCGATGGGCGCGGGCGCCGTGGCCGCGGCAGGCGTGATCACGCTGGCGAAAACGCTGCCGACGATTTGGAGCGCGCTGGTTGCGGGCCTGAAGGATGTGCGCGAAGGCGGCAAGGCCGCCGGCGCCGCGCGCGTGGTGAGCCGCACGGACCGCGATCTTTCGATGAAGGTGGTTGTGTTCGGATCGATCGCGGTGCTGGCGATGATGTGGGGGCTGCTGACGTTTCGCCCGATTCCCGGCGCGCAGACTTCTTTTGTCGGCAACGTGGCCGCAGCGGTTTTCGTAGTGGTCTTCGGGTTTCTCTTCGTCACCGTTTCATCGCGAATTTGCGGATTGATCGGCACAAGCTCGAATCCCATCAGCGGCATGGCCATCGCCACGCTGATGGCTACGTGCGCCATGTTTCTGGTGGCCGGGTGGACGCACGGCAATTACGCCGTACTGGCGCTGACGATCGGCGGCGTTGTGTGCATCGCGTCCGCCAACGGCGGCGGCACCTCGCAGGATCTCAAAACCGGCTACTTGGTCGGCGCCACGCCATCGAAGCAGCAGCTTGCGCTGATCATCGGCGCGATGGCTTCGGTTTTCGCCATCGGCGGCACGTTGAAATTGATGAACGTGGGCCTGGCCGAATATAAGCCGATCGAAATCGCCGTGGACGTCGCGAATTTGCCGTCAGGCGCGCAAGTGGAAAATCAGAATTACATTTATCACGATAAATCCTACGTGTTGATCAACGCCATCGGCTCGCACGACATTCCGGACGGAAAATATCTTTACGATCCGGCCACGCATCAAATCGAAATTCAGTGGGTGGAAGGCATCGGTAGCGATCGCGCCACGGCGCCGCAGGCGCGCCTGATGGCCACGGTGATCAACGGCATTTTGAACCACCAATTGCCCTGGCGCTTGGTGCTGCTCGGCGTGTTCCTGGTGATCGCGATCGAATTGCTGGGTATCCGCTCGCTACCGTTCGCGGTGGGCGCGTATATTCCAATCGCCACCACGTCGGCGATCTTCGCCGGCGGAATGGTCCGTTGGCTGGCGGAGCGCGGCCGCAAAACCGATAAGGGGCAGGGCGAAGGCGAAACCAGTCCGGGGCCGCTGTTCGCCAGCGGGCTGATCGCCGGCGGCGGAATCTTCGGTCTTTTTGGAATTGTGATCGCGCTGCTCGAAGATTCCGAATTCAAATATCACATTTTTCGTCCCGGCCTGTTTCAAATCGGCCCGCGCATCGCGCCGAATTTTGCCGTCAGTCATCTTTTCGCGCTCGGAATGTTCGCGCTGCTGATGTGCGCGCAATTTTATTTCGCGCGAAAGAAATTGGATTGAAAAGCCCGGCGCGGCGTCTGGCGCAGGCAGGTAGGCCATCGTAACCAACGAAGAAAAATCGGAGATGGGCGGTCTCACCAAGAACCGCATTGAGACGCTCACCGACGGCGTCTTCGCCATCGCGATGACGCTGCTGGTCTTCAATATTCACGTGCCGCAGCTTCAGGGCGCCGACGTCGCACAGTTGCCGCACCGCCTGCTCGAATTGTGGTCCAGTTTTTTTATTTACGCGCTCACGTTTGCTCTCCTGGGAATTTTTTGGGTCGCGCACCACGGTCAGTTTTTCTTTATCCGGCGCATCGACCGCAATTCGCTGTGGATCAACATCGCGTTTCTCTCCACGGTCACTACGCTTCCGTTTTCGGCGGCTCTGCTGGGCAGCTATCCGGGCCAGCGCGTGGCGGTGATCTGTTACGGCGTCAATTTGTCGCTCGTCGCGCTGGTGCTCTACGCGCATTTGCTCTACGCAACCGGTCAGGCTCATTTGACCGGGCCGGAGAGTGACAAGATCGGGCTGAGCCTCGCCAAGCAGCGCCTGCTCTCTTGCCCGTTGCTCTGCGCCACATGCATCGTAATTTCGTTTTTCCATCCGCTGGTCGCCAGCATCGTATATTTGACCGTGCCCGTGATTTACATCATGCCGGGCCGCGTGGATCGCTACTTCGCCGATGTGCTCGAGGGCCGCGGCGCAAAATAAGGAACGCCTCCGTTCCCGCCGCGCGCTTTGACTCCCGGAAGTCCGGCGCTTAGACTCAACGAAGATGGGCTCCTCCTCACGCTCCTACGGTTTCCGTACCAATTGGAAAGGTTTTGTCACGCCCGCGATCAAGTCCATCGTAATTATTTGCACCGGCGTATTTCTGGTGCAGACGCTATTGGCATTGTTTCGGCCGGACGCGGCCAACGTTTTAATTCTGGAATTGGGCCTGGTGCCGCGCGCGGTGACGCACGGTCTGCGTCTCTGGCAGCCGCTCACCTATCTGTTTCTGCACGGCGGCTTGATGCATTTGCTTTTCAACATGCTGTTCCTTTGGATGTTCGGCGTGGATCTCGAACGCGCCTGGGGAACGCGCCGCTTCTGGAATTATTTTCTGGTCACCGGCGTCGGCGCCGGCATCATCAATGTGCTGGTGAAGACGGCGCTCGATCCGCACGGCGTCGGAACTTCGCTCGCGCCCACGATTGGCGCCTCCGGTGCGATCTACGCCGTGTTGGTGGCCGCGGCGATCATGTTTCCGGACCGCCAAGTGTGGTTGATCCCGTTCCCCGTGCAGATTCCCATGAAGATTTACGTGATCGCGGCGGTGGCCATCGAATTCTTTTTCACGCTCGGAGCCGGCGGTGACAACGTCAGTCACGTCACGCATCTGGGCGGCATTCTGGTGGGCTATGTTTACCTTCGGCGCGGATCGTTCATGTATCGCGCGCGCAACGGCTTTCTGGATTGGAAGCGCAAGCGCGCGCGGCGCAAATTTGAAGTCTATCAGCGCGATCACCGCGACGAACCGCCCGCGCGTCCCGATAATTGGGTGAATTAAGAAGTTGTCTTGGCGCCCTCGCCCGGGAGTTCATCGAAACATTGAAATAACCGCGATTCGGCGTCACGGAGCGGGCCTTGCGTATTGCCTCGCGGCAATCGGCTTCATGCCGCCGACAAAGCCACACGCGGTTCACGTTCCGCAATTTCCGCGATCTTGCGCAGCATTCCGCTGAAAATCCACAGATGTACGGGATAGAGCGCGTACCAGTAGAGAAGCCCCGCTAAGCCAGCGGGATCGAAAATGGCGGTCTGCTTGATGACGCAGCCCCGACTGTTCGGTTCGACCTCGAACTGCAACCAGGCACGCCCTGGAATTTTCATTTCAGCCACAAGAGTCAGCTGACGATTTGGCTCAAAGGTCTCCACACGCCAGAAATCCAGGGCATCGCCCACAGCCAAGGTATCGGGATCTCGACGACCGCGACGGAGGCCGACGCCGCCCAAGATAAGATCCAAGAATCCCCGACACCACCACAGAAAATTTGCGAAGTACCATCCGTTTGCGCCTCCGATCCTTCGGACCGGTGCAAACGCAGTAGCGGGCGAGACGGATACTTGCGCGCTGCGAGAATCGATCAGTCTTGTCCCCACTCGCGCACCGCCCCAGGAAGGCGTTTTGCCGTTCGATGAAAGAGCGTCGGACCAGCGAGTGTTCGCAAAATCCTGGTCTTCGTGGCGCAGGGCTCTGGCAATCGCGTCCCTGAAACCTTTTGGCTTTACGCTGAAAATTGTGAGCGCTTCGGCGTCGTGCACGAGCGTCGGATTGCGCATGCTGTCGATCAACTTGCGGCCGATGCGAGCGTAGATTGGCGTGACCAGGCCCAGCCACAAACTCGAAAGCCGGGGAGTCAAGACCGGCACGGGAAGCATCCACCGGCGAAGACCGCACTGCCGTGCGTACTCCTGCATGATTTCCCCGTAGCTCACCTGATCGGTTCCACCGATCTCGAATACCGAACTTTGCTCTTCCGGCAAACGAAGCGCCTCCATCAAATAGGCGACCACGTCTTCAACGGCGATGGGCTGGGCCTTCACGTCAACCCAGCGCGGGCAAATCATCACAGGTAAGCGCTGCACCAGTGCCCGAATCATCTCGAAAGAGAGACTGCCGGAGCCAATCACGATCGAGGCGCGGAATTCGATCGTGGGGATGCCGGAAGCGCGCAAGATGTCCGCAACTTCGTGACGGCTTCGCAAATGCGCGGAGAGCGCCTGATCGTCGTTACCCAGTCCTCCCAAGTAGATGATTCGCCGCATTCCGGATTCGCGCGCGGCATCGGCGAAATTTTGCGCGGCTTGCCGGTCCTCCTGCTCGAATTGCCCGGGCGAGCCCATGGAGTGGACCAGATAGTAGGCCGTCTGCACGCCCGCCATCGTCGGCGTGAGCGAAGCGCGATCCAGGCAATCCGCCCTGACAATCTCCGTGGAGGATGCGACTCTCGCTTTAAGGAACTCGGGGCGACGCGCGAGGCAGCGCAAGGGCAATCCAGCACCCTCCAGCGCTTTAAGAAGGCGCCCTCCAATGTAGCCCGACCCTCCGGTTAAAAGGATGAGCGAGCGGCGATCTGCGTCCATTTGGACTTCTCCCTGCAGCCAGAGAGCAGCTACATATTTGTTTTGAAGAGAAGCAGCAAATTCAAACAGCGATTCGGGTCACTGGCGAACTCGGTTCCGGTCAGTGGAGTATTCATGAAATCGCTGTAGCCTGGCGTCTTCGCAGCGCTCCGGTCCGATAAGTCGCGGAATCCCATGGTCCAATCGGGAAAGAGGCGCTCCTCCGACGTGCCGCGCAGTAAGACACTAACTCCTTTGTGCCGGCGATCGCGCTCGATGGTCGCGACGAGGTCCGTCACGGCTTCCTTTTCCCCCTCCAGAACCTGCAAGAAGTTGCCGTCCTTGTACAGGAGCATTCCGGTCAAGCCGAGCTTGGCATTTTTTTGCCGCGCCTGCTCCAAGAGTTCGAGGAGATCCGGTTTGGTGAAGGCTTGCGAGGCGGAGCTTGCATAGACGGTATGAAACATCGCGCGCACCTCTGCTGGAGAATTTGCTCGGGGCGCTCGGGCTTGGGCGGAACGGCCGGCGGCCACGCGGGAAGCGTGTCCTTATTCTTAGCACGGCATAGCGGTGCGTAGCGTTGCAGAAGACGTGCCGATGCGTAAGCGACAACCCGTTACCGCAGAAGCGGCTGTGGGTCGAAGGTTCTCGCGGTCGAACAATCCGAAGCGTGGCCCGATTCACAAGTTTGCATGCAAGTGAAATTGCTGACCCGCGCAGATGTCCAGTAATCCGAGTCATCGCCGCCAATTCCCGCATGCGCCGCTATAGAAGCCCAGCTCGAAACCTATAATCTGCGGCCGGCGTCTGAGGATGTGCGGAACTTCGCCGCACCACTAGGAGATCACCTTTATGAGCGAACGAACTCGCCGTGAATTTTTGAAGGATGCCACTCTGCTGGGCGCCGGAATCACCACCGGTGCTCTCGTGAACGGTGATGCGTTTGCCGCCGCTGTCCCGGGGAAGACAGCGGTGTCGTCCGCTGCAGCCGTTCCGGCTGCCGCGCCAGGCAGCGTCGCGCTCTCGTGGGTTGGCGAAAATCCGCCCGCCGTGCCGGCTGGTGTGAGTTGGGGCGTGCCGTGGGCGCAGGGCGCCGTCAAGCCGGGCGCGAATTTCAGTTTGAGCGCGCAGGGTGCGGATCTGCCGGTGCAATCCTGGCCGATGGCCTACTGGCCGGATGGCTCGCTCAAATTTACCGGATTCGCCACCGTCGTACCCGCGGGTCTCACGGGCCCGGTTACGTTGTCGCCGGGTACATCCGCGGCCGCCGGCGCGCTGAGCGTCACGAACGACGGAAAATCCGTGGTCGTCGATACCGGCGCGCTCAAGTGTTCGATCTCCACCAGCGGCGCGAACATCATGGATTCGCTTAGCGTTGGCGGCAAAGACGTCGCCGGCGCCAGCCAGCTCGTGTGCGTTCTGCAGAACGGCCCCGAAACCGAACCCTTGGACTCGCCCACGCGCGAAAAATTTATCAGTGACGTGAAGACGGTCACGGTCGAGCAGTCTGGCCCAGTGCGCGGCGTGGTGAAGATTGAGGGCATGCATCGCGGCGCGACGTCGGGGCGCGAGTGGCTGCCCTTCACCGTGCGGCTTTATTTTTACACCGGCCAAACGTCGGTGCGCCTCGTGCACACGATCGTTTTCGACGGCGATCAGGAAAAAGATTTCGTGCGCGGGCTCGGCCTGCAGTTCGCCGTGCCCATGCGCGAATATCCAATGAATCGCACCGTGCGCTTTGGCGGTCCCGAAGGCGGCCTGTGGTCCGAGCCGCTGCAACCCGGCGGCGGCAACGTCGCGCAGGAAGCGGGCCAGGCGTTTACTCCAAATCCGCTGCTCGTGCAAAACGCGATCTGGAACGATTTCAAACTCATCCAGCCAAATTCGGAAGGATTCACGATCGTAAAGCGCACGAACCCGAAAAGCACCTGGCTTTCCTCCAACGCCGGCAAGCGCGCGCCGGGCCTGGTCTTCGCCGGCGACCTCACCGGCGGACTTGCCGTAAGCGTGAAAAATTTCTGGCAGTCGTACCCGGCCTCGCTCGAAGTGCGCCAGGCCAGCAGCGCGACGGCGCAGATCGTCGCTTGGTTGTGGTCGCCCGACGGGCCGGAGATGGACATGCGCCATTACGATATCAAGGCGCACGGCCTTGACGCCTCGTACGAAGACGTGCAGGCCGGATTGAGCACGGCCTACGGCGTCGCGCGCACCAGCGAACTGACGCTTTTCCCGAGCGCTGCTTTGCCGGCTCGCACGGACACCGTAACCATGGCCGACGTTGGCAGTAAGCTCGCTCTGATCGCGGCCTCGCCGGACTACATTCATTCCACCGGCGTCTTCGGCATCTGGGCGCTGCCCGATCGCTCCACGGATTTCAAAAAATCGATCGAAGACGGCCTCGATTCCGTACTCGCTTACTATCAGCAGCAGGTTGACGATCGCCATTGGTACGGCTTCTGGCAGTTCGGCGATTTCATGCACTCCTATTCCGCGCCGCGGCACGTCTGGCACTACGATTGGGGCGGTCACGCGTGGGACAACACCGAATTGGGCGCGCCGCTGTGGCTCTGGTATAGCTACGTGCGCTCCGGCCGCGCCGATATTTTCCGCCTGGCGGAAGCGCACGCGCGCAACACCAGCGAGACCGTCGTCTATCACCTCGGCCCAATGAAGGGCCTGGGCACGCGCCACAACGTGATCAAGTGGGGCGATGGCGCGAAGGAAGCGCGCATCAGCCAGGCCGCGCACTGGCGTTTCCTCCACTATCTGACCACCGACGAACGCGTCGGCGACACCATGGACATGGTGGCGGAATCGGCCAGCATTTCTCTCGCAGGCTATGAGCCCATGCGCGAAGCGGAGCCGCGGCTGCCGGGAGAACCTCCGGTGCGCATCCGTGTGGGCCCGGATTGGTTCGCGCTTTGTGGCAACTGGATGACGAAGTGGGAACGCACCGGCGATACGAAGTGGCGCGATCGAATTCTCGTCGGCGTCAATTCGCTGATCACGATGCCATTTTGGCTGCAGACCGGCAGAAAGAATGTTGGTGGCCGCGGCGGTTCCGGTGCGTTGGTCGGATATGACAACGCCACCGGCAAACTCACGCCGATCCCGCTTCCCGACGGCACGTTCATCCCGGTGAACTACAACCTCGCCACCATCCAAGGCGGCGGCGAAGTCATGTTCGAGCTCCTGCCGCTGCTCGCCAACAAGGATCTCGATATGATGTGGCTGCAACTGTGCCGCCTGGCCATCGCGCCGGCGGACGTGCTCACCAAGGATCAAACCACACACAGCGAAGGCGCGGACGCGAGCTACGTTGCTCCCGCGCAGAGCGGCCCGCGCCTCGCGGCCTACGCTTACGCGAAAACGGGCGATGTGGCCTTCGCGCAAAAAGCCATCAGCACCATGCTTGCGTCCGGCGCCGGCATCGTGAACGCGCACATCGTCTCCGGTCCGGACTCGCTCATTCCGGTTCACGAAGATCCCAGAATGTCCACCAATGAGGCGGCGCAGACTGGTCTTGCCACCATCGAAATCCTGGAGATGTGCAAAGACCAATTGCCCACCGGAACACCGGTTCGCCCCGTGCGCGTGTTCCGCGGCGCGCCCGGCGGTCCTGCAGCGCCGGCGAATCCAGCGCCGCCAACACCAACACCGCCGCCGGCCGACTAGCTTGGGCGCGGCAACGATGGCTGGAAGCCTGTGCCGAGCAGTCGTAAGTTACGAGGCGGAGGTCGATCCGGCTAGCCCAAACTCTTGTTGGAGGGTTGCATAATCGCGGCGCAGATCGCGCATCAGTGCGATAAATTCCGGATGGCTGTGCAGCGAACGCAAATGCGGATCGATCTCAAATGCGCGATGGTTGGGTAGGCCGTTCTCCGCGCAGCGCTTGAGCTCGATCATCGCCTTCTCAGGCTTTGCGCACAGGGCATAGACTCCGGCGGCGCAATGCCAGGTATGGTGCGTGTGCGTCAGGCTCCTCTTGCTGGCCACGGCTTCGTCGGCGAGCTGCTCGGCGCGCTTGAAATCGCCCTCGTGGGCCAGGATCAGTCCTTCCACAGCGACCAGCTGAGGTTCTTCGGGAATCATCTGGCGAGCCTTGCGCAGCCTGTCGCGGGCCTCTTCCAAGTCCCCGAAGTAGATCGTTGGCATCGGAGACAATATATTGGCATGAACCAACGCAGGTTCCATGGCCAGGGCCCGTTGATTAAGTTCGTCGGCAGTAGCGTAGTCGCCGTCATAAACCGCGGCATAGGCGCGACCTGCATAATTCAATGCAAATCCAGGATTAGCCAGGACGGATTCGTCGAAGTCCCTATAGGCGGCTTCGTGAAACCCACCGTGGAAGAACAGCGCGGCGCGATACGAGCGGGCGTTGTACCTGCTTGGGTTGATCGTTACTGCCGCGTTGAGCGCCCTCAGAGCAGGCCGCACCTGAAATCCACGCGAGGGCGACCACAAGATCATGCCCCGTGCGCAAAAGGCATTGCAGTTGATCGGATCCAGTTCAAGCGTCCGTGCCACGGCCTGTTCGCTGCGGAGAAGCCATTTGGGATCGGGATCCAGATGCATTCCCATTTGGAGGCAAATGCTCGCGAGCATGCCCCAGGCATCCGCGAAGTTAGGATCCAGATCAACGGCGCGATCGAGCATCTCGACCGCCGAAGTGAGCTCGAATTTATTGAAGCAAAGAGATCGATCAACCGCGCGCATATAAAGTTCGTATGCGAGCGGATGCTTTGTGGGGGGAATAGCGGTCTGCGCAGGCTTCTCAAGAACCCGCGGAGTCAATGCCTCGAATACTGAATCCGCGAGCCGGTCCTGCAAAGTGAATAGATCCTCCATGTCGCCATCGATTTTGGTCGAATAGAGCGTGCGTGAATCGCGAAGCTCCCACACTTGTACCAAAACGCGCACGCGAGAACCCATTTTCTGAATGGTGCCCTCGGCCACCAAGTCCACGTCGAGTTCCCGCGCAACTTGAGTCCACTCGGCGTCCTTGCCCGCGTATTTCATCACGCTGCTGGTTGGGCGAACCACGAGCGTAGGCGCGGATCCGAGGCGGTTGGTCACCGCGTCCGCCAAAGCTACGGAGAGGAAACGCTCGTCTTTGGCGCCGTCTCGAAACTGAAAAGGCACCACTGCTACAGATCGGCGTCCATCGCCTTTCGGCATGACCACGATTTGTGAGGGCAGCAAAAGCGATCTAAGCGCCTCTGCCACTTCGGCTGCGTGCGCCGGCCGCCGCGCCGGGGTCTTCTCCAAGCATCCTGCAATCACTTGATCGAGCGCGGCCGGCAGTCCCGGCCGCAGAGTGCTCGGAGCCGCGGGAGTTGCCGTGGCGATCTCGTGCATCACGGCGAAAGCGCTCGGGCCAGTGAAAGGAAGCCGGCCGGTGGCGGCTTCGTAAAGTACGGAGCCGAGCGAAAAAATGTCCGAGCGCCTGTCAACGGCTTCGCCGCGAGTTTGTTCCGGCGACATGTAAGCGACTGTGCCCATGATCGCGCCGGGATTGGTCAGAAGCGTGTCTTGATTGGCACTGGATGCCTGATCCTGCTCGACCTTGGCCAGGCCGAAATCGAGAATTTTGGCGTGGCCGCGTTCGGTAACGAAGATGTTCGCAGGCTTGATATCGCGGTGCACGATGCCCTTCAGATGAGCGGCGTCCAGGGCGTCCGAAATTTCAATTCCCAGCGTCAGCAGATTTTTGATTTCCAGCGGCCGCCCCGCAATCGCTTGCTTCAGCGTCGCGCCCTGCAGAAATTCCATGGCGATGAAGGCCTGTCCATTTTCTTCGCCGACGTCGTGGATGGTGCAAATATTCGGGTGATTCAGCGCCGAAGCTGCCTGCGCTTCTAATGCAAAACGTGCCAGCGCCTCTGGATGTTTCGCAACATTATCGGGCAGGAATTTCAGCGCGACAAAGCGGCGCAAGCGCGCATCTTCGGCCTTGTAGACAATGCCCATGCCTCCGCCGCCGAGCTTTTCTAGGACGCGGTAGTGCGAGAACGTCCGGCCGATGAACGAATCCGTAATTGGCATCAACCGCCTATGTTAGGTTTCGAGAGGAGGCAAGTCAACAATCACAAATCAGACCCAAAATCTCGACCGAAGTGGCTGCCGCGGCGTGCGCGCTGATCGCCCATGTGGAAGCCACCGCTCGGGCAAAGCCGGGAGCATCCCGCATAGCAATGGAGCTCCCTAAGCAAACAATCGAGCTGGATCGGATCGCTACTTCTTTTTGGTAATTTTTATTTGCGGAAATTTCCGCTTTACCGCGGCAACTACGGCGGCGTATTCTGGCTTTCCGGAGCTTCTCGCCAAAGCATCCCGCGCGTGGGCTGCGTCGGGGATCGGATATTTTCTCGCGCCCTTTTCCACGAAGTCCGATGCGGGAAGTTTTTTCCTCTTGGCGGCGGTTAGCTTAGCCATGATTGGTTATTCCCCCTTTTGGAAGATGGCTTAACGCCAGCGTTTCACCATTCAATATAGACCGTACTGCTTGGAACTTGAAGAGATGGATTCTTGGTTCTCGCGTTGCTACTTTCCCGGCACCTGAATTTCCCCTCGGATGATCTGCTTGATCCCCTCTGCACCCGTCAATCGCAGGCATAGCAGGCTGCCGCCTTTTTCCAGATC